>Ga0255310_10000002_pt1 | contig 59389 bp, 96 predicted proteins | sample EtOH1_T0_E1_meta_FD_201359 | JGI IMG/M metagenome (GOLD analysis project Ga0255310, IMG submission 201359) | Sandy soil microbial communities from University of British Columbia, Vancouver, Canada - EtOH1_T0_E1 | ecosystem: Engineered > Artificial ecosystem > Sand microcosm > Unclassified ...
TCGACGGCGTTCTCGACGGCGTTCTCGACGGCGTTCCTGACGGCGTTCTCGACGGCGTTCTCGACGGCGTTCCCGACGGCGTTCTCGACGGCGTTCTCGACGGCGTTCCTGACGGCGTTCCCGACGGCGTTCTCGACGGCGTTCTCGACGGCGTTCTCGACGGCGTTCTCGACGGCGTTCTCGACGGCGTTCCTGACGGCGTTCTCGACGGCGTTCCTGACGGCGTTCTCGACGGCGTTCTCGACGGCGTTCTCGACGGCGTTCCTGACGGCGGCCGGAACCGTCTTGTCCTCTCCGCGCTCGATCCGGCGTTGCGCCTCGAGGATGAGATTCGCCGCCGGCACGGCGAACGCGCCGACGATCGGCGAGCTCACCCAGACGAAGCGCGTCGGTGTCGCCATGCCGGCGAAGGCGCACATGCGCGAGATCGCGCGCTCGGCACCGGCGCGATCCGCGGCGCCCGTTCGGAGACCGGTGCGCGTCCACTTCTCGACCCACTCGCCGAAGCGCGCCTCCTGCTCGCGCGTCAGCGTATGGATGCTCCGGACGCGCGCGATGCTGGTCGCTGCGGCCATGGCTCAGTCCGCGACCGCGCGCGAAAGCGCTCCGTCCCACTCGCGCTGGATGCGCACTACGTACTCGCCCGGAGGAATCGCGATCGGCGCGTGCTCCTCGTGCTCGAGCAAGCACTCGCGGGCGACCGTCATCACCGCGTCGCTCACGCCCTCTGCGCGAAGGAGGCAGACGTTCGGGTTGCGGATCGCGTGGTGGTGCCCCGTGACCTCGCCGGCGGCGAGGATGACGCGATCCTGCTCGTCGCGCGGCTCCTCCTTCCACGCGCCGTGCGGCCGGCGGTCGATCTTCATGATGAGCACGTCGCCCTGGCGGAACATCAGCTGGTCCATCGTCTTCACCTCGCTTCAAGTCTGCGTCGTCGTGACGCGTCGATCGAACTTCGTTGAGGACCCGAGCAGGAGCTCGAGCTGCGGATCGGCCTTTTTCGGACGCGGCCGCGGCGGGGAAATCAGCCCGCGGGCCGCGTCTTCCGCGAGGAACATCGCCTCGTAGCGAAGGAGTCGATCGCGGAAGCCATGGCTCAGCGTGCGCTGCGGGTTCGAGGCGAGCCACCTGCGACACTCCTCGATCTGCGCCGATACGCGCGCCATGCCCCTCGGCGTTCGCGCGAGAAGGCCCTCGCACCACCGCTGCTGGAGCACGTTCGTGGCGGCTCGCGGATTGAGCGGATTCATCGGGCCCCCGCGGCTTCCGCGCGGCTCGACGGCGCCTTCGCTCGGAAGTACATCCACGGCCCGCCGTCGCTCCGACGACGAACGCGGCCCATCGCGGCGAGCGTGGCGACACGAGCGCCGGCGCTCTTCCCGAGCGAACGGGAGATGTCGGTAGACGTGCAGCCGGGGTTGTCGATCACGAACGCGACGATCCGGTCGCTCAGCGTCTGCTTCCCCGAAGCACGCGTGGTGTTCGCGTAGGCGCACGCGGCAACGCGGAGCTCGAGCGCCGCCGCGTCGGTCTCGGCCGAGAAGCCGGCCTGGAGATAGTTGCCCGCGTACCGGCGCGCCTTCTCGAGCAAGTCGCTCGCAGCCGTCGCGATCGGATCGGCGTCGACGTGGCCGCGCATCAGCGATCCTCCGCGCTCTTCGGCAGCGTCTCGCGCATCTCGCGGTACGCCGCGAGCTTGCCGTCAGCGAAGCCGATTCCCCACGCCGCCGCCGCGATCCGAGAGACGATCTCGAGCAGCGTCCCCGGCATCGGAGGCAGGCGATCGATCACCCTCATCAGCCCGGCCCGAGACTCTTCCGGGATCTCTTCCATCTTCTTCATGCTGCACGCTCCGATGGTGGACGCGGGAACTCGCGCACGCGCAGGTCTTCCGGCCACTCCGCCGGGTCCTCGTTCTTCGATCGCTTGCCGCGCACGAGCAGCTCGACGAGGTCGCCGGCGACGAACTCTCCCGGCCGCTCGCCGAGCTGCTTGACGAACGCAGCGACGCCGGCGACGCCGCACGCGCGGACGATCTCGCGCGCCCAGTCGAGCGCGAAGGGGCGCGCGCGCGGACCGCTCTCGCCACCGACGATCACCCAATCGAGCCGGCGCATCTGCCGCGGCCCTCGGCCCTCCGTCCAGCCCGCGAGGGCATCGATCACGAGTCCGCCGTGCTCGATGCGTGTGAAGTCGACGAGCTCGAGCGCGGGCTCGCACGACACGAAGAGTGTGCGGGCGCCCGACGCGAGGAGGAGCGGAATCATCTCGTTCGCGCGGGCCTGCGTGCCCGCCGTCGTCCCGAGCCAGACGTTGTCGGGCCACGGCTCAGGGCGATCGCGACGCGCCCACGGCGTGAGCCATAGGTTGTCGAGCCGCTTCGAGAGAAGCAGCCAGTCGAGCCACGGTGTCCTCTCGATGAGGCTCCAGACCTTCTGCCGCGCGCGCCCCATGTCCGGCACGAGCGCGAGCGTCGGCGGCGGGTACTCGAGGATGTCGGACATCGACGCGCAGAAGACGCGCTTGCGCTGCCCCTCACGCTCGGCCTGCGCGTTCCAGCGGAGCGGCTCTTCGAAGTGCTCGTCGCCGAAGAACCGTCGCCCTGCGTTCGGCCCCCAGACGTCGTGACCCGTCCGCTTCGCCCAAGCCTCCGCGTAGCAGTTCGCGCACTCCGGCGCGATCTTCGTGCATCCCCACCACGCGTTCAGCGTGTAGTGACACCACGGGATCGTCGTCGCGCTCATCCGTAGTCTCCCGTCGGACAGCCCGCGGCGAGTGCGAGCCTGCAGTCCTCGGCGTGACCCTCGAATCCGCCGTCGACGCGGCCTTCGCGGCGCGCGTAGGCGATGGGCTGGACGCCGCCGCAGACCGGGCAGCACGGCACACCGTCGTCGTAGTCGATGCGACGTTCGGCGCTCCACTGCACCTCGACGAGCAGCTCCTTGAGGTCGGCGATCTCCTGTTTCTGTTCGCGCGCGCTCATGCAGCCGGCGCCTCCCGTCGCTTGCCCCTGACGAGCTCGGTGACGATCGCGCTCGCCTGACCGTGCGCCCGAAACGCGATGATCGCTTGCCGTTGCGGCTGCGCGCAGAGCTTGCACTTTGCACACGTCAGCCCGTCACTCTCCGCGAGGCAGGCGATGACCTTCCGACCCGCGGGCGTGCGCGCTTCGCGGAGGTCCTCGTCGGCGCCGACGACCACGACGACGGGGGCGACGGCGAGCTCCGCCAGCTCGTCGGCCTGCTCGAGCGTGTTCGCCGAGAGGTTGATCGTGAAGCCGAGCGCGTTCGCCGTCCGCACGGCGTCGCGCTCGGATTTCTTCGTCAGCGGTCGGTGCGTGAACGTGAAACCGCGCCGTCCGGCGTTCGCCGCGACCAGCATCGCGAGCGCGCGGATGTCGAGCTCGTCGTCCTTGCCGGGCAGATCGCCGGCCTCGTTGTGGCGCCAGAGCGTGCCCTTCGCGAGACGCGAGATCGACGAGCAGAACTGCCGCCACGTCATCCCGCGCGTCGCGACGCTCTGCCAGTGCATCCGCGTCTTGCCGAACTCGGCGTAGCAGCCCTTGTCGCGGAATGCGCACGACGACGGGCACGAGCTCATGTCCGTCATCGAGACAGGGATCGGGCCCGTCTTCCGGTTGTTGCTCCTCAGCGCGAGCGCGACGAAGTAGCCCGTCTCTCCGTGCTCGTCCCGCGGCTTCGGGCGCATGCGTGCCGCTCGCTCCGACGTCGAGAGCGAGTCCCAGTTCTGATAGCGCTTCCGGCAGTCGCTGCATCGCCGCACGATCCGCGTCCCGTCGCTCGAGACGAACATCGCGAGCGGTCGATCGCGGTAGCACTGATTGCAGAACTCCGTCGCGTCCGGAGGCTGCGCTTCCGCGTGGTAGCGGCCGAAACGTCCCATCGCTACTCCGACTCCTCGTCGGCCCCGGTGACGCCGCCGGCGAGCAGCGAAGGAATCGTTCGCCGCGTACGCGGACGTGGCGAACAAGCTTGCTCACGCGGCTTCACGGATCGATGCTCCTTCGGGCGCGGGGCGCGGGGCGCGGGGCGCGGGGCGCGGGGCGCGGGGCGCGGGGCGCGGGGCGCGGGGCGCGGGGCGCGGGGCGCGGGAGTTTCACCACGCACGCCGAGCAAAGGTCCTCAGCAACCCAGAAGCATCCGCCCTCGCAGGCGGCGAGCTCGGTGCAGCCGCAGAGGCGGCAGCTGCGCTCGTCGGTGGCGAGCTCGGCGAGCTCCGCGACCGACGAACGCAGGACCGCCTGCGCGACGGCGATCGCGAAGTCGGTCGCGATCGCCTCGATGCGGGCCTGCATGTTCACGGCTCGGGCGTTCCTACGAAGAGCGGAAGCCCGGTGTCGTCCGCGGCCTTCTTACACGCGAGCTCGAACGCGTCGTCGAAGAGGCGGTCCTCGCGATAGAGCTCGTAGAACCACGTCAGAGCGCCGCCGGCGAGGCGGTAGCGGAGGCGGACGGCGAGCTGGTAGATCGCGTCGTTCTTGAAGACGGGGATCGCGAGAAGGAACGCGCCCGGCACCTTCAAAGGCGCGCCTTGCTCGTCGGCGTGCTCGCTCTGGAAGAAGACCTGCGCCTCTCCCGACGCGAGATTCATGGCGTTCTTCACGCGCACGCCTTCACGGATCGTGAGGCCGCGCGAGAGCTCGAGCAGCTTCGGCGGCGACGCGAAGGTGAGGCCGATCTTCTCGGAGAGCACCTTCGCCGTGCCGCCGGCGGTCCCCGGATCGATGACGTCGATGAGGTGCTGCTCGACGAACTCCGCGAAGTCCGTCTGACTCATCGCCTTCTTGTTCTGTCCGACCCACGCGAGCCACTCCTGCGAGAACGGGAAGGAGTACTGCCCGCGGTGCTTCCCGAAGCGTGGCCGGCCGTCGGCGCCGGCGGCGTGGTAGTCGAGCACGGAGACGAGGCGCGCCGGCTTCGGCGTCGCGAAGAGCGCCGAGTCCTTGTCGGCGAAGCGCTTCGCGTGCGCGATGAACGACTCGAGATCGCCGAGGTCGGCGACGCCTTGTCGGCGCTCGGGGTGCGTCCGGTACTGGTCGACGAACTCCTTCAGGTCCCACGTCTCGCGCCCCTTCGGGAGCACGACGATCGGGATCTTCTTCTCCGGGTCCTCCGGGTGATCGAGCTCGAGCACCTCGTGCCCGAGCAGGTCCTTCACGGTCTCCGCGAACGCGTCGTTCTCCGTTCGCGGCGTAGTCGCAACGTCTCCCATGGCTCAGCCTCCCTTTGGCTCGTCAGATCGTCCGCACCTCGGCCTTGTCGTCGCCCACGTCGCGCGGGGCCTCGCGCTTCGGGATCGGCACCTCGCGAAGCGGCAACCTCTGCTGCCGCGGGTTTTCGAGCGTGAGGTTGTTTCCCGGCGTGAGGAAGAACGTCGACGGCGCGCGCGGCGTCTTCGGCGTCTTCATCTTCACGTCGCCCATGATCGAGACGCTGCCGTTGCCGTGGACGGTGACGTTCAGGCTGAGGGTGATGTTGCCCTTCGCGTCGCGCTGGAAGCGGTCCGAGTAGAGCCGCAGATCCTTCATGAGCTGCTGGAGGTTCTCGGAGAGCTCGGCGTGGAGCTCGCCGTCCTGCACCTGCTGGAGCAGGTGCGAGAAGCCCCGCGGGCCCTCCATGTTCTCGAGCTCGCCGTCGTCATCCTTCGTCGTCGCGTTCATGGTCGTCCTCCTCGGCTTCGGCATGACGGGCGGCGGAGCACGCCGCAGCGGCTGCGGCGTGTACCCGACGTCCTCGGGGGAATTCGGTCGCGGATCGGAGTCGTCGCTCACGAGAGCCACTTCCTTTCTCGGTGCGCGCACCGAGGCAGCACCTTCGCGAGGAGGCGCAGCTCGATCTCCGCGGCGCGCGCTAGCGTCCGGTCGGCGATGGCCTGAATCTCACGGAGCGCTTCCTCGCGCGCCGCGACGTCGTCGCGGATGCTCCGCGCGCGCCGCAGGCGCTGTGTCGCGACGACGAAGAGGCCGCAGCCGATGACGATCGACCCGAGCCCCACCCACGTCTCGAGCATCATCGCGAGCCTCGCAGGCGCGTTCGCGCGTCCGCGTGCGCACGGTGGATGCAGTCTGCACATACCGTGACGCCTCCGCGGCCGTGCATGAGTCGCATCGCGGAGACGAGGCGTGCGGCGAGGTTCGCGGACGGCCACGAGTGGACGTCACACGGGCCGGCGGGCAGCGGGGCGAGGAAGATCGCCTCGCGCATCACTCCCGCTCCGTGCGAAGGAACGCGGTGATCCGCGCGAGCGTCGTTTCGTGGCCGCGCCGCGCGTCGGCGAGCGTCCTGTAGCGCTCCTGCGCGCCGTCGAGGGGCCCGCCGCGCACGAGCGTCTCGAAGAGCACCGGCGGCCCCGCCGCCTCGCCGAACGGCTTGGCGAGGTCGATCCCGAGGAAGACCGTCGAGATGAACATGCCGTCGCGACGCGTCTGCGCGACGATGATGTTCTCGTCGACCTCGAGCCAGCGCGCCCACTCGAGGAGGTCCTCGCACTCGCGAGGCTCGCCGTCGACGAGGATGTAGCGGCGCCACTTCACGACGCACGCTCCCGACCCCGCGGTGCGCGTACCGGCTCATCGGTGACGAGCCGCTGCGTGCACCTCCGGCAGTAGACGACGCCCTCGCGCGGGCGCATCGGCGTGCACGAGCACCCGCCGTGGCCCGAGCAGAGGCAGAACGACGCGAGGCACACGAATTCGCGCCAGCGTCTCATCGCGCGACCTCACCGGAGACGTCGACGTCCGAAGGCGCGCCGCGCAGCAGGCCGGGGGGGCAGCCAGGCCGCAGGACGCGCCTTCGAACGTCGACGATCAGACCGGTCGCGAGAGCGAGCGCCAAGGCGACGGCGATGCCGAGAACGGCGCCGCAGAAGACTGAAACGAGCACCCGCGAAAAAATGACGGGGCGTCCACGGCGCACGCGTTCCGGGGCGGGGGCCCCCTGAGCACATGCGCCCCTGAACACGGCGCGCCCGCGCGCGCTCGCCAGCAAGCTGAATGTATGTGCAGGATACATGCTTGTACTTTCCCCGTTCAGCTACGTGCCGAGATACAGATGGAGCGAGCGTCCCTCGGGATGAGGACGCGCTCAGTCGTCGGTGCCGGTGCGCGGGAGGGCGTCGCGTCGCGGCCGGGCGCGCGCGGGCGAGTGCGGGTTCCAGTTCGGCGTGATCGGCTTGTCCCAGAGGAACAGCTTCACACCGAGCTCCGTGAAGCAGAACGTCGCTACGCGGCGGCCGGCTCCGCGCTCGCCGTAGAGAATGCGTGCCGCCTGGGCGGTGCTGATCTCCGCAGCCCTCGCGAAATCGGAGTGCGTCCAGCCCTTCCGCTCGAGCGCCTTCCACAACGTGGGGAGCGCCGCTGATGCGAACGCCCCGAGCTCCTGCCGCCGACGGTGGCCCGAATCCATGACCGAGGGCTTACTACCTAACGGCAGTACTCGCAAGAGGGATGATTCCTGCGGAGTCGTCGCGCTCCTACCCTTGGGTAGCATGTCACGTGCGGATCCCCTCGTGACGCCAGCGACTTTCGGCGAGCGACTTGCGCTCGCGATCGAGCTGGCGGACTCGTCTCAGTCTTCGCTCGAGCGGGATCTCGGTTGGGGGCGTGGGCGGGTGCATCGCCTACTCGGCAAGGGCAAGAACCCGATCCTCTCGCCGGGGCCCGAGGTCGTTCGCGCGCTCGTCGATGCGCTGGACGTCGAATACGAATGGCTTGCGATCGGGCGCGGCCCGATGCGTCGCGAGGGATGGGACGCTTCGGCGCTCGAGGAGGCGATGGTTTTTGCGCGGAAGCACGGCACGCGCGCCGATGCGATCGAGGCGGCAGCAGCGAAGCACCGCGATGACCCCGCAGAGCTCACGGCCATCGAGTGGATTCTCGCGTTCGATGCCGAGGCGCGACGCCTGGATCGTGTGGGCGTTCCGCGTCCAGAAGAGACCGCGCAGCAGCAGCGAACAGCGAGGCGCATGTCAGCGAAGCGTTCGCGCCTCCTCCGCGAGCTCGCCGAGCTCGACGCACGCGAGAAGGTTGCGCCGCCGCCGGCGGCATCAAAGCCCGCGGTGCGTGCGCGGACGAAGGGAGCAAAGCGATGAGCATCCTCGATCACACCGTCGAGATCACGTGCCCGAACCCCGATTGCGTCGAGAAGAAGCTGCACATCCGGTTTCGCGACCTGAGCGCGGGCAACGTCGTCGAGTGCCCGTCATGCAAGGCGAGAATCCGGCTCAACGTCACGGACAACGACGGACGGCCTAGCGATCCCGCCGCCGCGATGCGACGCCTGCAGAACGCGCTCGACGATCTCGGCGCGCGCGAGACGTCGTCACCGCCTTCTTCGAAGCGCGTCGCGGAGGTCGTGGAGCGCACGCCGCCATCCCGCGGAGAAGCTGACTGAAGAGCGCCTCGAGGCTCGTCAGCGCCCTGCTGAGAGACGCGTCGGCCTCGGCAAGCCGCCGACGCACGTTCGCGAGCTCCTTGGCAGCCATCGGTGCTCGCTTGAGGACGCGCGCGAGCTGTTTCCCCGTGTGAATCTCCACCGTATACGTCGCGTGGGCCATCCGTCGGAGGCTACAGCGCGTCGACGATAGCCTTCACCTTCTTGCCGTTGTCGGCCGAGAGCCCCTCGTTCATCTGCACGAAGATCAGCGCCTTCGGGGAGCCGTAGCGGTGCGGTCCCGCGAGCCCGCCCATGTTCGCATAGGAGAGCTCGGTGGCGCGGTAGGTCTCCTCCTTGTCGAAGCGGAGCACCTGTCCGGTCTTGCCGGCGACCGAAGGTAGATCGAAGTCGACCTTCTCGGCGGCGCCGGCGCCGAGGCCCGCGGGCTGAGAGGCTCGGCAGTTCGCGCCGACGCCGCTCGCCTCGATCTTCTTGCACACGTCCATGGCGCTCGGCTTGCCGCAAGACGCGAGCGCGCACGCGAAAACGATCGCCATCAGTTGAATTCGCATGGTTCCCTCCGGCCCACGAGGGTACGCGGGGTTCGCGCGAGTCCGCATCACCCCTAGGGCGTACGAGCTGAATTCGACTTGCACGACGGTCGTACTACCGTTAGGTAGTCTCGCTATGGGAAGTGACGTGTTCCGTTACGACGACACGAATTCTCCGCCGATCAGCGGCGCGACACTTGTGGGCGCGCTCGGAGAACCTCCGGCAACGCCGCGCGCGCGCATTGAGGACGTCGGCGGCGTGCTCGCGACGCGTATGCCTGGATTGCGTCGCTGGCAGCTGACCGATCGAGGCGAAGCGCGAGTGCGCGCCGAGGCCGAAGGATGGCTCGACACGTTCATCGGCGGCGGCAAGGAGCTCGCGCCGCGAACATGGGGGCGCGCGTCGTGATCGCGATCTCAGCTCGCGTCGGCGCCGCGACGCTTCTTCTTCCCGTCGGGCTTGCGCGGGACTGCCTTCTTCGGCCCCCGAGCGCGCCGCGCCTGATCGTTCGCGGCCTCGGCGATCTTCTTCTCCGCGCCGGCGACGGACTGGCGGAGCGCGTCGAGGAGATCGATCACACGCGCCTTCGGCACCTCGGGCGCGACGACCGTGCCACCGGCGAGCTTCTTCTGGACAGCCTCCTGCACGCGCGCAGCGTACGCGTCGGAGTACTTCGAGGGATCGAACGCCGTGGTATCGAGCTGCCGAATGAGCTGGCGCGCGAGCTCGAGCTCGTTCGGCTTCGACGGCGCCGTCGCCGCGCCGAGCTCGACCTCCGCGAAGGCCCGCACCTCGTCGGCGTAGTAGACCTCGTGGAGCAGGAGTCCGCCCTTGTACGGCCGAACGAGGACGACGGTGTCCTTCCCGCGCTTCGCGAACGTCCCGACGGCGACTCGCTGCTCGCTCTCGAGCGCGTCGGAGAGGAGGCGGTACGCGCGATCGCCACCCCTATCCGGGCCGAGATAGTACGTACTCTCGATGTAGAGCAGGTCGACGGTCGCAGCGGGCACGAACTCGAGCAGCTCGAGGCGCGAGCTCGACTCGGCCTCGAGGTTCTTCAGCTCGTCGTCGGTGAAGACGACGTACGTGTCGCGCGTGTGCTCGTATCCCCTCACGCAGTCGGTGCGTTCGATGACCGGCGTGTCAGGGCACGACGGGCAGACGAGCTGCTGCTTCACGCGGCCCTTGCAGATCTCGTGGAGCAGGTTGAAGCCGACCTGCTTCGAGGAGACCGCCGTGTAGAGCTTCACGGGGATCGTGACGAGACCGAAGCTGATGGTGCCGGAGCCGATCGAGCGAGCCGCCATGGTGCCGATCGTAGAGCGCCGGCAGCGGCGCGGCGAAATCTCACCTTCATCCCCCCTGGGGGGGTTGCGCGAGGAGGCGTTCTATGGCCGTGAAACGAAGGCGCGGCCGGCGCGAGCCGCCGCCCCGGACGCCGCAGTTTCGGGCGTTCGAGGCGATCGGGCTCGCGATCGGTCGCACGTGCATGCGCTCGAGCGAGCTGTATCTCGCGCTGACTGCGGGTTTCACGCGTGCAGTTCGCGAGCGCGCCGTGGGACGGAAGTGCTCCGACGCGGACGTCGAGTCGGCGCTCGCCGACGTCCAGAAAGCGATCACCGAGATGCGCGCGCCACGCCCGCGAGGATCCCGATGAATCTCGCAGAGCAGCTCGCGGACACGATCCCCGTGCCCGCGTTCCCGAAGGTGTGCCCGTGCGGCGCGAGATACTCGCCGCGCGCGTGGGGCGAGCTCGCGCTCGTCGGCCGGATGGACGACGGGGACGGTGGCGATCTCGAGCTCCGAAACTGCGCGTGCGGTTCGACGCTCGCGGTCGGAGTCGCGCGGTGAATCAGCTCTACGAGATCGTGTGGACGTACCGCGGCAGCGAGTACGTGCTCGCGCGTCACAAGCGCGCGGCGAGGGCGCTTGCGGATTTTGAGCGCGGCAGGTGTCGGTGCCACGCGCTCGTTCACGGCGGCTCGTTGCGCGTCGACGAGGTGACCCACGAGGGCGCGCCGACCGAAAGAACTCCAACCGGGGTGAAAGCAGCAAGGAGATGACAATGGGCGTCTACGACCGCAGGTACGATCCAATCCCGCAGAAAATGTCGACCGCGAAGCTGAACGACGAGCAGCTCGCCGAGCTCCGGCGGGTCCTCGCCGAGTGCGGCGTCGCCCGCGGCGCGAAGGTGGTGAAGTGCTCGCCCGACACGGCGGAGACGCTCTGGTCGGGCGGCCGCGTGTCGCCGCCGGCGGCCGCGCGCATCGGCAAGCGCCTCGACGAACTCCGCGCCGAGCGACTCGCGAGGGCGTCGTGAGGGTCCTTCATATCGAGGTCCTCGAGGACGGCTCGGTTTACATCATTGGCAAGCCGTCAGAGGCGGCGTCGTACGCGTCGGTCGGCGCGGGCCACGTTCGCGACGGTGAGACGAAATACGAGCCGGCGAAGGGCTCGCCCTACAACGCCGAGGCGCTGCGCGCAGCGCTCCCGCACCTCGTCGCGGCGTTCGGTGCACCGTCTCGGTGGACCTGCTATCACGCTCCGCGCTGCGAGACGAAGGCGGCCCACGACACGCGCAACGCCGCCGGCGTCCAGGTCGACTGCGTATACCGACTCGGTCTGATCGCTGCTCGTCCCGTAGGCGTGGCGAACGACGAGGACGATCAGACGGTCATGCGAGCCGTCCTGAGGCGGATCGCCGAGCTCGAGGCCCGCGTCGCATGACGACGAAGTTCCGCCCCGGTCGTGATCACGACGACGTCACCGATCTCGATATGGCTGAGTGCCGATTCGACTACGTCCACGACGAGATGTTTCGGTATGCCTGCGCGCTCGCGCACGCGAAAAACGAGCGGGGCCGTAAGGCTGCGAAGAAGAAGCTCACCGAGCTCGGGCAGCTTTCGGTCGAGCGCGCCGAGCATTTCGCCGATTCGCTGCGCGAGCGGACGAAGCGGATGACGACCGCGGAGCACGACGCGGTGAGCAAGCTCTCCGCCGCACGCGAAGAAAAGCGCAACAGCGATCGCCGCATTGCGCTCCACGCCCTCGGCTTCCGCGAAGGCTACGCGTCCGCGCGCGACGGCATCGCAAGCTGGCTTCATCGGCTCAGAAAGGGCGGACTCGGCATCCGCGTCGAGGCAGAAGAGTTCCGTCAGATCGCAGGACAACCGAAGCCGGAGAGGATCGACCCATGAGCCCCCGCCCGTCGCATCACGAGTCGAACGTCCTCGCCCTCAGCGACGAGCTCGCGCTGCCCCTCGACACGGTGACCGACACGATCGGCATCCTCGCGATCAAGGGCGCGGGCAAGACGTACACGTTCCTCAAGCTCGTCGAGCAGATGGTGAAGGCGGTCCTGCCCGTCGTCGTGCTCGACGTCGTCGGCGTTTGCTGGGGCCTCCGCTCGAGCGCGGACGGCAAGCACGCGGGCATGCCGGTCATCATCATTGGCGGCGTGCACGGGGACGTGCCGCTCGAGGAGGGAGCGGGCGCGATCCTGGCCGACTGGGTGCTCTCCGCGCGGCGGCCGGCGGTACTCGACCTCTCCGATCTGCCGACGAAGGCGGCAATGCTTCGCTTCTCGCTCGACTTCCTGTCGCGGCTCTACCAGGCGGCGAAGCGAGAGCCGATCCATGTCGTGCTCGACGAGGCGGACGAGTTCTGTCCGCAGCGGCCCTTCGGCGAGGAAGCGCGGCTCGTGCGCGCCGTTGAGGTCCTCGTCCGCCGCGGCCGCGCGAAGGGCATCGGCGTCACGATGGTCACGCAGCGCCCGGCGGTTCTGTCGAAGAACGTCCTCACGCAGATTGGGACGCTCATCGTGGGTCGGACCGTGTCGCCGCAGGATCGCAAGGCGGTCGAGGAGTGGGTCGACGCGCACGCGACCGCCGAGCAAAAGAAGGTCTTTCTCACGTCGCTCGCGTCGCTTCCGACCCGCGAGAAGTGGGTGTGGTCGCCTGCGCGCGACGTGTTTGCGCGCGTGGCGATCGGTGAGCGCGAGACGTTCGACAGCAGCGCGACGCCGAAGGTCGGCGAGATCCGTGTCGAGCCGCGCGAGCTCGCGCCCGTCGAGCTCGACGCCCTCCGCGCGCGGATTGCGGCGACCATCGAGAAAGCGAAGCACGACGATCCGAAGGCGCTTCGCGCTCGCATCGCGGAGCTCGAGCGCGAGCTCGCGTCGAGGCCTTCCGAGCGCGTCGAGGTCGAGAAGATCGTGTACATGGTGCCGGAGCAGGTCCTCGAGGCCGCGCCGCGACTGAAGATGCTCACGGCGCGCGTCGCCGAGGAGGTCGACCGCATCCTCGCCGCCGCCGGCGACGCTCGACCGCTCGAGTTTGTTACCGACCCTGCACCTGCGCGCGCGGAACAAACTCCCGCGAAACTCGCTCCCGTGCGAGCGGCGGAGCCGACGCCCGCGTCGTCGACGCGCGCGCGGCCCGCACCCGAGGTCGACCTCGGGAAGCAGTCCGGGCCACGGCGCGTTCTCATCGCACTCGCGCAGCTCGGCCCGCTGCCGAGGAAACGCCTCGCGATCGTCTCCGGCTACAACGCGCGCGGGGGCGCCTTCGCGAAGGTGCTCCGCGAAGGCCTCCTGGCGGGTGTCGTCGGGAAGGACGAAAGCGATCGCTGGCACCTCAGCACGAAGGGACGCGCCGAGCTCGGACCGTTCGAGCCACTCCCGCGCGGCCGCGCGCTTCTTGAGTACTGGCGTGCACACATTGGCGATCCGCCGGCGCGTCGCATCCTCGAGGAGCTCGCGCGCGTGCATCCCGACAAGCTCTCGCGGTCTGCCCTCGCACAGCGCACGGGGTACAGCGTCCGCGGTGGTGCCTACGCGAAGCCGCTCCGCCTCCTGCGCGGCTTCGGTCTCATCTCCGGCAGCCGCGAAATCGGCCTCAGTCGCGAGCTCGCCGACGCGATCGGGTGAACGCGTGAATCTCCCCGTGCAGCTCCGCTGCGTTCGGTGTGGAGCGACGACGCTCGCGGCAAGGCGCGCGAGCGGGCTCGTCGCGACGTGCGAGTGCCCGGAGTGCGGCGGTTGAAGAAAATGCTGAAAACGTGGGGGGGGGGGCTTAGCTTTCTGGCGTGGGCGGGTCCGCAGACCGGAAGGCGCTCGACCGTCATCTGCGCCGCGAGCAGCGCCGACGCGAAGAGCGAGGAAAGCCGATGGCGAAGTTTCCGCAGTTCATCGACGCGACGTTTTCGATCGGCGGCGTCGACTTCTCGTTCGAACGTCCGCCGCCGCCGAAGCCCGCGGGGCCGACCTGGGACGACGTCATCGGCCAGTCGAGCGCGAAGAAGGCGCTCAGGGAGGCCGTCGAGGGCATGACGAAGCACGCCGACATTTATCGCCGCTACGGCCGTCGTTCGCCGAAGGGCGTTCTCCTCCATGGTCCACCCGGGAACGGCAAGACGATGCTCGCGAAGGCTGCTGCGACGGCCCTCGGCTCGTCGCAGGGCGGCTTCCGCTACGTGCGTGGGCCCGAGGTGAATCATCCCTACTTCGGCGAGTCGGAGCGTCAGATCCGCGAGATGTTCGCCGCGGCGCGCCAGCACAAGGCGCGACACGGCGTGCCGCAGGTTCTCTTCCTGGACGAGGCGGAGGCCCTTCTCTCCCATCGCACGAGCAAAAGCGTGCTCGGGAGCATCGTCACGACGTTCCTCGTCGAGATGGACGGGCTCGACGATTCGGGCGCGTTCGTGGTCCTCGCCACGAACCGCCCGGAGAGCATCGACTCCGCAGTGCTCCGCGAAGGGCGCATCGACCGGAAGATCCTCGTCGGGCGGCCTACGCGCGATGACGCCCACGACCTCTTTTCGCACGCCCTCCGCGGAAGGCCGCTCGACTGCGCGGAGCTCGGCGTCGACATCGACCTTCGCGCCGAGCTCGCCGCGTGCGCCGTCCGCGATCTCTACGATCCGGCGCATCTGCTCTACGTCTTCCGGCTCGCCGACGGCACGCGCAAGCACGTCACGCTCGGCGACTTCACGAGCGGCGCGCAGATCACGGCGCTCGTCGACGCGGCCGCGTCCTTCGCGATCGCGCGTGAAATCGAGACCCGCCGCGAGACGGGCATCCGCGTCGAGGACGTCCACTCGGCCATCGTGCAGACCCTGACGGAGCAGCGCGACCTTCACCACCCCGCGGATCTCGCGGCGTTCGCGGAGGACTTTGCGGACCGCATCACCGGGCTCGAGCGCGTGAGGAGCGACGGCACGGTCATCGGACGGCATTCGATGATCCAGCGCATGCCGGAGGGCTACAACGACGTCGAAGTCCTCGGACCGCTCGGGCGCCCACGGCACGGCGAGTCCTGAAATGCCAAAAGCGCCGCTCCCCGGCATGGGAAGCGGCGCTTCGACGATCACTCTGCGGCGCGGATTCTATTCTTCTGTCGGCGGCTCACGCTCGGGGAAGTCGATGGGGGCGTGCACGATCGGGCTCGGCGGCTCTCCGACCGACGCGGTCGGCGGCAGGCCGCAGATCGTCGTCCGGAACCACTCGAGGTCGCCGTTCGCGATGTTGTGATCGACGGCGCCGACGATGCCTGCGACGCGACTCGAGTTGTTCCCGCTCGTCTGCGCGAGCGCCCACGTCGTCCACGGCGCGCCGAAGTGCGGGTGCCACGTCTCCGGCGGGAGCTCGCCGCCGCTGTAGTCGGCCATCCAGAGCGGCAGGCGCGCGATCCGCGGTCGAGCCGCGAACGCAGCCCCGAGGAGCTTGCCGTCGAACCACGGGAAGCCGTAGAGGAGCGGCGGTCGCCCGAAGAACGACTCGATGTGATCGGCGCATTCGAGCGCGCGGTCGACGCCGGCCTCGGGCGAGAGGCCGTCGGCGAGCGTCTCGAAGTCGAGCGCGACGAACGACGGCATCTTCGAGCCGACGGCGTCCCACAGCCGCTCGGCCTGGCCCTTCGGGTCCTGCGAGCTCCGGAAGAAGTGGTAGACGCCCGTCTGCCGTCCGCTGAGCGCGGCCGCGGCGAGATTGAACTGCCGAAGGGGATCGAGGCCGAGCGTCCCCTCGCTCACCTTCACGACGACGAACGCGAACTCCGGCGGGACGTCGGCCCACCGGATCGTGCCTTGGCACGACGACACGTCGAGGCCGCGGAGACGCGTCACGCGCTCTCCTTGCGCTCGAGCATCGCGCGGAGCTCGGCGTGCTTCGCCGGCGTGACCATACGTTCGCCGTCGCAGCACGGACAGACCATCAGCGTCAGCACCTCGTCCTGGTCGAGCGCCGTGAGCTCGGGCGAGCTCCCCTCTGCCGGCGGCAGATCCGGACGCGGCACCGGCCGCGTGATGCGGCGGTGATACGGGGGTCGCTTGTCCTTGCTCATCGGTCGGCAGAGGCGTCCTTCGCGACGATCTCGACGACACCGTCGGCGCACGGATCCGGCCACTGCCGGCTCGGATCGCACGGGACGGGGTTCTTGAGCGCGCAGCCCTCGACGCCGAGGACGAGGGCGGCACACGCCGCGACGGAGATCGCCGCGAAGACGAGGGCACTTCGAAGGGACATGGGTGGCTCCGGTCAGAAAAGGAGCGGATCGGCGCGCGTGAGGACGGCGGCGTCGCCGGCGAGCACCGTCGACATGAATCCGTCGTCGGCATCGAGGTGGCCGGCGTCGCCGAAATCGACACCCCACGAGTTCCGCACGCGCCAAATGCGCTTGCCGCTTCGGTAGTGCACGCCGGTGATCACCATCGCGTGCCCGCCGATGATGTCGTTCGGGTTCGGCGTCGTGAGGACGTCGCCGGCGACGTACGATCGGATCTTCGAGTCGAGCTGCAGCCCGAAGATCACGGGGTGATCTGCGCGCACCGCGCTCTCGAACTGCTCGAGTCGCGCGGAGGCGTCGGCGTCGTCGACGAGGAACCACGCCGTCGGTCGGTTGTCGCTCGCCTCCGGGAAGCATTCCGCCGTCGGGCCGACGGCCTTGCCGTTCTCGTCGAGGAAGTGAGCGTCGTCGTACGGCCAGACGCGCTCCTCGCAGATGCCGATCGCGCCGACGCGCTCGACGGCGAGCGCGATGTACGTGCCCGAGTCCTCGTCGAGCGTCCCCATCCAGAGGCGGCAGAGCCAGTAGAGGAAGAGCCTCGCGAGCATCACGAACGGCTTCCCCGTGACCGCGAGCGCGATGAGGAGCGCGCCGACGACGGCGTTGAGGACGCAGGAGCCGATGTCGAGCTGGTCGAACGCAGGCGGCTCGTTCGGGATGTCGTGATCGGTCTGCGGCGAGCTCTTCGCGAGGCCCTTGAACGCGCCGTGCGCGTCCGACATCGACCGCGTCGGGGGAAGCATCGCGCGGAGCCGCGGCGGCATGTCCTTGTGGTGACGAAATCCGGAAAGCTCTCTCACCGGCACGTGAGCACCTCCGCGCAGGTCTTCTTCGAGGCGATGCACGCGGGTTGCATCGAGACGCCCTTCGCCGCGTTGTCGCGGCAGATGTCGCCCCAGCGAGTGCCGTGGAGGTTCGGACCGCCGAGGAGGCGCCCGCGCGAATCGTGGCAACCGAGCTCGAGCAGGCGTGCCTCTGCCGCATCGCAGGCGTCGCGCGGGGGCGCCGCTTCGGTCGCCGCGTCGGCGATCGGCTGTCCCGAATCGGCGTCCGGCACGGGCGGCGTTGGAGACGGCGGACACGCGCCGAAGAAGCTGACGAAGGCGATGACGAACGCTCTCATCGCGAGCCTCCGTCGCATCCCGCAGCGGTCATCTTCTCTCGGAGATCGTGCTCGGCACGCTCGGCGGCGGCCCGCGCGAGCTCGGCGCGTTTCTCGCGTTCGGAAGCGAGGATCGGTCGACCGGCTTCTCGCAGCGCTTCCTCGATGCCGCAGAGCTCGAACGCTTGGTCGTCAGGCATGTCGGCGTGCTTCTGGAGGCAGAGGCCCATGTCGATCGTGAGGGTTTTCGCCTCCTTCAGGAGGGCGCCGCATGCGGCCGTGAGGACCGCGAAGAAGATGATGACGATCGCCGACCCCACCCGACCGTGCTGATAGGTCGCGCCGAAGAGGGCGCCGACCGTCGCGATCGCGGCCGTGGCGAGCGCGTGCTGGAGGTCCTGTCCTGCGAGCATCGAGTCGGCGACGCCGCTCCCGAATCCGCAGAAGAGGATGAGCGCCGCGAGCGCGGCCTTCGGCAGGCGCCATGCGATGGCGAAGTGATCGAGGAGCGACGCGGCGCCGTCTGCAGAAAGAGAACGGCCGATCGCGCCAAGGAGTGTCGACGACACTCCCAGCCAGAGCAGGAGATCGAAGTGCATGGGGGGGTCCGGTGCGCGCGCCGCGGGCGCGCGGGTTCAGAGGTGGATACGGCGGAGCGCCTCGAGCAGGAGGAGGAGGATCAGCGTGATGATCTGCAGGTGGCTCTGCGTCTTGTTCGTCTGATCGATCTTCTCGAGCGCGGGCGTCGGAGGCTTGGGAGGCTTGCCGCCGTCGAGCGGCGGGGGATGGCTCGTGTTTCCGAGCTTCGTACGGTTCGCGATGCCGTGTTGCTCGACGAGGGCGGCGAGCGCGTCGTTCGTGTCGTCGAGCTTCTCCTCGAGGCGACGGACTTCGCCGAGCGCGAGCCCGACCTGCGCTTCGTGCTCGAGCGACGCATTGCTCTGGTGACGTTCGAGATCGTCACCCTTGGTCTCGAGCGTCGAGACCCGGCCGACGAGCTCTTCGACGGCGCCGAGGATGCGCTTGGCGATATGGACGGCCTCAGCGCGCGTCGATGCGCGCTCGATCAGCCCGCGCAGAATCGCGAACTGATCGATGGAGACGGTCGTCTTCTCGGACGAGGGCTTCGGCTTCGGGGGTTCCATCAGAGGCGCTCGCAGAGGCCGATCCGGGCGCATTCGTCCCTGTCGGCGCGCGTGAACGTCCATCCCGTGCGCCTGCGCGACATGATCGCGCCGTCGACGTCGAGGTCGTCGAGCCCGGCGAAATGCCCGAGCTCGTGCGCGAGGCACGGAAAAAGCTCCGGGCACGCGTCCGGAGCGAGGCGGATCTCGTTGCCATCGACGCGCCCGGCCTGTCGCTCGGTACCGCGTTGCGGGACGAGCTCGACAGGGAGCCGCACGAGATGGGGCTTGTCCGCGAGCGAGAGGAAGTGCTCCTCGTCGTAGTCCCACACGATCGCGAGGCGAATGCGACCCGACGAGAAGCGCGCCCACGACTCGCAGGCGTACTCCGCGAGGATGCGCTCTTCGCGATAGAAGCGCGTGTCGCCGTGGATGGTCTTGTCGACGACGAACGGACGGATCGACAGCGCCTCGATCGGGACCTCGGCAATGCGAGGCGGCGCGCACGAGATGCCAACGGCGAGAGCGAGAGTCGCGTAGATCGCTCGGCGGATCACGGCGTCCCCCACCGTTGCTTGGACCAGGCTGTGAGCTTCGTGTCGTCGCCGCCGCTTATCGCCGCGGGAAGAAAAAGCAGCCAGCCGAGATCGCCGCCGAAGGGGTCGAGGCCGGAGAAGCCGCACCCGATCGAATCGAATCCGGCGACGTCGACGAAGCCTCCCGCGCCGAGGGTGCCTGCCGATCCGACGTTCGCGCCGTCCTTGACAGCCTGCACGACCTTCGTGTTGCCGTTGATGTTCGCGCCGATGATGTGCGGGTTGCCATCGTTCACGCTCGAGCCGCCGAGGCACGGCTGCCAAGCGGATCCGTCGAACGCGTAAACTGCAACGTTTCCCGCGGTGCCGCCTCCGCCCATGCCGCAGTTCGCCGTGCCGCCGCCGCTCGAGCCGCCGAAGAGATTGTTCGCGGCGTCGACGCCGGCAGCGCCTCCCGCGGTGCCCGTAGCGTCGGTCGACTTGATGCCCGCGCGGTATGTAACGGCGCCGATCGTGCCGACGGTCTGTGCGGTCAATGTGAGCAGGCTCGAGTTCGCGCGCGTGAAGCGCAGCGAATGCAGCGACCCGAATACGCTCGCGGTCCACACGGGCTTCTGCGCGCCCGTGGACTGCGATGCGTTCACGCCGCCGCCACCCTGGTCGGCCCACTGCGAGACGTTGTTCGACGACTGGGTGACGCCGCGCTCGGCGTCGTACCAGATCACGCCGCCGGTCACCTGCGAGGGAGTCCAATACTCGAACGAGAGCGCGTTCGAGGTACCTCCAGCCGTCGTCACGGTGACGTTCACCGAGCCGCTCGCGTGCGCGGGGAGCGTGAAGGTCACGGTCGTCGACGTGTTGCCCGTGATCGTGGCGCTGTTGCCGCCGATCGTGACGGCGGATGCGGACGAGAGGTTGGTGCCCGTCGCGATGATCGACAGACCTCCGCCAGCCGTGTCGCCGAGCGTGAAGTTGAGCGACGAGAGCGAGGGCGCCGCGCCTCCCGCTGCCTTCCAAAGCGCCCACACGCCGGCGCCGCCGAGACCGCTTGCCATGGTTTCGTCCGCCTCAGAAGAGCCCGCGACCGACGTGGGCCTCGTAGTTCCACGTGCGCGCGGTCGTGTCGGGCGAGGTGACCTGCAGCTGGATGTTCGCGCCGCTCGTCACGAGCGTCGGGAGCGACGCCGGCGTCCACGTTCCGACTTGCTGCGTGAGTACGGAGCCGCTGATCGTCGCAGCGGGACCGGCCGCGCCGTAGTAGATCGCGGAGAGTTTCCATCCTGCGATCGTCGCTGCGGCGGGACCGCTGAGGTCCACCCAGACGAGAGCGTCGACGAAGTACACCTCGCCCACGGCGACCGAATAGAGGTTGGCCGTCGAAGCGGCAGCCGTGCTCGTTGCGATGTTGCCCGTCGTCGTCTGCGGCTTGCTCTTCGCGTCACCGCCGAGGATCGTGAGCGTCGCGTTGTTCGTGACGGTGCCGGTGAAGGTCGGATTCGCGACCGTTCCGCCGATCGAGACGTTCGTTCGGTTGTTCGTGGGGTCGTCGGTGACGACGAAACCGCTCGCAAAGTTGAGCGTGACCTGCTGCGGGAGCTGCACGCCTGCGAGCTGCAGGACGCGATAGCCGGTGCGGAAGATGGGATCGAGCCAGCTCACGATTTCACCCGATGCAGAGATAGAAAATGACGATCTGCCCGCTGCCGCCGGACTGGCCCGCCGCGCCCGCAGTGCCGCCGCCGCTGCCGAAGCCGCCGCCGCCACCTCCGCCGCCGCCTGCTCCAGTGTTCGCAGCCGCGGCCGTGCCCGCCGATGCAGCGCCCGCCGCGCCTGCGTTGTTTCCGCTTCCGCCGGTTCCGCCGGCGCCACCTGCTCCGAACGGGCCGCCACCACCACCGCCGCCAGCGCCGCCGCCATTGTCCGAGCCCGCCGCCGAGCCGATGCCGCCGCCAGCGCCGCCCGCGAAGCCCGTCGTCGACGGGGAGCCCTGGACGCCGATGAAGCTGTTGAACGAGTTCGCCTCGTAGCCGACGCCGGGACCCCCAGCGCCGGCGGGGAGCGAAGCGAAGATTCCAGGGAGCTGGTTGTTTCCCGTGACCGAAGCGAACTGGGGAGGCCCGCCGCTCACGATGAAGTAGCCGAGGGCCTTCGCGGCCGCTCCCGTACCGCCGGGCCCGACCCCTCCTGGAGCGATTCCCGATCCGGTCGTCAGGTACACGCCGGGACCGCACGAACCGCCCTGCCCGCCCTTGAATCGGTACGTCGTCCCGCCGATGACGATCGTGGAGTCGTTGCCGTCGGTGCCACGCGTGCCGGATGTCGCGGCGCCGCCGCCTGCTCCGCCGCCGCCACCGGTTCCGATCGTGACCGTTGCCGATGCGCCGACGACGAGCCCCGTCAGTAGCTGGATGCTGAGCGGAGCGCCGGCGCCTCCGCCGCCTCCCGTCGTCGAGGTCGACGTGTTCGTGTTGCCGCCGGTCCCGCCGGCGCCTCCGCCTCCTCCTCCGCATCCGTACGCGAGAGCGAGAAAGCATCCGGCCGGAATGATCCAAGTGCCGTTGATCGTGAAGACGGCTTGCTTGATGACGAGGTTGCGCGAGAGGAACTGGATCCGGTCGGCGAGCGTTTGGACGGCGACGAGGATCGACGCCGCGTTCGCGGTGTCGCCGTCGCTCGGCATCTGAAACGGCGGCGTGAGCGACTGGTTCGAGCACGTGCCGCCGCTCGTGTAGGCGCCGTTTCCCGTCGACCCGTTCAGCGAGAAGTGCGTCGCGTCGACGGCGGTGATCGTCCACGCGGCGACGCTGACGGTGCCGCCGCTCGTGTAGACGCCGTTCGACGTCGACCCGTTGAGCGAGAACGTCGTCGACGAGAGGACCGTGATCGTCCACTCGCCGTTCGCCCCGACCTGCCCTCCTACGCTTGCGATCTTGACGCGCGCGTTCGTGCTGAGGCCGTGTGCGGCGGTCGTCGTGATGACGATCGGCGACGCCGAGGAGGCGTTCGAGACGCCGCCGCCGACTGCGCCAGGAGAGTTCGCAGCGGTGTTGCCGCCGACGCTCTGGATGACGACCTGGTCGCCGTTCGAATAGAAGTGCGGCGAGCTCGTCGCGATGACGATCGGCGTCGCGTTCGTCGCGCCGCTGATCGTCGCCGCGAGCGGCGTCGTCACCGTGGACGGGTCGCCCTGATAGGGAGTGCTCATCGATGTCCTGTCCGCGAGCGCACGCCGGCGCTCGCGCGGTTGCGCGTTGGGCGCGCCGAGCTCGGCGCGCGCTCAGCTCGAGCGGCTCACGTCCCCGTCGGGACGAAGCACTGCTGGTAGATCGCGGTTCCGTCGCAGAAGGCGTCGAACTTCGAGACGCCGACTCCGCTGTCTCGTGCGGGGACGGCGACGCCGCTCACCGTCTTCGCCCACGTGCCCCACGTGCCGTCGGGGTTGCCCGCTCCCTGCGACGAGTTCGGTGAGAACTCCTTGCCCGTGGTGCCGTCTCCGCCGGCGAAGGAGAGAATTATCCAGGGAAAGAAGCTGTTCGCCGTCTTCCAAAGCCGGACGAGCGAGCGGAGGCCTGCGATGTACGCGCTCGAGACCGAGACGCCCCACGTCCAGCTTCCCCACGTGAGTCCCGGCGTTCCCCACGCCGGCGCCGGACCGATCGCGGGATAGCTGCCGATCGTCCAGCTGATCGAACCGTTGTTCGCATCGGGCGTGACGGCTTTCGAATTCGCGATCAGCACGGCCGTCGGCGAGAGGTATTGCGCGATCTGAAACGTGCCGTTGTTCGCCGAGCTCGCCGCGCCGGAGACGACGACGAACTGCCCGACCGAGGAGGTCGTGACGCCCGTGATCCCGCTGATGGTCGCGAAGCCTCCCGAGAACGACGAGATCGACGCGGCCGCGCCCGTCGTCGACGAGAGCACGATCGGGAAATAGAGAATCAGGAACGACTGAAACCAGGTGTTCTTCCCATCCCAGTTCCAGTTCGCCGGCGAAACGAGCTGATGGTGCGGCGGCTGGCTCGTGTCGCTCGTGTTGTAGAAGACGTCCCAGTGAGCGTACGTGCCGGCGGCAGAGACGCCGACGATCGTTCCAATCGGCACGGTGCCCGACTGCACGTTCGCCGGCGTCGAAACGTAGCCGAGTACCTGCTGCAGCACGGAGCGCGAACTCCCGGCGTGCTGCCACGTGTCGAAGGCCTTCTGCAGGCGGACCGCGTACGACGCGTTCGATTCGTTTGGTCCCTGCCCCATGACGCGATCGGCGCCGATGAGGGCGAGGCAGCTTGGATCGCAGAGGCCAGGCATGTGCGCCTGCGAGGCCTGGTTCATTTTCTCCGCAACAGCATCGGCGGACAGGCCGATGGTGTAGAGGATTTTTTCGGCGACGCCCTGCGCAAGGAACGGCGGCGAGAGCCGCTTGATCGAGTCGCGCTGCTGGAAGCGAATGTCTGTCATCAGACGCCCGTGACCGTGATCGTCGGTGTGGGAGAGAGGACGGCGACCGACGTCGCGAGGGGATAGGCGACGTCGACCGTGCCGCCGTTCACCGTCACGCCGCTCATCGAGATGACGTACGACGCCTGCCCGGCGATCGATCCGGCGGCGAAGAGCACGCCGACGATGTCGTTGTACGAGAGCACCCCGGCGCCGATACCGCCGATGGGCAGGTTCGCGAAGTACGTCGCGAGCGCCTGTTGGACCGCCGCCGTGTAAGGGACGACTTGGGCGAAGGGAACGACGACGCTCGCAACGATCGCGACGTTGAAGCCGGACGCCGATTGCGTGACGGCCGTGATGTTGTTCGGGACGGCGTTGCCTTGGATGACGGTGTCGACCTCTCCGAGATCGCCGCCTTCGACGATGCCGCCGCTCGTGTACGCGGCGTTCCCCGTCGAGCCGTTCAGCGTGAACTTCGTCGCGCTCGTCACCGTGATCGCGTAGGTTCCGTTCGCGTTCGTGTTCCCGAGGACGCCGGAGATCGTGACGTAGTTTCCGCTCGAGAGGCCGTGCGCGCTCGCGGTGGTGATCTCGATGGGCGAGGCGCTCGAGGCGCCGGTCACGGCTAGGTTCGAGACGCCGGGCACCGTCCCGCTCGAGCTCGCGACGGTTGTGGTGATGACGCCGCTCGTTGCGCTCGCCTGCACGAGGACGCGCGTGATCGGCGACGAGAGAGTCACCGCCGGCGTCTGCGCGGCCAGGATCTGCGCCGCCGATAGCGCGAAGTACTTGTAGGCCCCGGAGGGGCCGTTCGGGGAGAGCGCCTGGAGCTTCAGTCTGCAGCGCGCTGCGACGGAGGTGTTGCTCTCCCAGTTCGTCCCGACGAACGAGGCGACGTTCGAGACGGAGACGCCGCCGAGCACCGTGGTGACGTTCGTGATCGTGGCCGGCGCCGACGTTCCGCTGGTGCCGGCGAGGTCCGCCACGAACGTCGCCGTCGTGCAGACGTTCACGGTCCCGCCGCTCGTGTACGCGCCGTTACCGACGGAGCCGTTCAGGATGAAGTGTGTCGAGTCGACGACGGTGATGGCCCAGAAGCCGTTCGCCGCCGTGTTGCCCGCAACGCCCGAGATGAACACGATGTTCGAGCTCGTGAGGCCATGCGCGCCGCTCGTCGTGATCGTGATAGGCGAGGTGTTCGTCGCGCCGCTGATCGTCCCACCGACGATGTTTTGAGCAGCGATCGTCAGGCTCGACTGGTTCGAGAAACCAGCGCCCGTCGTCGCGTTCGCGACGTGATAGGTGCCCGTCGCAAACGGCCCGTAGGTGCTGCCAGTCGTGTTCGCGATAGCGAGCGTGCCCGTCGCCGGGAGCGCGGCGATGCGCTGCACGTTGTAGACGCTGTTCGCGAGGACATCGAGCCAGCCAAGCGCACCCGTCGAGTTCTGTGAGGGGATCGACGGGTCCGGCGTCACCGGGACAACGACCGTCGTGCCGTTCGCGGCGACGGATGTGACGGTGCCGCTCGCGGCGTAGTCGAGGAACCCGCCCATCGCCATCGTCGAGACGGCGACATCCTCCTGCGCCATGATCTGCGCGACGATCGCGAGGATCGTTCGGACCGCGCCGCCGGACTGCCAGCTCGTCGTCTGCAGGGAGAGCGTCTGGCCGATCGAGAGCACCTGCGCGAGCCATGTGCCGGTGCTCGGCGTCGCGCCCGGATTTCCGGGAGTGATCCCGGAAGGTGCCGGCGTGAAGAGGCTGTTGAAATCGACTGTGGCGGTGGCGGGCATCGGCTACGCAGCGACGGCGAGCGTGGGCGCCGTGACGTTGTTGATCGAGAGGACGAGCGTGAAGGGTCCCTTGCGCTCCTGGATGAGCACGGTGACGTTCAGGACATTCGCGACGAACTGCAGCGTCACGTTCGCGCCGATGACGCGCTCGTCCTTCAGGCACTCCGCCTCGGCCTGCGCCTTGATCTGCGCGAGCTCGGAGAGGGAGAGGTCGGCGTCGATGTACTGCGTGAGATCGAAGCCGTAGTTCGCGTCGTCGATGAGGCGGCCGCGCGGAGTCGTCAGACGTCGTGCGATCGCCTCGGCGAGGCAGCGACGTCCGGAGACCTCGAGACCTCCCGGATCGAGGTCAGCAACGCACGAGAGATCGGAGCCGAGGTCGACGGCCATCGGTCAGCCCGTCTTCACGTTCGGCGCGCCGATGTTCGTCGGCGTCACGCCCGGAATACTGGGGAGCTTGACGGCGAGCTGCGCCGCGATCGATCCGACGACGCCGGCGAGGAGGATTCCGCCGCCGTTCGTAGGAGTCGGGAGCACCGCTCCGTTGCAGTTGAGGATCCACGTCGCGAGCTGCGATTGGAGCGTTGCAAGCGGCGTGTCGGCCGGGTCGAGGATCTTGCCGGCGCCCGACCACGTCGACGGGTTCCCCACGGCCTGGAGGAAGAAGATGAAGTTCGTGAAGAGGTTCAGGACTCCCTCGACCGTCGCAACGTGTTCGGTCGTCGGCATCCCGCCGCCCTTGAGATTCAAGGTGCCGGGGTTCAAGCCGCCCGCCGTCGCAATCGTCGCGGTGACAGGGGTTGGCTCGACGAAGACGCAGACCGGACGCGACGGATCCGCGTTGACGAACATGATGAGACAGCGGGAGCCGCTCGAGGGCGTGACCTGAGCGCCCAGGATGCTCGAGCGCAGCGGCACCTTCGCGAGGTGCGACGGAAGGGAGATCGTCGTATCCGTCGCGTCGCAGTCGACGGTCGAACCGTCACTCGACTGCACGGAGTACTCGTAGATGCCCTGGTAGCCGAGCTGCGGGAACTCCCCGCGCACGAGCATGCGGAAAGCCGCGAGGGCACGGTCGGAGACCGTCGGTTGCTGGGGAATCATGGCGTCGTGAGGACGGTGAGGCGAACCTTGCCGTCGTTACCGAGAGCGATCGACGTCTCCGCGACTGTCTGCGCCGTCGTGACGTTCGGGGTGGTGAAGGTCCGTCCGGGCATCCAATCGGAGAGGACCTCGGTGGCGATGTTGAAGCGGCCCTTCGCGCCGCTCCACTCAACGGCGGTGAAGGCGCTCGTGATCGCCGCGCTCGAGCGCGGCCCGACTTGCGTGGTGCCGTTCGCGTCGATCCACCATAGCGATCCGGCGAGCTGCCGAAGCACACGCGTCGCCGGCGCGTTCTCTCTGACAAAGAGCGAGCCGACCGACATGTCTTGGGCGACGGAGACCTTCTCGCCGACGAGCTTGGCGGCGTCGCCGAGCAGCAGCGAAACGCGCAGGCCGCTCGGATTCGAGTACGCCTGCGCGGGGATCGTCTTACGCCATCCGCCGAAGCCGGCGACGATGCGCGCGCTGCGCGATCCGGCCGAAGACAGCTGGCGATACACGGCACACGTGAGCGTGAGGTCACCGATCACCAGCTGCGTCTGCGTGGGGATCGTGTCGGCGACCGAGAGAACGACGTCGGCGGTCCACGCGCCGTAGTACGGGATCATGAGCGTCCCGCTGACCACGCGGCGGCCGTTGAGAGCGGCGTAGGGACCTGCCATCGGTCACGGCGATCCGGCTTGCTTCAGCAGGTCGCCGATCTCCTTCTGCTGCGCATCGGCGACAGGATCGGCCGGCGTCCCCGGCTTGTTGATCGGCGGCGTTCCGGCGTTCGCCTGGCTGCCCGTCGGCGTCCCGACCGCGCTCGCCTTCGGCGGCGGGAAGTACTCGAGGAACTCGACGGTGACGTTGTACTCGCCGTTGCCGACGTGAACGATGTTCGAGATGCTCTCGCAGACGACGCTGTTGACGTCGATGTCGGCTAGCGACGGGTGATAGATGTCGACGGCCTGGATGTTCTGCTTTGTCGGGTCGTACTTGAGGAGCGGACGAAACTGCTCCCACGCGACGAAGTGCGACGCGTAGAAGAGGCGGAAGACGATCGAGCCCTTCGCGGGCGGTTTGCCGACAAACGTCGTCGTCGCGCCGAGGGTGCCCTTGCCCTTCTTGACGTCGAATTCGTGCACGCGCTTGAACTCGCCGACGCGGGCGAGCCCGGGCGAGGTCTGCTGCGCGATGAGGACGACGTCCCACGCCTGCGGTTGGGTGATCGGATCGACTGCGCCGCTCGCCATGGAGTACTTTCAGGCGTGCCGGAGGAGCGGGTTCGAGTCCCGCCGTTGTGGACACCGCCTCGAGCGGTGCGTGCATCCGTCCCGGGCGGACGCATCTGATCGCGACGTGGGCGAACGGGAAGCCGCCGGCGTTTTCAGCCGTAGCCGTTGGCGATCGCGAGACGCTCGAAGACGACTGCGAAGATCGTCTCCGAGAGCTCTTCGGCCCCCGACGCGCCCTTCGCGTCGACGTTGAGCTGGTCGATGTGGACGGTGATGCTCGCGCCCGCGCTGGCCGATGCGCCGCCTCCGCCTGCATTCTTGCTGAATCCGCCCGCGGCGGCGCCGGCGAGCTCGCCGCCGGCGGCGTGCACGTCGGGAGCAGCTGCGCTCATGCCTTCGCCGATGCTTCCACCGAAGTTTCCTCCGAGGGACTTTCCAACCTTCGAAGGGGACGCAATCCCGAGCGCCTTCTTGAACGCGCCCTTCGCGCTGCCAGCGAGGTTCGTCACGGCATCGACGACCATGCCGACGCCCGACTTGATGCCGTTGACGATGCCCATCACGAAGTCGCCGGCGTACTTCAGGCCCATCATCGACCATTCGCCGAGGACCTTCGCGAGATCCCATAGCGCGCCGATGCCCTCGGAGATCCCCTTCACGATGAATCCCGTGACGGCCAGGATGACGACCCCGATGCCGACCATCATGGCCCAGAGCGCGGCGAACGCGAGGACGACGACGCCGATCGCGACGCCGATCACGATGAGCAGCGGCTTCATCACGTTGAAGGCCTTGATGAGAATCTGCATGCCTCCGTGCTGCTTCCACATGTCCTGGAGCGTCTTCACGATGGGCTTGAGCGCGATGTACGCCTTCAGGCCGAAGATGATGACGTCGAGAAGGAAGTGCTTCACCATCGGGACGACCTTCGCGGCGATCGCGAAGACCTGCTTGAAGAAGCCTTCGATGCCCGCCTTCAGTGCCTGACCGCTCGGCTTCGTCTTCGAGTCGAAGATGCCGAAGAGGTCCTTCACCTGTTCGAGGAACGGCCGGATCGCCGGCCCGAGGTCTTCGAACATGTCGGCGATGTACTCCTTGAAGAGCCCGCCGAGGTTCTGGACCGAGAGCGACATCGCCTTGATCGAGTCGCCGCCCTTGGCGGCGAGAGCGTCGTTCAGCGCCTTGCCGAACTTCGCCGCATCGACAGATCCCGCCTTCAGCTGGGCGCCGAGTTCCGTAGCGCTCACGCCCATCTTCGTGGCGACGTCGGTCACGGTGAGGCCCATGGACGAGAGGTCCTTCAGCTTCACGGTCAACTTCGTTCCGGCCTCGGCTGCGGCCTGAATCTTCTTCTGCATGCCGAGGTAGACGTCGCCGCCGCCCTTCGCGAGCGCGGCGGCGGCGGCTGTGGCCGTCAGCGCTTCCTCGAGCTGCGGGAGCTCGACGACGCCCATCGCCATGAGCTGATTCGCCCAGGGCGTCATCGCGTCCTTGGTGATCCCGAGCTTCGCTCGCATGCCGTCGAGCATGTCGTCGACCTGGTCGCCGGACGTCTTCCCCTCGCCGAGGGCGGTCCACAGCGCGAGGGCCTGCGTCTTCGCTTCGCTCGCCTCGATCGCGAACTTCGCGCCCGCGGCTACTAGCACCCCGAAGCCGAGGGCGACGGCGCCCACGACTTCGACGAGGATCGACAGACCTCCGGTGAGCTCGGCGAGCTCGGCCTGGAGATCCATCGACGCGCCCGTCGCGCCCTGCGTCTTCTGTGTGAGCGCGGCGAGCTCCTGCTTCGCGCCGGCAACCTTCGGGGACAGATCGCCGATGCCCGCGGTGAGCTGCGCGACCTCTCCCTTTGCCTTCCGGAAGCCGGCGATGTCGCCGAGCGCGGAGGCCTTCGTCATCTTGTCCTGCGCCGCCGTGAGCGACTTCTGGAGCACCGTCATTTGGTGCTCGAGCGTCTTGACGTTCTCGGCCGCGGCCTTCGCCGCGGGCGAGAGGCCGTCCTTCAGCTGGACCTCCTCGGTGTAGATCGCCATCTGCTGCTGCTATCGGCCGTTCATGCGCTCGTTCACCGCGCGGACGACGGCGCCGACGATCCATGCGGCGAGGAAGTCGTTTCGGACGCCGTACGGGTGGCCGTCCTTCGCGTGAACGCGCGTGATGGTGAGCGCGAGATCACCTTTCTTCGTGACCGACGCCGCGACGGCGTTGCCCTCGCGGAGCGGACCGTTCGCGCGTCCGCCGGACTTGATCTCTTTCTCCGCGAACTCCGCGCCAGCGGCGACCGCCTCACGCGGAATGTCCCCGAGGGAGGCGAGCTTCTTCGCGAGCTCGTCGAGCTTTGCCATCGGATCACCTTTCCTTCGCCTGCGCCTTGAGCCAGAGCCGATGCAGGAGCACCGTCTCGGCGAAGAGCAGTCCCGCCGCCTCGGCCTCGGGCGACTCGTCGCCGGCGAGGGCCGCGCGGAGCCCATCCCAGAAATCACCCGGAGATCTCGCCTGGGCGGCGCGAGCCTCCGCGATTATTTTGTGTCGGCCTCGACCGCGAGACCCATCAAACGCGAAAAGGCCTCCGACGCGGCCTCGGGGATCGCAGGGAAGTCCTCGAGGAGCGCGTCGAAGGCCTCCTTCGACGGATGAACGACGCACTGCCGAGCGAGCTGCTCCTGGGCGTCGGGCGCGAGCTGCGGGTTGTGCATGCTCGCCTTGAAGCGCTTGTACTCCTGGCGCGTGGGGCGACGGAAGACGACCTCCCATCCGCCATCGCGGCCGCGGAGGTGGCAAACGCGCTGATGCTTCGACTCAAGCTCCTTCAGGAGCTCGTCGGTGACTTTCTCGGTCGACATGGGAACAGGCCTTTCTCCTCCGGGAGAGGAAAGAGGCCGGTCACACGCAACCGTGCTCGCGGCCAAAGCGCCGGCGTCCCAGCGCTGTTATGAGAATAGCGGTCAGCCCTTCTTGAAGATCGGTGGCGCCGGCGGCGGCGGGTCCTTCTCGGCGCCGAGCGTCGGAAGCGGCTCGGGCGCGACGGTGGGCGCGGGAGCGTTCGGCTCGGGCGCGCGTGGCATGTCTCCAGAGCCGTTGTCGTGGATGACGAGCTTCTTCGTGAACGTCGACATGCGCCTCTCCTCCTATCAGCCGCCCGGCGGCGCCACGAGCGGGATCGCGAGATCGTCTTGGCCGTTGAAGAGGATCTTCAGCGGCGACATCTCGAACTTCCGCTTGCTCGGATCGGTGCCCTCGGCGTTCGCGGCCTCGGTCGAGTCCATCGTGCAGCCGAGGATCGTGTCCGTCACGGTGTCGAGGCCGTTCTCGGTGTAGCTCACGATCACCTGGAAGAAGACGTCGCCGTAGCCGCCGTTCAAGCCCTGCTGGTTCGCCTGGTTGATGAGCGCCGCTTGGAGCGCGTTGTACTCGGAGAGGAGCAGCTCGATGTCGGCGTCGTAGTCGTTCGAGCCGCGCGTCTTCGCCGTCGGATCGGGATGGTTCTCCTTCACCTTCGTGCGCGAGCGCTTGCGCGAGTAGTTCACCGCCGTCGCGTAGTAGATCTGCCCCGCGACCTTGACCTCGATCGAGGCCCAAGAGTGGCGGTACCCGTTGACGAGCGGGTACTGAATCGGCGTCGTCATGCTGCAGGTCCTTCAGCGCGCGTCGGTCAGACCGCGGCGTTCGGGTTCTGGTACGAGAGCGTCACGGTGAGCGTGAGCACGTAGCCGCGGGCAATGATCTGCCCGCTGACGTTGACGTTGTTCGTGGAGCGCACGTTGTTCGTGCGATCGACGATGATCGCCGAGCCGGTCGCGGCCTGCGTCGGGCCGGCGGCGACCGGCTGGCTGATCATCTTCTGCGAGAACATGATGCTGTTCACGCTGTTCGCGAGAATCGCCTCGATCGCGCGCGCGTCGTTCTCGTAGATCGTGCCGTTCGCGTTCAGGCGGACGTCGTCGTCGATCGTCTGCTGCCCGACCGTGTGCATGATCGACGCGAAGACGTCCATCACGCTGCCGAGCGGCATGAGGAAGAAGTCCGAGCCGAGCGGCGCCGCCGTGAGCGGGTTCGTGATGTACACGCCCGGCAAGCCCGTGCGCGTCATCGTCGACATGAAGCGGCCGCCGGTGCCCGCGATGACGTAGTCGAGGCCCGGGTTGATGCGCTCGTCGTGGTAGATGAATCCGTCCTGCGGATCGCTCGTCGCGTTGATGACGACGCCCGAGAGCGAGCCATCCTTCACGCGCCCGAGGTGGCGCTGCGGAGGCACCGTGACCTGCCGCGCGGCAGCGAGCCAGCCGATGGAGCGGCGGAGCGACGGCGCTCCCGTCGATGCGGGGTTCGGGAAGGCCGTCGGGATGTTCCAGTACGCGGCCGCCGGGCAGATGCGCCGCGCCGCGACGGTCGAGTAGTCCGTCTGGATGGACGACATCCACGTCGATTCGCTCTCGCCCGTGCCGCCGTAGGCGGCGACCGGAGAGGCGTCGCGCGCGTTCACGATCGCGCGCGTGTACACGTATCCGTTCGCGAGCGTGTCGAGGTAGCCCTGCACGCTCGTCGCATCGGAGCCGTTCATCACGCCGACGATGTGCGTCGAGCCGACACCGATGACGCCGTACTGCGACGCCTGGAACGCGTTGAACGCGGCCTGCAGGCCCGCCGCGTTCCACTTCGGCTCCGTGCTCGCGAACGTGTACGTGCCGCCGGCGAGGAAGGTGCCGGCGGCGAAGTTCATCGTGATGCCCGTGTTCGGGATCGCGTACGAAACCGCCGTGCCGAGCACGATCGCCGGGCCGTAGTTGCGGCCAGCGTCGAGCGAGACCTGGAAGGTCATGCCCGTCGAGGCCTGCGTGCCGCCGACGAGGATGAGGACCTTGACGTAGTACGTGTCGACCGGCGTGCCGGTGACCGTCATCACGGACGTGCCAGCCGCCGTCGCGGTGACGGTGCTCAGGGTCCCCGCCGTCTGCGTCGTCGCGCGGATGGCGAGCACGGTGCCGCCCTGGAGGCACGCGAGCGCCGCGGCCTCTGGAAGCGGGCCTTGCCCGAAGGTCGATTGCAGAGTCGCGGGGCTCCTCGTCGCGACGACCTGACCGACCGTGCCCGACGAGCTGCACCCGATGACGAGCTGCACGCTCGAGCCGGGAACGATGATCGACGCGCTGCCGCCGTCGGCGATCGTGATGTTGACGTTGCCGCCCTGGGCCATGAGATGGACCTCGCCGTCCCCGCGAGATCGAGCTCGCGGGCGGGTGGGGCGCGCTCGAGGCGCGCGTTGCTATCCGGATTGCGCCGTGCCGGCGCCGACGACGCCGCCGCCGGCGTACGACCCGTTTCCGGTCGAGCCGTTCAGCGTGAAGTTCGTGGCGTCGACGACCGTGACAGTGAAGAAGCCGTTCGCGGCGGTGTTTCCGACGACGCCGGAGATGGGTAGCGAGGCGCCCGTCGTGAGACCGTGCGGGATCGCCGTCGTGATCTGGATGGGAGACGCGTTCGTCGCGTTCGTGATGGCGATGCCGCCCTGGAACGGGAGGAGCGTCGTCGTGACGATCGGCTGCGTCTGCGCCGGCGCGTACTGCACCGAAGCGCCGGCAACCGGCGTCATCGGTTCGCGGAGGATCGGCGATGCGACCTCCATGAAGAACGAGGCACCTCGCCCGAGGACGTCGACGGCCATCGCGGCCGGCCCGGCATCGATCCATTGCCCGCCGGATTCCGTGTGCACGCCCGGGAAGAGAAGATGCGCGCTGGCGATGATCTGCGCGTAGAGCTGCTGCGTCGCGACGTAGTCGAGGACCGGGTCCGGCGTGACGACGCCGGCGACGGAGTTCACACCCCAGCATCGGACCTCGAACTTCACCCATTCGGTGAGGATCGCGGACTGCTGAGCGACGCTGAGCGCCGGTGCGTTCGGCCGGAGGTTCGCCGTCGCGGTCGCGCCTGCGCCCGTGCCGGAGATCACGACGGACGGCGGGCTCGTGTAGCCGCTGCCGGCGTTGCTCGGGACGATCGCGGAGATGGCGCCGTTTGGCGTGACCGATGCGGTCGCCGTCGCTTGGACGCCTCCGACGAGATCGGGCGGGCCGATCGTGACGGTCGGCGTGCCGGTGTAGCCGCCACCGAACGCCGTCATCGTGAACGAGCGGATGCCCGATCCGAGCGCCGTCGCGCGCTGGTTCTGCGCGGAGTAATTGACGGGGTTCGAGCGTGCTTCGAATCGAAACGAAAGCGGGATGAAGACGACGCGCGGAGGGGCGCTCGTCTCCTCGTCCTTCACTCTGCCGATGACGATCCCGCCGTCGACGAGCGCCGGCAGACCTGCCGCGGCAATCTTCGAGACGACATCAGCCGAAATCGCGTTGACGATGTCGACGAGCGACACGCATCACCATCCGCGCTTCGATGCGGTCGCACCGCTCGAGAGATCGACGACGGAGCTCGAGACGAGGTTCGGCTGGTTCGGCGCCGTCGCGCCGCCGGCGAGCGTGACGAGCGGGTGCGCCTGCTGGCGCTGGATCGCGTTCAAGTACTCGATCGCGTCGTTGTAGCGACCGCGAAACAGCTCCCAATCGGGTCCGCCGGGCTTCATCCCGCGGACGACCATGAGCTCGAAGGTCGCGATTTTCGCGACGGCCTGCGTGATGGTCGAGTCCCACGCGACGAGCGGCACCGCGGTCGCGCCGTAGCGCGCGCGGAACGACGCGTCGGCGCGGTCCGAGGCGTTCTGGAGAGCCGCGGCGATCTGCCCGGCGGTGAGATTGCCGAGCGCCGTCGCCGGCAGTCCAATGTTCGTGAGGTCGCTCGACGAGGCGTACGCCACGTCAGTTCCTCATGACGACGTACTGGATGTAGAAGTGGTCTGTGTTGACGAACACGATCTGGTTCGTCGCCGCCGGCGTCGCGCCCGTCGCCCGGATGAGCGTGTGCGGGAACTCGTAGATGATCGTCGCCGCGCCGTTGATGACCGGTACCTGCGCGCCGCCGAAGATCTGAAACGTCGCGGCGTTCACCGAGGCGTGGGCCGAGACGAGCAGCACGACGCCGCCGGCGGGGATCTGCGCCGTCCCCGCCGTGCCGGCGATGTCGCCGAACGTCCCGATTAGGGAATGCCAGCCGTCAGCGCCCATCGCTGCTCCGAGTTGAGGGTGGTCGTCGCCGAGCTCGTCGAGCTCGAGCTCGTTGTTACGGGCCGCTGCGCGACGAGAGGAACGGCAGCGCCCACGCGGCGGAGCCGCGCGCCTCGACGCCGTACTGGAAGGTGTGCGTGCTGAAGACGACCGGCGACGTCGGGTCGATGAGGAACGCGAACGCCGGCGCCATGTTGAGCAGCCACGAGAACGGTCGGATCGGCTTGCTCGTGTCGAGCATGTACCAGACCTGGTCGTACGTGCCGCCGCCGATCGAGGTCGAGCCGCCGAGGTCGCGCCACATGAGCCGGTCAGTCCAGCTCTTCATGACGTTCTCGGTCGCGCCGACCATCGGCGCGTTCGCCGGCAGGCCCGCCGTCGGCGGGTTCGGGTTGACGGCCGCCGTGCCCATCGTGCCGATGACCGGCAGGCCCATGAACTGCGCCTGCAGGATCGTGTCGATGGGGAGCTTGAGCATCGGAGGCACGAGCGCGAGATCGGGGACGATCTCCTGCGCTTCGCCCGACTCGCCCTTCCGGCGCGTCATGTCTTCGTACATCGTCGCGAACGAGTTCGCGGCGAGGCCTCCGCCCACGGTCGTGCCGTTCACGACGACGCCGCCGGCGGTGTAGTCGTTCGGGTACGTGCCCTTGCTCGTGTCGTAGAAGTCGACGGGGTGCGCCGTGTTCCAGTGCGTGAGCTGGTCGGTGCCGTTCTGGAAGCCGCCGGTCCACGAGCCCTGGTTCTGCAGGAGATCGCGAAGCTGGTAGTCGGGCCACTTCGCGGCCTGCTTCCCGAGGTTCGCGACCGTCGGCATGTAGACGCCGTAGGTGTCGTCCTTCACCTTGTACTTGTCGATCCCGTAGGTCGCTTCGAAGAGCTTGATCGGGACCATGTACGTCTGGATCGACGGGGTGCGGACGACGCGAGCGCCGAGCCACTCACGGAGCTTGTCCGTCAGCGGTTCCCACGCGCTGATCCAGTTCTCGGTCGCGACCGGATAGGTCGTGCAGAGCTTCTGGTACATCAGCTGCTCGAGCGTGAACGCTTGCCAGAAGCGCGTCTCGACCCCGGTGAAGAGGATCGTCAGGTTCGGTGCCGTGATCTGCATGGACGGGTTCCTTCACGCGCCGCCGGGCGCGCGCGTTGAGGCGACGTCGCGCGGCGACGTCGCGCGACTCCTCACCAGTTGGTGATCGTGACGTTGATGATCGACGTGTCGGACGACTGCACCGCGTCGGCGGTGGCGATCGCCTTGAACGCGATCGACGCCGTGCCGATGTAGCCGGCAGTGAGCGCGGTGACGTTCGGCAAGACGCCGTAGCCGACCGTACCGGTCAGCGTGCCGCCGCTCGTGTTGAGCGAGGCCTGGAACTGCGACTTGCTGAGGCTGCGGACGCCGACGTTCGATACGGTCACCGTGCCAGCGGCGAGCGTCGCCGTCTGCGTGACGCGCCCGACGTAGAACGCCGGGTCGTTCGTGCCGATGACGGCCGAGCCGATCGCGGCGAACGACTTCCAGGACGTGCCGCCGAAGAGCGTACCTTCGCCGCCCATCTCGATGACGGCGCCGTTCGGCATCACTGCGCCGTTCGTCCACCAGTCCGGACGCGTGAGCGTCCACTTCGTGCCCGCCGAGCCGAGGCTTGTGATCTGCCACGGGCCGGAGTCGAGCGCGGCGGTGAGGTTCGTCGTACCCGCCTGGATGAAGACGATGTCGCCGACGGCGTTGGTGATGCCGTCCTGCGCGGCCCACGCGCCGTTCGCCGTCTCGGTGAGCGTCTGCGTACCCGAGCCGGTGTACGCCTGGAGCGACGTGACGACGCCGCGCGCCTTGAACTGCGACGGGAGGATCGCGAGCTCCGGGTTTTGCGCGTACGGGTTCGCGACGCCGACCATGACGCCGACCTGCGTGGAGAGCGGCGACGGCGCCATCGCGCCCGCCGGGTCGACGATGTATCCGACGTACGGCCGCTGCCCGCCGCCATCCGTGAGCGACACGGTGTTGTCGTCCGACGCGTAGACGTTCGCGCCGAAGTTCGCCTTCGTGATGGTCGAGTCGGCGTTGATGTTGAAGTAGAAGACGCCCTGTCGGACGTGGACGCCGATAGAGCCGGCGGCGCCGGTGGCGATGCCGTCCGGGCTGATCGTGCCTCCGGTCGCCTGGTTCGCGACCTGGCGCTCGGCGCGTCCGACGCACTTCAGCGCGCCGGTCGTCGAGGAGAGCGTCGAGGGGCACGGGATCGCGTTGCCGCTCGCGTTGATCGCGACGAGCGCACCCGCGTAGATCGTCGTGCTCGCCTCGACGGGGTATCGGACGAGGCCGGGGTAGACGACGTCTTCCGTCCCGAGCTTGTCGGTCTTTCGGTCTTGGCTCAGCAGAGTCATTTCTCGTGCTCCGGACAAAGCGCCGCCGGCCCGCTCGGCATCGAGGCCGGCAGGCTTGGGCGCGTTACGGGTTGTCGATTACGAGCGGCGCGCGGCGCCGTTCGACTTCGTCTTCTTCATCGCGGCCATGAACTCGTCGAAGGTCTGGCCCGCGCTCATCGCCATCTGCTCGACGGCCTTCCGCGCGTCGGCGCTCATGTTCTGAGCGTCGAGCGCCTCGGCGCGGCGCGCGTCGGCATCGTCGCCGCCGTCGAGCGTCTTGCCGTCGAGCGGCCCGTCGTCGAGCGTGCGTACACGCTTCGGCGCGACGGCGCTCAGGTAGGCCTTCAGCCACTTCGGATCCTTGATGCCCTGGCTCCGGAGCGACGAGACCTCGGCCTTCGTGACCTTGCCCGCGCGGCGCGCCGATGCGAGCAGCTCGTCGACCTTTTCGCGGCGGCTCTTCGCCTTGATGCGCGCGACGTCGGCCGCGAGCTTCTCGGTGCTCGCCGCGGTCGCCTTGAGGCCGTCGAGTGCGCCGACGATCGCTGCAAGGCTCTTCCGGCCCGTGATGCGGGTGCACGCGGACTTGAGCTTCGCGAGCTTCGCCGACGCCTTCGGCGTGACGGCGCGCTTCACCGCACGGAGGTGGGCGCGCGCGGAGGCGATCGCCTTCGGCTTGCCTGCCTTCAGCGCGCGGGAAAGGATCTGCCTGGCGGAGCTGACGGCAGAGGCCGCGGCGCGCGCGTCCTCCTCGGCGTCTTCCTCCTCTTCGGCATCCTCTTCCTCGTCCGCCTCTTCGTCCTCGTCCTCGTCTTCATCCTCGTCCGAGTCGTCGTCATCGTTGTCATCGTCGTCGTCCGAGTCATCCTCGTCGTCGGCGTCTTCGTCGGAGGCGGGCTTCTTCGGCTCGTCGTCGGCGTCCTCTTCGGACTCCTCGTCTTCGGCCTCTTCGTCCTCGTCCTCGTCGACCTCCTCGTAGCGCTCCTCCTTCTTGACGGTCTTCACCGACTTCGAGTCGGTGCGCGTCATGAAGGTGGCGAGCGCGAGCGAAGCCGTCTCGAGATCCGAGAGGGCCTTCGTGCGCGCCTTGTCCGAGGTGGCGTTCGCGACCGCCGCCATCGCGTCGTCGCGGCGCTTCTGGAGCTGGAGGAGATTCATGATCATTGCCTCTTTGGGATTCACGCGGCCGACGACGAGTCGCCGGTCAGTTCGGTCTGTTCGCGCGCACGAAGCGCGCCGCGAACGGTCTTGAGAAAGCGGTTCCAGGTCGCGACGCCGTCTGCGATGCCGACGTCGACGGCCTTCTGTCCGGTGAAGACGCCGGCCTCGAGCGCGGCGACGGACTTCACGTTGGTGCCGCGCGCTTTCGCGACGATCTCCCAGAACACCTGGGCGAGGTCGTAGACGCGCTCCTGCATGCGGCCGCGGATGTCGTCCGTGATCGGACGGTCTGCGTGACCGTCGGCCTTCCGCTCGCCGCTCGTGATGAGCTCGACGTTCAGGCCGTCCTTCTTGTTCATCCCGGTGCGGTCGTAGAGCGTCGCGATGACGCCGATCGATCCGACGGTGCCGGTGTCGGGCAGCCAGATCTCGTCGCAGGCGCAGGCGAGCTCGTAGGCGGCTGAGCACGCGGTCTCGTTCGCGTACGCGAACATCGGTGTGCCGTACTTCTTCTTGAGCCGCCGAATGGTCCGATGCGCCGCGGCCGCACCGGCGGCCTCGCCGCCGGGGGAGTCGATGCGGAGGATGACGGCGCACGCCGGCGCCGCGGAGATCGGCTTGTAGTCGTCGGGGAGGTCGCCCCAGTTTTCGCGGCGCGCTGCGTACTCGTGGGCGCGGACGACGTCCATGCCCGTGATGGCGCTCTCGACGCGCCTGACGATCGCCTCGTAGCTATCCCACCACCACGTCGCGTGGTGCTCGAGCGGTCCGTGGATCGTGACGATCGCGATCCCGTCCTCGGTGCGCTCGTTCGGGCACTGCCCCGTGTAGAGGTACGAGAAATCGTACGCGTACGGGGCGAGCGCGAGGACCTCACCGACGCGAGGGGGCTCGCGAAACCGGCGCGGCTCAGCGAGCGCGCGCTTACGCTGCTCGGCGCTGAACGCGTCGGAATTTCTGCTGCCACGCGGCGAGTCGTGCATCGGCGCTGCCGTCCTTGCCGCTCGGGCTCTTCTTTGGCGCCTTCGACGCCGACTTCTTCTCTTCGTCTTGGCCAGTCGCTCGAGCGAGCTGCGCTTCGATCTGGACCGGCGGCACCGGCACGAGGCGGAGGCCGCGAAGGCCGAACCTGCGTGCGAACTCGTGCGGGTTGTCGAGCTCGAAGCCCGCCTGACGGAGGTAGTTGAGCGCCGTCGCGAACGCCTGGAACGTCTCCGCCTTCACCTTCAGATCTTCGGGCGGGCGCACGTCCCACTCGATGATCGGAGCGAAGTCGGGGCTCCCGAAGTTCAGCGCCGCGAAGGGGCGCGCGATCTGCACGTAGAGTGTGCGAGAGAGCGCGCGGGCGTCTGCCTCGAGGATGGCCTGCCGGACGTCCGCGTGAACGCGGGCGGCCGCGAACGATCCCTCCTGCACCTGAGAGGTGAGGTTCTGGCCGAGCAGCGCGAGCGTGATCTCGCTGTTGCACTGCTCGATGAGCGCCTTGAACGCCTGCCAGTTCTCGTCGGCCGGCTCGAGGTAACGAAGGTCGTACTTGCCGTACTTCGTGACGTCTACGGAGCCGGGGACCTGCAGGATGCTCTCCTGCCCGAGGCTCTGCAGCGCCGACTGACCCTGCTGGATCTGGTTCGTGTCCGCGCCGAACGGCGTGTCGAAGAGCAGGATCGGGAAGCCGTGACGCTCGCAGTACCGCGACCAGTCGCGGAGGGCGTACGCCCGAGCGAGCCACCATTGCGCGAGAGCTCGGAGGCCTCCGCGCATCCAACCGCGATACGAGCCGTACGGCGCGTGCTGCACCCAGTGCCCGTCGCCGGGCGTGACCGGGACCTGTCCGTCACGCGTGACCGCGACGTGGATGCGGTAGTCCCAATGGAAGTACGAGAAGCGCGCGTTGAAGGGCTGGAGGTACGGCTTCCAGACCTCGCGGTTCGTGTCCCAGAGGACCTGCGCGTATGAGAAGCCGAGGCCGTGCGCCGTCTCGAGCAGGTCGAGGAGCGCGGGCTCCGCCGCCATCTGCGGCCAGTGCCGCTCCCACGAGCGGAGGCACTTCTTTGCCTGCGGCTCGTCCTTGTACTTCTCCGGAAGCTTGAAGCGAATCGGTCGGCCGAGGAGGCCTCCCGAGCGCTGGCGCATCGCGCTCTGCACGCGCGAGTCGCCGGCGATCGCGTCCTGCAGCTGCGCGGGGCGATCGAAGAGGCCGGCGGATAGGTCGACGATCGCGTTCCGGACGTCTTGAACGGCCCAGCCCTGCTGGATCGTGACGTTCGGGATCTCGCGATGGATGACGACCACGCGCTTGCGCAGCGCGGCCGCGTCCGCGAGAGGCTCTGCGGGCGGCTGAAAGGCCGGGTCGTCGATCGGCGGCTTGCCGGACTCGATCCCGCCGTACGGGTTCGGCGGCGAACCGTTCATCGATCAGATCGCCTTCGCGATCACTCCTCGTCGCTGCAGATGAGGATCGTCGCGGGCTCGCCGGCCACCGCAGGCTCGAGGACCTTGCCGGTCTTCGGGTCCTTCACTTCTTCCTTGTCGGGCGTGCCGGCGATCTCGAGCACGGCGTAGTAGACGTGCGGCTGCCCGTGCGGGTCGCGCTCGGCGTCCTCGATGAGGTCCTTCTGCTTGCCGTGCGCGCGAACCATCTCTTCCTTCGAGTTCCAGCGCTTGCCCTGGCACTCGCGGTGGTTGCACACCCACTTGAGGAGCTTCGCCTCTTCGGGCTCGAGCTTCGAGATGTCCTGCACCTCGAGCTGCACGCTCGCGCCCGGGAGGGCTCGCGTCGCGCATCGCGACCCGTCGAGCGGGTTCTTGCCGTACTCGAACAGCGACGACTGCTGCGTGACGCGCGTGCGCGTCCTCGCGCCGACGGCCTTCGTCGCCGTTGCGTACTCCGGTGCTTCGAGCGTCATCGCGACGCCGATCTTGTGGACGAAGCTCGCTCCGATGCGCGCGGCGATGAGGCCGAAGCGCTTCTTGAACTGCGTCATTACGACGTCGGCTTGGGGCACGTTCATGGGTCTCTCCTCCTCAGACTTTGATCGACGAGCCGTTCGCGCGCGTCGGCTCCGGGAGCTTCGGCATCGCGACTTGGATCTGCTGCTGCGCGGCAATGCCGCGCGCCGCGGCCGCGCCGCGAACGAGGTCGAGCGCGAGGGCGTCGGCTTCCTCGGGTGACAGGTGGGCGATGTTCGCCTCCTGCTCGATGTCGACGACGAGGGCCACAGCGTTCGGTCCAAGGCCCATCCCGATGGACGGCGGTCGAACCGGGACCGTGATGACACCGCGCTTCTTCTCGAACTGCGCCATCAGGAGCGCTCCAAGTTGCAGAAGTCGCGGAAGTCGAGCGGGTCGCCGTCGCTGAAGCGCTCCGCGTCGAAGCAGATCGTGAGCTTCGCGACCGGCTCGTCGCGGCCCGCCATGAAGACGAAGCCATTGACGCGTCGCCGTCCCGCGCGCTGCCCGCCAGCGGAGCCGCTCATGCTCGAGCCGACGCCGCGCACGCTCGACGGGAGGTCGAACCAGAAGCGCGCCTGATCGAGCCCGAATGCTCGACAGAGCGTCGAGTGCTCGAAGTCCTTCACCCCTCGCCACTTGCCATCGCCCTCGAGCGGGCCTCCGGGCGCGCCTTCGAAGCGGACGGGGATGCCGCCGGAGAAGCTCTGCGTTGCGCGCGGAGCATGGTCGGGGAGTCGGTTGATGCTGCGAACGCCGTCGCCGCTCATGGACGACCACCGAGCGAACCGGGGCGGACGCGCCCGGAGTGCCGCGGCGCGCCGAGGTCACCGATCGTCGCTCCCGCGGGCGGCTCGCCGCGGTCTCCGCGCGGCAGCGGCACCCACGAAGGCGTCGCCGGCGTCGGACTCGGCGAGCGAGGTCGCTTCGTCTTCTTTGCTTTCGTCATCGCTCGAACCTTCCCCTGATCCCCATCGGTCCCGCGTTGGCTGGTCTCGTACGTCCCTCGTTGAACAGGACGAGCTCGAGGCCGAGTCGGTCGGCGAGCTCGCCGTTTCCGCGCGCTCGCGCGTTCACAATCTCCTGCTCGAGCGCGTCGCCGCGCTGCGCCTCGATCCATGTTCGGATGCCGAGACGCCGATAGAGCAGGTAGGCGCATCGCCTGACGATCGCGTCGTCGGGGTCGAGACCCTCGACCTCCACCGCCTCGACGTCGAGCTGCTCGCCGCGGAAGGTGAAGCGCGCCCAGCACGCGCGTCGTCCGTCCTCGAGCCGGGCCTTACGGATGCGGATATCGGGCGCGTGCGCCCGCACGAACGCGAGGAGCGACTCGCGCGATGGCAGCGCCGGAATCGGGCGCGGCCGCGGCGGATCGGGAATCGTCACCACTTGATCTGTTCGGTCGGCTCGAACGGGTTCTCTCCGGTCGGCGCGAAGCCCGCGGAGAACGCTTGCATGCGCCCGACGCCGGCGTCCGGGATGCCCTCGACCATGAGATCGGTGAGCGCCCACACCAAAGCGTCCAGGCGATCGCTCGAGATCCGTGCAGCCGATCCGATGATCGAAGCTGCGGCGAGACTCTCCTCGCGGCGCGCTCCGTTTGCCGGAGCCTGGACCATGGAGGGGTCCCACGTGCAGAGCTGGTCTTCGAGCTGCGCGAACGTGCCGACGTGGTGAACGCGGCCCTTCTCGTAGAGCGCAGCGACAGGCTCGGCTCTGATGTGCTTTCCGCGAGCGGCGCGGACGTCGCGAAACGGGACGTTTCGATCGACGGTGCGGAGGAGCATCTCGACGAGACGCCCACCAAGGTTTGTCTCGGCGACGATGCGGTCCGCCTTGAACTCGCGGTACGCAGCGACGGCGGCCTGACCCCAGGTCATCGGCGATCCGTCGGTCGAGCGATCGGCGAGCACGTAGCCGTGGCCGTCGGTGCCGACGCCGGCGACGATGATCCCGCACTCGCACGAGCGCGCTTCAGATGTCGCTGCCGGATCGACCGCGACGACGATGCGTCGGAGCTCGGGCGCCGTCGCGATGCGACGGTCATCGATCCACGATTGCTTCCAGAGCGCGCCGGGGTTGTCGTCGAGGATCTCCGCGTGGAGCTCCTGACGGCCGAGGCGCGACCCTTCGAGCTGCCGCTCGAGCCGTTCGAGGAACGGCCGAGGGAGGTTCGCTTGGTTGTCGTACGTCGAGCCGCGCGTGACGACCGTGCGGGGGTCGGCGACGAGCGCTCGGATGAGCGCGGTCGGGCGCGGCGTCGTCGTGATGCAGGCCTGCGGGTGCTTGCCGAGGCGGAGCACCATCTGCAGCTGGATCCACGTCTCCTGCGCGTAGGTCCACGCGGCGAGCTCGTCGCACCAGGCCTTTTCGTACTGCGGCCCGCGGAGGCTGTTCGGCTCCTGCGAGCTGAACGTCGTTGCGATGGCGCCGTTCGGCCACGTGAGGCGGCGCTTCGAAGGATTCCACTTCGGTCGGCGCGCGGGGTGTGCGGTAGCGAGAATGCCGCTCTCGCCTTCGACCATGACGTCGCGGATGTCGGCGGCGGTGCGGGCGACGAGCGCGATGCGCTTGACGCCGGCTTCGACTTGCTCGTGCACCCACTCGGCGCCGCTCCGGGTCTTGCCGAAGCCGCGGCCAGCGAGGATTAGCCAGTTGTCCCACGTGCCGTCGGCGGTCCGAAAGTTCGTGTCCGGGGCGAGCTGCTCGGGCCGCGCCCAGAGCCGCCATGTGTGAATGAGCTCGAGAGCCTCGGCCGTCGAGAGGCTTCGAATGAATGCAAGGCGCTGGCGGTCTGGCAGCCCGGCGAGCTCGGCGAGCTGCTGCTGCACCTCGACGCGCAAGCGTCCGTGGAGCTGCATGAGTTCACGCGCGCGGAGCGACGAGCTCAGCGCGGGAGACCTCGACGACGTCCTCGAGGACGACAGTGCCGTCGGTCCGCACGATGCGATGGCGCATACCGATGGCCATCTCGACGCGCGGCTCGCCGTTCTTCACGAGCACGACGACCTTCTCGCCGTCTGCGCACGTGCATTTGAGGACGGCGTCGACGGTGTCGTTCATCCTGCCGGAGCGGCGGCACCGCCGTCGCTGCCGCCGTCGTCGGGCTTGCGCCCGCGGCCGGCCATCTTGGAGATCCGATCGAGGAGCTGCTGGTGCGCGTCGAGCGTCAGCGACAGGCCGCCGGAGACGTCGAGCTTCTCGCGAACGTTCAGGCCCTGGAGTTTCGCCTTCGCCGTGATCGCGTTCACGACGGCGAGCGCGGCGCGCGTATCGCCCTTCTTTGCGCCGCCGATGTTGCCGCGGATGACGTCGTCGAGCTGCGCGCCGTGGACCTGGCGGAGGCGCTTCACGTCCTCGGCGGGGATCGCATCGATCTCCGACTCAATCGCCTCGTGCACGGTGGACGGCGCCTTGTTGAACTTCTTCGCAATGTCGCGAATCGTCCACCCGTCGATGCGGAGTCGCAGCGCCTGCGCATGCCACTCCTTCGTGGCCGCGCGTCGCGCGTCGCGGTTGCTCGATCCCGCCATGAGAGTGAGGGCGGGCCGTCGTGCGCGCGTGGAGGAGAACCGCGGGGGCCGCGCGCGCTCGCGATCTACACCCTCAACCGATCCGGCGGAGGGGGCGAAATCGGTCGCGGATGGTCGCGGATGGTTTTCTGAGGTCGGGCGATTTCTGGGTCTATCTCCGCACGCGACCTACGCTTCTCGGCTTTTTTCGTGGGCGCCGTTCGACGCGGTGCAACATGCGCGTCATTTCCGCGTGGCGGGCGCCGAGCGCGACGGGAACGCGGCGTCGATCGCCGCTTCGACGAGTTCGCGGATGCTCCGCTTGTCGCGCGCTGCGATGTGGCGGAGCCGCGCGTGGCGCTCGGTCGAGATCCGGACCTTCATCGCTCGACGCTCGCACTCCGGGACGGTGGCGCCGCCCATCTCACGCCTCCGCCGGCGGCAGGTCGGCTCGTTCGCGATACGTCGCGAGCGCGTTCCGGATCTCCTGCTTCGTGACGAGCGACTCCGCGTAGAGCTCGTACACGAAGGTGGGGCTGAGTCGAAGGCGTCGCGCGACGTCCCAGAGCTCGGCGCTTGGGGCGCAGAGCAGTGCGAGGACCGCGTTCCGCGCGGCCTCACGTTTCCCGTGCTTCGAGCAGTAGCCCGCCGCCGTCGTCGCCTCGCGCTTGCAGCGCTCGCCCGTCGTCATGCTCTCGGCATCGCACTGCTCCGCCCATCGCGGACCCGCGCGTCGCCAGCCGCGAGCGTTCACAACTCCTCCGCGAGCCGGATCGCGGCCTCGGCTTTTGCGCGCGCCTCGTACCAGAAGGCACCGCAGTCGTCTCCGCAGTCGAAGTGATCCGCGTAGCCCTCGTCGACGGCGCGGTTCATCGCGTCGAGGCAGGCCTTCGCCGCCGCGAGGAGCAGCAGCCGTTCGCTCTCGAGCCGGTCTTTCGTCTTCTCCACGCAGCGATTGTTCTGCTCCGAGCAGCGGTGGAGCAAGTTGACGCCCCGCGGCGGGGGCCCCCGCCCTGAAACCCGCTCGAGCGAAGATCAGGAGCCCTTCGCGCTGGCGCGGCGTGCTGCACAATTTCGCAAGTCCTCGGATCCACTCGATGGGCCCTCGTCGCGCGTCGACGCATGGAGTCGAGGACGCAACCCCGTGCGCTGCGTCGCGTCGCGTTCGGCCTGCTGTGCGTTCGCCATATGGAGCCGAACGCGCGCGAGCTCGCGCGTGTGCTGACCGATCGCCGCTGCCGCGATCCTGAGGTCACGCCTCAGGGCATCGACCGCTTCCTCGAGCGCAGCGATGCGCTCCTCGTGTGACTCGGTGACGGCGAACACGTCGGGCTTGGCGTGCGCGAGCGCGGACCGGAGGAAGGTGTAGCGCCCGTGCGCGCCGCGCGGTCGCGTCAGCAGCAGCATGCCCCCCGTCTCTGCATCGAGGCGCGCGAGGAGAGCGCGCGCTTGCCGCGCGCTCATCTCCATCCACACGCCGAGGTCAGCGCTCGACCACACGCGCTTCTTGAGCAGCGCGCGCTTCGTCGGTGTGAGCACGACTACGCTGCTTCTCCCGCCACGAGACGGATGAAGCGTGCCTCTCCCTCATCGACCGGCGACGTCGACGCCGGCGTCGCTTCGCGGTCGCGACCGAAGAGAGATCGCCTCATCGCGGCGTAAGCTGTCAACGCCGGCGTGCGCAATCCCTCGCACTCGATGACGAGCTGCGCGAAGAACGACTTCGTCTCCTTCGCTCGATCGGGCTGCGCCTCGTGCCGCAAGAACTCGAGGATCGGCTGGCGGTCGACGGCGATCATCGCCTCATAGAGGACACGTCGTGCGGCGGCGACATCGCAGGGAAGCATCGACGCGCGTCTCGTCTCGAAGCGTCGCTCGAGCGCCTTCGTCTCCTGCGCCTTGCGACGGGCATGCGCTCGCTGCGCGCGAGGAAGCTGTCCGACGATCCCGAAGAACGTCCCGTGACCCCACCGAGGCGCTAGCGCGCGCACGAGGAAGTCGACGTCGAGCGCGAGCTCCTTCGTGCCGCGCTCGAACGTTCCGGCGCCGCGCCCGTATACGTCCTCTAGGATGCCGCGATGCTCCGGCGATAGCGCCTGCAGCGTGAGCCGCGATCGTGAGGGTGGACGATGCGCGCGAGAGCGCACGCTGTTCAGCATGTGCTCGTGCGAGTCGAAGCCGACGCCGGCGCGCGGCTCGTAATGCTGCGCCGCGAGGCACTGGCTCTGCGTGAAGAGCGTGACGAGTTCGCCGTCGGCCTGCCGAAGATGCTTCATCGGACTCCTCTCCTGCACGCAGCCGCGTGCGATCAGTCGAACGACGCCGCAGCGAGCTCGTGCTCGAGCGGCGCAACACCTGGCGATCGCGTCGTGGGCGGAACGTCGGCATCGCTCGCAGGAGAAGAAATCTTCCGATCGTCGGAAGAATCCTTCTCGCCCACGTGACGCGCCATATGGTTTCCAAGGGCGCGCGCGGAGACGCCGAACCGACACGCGACGTCGGCGAGCTCGACGGCGTACGTCGCCGCTGCCTCCAGCGCTGCGCGGTTCTCGTGCGAGCACACCCTGCAACCCACAACGCGATCGTTCCTCGCGCGTCTCACCTGGGCGAGCACACGCAAGAAATTTCCGGGACACATCTCGCCAGATCGCGCCAGCGGCTGGGGACGCGTCCCCGCTCGCTAATTTCAACGCGATCAGCTGCAGGATCGCTCGAATCATCGATGTAACCGCGAGCAGCGCGACGAGCTCGTCGCGCTCGAGCGCGGCGCGGAGCTCGACGCACTGGGGACAGCCGCAGATCTTCGGGGCACGTGGAGGCCTCGACGATCGCCGATACGGGCTCACCGGCGTGGCCTCGTCGGCGCGATCTCCGTTTCGTACGCGTCGAGCGTCGGAGCCGACTCCCATGCCGTCGGCGGCGTGCCGAGCACCTTCCGATATCGCTCACGCATCTCCGGGCTCGGAGCCCGTTCTTCGCGCGCGACGCGGCGAACGGATGATGGATCGCATGCGAGGAGGCGCGCGAGCGCGGCTGACGACATGCGAAGGAGCGCTTCGCGCACCTGGCGCACGCCCTCGTTCGAGGCGTCTTGCGGACGGAGCTGCTTCCGCGGCATGCGCTCACGCCTTCGAGGGGCGCTCCTCGCGGAACCGCACGACCTCGCCGCTGCACTCGCGCCGGTGCGCCTTCGCGAGATCGGCCTCGTACTTGAGCATGACGCCCTCGAACCGGCCGACGACGTGCGCGACCTCCTTCCCGCACTTCAGGCAACGAATCCCCGTGACCGTCATGGCTCAGGACTTCCTGAACTCGAACGGGACGGTGACGCGCTCGACGCGGCCCTTCACTCTCAGGGAGATCTCGGCGCCTTCGATGCGCTCGTCCGGGTCGAACACCGACAAGATCGCCGACACGGCCATGCTGAGCGCCTCGGGCACTTCGGCGCCGCTCGCCTTCATCTCCTTCGCGAGGTGGTAGATCACCGTTCCGAACGTGCTGTTGGTCATGGTTCCTCAGGATGCGGCGGTCGCTCGACCGGGTCAGGCTCCGACCGTGGCGCGAACGTGAATCTCCCGCGCGTGCCGCACGTTGCGCAGACGACGCCGGCGAGCGCTGCGCGTGCCGGCGCGTCTCCGTCGAGGCGCTCGGTCTGCACCTCACCGCAACCGACGCAGCGCAGATCTACGATCACCCATTCGGGCTCGTCCACGCCGAGGAACTCCTCGAGCGGCGTCCTCGCTCGAGGCATCGTTGTGTTCTGCCGCTTCGCAGCGAGATGCATGCACGTTGCACACGTCGCCGTCGAGTCGACAACGCGCGACCCGATCGGGATGGGGACTCCGCAGAGCGTCGAGCGCGACTGGACGTTCGTGCGCTCGTGCACGAGGAAGTCGCCCGCGAGGAGCACACGCCGGCGCGTCACGTCGCGCAGACGCTGATCGCGAAGCAGTCGTTCGAGTAGCCGTCGCGCTTCTCGTGATTCGGGTTCGAGTGCCCGTTCATCGAGACGTTGAACGCTGTCCCACCGAGCGCCTTGGCGTGGTGGCCCACCGCCGCGAGCGCGAGAGAGATCGTCGCCTCGAGCTGCTCCTTCGTCTCCTGATCCTCGAAGAGCGCCAGCGTCGGGTTGAGCGCCTTCTGCTCGTCGACCCTGGCGGTCACAGCGGCGCGGAAGCTCTCCTCCATCTTCGGGTCGGTTGTGTCGATCTTCACGCCCCAGATGCTCCAGCTCATGATGTTCTCCTTTCGGCAGTCGATTGAGGCGCCGCTCGGGCCGGCGTGACCAGATCGGCGAGCTCGGCGAGCGCGACGCCCTTTGAGTGGTCGAGCGTGATGATCTCCGTCGAGTAGTCACGGAGCGCGGACGCGAGCTGTTCTCGCGCGTCGTTCGGCAGCGCCGCCGCGCGCGCACGGAACCGCGCTTCACTCGCGAGCAGCAGCTCGACAGCGAGCGCGCGGGTGGACGGAGCGAGCTTCATTGCACGAGCCCCAGGATCTGGAGAGCGGCGTAGATGCCTTCGCCTTCCTCTTGGCCATGTCCCGTCGCCGTGAAGCGGTCGCCGATCGTGACCGTGACGATGTACGGCACGGCGGCGAGCGGGTTGAAGATGGTCTGCACCTTCGCGCCGCCCGCCTTCGCGAACGCACGCTCGATCTCCGCTTGCCGCGTGCACGTCTCGCAGACGCAGATCGCCGGATCGGTCTGTTCGTCTTCTACTCCCACCATGTGATCCCATGCCTCCATGTAGAGGCGCGGGCCAAGTGTTGGCCCCCGGCGGAATCACGAGCGAAATTGAAGTTGCAAGCTACACTCATTCACGCGCGAGGTGAGGCGCATGACCCAGCAATTACGGCTCCCGTACGAGAGCCCGCCAGCGACCGTCGACGCGCCGGTGACCGCGCCGACCGAGTCGGGCGTCGTGGCCGTCGCTCCGGAGACGCGCGACCAGCGGCGGTCGCGGCGGCATCGCACCGTGCGAGCTCGAACGATCAGCACCAAGCGCATGACGCGCCGGGAGCTGGAGCTCGGCAGGCTTCTCTACCCGCCGGACGAGGAGCCGGCGCTCGAGCGACCGAAGACGCGTGCAGACTGCAAGGGCGGCGTCCGTCCCTGCCCGTTCGTATCCTGCAAGCACCACCTCTACCTCGACGTGTCAGCGAAGACGGGCGCCATCAAGCTGAACTTCCCCGACCTCGAGCCGTGGCAGCTCGAGGAGTCGTGCGCGCTCGACGTCGCCGATCGCGATGGCACCACCCTCGAGAACGTCGGTCGGATCATGAACCTCACGCGCGAGCGCATCCGTCAGGTCGAGGTGAAGGCGCTCGCGAAGCTCCACGCGGTGGACGAGATGTTCGCGCTCCGGGAGCACTACGGCGACTGCCGACCTGGGACGAAGCGACGCCTGCCGCTGCTCCGCGACGACGACGAGCGCGAAGAGAACGGCAAACGTCACGAAGACGCGGAGGCGGGCGACGAGATCGATCCCGACGAGTTCGCGAGCTCGGAGCTCGACGACGACGGGAGCTGAGCGCGCACGCATCCCAACTGGATAGTTTTCTCGGACTATCCACTCGCTGCCTAGTTCGATGAGCCGTTGAGCCCCGTGCTCGCCTCGAGGAGGCGCTAGGACGCGTCCGCCGCTCACCTTCGGCCCGAGAGGTGGACCGGCCGGCGATCGCGTCCCAGAGCCGCCGCCTACGCGACGCCCGGGGCACGAACAGGTGGAGCCTGCGCCTCGTGCGTTCGTGCGATCGGCTTCGCGTCCGACGCACGTTGTCGTAGACAGTTCCCCATCGCCGTGACGGCGGCGACTGCCTCTGGCGGCAGTGCTGCGACTAGGTCCGGATCGATCGGAGCCGTCGACGGCTCGCGCGCCGCCGGCGGCGCGCTTCTCACCGACGGAGGTGTCGACGGCGCTTCGTCGTCCTCGTCGTCCCGCTCGTCGCGCTGTTCGGCGCCGAGCGCGGTCATGGGTCTGCAATCCTCGCCCTCGAGCCATGACTGCAGGTGCTTCAGCGCGTCGGTCTCGTCGACGTGCGTGGGCTTGTGCCTCACGAACCGAGGCCAGAGCCGCTGCCTGAAGACCTCCTCGCTGATGAGCGGGAGTCCCGCATCGCGCCGGCGATCGTTCTCGTCGCGCCACGCCGCGATCGCGGACTCGTCGGGGTGGTTCGCGTCGAACGCCACGCCACCACGCGAGAGGATCCTACCCTTCGTTTGTTTATTGGAAGGATCAGGATCCCTATAAGGAGGGAGCGCGTCGCCGCGTGGACTCCCACTCTTCGAAGTGGCAACCACGTTGGGGGCGAAGAGCCCCGGTTGTTGCTCCGCGGCGACGGCGAGCTCGGCGGCCTTCTTGGAAGCACGTCGCTCGCGCTCGTAGCTCGCCTTGCGTGCCCGCCTCACCTCCGCGCGGAGCTGCTCGTTCTCGACGCGAAGGCGCACGAGCTCGTCGCCGGCGTCGGCAGCTTGACTCGCGAGGAACCGGCTGCATAGGTCCGTCGCGCCAGCTCGACTCAGGAGGATCGCGATCTCCGCGACGTCGGCGCCGGCGAGCGTCACGCCGCTGCTCCGCGTTCGGGCCGCCGCCTCCAGGCTGCGAGGCAGGCCTCGCACGACTTGCCGAACGGAACGCCGAACGAGCTGATCTCGTCGGCGCCGACAGCGCGGAAGGGAGACCCATCCATCGACGCCCATCCGCACTGCTGGACGCCGGCGACGAACAGATGCGCGCGGCGATGTCCGCCCGTGCGCCGTCTCCACTCGATAGTGGAGGGCTGCGGTGCAGAGGCCGAATCGGGATGCGCGTCCGGAGCGCGCGTCCCGCCTGCACCAGGCCTGTCGCCTTGTCCGTCGCATTGCGCGACGGGGGCGCCCTCCGCGGCCACACCCTGACGCGGATCATCGTCGCGACGAGGACCTTCCTCGTGCGCGGCTCCCCGCTCGGCGATTGGTAGTTTTACGCCGCGCGCGGCGAGGCGCTTTCGAGCCTGCTCGCGCGCGGGGACGAAGACGGCGCCGAGCTCGAGCGCGCGTTCACGCCGCTTCGGCGTCAGGTCATAGTGCGGAGACGACCGAGGCTGAAACCACGCGCGCTTCAGACCGAGACGACGAGCGAACGCGTGGAGCTCGTCGATGTCATCCGCGGTGAGGTGGCACGAGCCGGCTTGGAAGCACCGAATCGGCGTCGGCCACCACTGGAGCTCGTCGACGTAGACCATCCTCTACGCCCACTGCCTGAAGTTCGCGCGCCGCTTGAACTCCTCTTCGTCGTTCTCGAGCCAGAGCTTCTGCGCGAGCATCGCGTCTTCCGTCGGAACGCCCGTCGGCTGGACGCAGTACGAGCCGACGACCTTCCCCTTGTCGTCGAGGAGCTTCACGTTTCCGTGCGTGCCCTCGTCGATCCGGTAGCGACGCTTCGTGCCGTCGCGAGAGTGGCAATCGAGATAGAAGCACTTCTTCTTCTCGAGATCGTCGCGCTGCTCGGGAGTGAGGCAGGCGACGAGGAGCTTTCGCGCGCGCGACCGTGCGGCGACGATTTCGCGTGCGGCCTCCTCAGCGCGTTCTAGCCGGAGTCGCTCCTGCTCCCGCCACGCAGCTAGCTGCTCGGCCGATGGCTGCGTGCGCTGCGCCTGCTGACGGACGACCTGCTGCGCGAGACGCTGGTCGGCGATCGCGTTCGCCTGCTCGTTCCAGTTCGTCCACGTGGAAGTGAGAGTGATCGTATTTCCGATGGTTCCGCCCGACGCGGTCGCCGTCGTCCAGATTCCCCAAATCTGATTGGCCACACCGGCCCCACCGGTCGCGAGCGAGCTTACGTTCCTGGTGAGCGAGACGCTGGTCGAGCAGCTCGTCGCGTACGAGACGTTCCACGTCGTCCAGACGATATCGACCACGGTTCCGCTGTTTGTTGCCGTGCCGCACGAGACGCTAGGAATGCCGGGCACGGCTCAGCCTCCGACCATCGGTGGAACGAAGATGACGCGCTCGACGTTCGCGTCGAACTCGTGGATCTGCTCCGCCTTGTCTCCCTTCTTGTCGACGCGGAATGCCGCGTATCCCTTTTTCTTGAGATCCTTGAACGTGCGGCGCGCGTTCTCGACCTCGTCTTCGTTGTCGCGCGACCAGATGATTTTCGTGTCGCCCGTGTGGTCCATGACGGCGAGCTCGCCGTGCGTCGTCGTGTCGATCGTCGTCTCGGGGATGTCCATGGCCTGCTCCTCTCACTCGTTGTCGCCGTCAGGGTCATCGGGGTCCTCGTCGTCGCCGGTCGAAGGCGGAGCGCGCTCGAGCGTCCAGAGCGTGTACGCGAGCCGCTGCAATTCTGCCGGGTCGTCGATGTCCTCCGCGAGCTCAGCGACTCGCTTGCAGATCGTCGCCCGCGCGTTCTTCATCTCCCGATCGGGATCCAAGAATGCGTCGCTTGAATCCGGCGGCGCCGAGCTCCGGTACGGATGAAACGGATGCTCTTGATCGCTCATGGTGCGTACCTCACTCGTGAGAGTCGTCGGCCTTGCGCGCTTGCGCACGAGCCGCGGGCGTAGAGAGCGAGCCGTTCAGGCGCGGGCAGATGCCTGCACGCTGCCACCGACTCGCGAACACGCGCGAGCGCGACGGCGGCGCCAGCCGCGAGGTCAGCGCACATCGCGGCGATGTTCTCGCCGCGCCGCGGGAGGATTTGGAAGAGCGTGACCTCCCCTTCTGCGCCGCGCGTCTTGCACGTGGCCACGTCGCGGCGATACGCGCCCTCGAAGCGTGCGATGCGCGCGAGCTGGCGCTGCTCCTGCGGGTCGGCCGTCACCGCGATGATCGCGTCCGCGAGCTGGACGCGAAGAGCATGCTCGTCGTCGGTCTGCGCCGGAAGCATTTCTTCCGTGTAGACCGTGAGCAGGAGGACGTTCACGGCGCGCATGACGAACGCGAACATCACTGGTCGTCACGCGGCCGCCGCCGCGCCCTCCGCACGCTCACGCGAACCGCGCCGCTCTGATAGGCGGCTACGGCGATCGCGATGAAAACCGCGACGGCGAGGATGATCTCGTCGCTCAGAATCACGGTCGGAGCCCTCCGCGGAGGAGCGCCGCGACGCTCTCGGCGCGCGCACACGACTCGATCAGCCACACGCGCTCGGGATTGAAACCGTCGAGCCCGCGGCGGAGCGCGCGACGCTCCCACCGAACCAGATCCACGTACGGCGCACGAATGCCGAGCTGCTGGCGGATGCGCGCGTCGACCCGCGGATCGGCGCGGAACATCGCCTCGGCGAGATCGCCGACGTCAGCACTGAAGCGCGGAGGGCGGCACGCATGGCACTCGACGACGCCGTTGATGCGCGGATAGTTGAGGCCCGAGCCTGCAGCACCGCCGCCGCCTCCCGCACCACCGCCGGCGACCGCTCCGGACGGACCGTAGACAACGCTACTCCTCGGAAGCACCTCGAACGTCGCGATGACGGCGAGTATCTCGGGCGAAAGCGCGGCGTCGGCATAGTCGCGGGCCTCGCGGCCATGCAGCGAGAACGAGCAAGCGAGCCCGTCGTCGAGCTGGACGAGGATGTGGGCCCGATCGCCGCTGTACGCGGACTCCCGGATGATGCCGTCGCGTACGAACTTCACGACCGCACCTCACGACCGCCGGCCTCGCGATAGACGCGCAGCCACGTGTCGATGTACTCCGTCATCGGCGCTTGCTCGGGCAGCGCGTCGATAGCCTCGTCGGCCTTCCGACGTGCCGACGCCGTAGGAAATCGGTCCTCGACGCGCCAGCGACTCGCGCGGCTCACGACGCCGCTCCTGCGTCATCGAGCAAGATGTCGACGACGTGCGCCTTGCACTTCCGACAGGTGATTCGCAGCGCGTTCCGGCTCCGCACGTAGAACACGCGCGTGCCCTCGCTCGTGTGACACTTCGCGTGGATCGCGAGGAGCTCGCCGCCGCACGCGGTATCGTGCTCGGCGGCCTTGCCGCACTTCTCGCAGACCTTGTCTCGGAGCTCGGACGCCCGCATTGACGCGGGCTCGGGAACGCGACCAGCCTCGACGGCGATCTGTCGGCGAAGGAACGGCCTCACGCGCCGCCTCGCGATGGGAAGGTCGAGATGACGGCGGCGAAGCGCGGCTCCTCGAGCATCGCGACGAGCTCGGCCGCCTTCGCGATCGCCTCGCGTGGTTCGCAGGCGTAGGCCTTCGAAGCTGCCGCTATCCACGCGCGGCGGTGCGCGTCGTCGAAGAGCTGCGCAGCCGTCACGACCCGCCTCCGCTTGAACGCTTCTTCTCGTCGATGCCGCGCGGCTCAGCCTTCCTCGGCGGTTTGACGTCGCGGTGGTCGACGGCCGGTTCCGGTTTTTCGACCTCGAGTGCGTCCTCGTCCGGCGGAACAGTTTCCTCCTGGACGAGGAGCGGAGGTCCGAGAGCGGCCTGCGCGCGGAACGCGGCAGCGCCCGGTGTGCCCATGAGAGCGCGCGCCTGCTCTTCCGTGCGGATGGCGACCGACGATTCCATGAGCGCGTCCGTCGCTCGGAGGAGGTAGATTCCTTCCGCCGCCCTGGAGATCGCGGACTCGGACTCCGTCCCCCTGCGGCCGGAAAAACAGACCCCCTGCGTCTTACCGTCAGGCGTCGTTTGACCGACCGTCGTCGGTGTCTCCCCAGCGCTTTTGTCCACGCAGCGCGTGTCGAAGTCACGAGCCGACAGGGGGCCGGAGCCAATTGCAAAACCGTCATACGTCGGTTCGAATCCGATCCGCGCCTCCACGCTCTTCATGACGTCGTCCGCGACGTTGGAGGTGGTCGAGGAGCCACCCGTCCCGGAGGGATCAGACCCTCTGCGCAGAGAATCTGTCCGGGGGGGCCATCTCAGCGGGATCCGTGCGACGAGCTCCGCGAGCCGCTCGAGCTCGAACGCCGTGTAGTTCCTCGTCGTGACGGAGCCGCCGGCGTGGCCCATCAGGCGACCGCGATCCTCGGGCTCGACGTTCGCGTGCTTCAAGGCCGAGCTGAAGGTGCGCCGCGAGCTCTTGAACGTGATGTCGTCGATCTTCGACGGCTCGATGAGCAACGGCCGCTTCTTCGCGTGCGCGATCGTGTTGAGCGCGCGGAGGTCCTCGCGAAGAAGTGCAGCGCTCGACGGACGCCACGGCCGACCGTTCTCGCGGACGAAGATGAAGTCGGTGTCCTTCGGCTTCCTCCGGACGAGCATCTCCCAGGCGCCCTTCCACTCTTCGAGCGCGGCGATCGCCGCCGGGTGGAGCGGGAGATCGCGATTGCGGTTCTCGGTCTTCGGCGTGTCGACGGTCGCGAAGCCGTCGCGGCCGCGGAGCGCAAGCGCCTGGCGAATCTCGAAATACGGACACCGCGCGACGAGCCCGCCGCTCACGATCGGCACGCCGTCCTTGATCGAACCCCACGTCAGGCCGGCGAGCTCGCCGTCGTCCATCCCGCCGCCGAACGCGAGCGCATACCGCACACGACGCACGAGCGGGACGATGGCGCTCTCCGCCTCGAGGAGCGCTTGGACCACGCCGAGCGGCAGCGTGATCGGATCGAGCTGACCCTCGAGGACGTGGAGGTTCTTCGCGGCCGGCACCTCGAGGATGACCATCGGGTGGCGGAATGGATTCTGCGTGCTGATGATGCCCTCGGCGTACGCCGTGTCCCAGAGCGCACGCGCCGTCGAGAAGATGTTGCGCGTGTGATTCGGGCTGTTCACCGCGCGGATGCGGCGCACGAACGCGCGCGCCTCGGCGACGTCGACGCTCGCCATCGCCATGTCGCCGATGCGGTCGGCCTTGCGCTTGTCGGTGCGCATGCCCTTGTCCTCGACGAGCTTCGCGCGCCGATCGCGAAGACGAATCGCGTCGGGCGTGGCGGAGTGGGCACGCTTCGGCGGGGGGAGGCCGAGGATCTGTTTCCGAAGGTGCGTCCAGTTGTTCTTGATCGTCGCCGGCTTGATGTCGGGCAAGCCGGCGCGGACCTTCATGAGCTGCTCGTGTACCTCGCGCAGCGTCTGCATCCCCTTCTTGCTTGTCGGAAGCGCGCCGCCGGCGGCGCGGATCTGCGCGAGCTTCGTCTTCGCCCACGTCCTCGCCGCGCCCTCGGACTTGCAGTCCTTCGGCGCGCTCACCTGCTTCGACGCGCTGTCCCACGCAAGGCCCGGCGGTACGTACTCGAGCACCCAGCGCTTCGTGTCCTTGCGCTGGAAGACGCACCACTTGATATCGGCGTCGCTCATCGCGTCGACCTCCAGGCGTCCGCCTTCTCCGAGTGTACGCGGATGTTCCGCACGCCGAGCTCGCGATTCGACGCCCACGGATGCTCGCGCCCGCTGCCCGGGTCGGCTTCCGCGATCCAGCGGTGCACGGTCTTCACCGTCACGCGCGCATGGAGTGCGTACTCTCGCACCTTCATCCACGGCGAGTCGTTCGCCGGCTCGTCGCGTTGGACCTCCTCGAGCAGCTCGTCGAGCTCGGCACGGAGAGCGAGGATCTTGTGCTTCACTCGAGCGACGTTCACGGCGCCTCCGCTCCCTTCACCGCACGGGCTACGACGCAGTCGGCGTCGTGCCCGGCGTCGCGCTGCGAGCCGCAGGCGCGGCACCACTCCTCGCCGTCGCAGTTCGTCCACTCCACGGCATGCAGCGCTTCGAGGAGCAACGCAGCCCGTTCGACTCTGGTCTCGCGGACAGCGTCGTCGTGGACGCGGCGACAGAGCTCGTCGACCTCGGCTCCGAGGCGCTCGAGCTCGGGCCCCCATAGGCGATTCCAAAGCTCCGGCCCAAGCCCTCGGCGGAGGACTTCGTCGACGTGCGCGCGGCTCGTGTTCGTCTCTGGCACGACGGTGCGACAGACGATGAATCGCTCGGCGTCGATCAAATGCTCGAAGCCTTCCGCCGGCGCCGCACCGCCGCACCGCGGACACATCGGCGGATCGGCCGGCTCGGCGTAGAGCGTATCCACGGCCGTGATCATCCGCGCAGGGCCTCCCTCCGGCCCGCCGCGGTCGCGAGCTCGGACTCGCTCGAGAGCGGCGCGTTGAGTCTGTCGACGACGTCAACGCGAGTTCTCGTCGCCGGCTGCGGCTCGTCGAGATCAAAGAATCGCTGAAGACCGCGAGCCGGCGTGAAGGGCAGCTCGACGACGTCGTCGAGCACGTAGCCGTATTGGCTGCCCATGTGCCACGCGCGTCCGCAGGTGCACGGTGCGTCGCACGCGACGAGATCGGGATGAGCGCGCTCGGCGCAGGGTCGGAGAAGGTCGACTATGCGTGCGCGACCGACGATGCCGCCGCGAGGGAGATCGTCGAGATCGGGCGGGCGCGCCGGTCCGTCAGGCGTCCACGTCGGCCACGAGATAAGCCCGCGCTCGACCATCCACGCGCAGGCCTGCTCGTACTCCTCGCGCGTGCATCCCTTCGCAGCGTGAATGAGGAACGGGCCTCGAAAACCGCACTTCCAGGTTCGGTTCTCGACGCGCTTGCCGGCGTGGAGGATGGCCCACGCCCAAGGTTGCCGAAGCGAAAGAGCCTTCATCGGTCAGGTCTCCTTCGCCAGCTCGTACTGGTCGCCACGCAGCCCGGAGAGCGACGCGACGGCGTTCCTGCAGGTCATCGCCTGCGGCGAGCCGAGCGCGCCGTTGCCGAGGAGAGGGCGGAGCTCGGGGTGACAGCGCAGGTGATAGAGCTTGTGGTGGCCGTCGGGCTCGGGCGTGCTGTTCGTGAGCTCGACGATCACGATGGGTTCGTCCTCGCTGCGCGAGCGAGGGGGCTTACGCAAGAGTCGACGCGGGAAGCCGAGCGGATCCGTGTCCTCGTGGAGAACCTCGGCGCCCGTCTCCGTGACGTAGCGCCCGAAGCCGAAGCGCTCGAGCATCGCTCGGCGCACCTCGGCGTTCGGCGTCGCGTCGATCTGCGAGGCGGTGATCTCGCTTGGGCGCATGATGACGTGCTCCGGCACGTTGATGCCGTGCCACATGTGCATGCCCCATCCGTCCGGCCACTCGATCGCAAGGCCGTCCTCGCGGTGCAGGCGACCAGCGGCGTCGCGATGGATCGCGCGAGGTCGGTCGCAGAGCATGACGTAGTCCGTCGTCGGCCACACCCAGCAGCAGCTCTCGCTGAGCGTGACGATCGCGTCGACGAGCTCGTCGAGCTCCCCGCCGAGCGTCAGCCCGCAGACGTCTCGAAAGAACGAGAGCATCGAGGGGGAGCCCCAGTACGAGTAGTACATGCCCCATCCCGCCGAGAACTGCCCGGCGAAGGCGCGGTACCACGCCTGCGAGAGGACATCGCGGTAGGCGAGATCAGCTTTTTTCCGCGATTTTTTTACGTTCTCGACGGCGTTCCTGACGGCGTTCTCGACGGCGTTCTCGACGGCGTTCCTGACGGCGTTCTCGACGGCGTTCTCGACGGCGTTCCCGACGGCGTTCTCGACGGCGTTCTCGACGGCGTTCCTGACGGCGTTCCCGACGGC
>Ga0255310_10000003_pt1 | contig 47072 bp, 50 predicted proteins | sample EtOH1_T0_E1_meta_FD_201359 | JGI IMG/M metagenome (GOLD analysis project Ga0255310, IMG submission 201359) | Sandy soil microbial communities from University of British Columbia, Vancouver, Canada - EtOH1_T0_E1 | ecosystem: Engineered > Artificial ecosystem > Sand microcosm > Unclassified ...
ATCAAAGACATCTGGATGTAGAAAAGCCGCATCCAAGTATCCTGAAATGCTTGCTCGAAATAATCCAACCCCACGGTGAAAGAGTGGGTTTGCTGGAACCAGCGATAGATCAAAACAACCACCGTGGCCACGATACCAAGGCCTATGGTGTACACCCAAGGTACTTTCGGCGCGGGTTGATCGCTTGCTCTTGCTTGACTGAAGGTTTGCCCTACTTGCTCTGCCGTCACACTCATAGCTTGTCTCCTCAAAAATGAGATTTTAAATTTTATGCCGATACGACCAGAATCCATTCCTATTCGGAAGTATAAGATAAGCAGAGATTGAACGTTTATTCAAGGGGAATTTTAGAGATCAGAAGAAAGCCTGCTAACCACCAAAAATCCGTGGGTGGGGGCGGCTAAAAATTAGATTAAAGAACCTTGCTGTCACGCCGATACCCATGGCAAGTCAGACAATCTGTCAAGCTAAGTCAGCATATTAAAAGCAGGAGATAACAAGCCATGGGCTTTCTGATGCGCCTTTCCATACGCAACAAATTTCTGAGCATTCTTATGCTCGCAGTCGCCGGTTTTTCGCCCTACCTTGCTTACAACACCTACGTAACCAGTCAAAATGGCAGTCGCCTTTCCGAAGTTAAAGACGTCTCCTACCCGGTGTTGGAAATCACTTCTGCCAACAAGATAACTCTCGAAAAAATTCAAGAGTTACTTAAAAACTCGGTCGTTGCCGGCGAAATGGATCTAGTCAAGGAAGCCGACAGCCTGCATGAAGAATTACTTGATAAGCTGGATACGGCCGCCAGGATGGACCGCCACCTTGATGTCATCGCCAGCAAGTCAAAGATCGCCCTCAATGGGTACTACACCGAGGCCAGTAGCCTGTCGATCGACATCATCAATAAAGTCGAAGTCGGTGAAGGCAGCAACATGGCTGATCGGGCCAAGCGCATCGGTATGACTTTGGATATCGCCAAGGCCGGACTGGACGATATGTATAAGCTAAGTTACGAAGAATTTGTGGGCAGACTCGACACAGCCAATCGCGACGCTACCCGCGCCAGCCTATTCGGTTGGATTATAGCCGGCATCGCCATACCATTGCTCCTGGCCATGACCTTTACCATCGCTAACGTAACCACCAAGAACATCAATAATGTCGTTAATTCCCTGAAAGAGATCGCTAATGGCGACGGTGATTTGACCCGCACCATCGAAACCCAGGCCAAAGACGAAATCGGCGAATTGGTTCACCACTTCAACCACTTCGTCAGCAATCTGCGCGAAATCATTAGCAAAGTTGTCAAGTCATCCGTACAGGTGGGTGTGGCCGTGCAGGATATGGCCGCCATCTCCGACCAAAATCATACCAACATGAACCGCCAGCAAAGCGAAGCGGAACACCTGGTTACCGCCATCGATGAGATGAGCGCGACCGTTGCAGATGTGGCTCGCCACGCTGCCGCTGCCGCTGCCTCCGCAACCCAGGCGGATCAAGAGGCCAAAAAAGGCCGCAGCGTTGTAGAACGCAGCATCGAAACCATCAACACCTTGGCAGAAGAAGTCGAAAAAGCCGCCAGCGCCATGCAACGCCTACACGCCGACACCGAAGAGGTCAGCACCGTGATGGACGTGATCCGTGGCATTGCCGAGCAAACCAACCTATTAGCTCTCAATGCCGCTATCGAAGCCGCCCGTGCGGGCGAACACGGCCGAGGCTTCGCCGTGGTGGCGGACGAGGTTCGCACCCTGGCCTCCCGCACTCAAGAATCCACCGTCAAGATCGGCAAAACTATCGAGCAATTACGCACCGGCGCCCGCTCCGTGGGCGAGGTGATGATGCACGGTCGAGACCAGGCCAAGGCCAGCGTACAGCAAGCGGCCGAGGCGGGCGGATCCCTGGAAGCCATCACCGCGATGGCGGCCACCATCAGCGACATGAACCACCAGATCGCTACGGCTACGGAAGAGCAAGCCGCCGTTGCCAACGAGATTCAGCGCAACGTCAATCAAATTCATGACATTGCCGTGGAGTCAGGCGTGGGTGCGCAAAAGGTGGCGGGATCCAATCGAACACTTGCTGGCATGGCCAATGATTTGCATTCCGTTGTCAGCAAATTCAAGGTCTAATGCGCCTCTTTACCGGAAAAAATTACCAGTCGTCGGTATTTATAGAATTTAATTGAACATTCCTAGACAAACCGACCATGGCAAACTATGCTTTTTTTGGAAAAACTATTAATCAAGCCTTTTTGATAACGTGAGTATATCGTCGAGCTATACCCATCCATCACCTTGAGACAGAGAGACCTCAATGATTTTAACTAAAAAATCCCTGGCGCTGGCCGCCGCCTGTTACCTGGCCAGTGGTATCGCCAGTGCGGCGGTGGAAGTGACCACCAACGGCTTTCTTACCGCCGGCACGGCGATGATTGACGAGCCCGACGCCACGTCGGATTCCTTTGTCAACGACCGGGTTGGTTTTGAATACGATAGCCGCATGGGCCTGCAATTCGCCGCCAAAGTTAACCCGCAATTGGAGTTTACCTCGCAACTGCTTAGCCGTGCCCGCATTGAAGGTTGGGATGTGAAGGCCGATTGGGCTTTTGCCAGCTATAAGCTAAACAACAATGTCAGCGTTCGGGCCGGTCGTGTTCGCCTGCCGTTGTACCTCGCCTCTGAATACGTCGAAGTTGGTTATGCTTACCCCTGGGTACGCCCACCGGCCGAGGTCTACCGTGTTGCCCCGGTCAATGCCATCACTGGGGTGACTGTGCCGCTAAAAGCGAACCTCGGTGGCATGGACCTGGTGGTACAACCCTACGCCGGCAGCCTGGAATTCACCACTCAATCTCGCGGCCTCACCGCCCAGATCAAGGGAGAAAACCTGGTAGGCGCCAGTATTGATTTAAGTAACGATACCTTGCGGTTACATGCAAGTTATTTCACCGACAAAACCACTGCTAACACTAAGGTTCCTGTACCTCTTTGCGATCCTACCATTCCCTACCCTACTCCAGGATCTTGCCCACCCGGCCTGGGCGTAATCACGGGCGATCTCGATGTAACTGTATTAGATACCAGCGCCTTTGAGGCTTGGGATGTCGGCATGACCATGGATTGGCGCAACATCATGCTGATGACAGAATACGTGCGCGGCAACTTCGGCACGGTGCTGGATGATGAGTTCGGCTGGTATGCCACCTTGGGCTACAAGATGGGTAACTTTTTGCCCTATCTGACTTATGCCGAACGGTATAGTGATAAGGTCACTGACGACCCGAGCACCATTGCTAACGAACCTTTCTTATTAGGGGGCTCTATTCAAAGCCAGAACACCATTGCCCTGGGTTTACGTTACAACATCGGCAATGCCTCGGCACTTAAGTTTGAGGTGCTCCAGGGGTCCGCCCAAGATGATACCTGCGGCTTGATTGATGGCGGGGCAAGCGGATGTAGCGGCAACTTCCCCGTGAATGGCTCGTATAACATGTATTCCGTCGCTTACGACGTCGTATTTTAACAAAGAGGGGTACCGATCATGAAACGATTCCATCGATTAACCACGGCTGTATTGCTCACGGCAGCCCTGTCAGCGCAAGCCGGCGTGGTCGTGGTAGCTGCGGCCAACAGCAGCGCCCCGGCATTGAATAAAGACACGGCAGCCCGTCTCTTTTTGGGTAAGGACACCAACTTCCCCAACGGCAGTGCCGCCACCCCGGTAGATCAAGCCGAAGACAGCCCGACCCGCAGTGAGTTTGCCAAAAAAGTCTTGGCTAAGAACGATAATCAGGTAAGAGCGTATTGGTCGCAGCAAATCTTCTCCGGCAAGGGCAGCCCCCCGCCTACCGCCGCCGATGATACGGCGGTAAAGAATTGGCTGGCCGACAACCCCAAAGGGGTGGGTTACATCAGCAGCAGTGCGGTGGATAGCTCGGTGAAGGTCTTGCTTCGAATCGACTAGCCTTAATTAAGGTGCATTAGCGGTATTTTTTATAACCTAACTATACAACCCACAGGAAAATCAAAGCATGACCTCATTAGCCAAAAAATCCCTGGCATTGGCCACCGCTTGCTGCCTGGCCAGCGGCATCGCTAGCGCGGCGGTAGAAGTGACCACCAACGGCTTTCTCACCGCCGGCGCCGCGATGATCGACGAGCCCGACGCCACAACAGACACCTTCGTTAACGACCGAGTCGGTTTTGAATACGACAGTCGCATGGGCCTGCGCTTTACCGCCCGCGTCAACCCGCAGTTGGAGTTTACCTCGCAACTGCTTAGCCGCGCTCGCGTTGAAGGTTGGGATGTGAAGGCCGACTGGGCTTTTGCCGAGTACAAACTAAACAAGAATGTCAGCGTCCGGGCCGGTCGTGTCCGCTTGCCATTGCAGCTTGCCTCTGAATATGTCGAAGTCGGTCATGCCTACCCTTGGGTGCGCCCGCCGACCGAAGTTTACCGCATGGTTGCCGTTAACGCCATATCCGGGGTGAGTGTGCCACTAAAGGCGAACATCGGTAACATGGATCTGGTAGTCCAGCCCATGGCGGGCACCTTGGAGCTTACCACCAAAACGAGTGGGCTCGACATTAGTCTCACAGAAGAAAACATAGCCGCCGCCAGTATCGATTTAAGTAACGACATTCTGCGCTTACACGCCGCCTATCTCACCGCCAAAGTGAACGGCAGCGCCTCTGTGCCGATACCTATTTGCGATCCTACCATCCCCTACCCTGGTTTAGGATCTTGCCCACCCGGCCTGGGCGTAATCACTGGTGATTTGGATGTAACCTTACTAGATGCCAGCGACTATAACGCCTGGGATGTCGGCATGACAGTGAACTGGAACAACATCCTGTTGATGACCGAATACGTACATGTCTACAGCGGGCCAGCACTAGATGACCAATTTGGTTGGTACGCCACCCTGGGCTACGAGATGGGTAACTTTCTACCCTATGTCACCTATGCTGAACGGCGCAGTGATAAAGTGGTTGACGATCCGAGCACTGTACTCAATGAACCTTTCCTGTTAAGTGGCCTTTCTCGAAGCCAAAACACGGTTGCTGTAGGCTTGCGTTATAACGTCAGCAATACATCGACGATTAAGCTTGAGATACTCAACGGCGCCGCCCAAGACGACACCTGCGGATTGATAGACAGTGCCGGAGCAGGCACATGCAGTGGTGATTTCCCAGTTAATGGCTCGTACAACATGTATTCCGTCGCTTACGACGTTACCTTTTAGCCTGGCGGTACCTGACAAATATTTCTGGAGAAATCTATATTGTCAGCTAGTCTTTGGTTAAGCAGATTTAACAAGTATCCATAGAAAAATTAACTTTAGGAGAGACTTGAATGACCCGAATCAAAAAATCCCTGGCATTGGCCACCGCCTGCTGCCTGGCCAGCGGTATCGCCAGTGCAGCAGTAGACGTTAAAACCAACGGCTTTCTAACTGCCGGCGCCGCGATGATCGACGAGCCCGACAGCACAACCGATAGCTTTGTCAACGACCGCCTCGGCTTTGAATACGACAGCCGCATGGGCTTGCAATTTAGCGCCAAAGTTAACCCGCAATTGGAGTTTACCTCGCAACTGCTTAGCCGTGCCCGCATTGAAGGTTGGGATGTTAAGGCCGACTGGGCGTTTGCCGAATACAAACTAAATAAAAATGTCAGCGTCCGGGCCGGTCGAATTCGTCTGCCGTTGTACCTGGCCTCTGAATACGTCGAAGTCGGTTATGCCTACCCCTGGGTACGCCCACCGGCCGAGGTCTACCGCCTTGTCCCGGTAAACGCCTTATCCGGGGTAAGCACGCCACTCAAGGCCAATCTAAGCGGCATGGATCTGCTGGTACAGCCCTTTGCCGGCAGCCTTAATACAGACCTTGCTAGTCGCGGCCTGGTCGTCCCTGTCGTAGCGGATAACATGGCGGGTGCCAGCATCGACCTGAGTAACGACACCGTGCGCTTCCACGCGATGTATTTCACCGCCAAAGTCCAAGCGGACGTTGCGGTGCCGATCCCTCTTTGCGGCGTTCCTCTTGCGCCACCTTGCCCATCCGGCTTGGGTACAATCTACGGTAGCGCCGATGTAGCCGTATTAGACACCAGCGCTTTTTCAGCTTGGGATGTCGGCATGACTGTGGATTGGCGCAATATCGTGCTGATGACTGAATACGCTCAAGACAACGCCGGAACTGCAATGGATAATCAATTCGGCTGGTATGCCACCCTGGGCTACAAGATGGGCAATGTCCTACCTTACGTAACTTATGCCCAACGTCGCAGTGATAAGATCGTTGACGACCCCAATACCGCTGCTTATGAGCCTGCGCTGATAAGTGGATTTCACCAAAGCCAAGACAGCATTGCTCTAGGACTACGTTATAACGTCGGCAACGCCTCTGCGCTTAAGTTCGAGGTAATGAACGCCTCTGCTCAGGATGACACCTGCGGCTTGATGGACGCCTCATCAACTGTTCCGGGAGCGTGCAGCGGCAACTTCCCCGTGAATGGCTCATACAACATGTATTCCGTCGCTTACGACGTCGTATTTTAAACAGGAGCAATAATTATATGAAACGACTCCATCAGTTAACCACGGTTGTTTTGCTCACTGCGGCAATGTCTACTCAAGCCGGCCTAGTCGTGGTATCTGCCGCTAACAGCAGCGCCCCCGCACTTAACAAAGAAACGGCCTCCCGTATCTTTTTAGGTAAGGACACCAACTTCCCCAACGGCAGTGCCGCCGCCCCGGTGGACCAAGCCGAAGGCAGCTCCGCCCGCACGGAGTTTGCCAAGAAAGTCCTGGCTAAAGACGATAATCAGGTAAAAGCATACTGGTCGCAGCAAATCTTCTCCGGCAAGGGCAGCCCCCCGCCTACCGCCGCTGACGACGCCGCCGTTAAGGCTTGGCTGGCCAACAACCCCAAAGGCGTGGGTTACATCAGCAGCAGCGCAGTGGATGGCTCAGTGAAAGTCTTGCTTCGGGTTGATTAACCGAGATTGGATCCTCGATAAAACGGGCGCTTCGGCGCCCGTGTTCGAAATTAAATTCTGTACCGTGTAGCGCTGCCTTGACCGATGCGCTTCAGCTTTTTCATATCAAGCAATTTTTTGATAATGGCCTCCACGGTTCTTGCGGGATAGTTCAATGCGGCTATAGCGCCCATCAAAGCAGAACCAGATTGGTCAGCAACCTACTTGTTCGTCCGTTTCCATCCTGAAATGGGTGGATAGCCAGATATTCAAATAATCTCTATCAATCCATGAATCGTAAATCGCCGCTTCCTGACACACGGCGGCTTCTACCCCACCGAATGTGTTGATCCACGCGCTCAGCCCGTTATGCTGTGTGACATGAGACCCACTGCCTTAATCCGACTATTTCGCTTGGCCCTGCTGACCGCCGGCTTGACGGCATTAAATTGCAGCGTCGCCGATGTTTCGCCGCCGGCCCAAACAATCTCGCCACCCACCGAGTCTGTCGTTAGCGCTTCGCTTACAGGGCCGGCCGTTAGCCCTGCCCTGCCACCGGACTGGACCGAAAAGCGCCGCCGTTTTATCGCCGCTGAAAATGCCATGAAGGCAAAAGACAAAAAAACCTATGCCCGCCTCACCGAAGGGTTATCCGATTATCCCTTGTGGCCCTATCTGCGTTACCGCGAGCTGTCCCGCACGCTGAAAACCCACAAAGGCCCGATGACTCCGCTGGCGGTAGACGTTCGAGCGTTTCTCCAAGACTATGCGGATTCTCCTTTATCCACTCACCTGCGCACGGCCTGGCTGCAACAGCTGGCGTATCGGCAAGACTGGTCAAACTATTTGCAGGACTATCAAGTCAACAACATCGATGACGATAAGGTGGGCTTACGTTGCTATTACTTCCAGGCGCAGCGATCGATAGGCAACGCGTCAGCGGCCATGACGGGCGCACGGGAGCTTTGGCTGGTCGGAACCCCTCATCCGAGCGGCTGCAAAGCCTTATTTAATTGGTGGAAAACCACTGCTGATTTTAGCGATGATTTGATCTGGCAACGCTTTCAGCTTGTCGTCAAGGCCGGGGAGAAAACCACCGCCTTGCGGATGCAGAAGGAGCTTCCGGCAGAGTTTAAACAGCGTTCGGTCTTGTGGTTTGACTATTTGCGCAAAAAACCGCAGCAAATCCTAGCTCAACCGGAATTGACCAACCATCCCGACGGCCAGATTCTGGCGTCGTTGGCGATGCAGCAAATGGCCATTAAAGATCCGCTTTGGCTTTATGTTCGCTGGGACGATCTGACCCGTACGCTGCCCCCGATCGACCATGCGATTCGCGATGAAGCACGCAATCGTATCGGGCGAACCTTAGCCAAAAAAAATCACCAGAAATCCTGGGAGTGGTTCGAATCGCTCCCCCCCAGCGCTGTCGATGTCGAACTGGGCACCGCACAAATTCGCTGGGCATTGCGACAGGCCGATTGGCAAAAAGTGCTCGTAGCCATTGCGTTAACCCCCCCCGAAGAGCGCAGCCCGGAGCGCTGGCGTTATTGGCAGGCCCGCGCATTGGACATGACCGGCCAACCCGAGATGGCTCACGCCATCTACGCAGAGGTGGCCAAAGAACGCAGTTTCTATGGCTTTTTAGCCGCAGACCGGTTGGGTCTGCCTTATCAATTTAACGATCAACCGCTCCCTGTACCCCAGGAGCTGATGGACAAATTGCAATTCGACCCCACTATCCAGCGCATGAATGAGCTGGCGATTCTGCAACGTGAGGCTGATCTACAAGCAGAATGGCGCCACGCGATGAGTCGATTTGAGCCCACACGACAAATGGCCATTGCGCGCTTTACGCGCAACTGGGGCTTGAACTTGATGGCCATGACCACACTCGCCCAACTGGAAGAGTGGAATGATCTGGGACTGCGCTTTCCTATGGATTACGCCCCATGGGTCGATGATCATGCGCGCAAAAATGATCTGGAGCCGGCTTTTGTTTTTGCCATAACCCGCCGAGAAAGCATCTTTGATCCACAAGCTCGATCCGCAGCGGGTGCCCGTGGTTTGATGCAGATTATGCCTGCCACCGGCAAGTGGTTAGCCAAATCAACCAACACAAAATGGCCAGGCAGCAATAGCCTGGATCTACCCGAAACAAACATACGCTTTGGTTCGTACTATATTAAGTACTTACTTGATCGTTTTGATGGCCAGGCTCATTTGGCCGTGGCAGCTTACAATGCGGGGCCAGGTCGAGTGAGACAATGGTCACCAGAACTTTGTCGCCACGCACCGGATGTCTGGATCGAAACGCTACCCTACCTGGAAACCAGGGAGTACATAGCCGCCGTGCTGACTTACATAGCCATTTATCGGTATCGTATGCAGCTGCCGCCCGTCCGCATCAGCCGCGACCTGGGCATGCCGACATCGATCACCACAGATCACCGTGAAAACACCCAGATGCTGTCATGCGTTTAAGGAAACTCTAATCAGTTATCGGTTATTCATAGCAACGACGGAATAGATTTTTAAGGAGCTTTTCATGACTGCCATATTCCCGCGCAATAAAACCAAGATCGTCTGCACCATTGGGCCGGCGTCTCGTCACCCTAAAATCCTCGAGCGGATGATACGCGCAGGCATGAATGTTGCCCGTCTGAATATGGCTCACGGCGACACGGCCTATCATGAAGAAACCATACGCCAGGTGCGCGCTGCAGCGGCGGCTACCGGCCGGCGTATCGCTATTCTGGCGGATTTGCCGGGGCCAAAGATGCGGCTGGGAAAACTGCCCGGACCCGGCCGTGAGTTACGCTCCGATGAGCCGGTGACACTAACCGCAGATCCCGCTAATGCGGATCAAAACGCCATCACGATGGATTTTCAAGGGTTGGCCGAGGTCGTTAAACCCGGCACGACAATCTTTCTGAACGACGGCTTTCTGCAATTACAGGTAAAGTCGGTAATCGGGCCACATATTCATTGCCGCGTGCAAGTCGGCGGCGTTATCCGCTCGCACAACGGAATCAACGTCCCCGGTATTATTATTCCGGGCAGTCAGTTCACCGCTAACGATCAGCGCTTACTGGAGTTTGTTCTCCAGCAGAATGTCGATGCCGTGAGTATCTCCTTTGTTCAGAACGCGCAGGACGTGATCCAGGTACGCGAACTGTCCGCAAATTTGGGCAAGCAGCCCTTCCTGGTGGCCAAAATCGAGCGCGCCAATGCCGTTAAGTGCATCGATGAGATCTTGGAGGCCGCGGATGCCATCATGGTGGCGCGTGGAGATTTGGGCGTAGAAACCCCTATCGAAACCATCGCGATGACCCAAAAGCTCTTGATCGAACGGGCTAATTTACTGGGCAAACCAGTGATTACCGCCACCCAGATGCTGGAATCCATGGTACACAACCGTCGACCCACACGCGCCGAGGCAACCGACGTTGCCAATGCCATTCTCGACGGCACCGACTGCATCATGCTGTCGGAGGAATCGGCTATCGGCAATTACCCAGTGGATGCGGTAAAAACCATGGCCAAGATCGCGCACGTGACCGAGGCCCATCACATCGAACCAAGGGTGCGCAAAGACTTGCTGGGTAAACGACGCACCGATAAGCGACGAGTAGAAGACGTGGTAGCCATCGAAGTATTCACGGCGGTGGAGCGCCTGCAACCCCGACTGGTGATTGCTCCCACCGACAGCGGCGCCACGCCAAGACGATTATCCCGTTTCAAGCTGCCCTATTGGATAGTCGCTTTTAGTATTAGCGAAGCCACCTGCCAGCAACTGTGCTTCACTTACGGTGTGGTGCCGATAAAGATGCCGGCCAGCGAACAGCCCTGGCGTCAAGTCACCCGGGCATGGTGTGCAGAGCATGGCATCACCACGGGGCGTATAGTCATGACCCACGGACCCTCACGCACCAAACCCAAAGACAGTAACTTCGTCGAAGTTTTTAGCTTATAGTATGATGCCAAAAGTTATCCTTACTCTATAGTAAGGCAGGTTAATAAGGTAAGGATTAATGGAAACGACACTCACCAGCAAAGGTCAAGTCACCATTCCAAAAGTCGTCCGCGATGCGCTTCACCTACGCGCTGGTGATCGACTCGACTTCGTGCTCGAACCGGACGGCACTGTCCGGGTACTGCCGATCACCGGCTCCGTGCGGCGACTCAAGGGTATGCTACCCGCACCACCAAAACCGTTGACCATCGACGAGATGGATGCAGCCATCGCGAAAGGCGCGGCGGGCAAATGATCGGGCTTGATACCAACGTATTGGTCCGCTATCTTGTGCGCGCAGCGTTGCAACGTTGTACGGACAACAACGCTGACTTTGCTGACAGCCTGATCGGTACCATCCATGAGATTCGCGGGTGTATACACACCGCTACCTTCGACAAAAAGGCAGGGCTGCCCACGCACCAGCTGCTGAAATAAGTCATAGTCAACCCGCTTCCACCGCTGCGTCGGATTCAAATGCGCTATTGTATTTTAGATTTTTCTGAAATGTTTGTTGGAAGCCGATTTTCCCTTACGCCGGTTTTTTTGCTCGCTTTCTGGCAGGGCGCGAATCGCCTTGCATTCATTGGAGCAGCAATCGTCGAAGATTTTTGCGCAGGCTTCGCATTGAATAAACAGCATATGACACCCCGGATTCGCGCAATTGACATGCCTTGCGGAAGCTTGGTCGCATTGATGGCAATTGCTGATGATTTGGTGCCCAATCGTTTCTTGTAACCTCTCGTCGAACACAAAGTTTTTACCCTTAAATTTGGAAATCAGGCCTTTTTCCTTAACCTCTTCCGCGTAAGCGATGATGCCTCCATACAATTGAAATACGTTTTGAAACCCATTGTGCTTCAAATAAGCAGACGCCTTTTCGCAGCGAATTCCACCTGTGCAATACATTAGAATTTGTTTGTCTTTACTGTCTTTCAGTAAATCCACAAGCAGGGGAAGCTCTTCACGAAAGGTGTCTGCCTGAGGAAGGAGAGCCCTTTCAAAATGTCCAATTTCGGATTCGTAATAATTTCTTACATCCACGACGACCGTTTCGGGAGATTCCAGCCGTCGGTTGAACTCTTCTGCAGAGACGTGAGTCCCGACGTTGGTAACATCAAAAGCGTCATCGGCAAGCCCGTCGGCGACTATCTTCTGTTTAATTTTGATATGGAGTTTTAAGAAAGACTTATCGCTGTCTTCCAACGCAATTTTAAACGGTACGTTTTTAAATTCGTCGGTACGATCCAGATAATCTCGGAGATTGCGAAAATTAAACTCCGGAACGGAAAGCTGAGCGTTGATGCCCTCGCGCGCAAGGTAAATTCTTCCGAGCACGCCCAGACGTTGCCAGTCTTCGTACAAGGCATCTCTCAAAGCATGGGGGTCAGAAATCAGCACATATCGATAAAAGGAAAGCGTGGTTCTTTTGAAGGTTTCCGCTGCTAACTGTTTTTTTAAAACGTCCTTGCTGTAAATATTATGCAACGGCTTCTTCATCCTGGAAGTTCCTTGCTTGCCGTAGTGGGGGGGTGCTTATGTCATTTGCTAGTACAACACGAGACGGCGGCTATCGGTAATACTCGGCCGCCGTTGATTGAATTCGTTGCTCTGCGACTGCATACAGCTTTTAATCCATTGAATAATGGGTAATACTTCCTGCCGCTCTCGCTCTAGTGGGGTGTCCATCTCGAAGACACCCAGACCTCTTTCGACAGCATGAATATAGTGATCAGAATCGCTGATTCGAGCAAGAAACGGTAATTTTAGAGCAGCTAAGAAGCGCTCTAGTGGCTCGTAGATGGGCATTGAACTACGCACCCGATTGGCAACAATCCCCACCTGTATCTTGTTTGCCCGCACCATCCCCAACAGCAGTAAATCTTTAATAAAATCGGCCGTGGCGTGAATGTCGATTGAGGACGGTCCAACGGGAATCAACACTGAGTCGGCTTTACGAAGAAGTTCTTGCAGCAGTAACCCTTTAACGCCGGCAGGGGCATCAATCAACAAGAGATCCGTTTCAAAGGGAACCGACATCTGTATGCTGCGAACCAGCGAGCCCCGCTGCGGAGCAGCGTTTGCGCCGTATATTTTTGCTACGCGAGAAGGTCGGGTTTTTAGCCACTGTAAGCTGGAGCCCTGCGGATCGTAATCCATAATGGCAACTTTGGCTTTATTGGCGGCAAAATAGCTGGCGAGATTCGTCGTTACAGTTGTCTTCCCGCATCCACCCTTCGAATTGATAACCAATACCGTTTGCATACGTCAGACACCATTTGTACTCCGTTGACCTCACTGGCCTGCAAAGCGCTTCCAGGCACGTAGCCAGGCGACCACGATCCCAGCACTGGGACAAAGGCGCCCCGCAATGGAGTTATCGGCATATTGCCAGCAAACTTTAATTAATAGTACTGCGGTTATCTGATCATGCGCGGGTCAAAGGACGAGAGGTTCCTGATGAAAGTACCCGGCCACTAGCCTCGCAGACAGCATTGGCGACCTCGCCTCGCAATAATGTCAACCCTCTACTTACTTGCTGCTGCCGCATGGCGATGGCAGCACCAATAACGATATTGAGCCGCCGGCATTCCCGACTGAGCAGCAGAAGCTCTTCCAGTAACCCTGGGGCAGGGCGCCCAAGCCAAGCATCATAGCCACGCATATCCTTAGGATCGCCGAGAAACCCCGATTGACGAATTAAGTCATGACGCACGCTCTCTAGCATGACAAGCTGGTCGGCGCAGGCAGTGACATCTTGAGCCGAGGCCATAATCGGTGATTCGGTACCGGGAGCTTCGGAAAGTACCTGCTTTTGTCGTTCCAGCAATAGAGAAAGCGCTCGAATCGCCGTCAATTCTGTCTGCAAATGAGCGTGCCAAACAGGCCGCAGTTGATCTCGTGTCGCCAAATCAGTCGTCGCCATAAAGCATGCGCTCCATTTTTAATAAGCCGTCGGCAATACTCTCGGCATCTACTTGATACGTACCATCAGCCAGCATTTGGCGTATATGTTCAATACGCTTTAAATCTATGCCTGGACTCTGTTGAATAATCTGGTTGAGATGTTGTAGGCGACGGGCCGCATCCGTCAGATTAACGGTATCGATTTCGGATCCCTCCACTTCGGGAACTTGCCGTTTTTTAACATCGCGGACGACAAGATCGTCAACTCGGTTATTGGCTAAGCCTGGCATTTTTCCTGTGCCCCCAAAAATTCCGTCAACTTTATTTGCCATACTTTTCCTCCTCGGCTGTCCATCCCGGTACGAGTGGTATCGGCAGCCCGACATAATGCTTTAGCCACCGACTTCTACTTCTTCTGGACTCCTAACCACCGCCTCTAAGAATCGCCCCGAACTGACGTTGCGGACTTGAATCCGCTGACCTACCGCCCCATCAACCAAAACTTCGCCATGACCGCGAACTTGAATACCACTACGTCGCAGCACGATATCCACTTGCTGCCCTTTGCGAACCGCACGAGGTGATTCGAGCTGACCAGGAATCAATACCTCGCCAGATCTGAGTGGGCGACGCAACTTATAGCCCCGCGCCTGATCAGCCTGCTCCAAATAACCATAGGATAAAGCGGTTATTTCGCGGCGATCTTCGATCCAATCATTCGAACTCAAAACGGCACCGGCCGGTAGTGAACGGAGTGCCACCAAAACTTTTTTGTATATCGATACTTTGACGGGTACATAAACATGCCAAGGGGTGGGCAACGAACAAGTTATCTGGACAGTAACCCGTCCTCAAATTTCGCCGCTGCCTATTCGCGATACCGACAACGATTCATCACACGCCGTCAATTTTAATCTCGGATCCAGTGGCTGCACCTCGATCACGATTTCCCTTTCTAACAGCTGGTCATACAGATAATCCTGCACTGCCTTTTCTATCGTTCCTGCAAGCAACGGATGCGCCCAGGCCGGCACCGACAAGCAGCCCATCCACAAGCCACTCATCATGCAGCCAGATAACCTTGCGATTTTATAGATTATTGACAGTTGATGATTCGACTTTGTCAAAAAACTGACCATGCCCGCCTACCTGTGTGTCCCTGACGCTCGATTCTGATTAATAATAGCTTACTAAAAATCTTTTTTGATAGATTTATTCTATCAATAATGCCTTAAACGATTACCTATTAGGCAACTTAAATGCCAACTTAATAAGACGCCCACCAGGCCGCTATCAATCAACAAGTTCCGAGACATTCTCCAATAACATCTAAAGACAGAACACGGCGAGCCGATAACTTGGTTAGTCGTAATTAATCAGGATCGGAGGCCCGCTTTGAAAAGCCATCTTGCCAGTGTGGATGAACGTACCCGTCTCGCTGGCAGCAATCGCTTCGAGATGTTGTTGTTCAGCCTGGGCGCAAGACAACGCTTCGGCATTAACGTATTTAAGATTCAGGAAGTCGTTCAATGCCCAGAGCTTTCGATTATGCCTCAAGCGCCGGTCGGGGTGAGTGGCATTGCTAATTTTCGCGGCCAAACTATTCCTTTTATTGATCTGGCCGTCATTTTAGGCCTGGCGGCTCAGCGCGAGCGCGAACCTAAACTGGCCATCATTAGCGAATACAACCGGACCATGCAGGCCTTTCTGGTTGATAGCGTAGACCGTATCGTTAATCTGAACTGGGAGGCGGTGCATCTGCCGCCGCCGGGAACCGGCAACTGCAACATGGTTACCTCGGTCGTCAGCATTGAAGGCGATTTGGTAGAAATCATTGATGTGGAAAAAGTTTTGGCCGACCTCAATCCAGATGCGCAGGACGTCTCAGCAGAAACGGTTAAAATCGTCGAGAAAGTCAAACGGCCGCCGGGAGAGATTCTGATTGTTGATGATTCGGCCGTAGCACGCGGGCAAATCCGCCGGACGCTGGAACAGATGAAATATCCGCACCGCTTCGCCAATAATGGCCGCGAAGCACTCAACATCCTGGAAGCCTTGTCTCGGGACACTGTACCCATTACTGACAAGGTTTATATGGTGGTTTCGGATATCGAGATGCCCGAAATGGATGGCTACACCCTAACCGCGATGATCCGCGCCAACCCGGCGCTAAAATCTCTGCATGTGTTATTGCACTCGTCAATGAGCGGCATTTTTAACCGCACCATGGTTGAGAAAGTCGGCGCTAATGATTTTCTGGCCAAGTTCAGTGCCGAGGAGCTCGCCGGGAAAATTCTGGGATTCCTCGATCCAAAAACTACGGCTAAGACCACCTGAAATGAGTGGGTGCCTATAGGCACCCACTGTCGATTTCAAACTATTCAGCAGCTATCTTCTGCTGAGGATACGTAGGATACGCAGAAACAAGTTGATGATGTCGATATACAAAGCCGCCGCGCTATCAACCGCGTTATCGAGCGTTTTTGGAATGTTGTTTGCTCTTCCCCAGTCGTAGCCAATGTATCCACAGAAAATGACCACCACGACCCAGTCAATGATTCCGTGGTGAATGCCAAATACCAGGATTTCGACCAACTCTACGACAATGACAATCAACAGCGAAATGGTTAAGGCCCCAGAAATTCTCTGGAAGAACACCGGATACATGGTGCCCAGCAACATCATCACGAACGTGACCATGCCGGTAATTCTGACTGCTTCTACCACCAGCGCGCTGTCGTAACGACTTACCGCGAGATTCACGATCAGCCCAAAAGGTACAACAACAAAATTGTAGCCAATAAAACTGACCACCGGATTTTCGGAATTATTAAATAAATAAATCCCAAAAAAGCAGGAGGCAAAGTATCCGATAAAGAACACCCAGATATTGATGTCGGCAATCGCTGCCGCTGGGATATTTTTCACCATAAGCCAGTTAATAAAAAAGCCCCAGCACAGAACCAGACCAATGGTCAGGTTGTATATTGCCGGGCTAATCACCTCTCCTGAGGTGTCGGTGCGCTCGAAAACACTGGGCTCCATTTTGATGATCCTCGTTGGCTAGCTAACCAGGTCGCCCACAATGAGCGGCCATGTTGTCATGAGGCAACCACGCCAGGCAGGTCAATTTGGTTGTTGATGAATACCTGGGAAAAATCCACCAGGATCACCATTTCGTCGCCGTCCGAAGCAACACCGATAACGTGGCGGGAGCTTTCATCTTTACCGATGCCGGGTGCCAGCGCCACCGTCGTACTATCGATATCTCGCACCTCAGAAATAGCGTCGACCATGAAGCCGGCCGCTTCATCGCCGATTTCGACGACCACGATACGGCTAAGATCATCCGTGGGTTTACTCTTTAGACCGAAACGCACGCGAGTGTCGATGACGGTGACGACATTACCTCGCAAGTTAATGATACCTAATACATAGTCTTGCGATCCTGGCACAGGGGTAATGTCAATGGAGCGCAGCACCTCGCGAACCTGCATGACCTCCACAGCATAGATCTCTTCGTCTAGCCTGAATGTCACCCATCGATGATTATCACTTTCTTGTTGTTGTTGTCTTTCTGCAAGTTGCATGACGCCTCCGCATTCTTATTTTGTAATCGACTACGCTGGCAGCGTTCCTCTACGATCAGGCTGAAGCTATCTACGCTAATATATTCCAGACAATTCATTGGCTATTTCAGATAATGGCAGCACCCGCTCTGCTATCCCGGCCTTAACCACGGCGCCGGGCATGCCATAGATAACACAACTGGCCTCATCCTGCGCCCAAACTACCCCGCCCGCCCGCTTTAGTTCACCAGCGGCCTCACATCCGTCAGATCCCATACCGGTCAGGATAACGGCGGTCACGCGACCCTGACAGGATCGGATCGCAGAGCGTAAGGCCACGTCAACACTGGGACGATAGTAAATATTTGGCGCATTTTCTTCGTATATGCGTACACACAGCTTTCCGCTTTCTTCCATGACGATGGTTTGTTGACTACCTGGCGCCAACAACACATGCCCTGGCCGCAAGATGTCGCCGTCTTTAGCCTCCGTCACGGTCAGTGGGCTGAGCTGGTTCAATCGTTCTGCAAAAGCGGCGGTATAGCTGGCCGGCATATGCTGTATCAATAAGATCGGCAGCGGATAACTGGCCGACAACCCAGACAGAATTTGCGGCAGCGCCGACGGCCCACCCGTGGAACTGGCCAGCAATATCAATTTTGCGGATCGGCGCCGGGGAGTAACTGATGACTGTTTGGCGGATTCGGCACGAATCTTTGATTTCAATGCGGCAGGCGACCCCTCTGCCGATACTATTTTTGCCCCAGCCACCGCACGTACACGAGCACGTAAGACTCGGTTGGCCTCGTCAGGATCACTGGCGATATCCTGAAAGCGCTTAGGCAGAAAATCCAGGGCGCCGGCAGCCAGCGCATCCAGAGTGGCTTGAGCCCCTGCGTGAGTCAACGTGGAGAACATCAGGATGGGCGTTGGCCGTATGGCCATGATCTTGCGAACTGCCGTAATGCCATCCATCACCGGCATTTCTACATCCATAACAACCACATGGGGTTTGCAATCAGTGATTTTTTCTACGGCCTCAAGCCCATTATTGGCCAAGCCGACAATCTCGAATTCGGGATCCCCTTTGAGAGCATCGATAACTCGCCGGCGAAAAAAGCCGGAGTCATCCGCCACCATGACTCGGATAGTCATTAATCCTCCGCTTAAACCCGATTGTCCCGACTGGCCACTACCCCTGGCACATCCAAAATAAGCGCGATCCGACCGTCGCCGGTAATCGTTGCCCCCGCATATCCGGGCAACCCATGAAGCAAGGCGCCGAGCGGCTTAATGACGACTTCTTCTTGCCCCATCACGTCGTCAACCACTAACCCCATGCGGCGTGAACCTATGTGAACTGTCACTACATGATTGGCCAGTAATTGGTTGGTGCTATCAGCGACCAATAACCAGTCGCGCAAGAACAATAGCGGTAACGCCTGATCGCGAACCATAGCAACGTCTTGGCCATCGACCCGACGCAAGGTCAGCGTATCCAGCTTGAGGATATCTTCGACACTGGATAGGGGAATCGCAAATGGCCGGCCATCCACTCTGACCATCAGAGTCGGCAAAATAGCCAAGGTCAGCGGTAACCGAATGATGATGGTGGTACCAACACCTTGTTCAGACTGAACTTCTACCGTTCCGCTAAGCTGAGTGATGCGGGTTTTGACGACGTCCAGGCCCACACCGCGACCCGAAATATCGGAAATCTGCGCCTTGGTGCTGAACCCCGGCGCAAAAATGAGATTCAGGCACTCTTCGGTATCCATGCGAGCGGCCTGATCGGTAGTGACCAGGCCTTTTTCGACCGCTTTGGTACGAATGACGTTGGAATCTATGCCCGCACCGTCATCACTGATAGTAATAACGATATGGTCACCGGCCTGCTGCGCCGCCAGCAACAGATGACCAACGCGCGATTTGCCATTTTGTAAACGCACCTCGGGCGTCTCCAGGCCATGATCTACCGCATTACGCACCAAATGAACCATGGGATCGGCCAAGGCTTCCACCAAGTTTTTATCCAATTCGGTATCTTCACCCACCAGTTCAAGCTCGGTTTCCTTGCCCAAGGTACGCGACAAATCGCGGATAACCCGAGGAAACCGGCTAAAGATTTTTTTGATCGGCTGCATGCGGGTTTTCATCACTGCGGTTTGCAGATCGGCCGTAATCAAATCCAGGCTGGAAACAGTTTGAGTTAAACGTGGATCGTTGATTGCCTCTCGCAGAGTGGCTAAGCGGTTGCGCACCAACACCAGCTCACCCACCAGATTCATGATGGTATCCAAACTCTGGGTATCGACACGCACGGTGGCTTCGGTTGGTGTTTCGGTTTTTGCCCCATCGAAATCACCGGGCTTGGCTGCAGTTACAGAATCGGATTGATTTTGAACCAGCTTGTCGTCAACTATTGGGTTTTCTAACACCGGCATACGGTCTTCGGTCGTGGCGGAGGCACTTGCAGGCGCACCATGCAACGCATCAAGCATCATTTCAAATTCTTCGTCGGTGACAATATCCGAGGGCTTGTCTGCGGGCGTCGCGTCGGCTGCCGCTGCAGCTGTCGACGATGATTTAGAGTTTTTCTTTTTACCTGCTTTAGGTGTCGGTTTGGTGCCTACCTGCTCCACATAACCCTTGATCGCCGCAATAAGTGCCGGAGGTGCGTGATCCGGCATTTTCTTTGAGCGCAAAGATTCGGTCATGGCTTTAACTGTGTCCAAAGCCTGCAACACGTAATCCATAAGATCGGCGTCCACTGCCAACTTACCTTGGCGCAGCAAATTGAACAAATCTTCGGTGTGATGACAAATTTCTACCAAGGAATCGGCGCCCAAAAAGCCACCGCCCCCTTTAACTGTGTGGAAGCCCCTGAAAATGCTATTGAGCAAATCTTTGTCATCAGGACGGCGCTCAAGATCAACAAGCTGGCCGCTCAGTGCCTCAATGATTTCTCCCGCTTCGGTGAGAAAGTCCTGTAGTATTTCTTCATCAATTTCTATTGCCATGACAAAGCCTTTTAGAATCTAGCAACCAAGCTCGGACAACAACACATCCACTTCAATCTGATCGCTTATCCGCTCGACCACACCTGCAATCTCACCCAAGTCGGCGGAAGCTGTCGTTGCGACACCACCGACTTCTGCGGCTAACAATACGCCAACACGCGGAGTGATCGGCTGGGTATCGGTGATGTAATGGCCGCCCGGGCGGATGATATTGGCAAAATTAAATTCCAGCTCTTCCATCATCACGATTACTTTCTTGAGAGTTTGACCCGTCAAATCCTGGAAACTCTGGGCCATCAAAACATCGTTCAAGTCGCTTTTCAGCCTGTTCGCTTTTGTATCAACAGACTGAAGAAACTCAGAAACTTCGGCTGTCAACTTACGGAAGTTGGCGACATCCATCTCCCGCCGCAAAAAAGCCGCCCAGCGCTGGCCAAGGTCATTAGCTTTGTTCCGCAAATCTTCGGTAAACGGCAAATTCGCTTCAATCATGTCCATAGTTTTATTGGCGGCTTCATTGGTCATGTCGATAACCTGGGTCAGCCGCAGGCGGGCATCCGGTATGTTGCGCTCAAAAACTTCGATAAGACGATCATCGGGCTTCAGATTATTTAGAGCCTGGTGTAATGCTCTGGCCAATTTACCCACTTCCTGATAGAGAGCCGTTTCGTTGATTCGGGTCAGCTCATCCAGTTCTCTGGTAAATATTTCTTCGTTTTTTGCATCTAACGCGCCCAGCAGCAGCTGTAACTTGGCACGGTAAATGTCGATTTGTTCTTTTTCTAACACAATACGGTTCCTTAACTGACTGAAGAACCCATACGCTCTAAAATCTTGTCAATTTTTTCTTTGAGAACTGCCGCCGTAAATGGTTTGACAATGTAGCCATTCACTCCCGCCTGAACAGCTTCAATAATCTGTTCGCGCTTACCTTCGGCAGTAACCAAAAGCACCGGTAGTGTCTTAAGCTTTTCCTCTGCTCTAATAGCCTTGAGCAAATCCAGTCCACTCATGCCCGGCATATTCCAGTCGGTCACCACAAACTGATAACTTCCACCCACCAACATGGGCAGAGCTGTGGTGCCGTCATCCGCCTCAGCGACATTGGTAAACCCCAATTCCGTAAGCAGGTTTTTAACAATTCGCCGCATGGTGGAAAAGTCGTCCACCACCAGTATTTTCATGTTCTTATCCACGTCCACCACCCGCCCTATGCGTTTAAAGCCAATCACCCATCCGAGCACGAAGCCTAATAATCGCCTGTCCATGAATCTGACACACTCTTGATTCACTGACGCCCAAAACTTCACCAATCTCCCGCAAATTCATTTCCTTGTCGTAGTACAAGGACATGATCAGCTTTTCCTTTTCCGGCAATTTATCAATGGCCTCTACCAGAGCCATGCGAAACCCATTGTCTTCAACTCTGGATGAGGGATCATCATCCCCACTACCTTTCAGATCTTCCGGCTGCGCAACACCGCTTTCCGGTTCGTCCAGGCTGAGCAATCGGCAACCGGCCGCATCGACAACGATGGCGTGATACTCCTCTATGGTGATACCCATGGCATCAGCCACTTCTAACGCTGTCGGTTCACGACCCAACGTGTGTTCCAGGCGACGCAGCACTTCGGCAACGCCCCGAGCCTTGCGATGCACCGAACGAGGCGCCCAGTCTGTTTTGCGCGTTTCGTCCAGCATGGCGCCGCGAATCCGAATTCCCGCATAGGTCTCGAAACTGGCTCCCTGACTTGGATCGTAGTTCTTAGACGCCTCCAACAACCCAATCATGCCCGCCTGGATTAAGTCATCAATCTGCACACTTGCAGGCAACCGAACAATCAGATGCTGTGCAATGCGTTTAACCAGATCGGCATGACGGATAACTAATTGTTGCTGCCCTTCCCAGTTATCATTGGTATAAACTGCCCGCGCTTTCATAGGGTAACCTCCCTTCGTGGAGAAGATTTCACTAGCTGTTCCACGAAGAATTCCAATCGCCCACGCGGACCATCGGGTACAGGCCAGTTATCGGCACTTTCAACTAATTTCTTGAATGCAATAGCGGAAGGACTGTCTGGAAAAGCATCCACCACCGCTCGCTGCAGTTGCAAGGATTTACGCAACATAGGATCGTAGGGAATAGCGCCGACATAACTCAGGCGCACATTCAGGGACCGATCAGATACTTTAGAGAGTTTGTCGAATAAGCGTTCGCCCTCAAAATCGCTACGCACCGTGTTCGCCAATACTCGGAATGAATTGATGCCTCGCTCACGACTCAACACTTTCATCAAGGCATAGGCATCGGTAATTGAGGCAGGTTCGTCGCAAAGTATTACCAAAACCTCCTGCGCCGCCTGGGCAAATGTTAATACGTTACTGGAAATTCCCGCCGCCAGATCAACCACTAACACGTCGATATCCGCGGCCAGTTCACTAAAGGAGTGGATGATGCCGGCTTGCTCCGCTGGCTTTAAATCAGCCATGCGCGTGGCACCTGAGGCCGCAGGAATTACCCGCAATCCGTGACAAGCGTCGACCAGAACGTCCTCCAGCTTGCAGACGCCAGCCACCACATGAGAAAGATCCAGACGATGATTTAATCCGAGCATCGCATCGACATTCGCTCGCCCTAAATCACCATCTAACAGGACGGTCCGACGGCCAACCAGTGTCATGGCCATCGCCAGGTTGACCGAGACGGTGGTCTTACCAACCCCCCCTTTACCACTGGCCACAGCAATCACTTGAACCGGCGCGGGCTTTGTCCACGACCCAACGGGCTGATTTTCTGTTCTTATCATGACGCCCCCCTGACCATGAACTCGGGCAACGCCATCATGTCATTCAATAAGGCGCACGCCGACGACTGTTCCTGACGAACAGCGGCTATGACCCATCGAGCGGGGGTTTTCCCATCTTGCGTAGTTGCTGTGGATGCGGGTAGGACATCACGGATATCCGCCCTCAAAATTTTTTTTATTATTTTCATTTTTATACCTTAGAGCCATCTAAACTTCACGACTCCTACTTTGTCCTGTAAAGCATTTGCAATATCTGTTCCAAGGCTAAATCGACCCATAATAATTGGCATTTAACTTTATTATCTTATTGATTTTGTAAGAAATAACTCGATACTGCCGAATACACGCCTCCCCGACTAAAATCACGGAATCCTGACTACTCAGTAGCCACTCGCCAAAGTTTCGGCGATTGCCCATAGATTGCACGTCGGTTTTTTCAATAATCGGCGTGGCCAGCAGTCCTCATTTATATGCCTCACATCGGTTTAACCTCAAAAGCGGCAAGATGTTGCCGCTGTCTCTTTTGAGAGACAAAAATATTCGCCTTGAGTAGCTACTAATGAAAATAATAAAAGCTGCAGGAGGCTTGCTAGTGGCGGGAGTATGCCTGATCGTCGGATTGGGCAATTCCGCAGCAACGACCTACCTTCCAACGACTGATAAACCGGTGCCTCAAATCGTGCCGGTGTCTATATCAACGCCCGCACCTACGCCTAACAAGGCGCCCAAGGCTGCTGTCGGCAAACTTATGCCGCCTCGGCTGGATATGACATTTGGAGCAAGTAACTTCGAATTTCGCTGGCTGGCCGTGACTGACGCCACGCATTACCGGCTTTACGAAAATCCCGATGGGATATCCGGGTATACCCAGGTAGGGGATGATATTGTGGCCGGCGACGCAAACCAGTTCGCCCTGCCCGTCGCGATGGGATCGCAGAATTGGGACAACGCCAGCTATCTGCTCGAAGCCTGCAACCGCTGGACTTGCGAATCATCTAACCAAATCAATACGCGGGATGTTCTACTGCAAGCGGCTGGTTATTTTTAGTTGTCAGATTTGAACGCCGCCGCCCAGCCAGGCTCGGAAGCGGTGTTTAAGCGCATCAACAAATAAATCAGGAAGCCGCCACCGCCTGAGTTTCTGGCAATGTGATATTCAACTCCAGAATTTCACAATCACCCTGCTTATCTACTTTCACCGACACAGCACATTCGTCCACGGCCACATAGCGACGCACTACGGCCAGAAGATCGCGTTGCAAATCGCTGAAATACGGCGGCTGATTACGCTCCCGCCGCTGGTGCGCGACGACAATCTGCAACCGCTCCTTGGCGACGCTGGCGCTGGATTTTTTAGAGCGAAAATAATCGAGAATACTCATATTTCACCTAGCCTCCGAATAGTCGTCTCAGGAAGCCGGAACGTTGGGCCTCAATAAAGCGCATGGGCCGCGCCTCACCAAGGAAGCGCGCCACTAAATCTTCATATGCCTTACCCGCATCGCTGACTTGATCAAGAATAACTGGCGTACCGGCATTGGATGCTTGTAGCACAGCGGTCGATTCTGGAATAACTCCCAACAGCGGAATATTGAGAATTTCCTGAACATCTTCCAGACTCATCATCTCACCCTTATCCACCCGGCTAGGTGAGTAACGAGTGACCACCAGATGTTCCTTGATATTACCATTACCTTCTTCAACCTTATGAGTTTTGCTGGAAAGCAAACCCAAAATACGGTCAGAGTCACGGACAGAAGACACTTCCGGGTTAGTAACCACCAACGCCTCATCAGCAAAATACATCGCCAGATGCGCGCCTTTTTCAATACCCGCCGGCGAATCACAAATAATGTAGTCAAACTCTTTTGATAGGTCAGCCAGTACTGTCGCCACCCCATCCAGAGTAAGTGCGTCCTTGTCGCGGGTCTGCGATGCGGCCAGGATAGCCAACCCTGCCACCCGTTTGTCACGGATCAGAGCTTGTTGCAGCTTAGCTTCGCCATGAATCACATTGACCAGATCATAGACCACCCGCCGCTCGCAACCCATGATCAGATCCAGATTACGCAGGCCCACGTCAAAATCAACGACCACTGTTCTATGGCCACTCAGCGCCAATCCTGTCCCAAATGCAGCGCTGGTAGTGGTTTTCCCCACGCCGCCCTTCCCCGATGTCACCACGATAATCTTTGCCAAGGCTCACCTTCCTTACTGCCGCCGAATCACATTATAAATAATCGTAATACTACCGTACTACTTTGCTCGGGCATAGTAGGATCACAGCGGTTGTATAACCAGCGAGTCCCCGTCCAGATAAATCTGCGCCGGCCGGCCTTTCCAGCCATCCCCCAAATCTTCTGCCGTCTTGTAGCAACCAGCGATTGCAACCAATTCTGACTCTAGCGATTGGCACATGATTCGCGCCTTTACGTCGCCCTGCGCACCCGCTAAAGCTCGGCCACGTAGCGGTCCGTAGATATGCACGTGGCCATCGGCAATCACCTCAGCACCGGTACTCACGGCGGCCATGACAATTAAATCCCCGCCACGTGCGTAAATTCGCTGTCCAGAACGGACCGGCTGCAGCACCAAACGTGACGGCGAAGAGGGCGGCGGCTCCGTAGGCACCACCTCCGTATTGGCGGGGCGCTCCGCTCCACGCCGAGTACGTAGCACGGCTAAATTCAAATCTCGGGCCTGGCTTTCCAGCTCACCCTTGATGCCGCGTACCGCCACCGGCACCACCCCTTCAGATCGCAGCCAGGAAACCAGCACAAATAAATCAATCGCTTGATCCGCCACGGATTCCAAATCAATCAGCAACGGTGATCCCGTAAAAAATCCAGGCGCTTGTGCCAACTTAGCGGTCATTTGTGATCGGATAGCGACCATATCGTACTCATAGACCCGCAATTCGGTCATGGGCTGCAATCCGCCCTTGAGTTCGATGGCCATCGGCTGATTACCCTTGGATGTTCTGCCCACTGTTGCCACCTGCCACCTCGACACACTGTTTTTTAACTCACGACGCAAAACCCATGACAAAAAAGCCTGGGGTTATATCACGGCTCAAATGGTCATGCCGCCATCCGCCACATACACCCCACCGGTGCAGTAAGACGCGGCTTCTGATGCTAAAAACACGGCCAATCCCGCGATATCTTCCGGCTGACCAATCCGCTTGATGGGCGCCATCGCCAACATCTGATTGACCAGCGCCTGATTCTGCCAAAGCGACTGACTGAATTTAGTCTTGATCAAGCCGGGGCAAATTGCATTGGCGCGAATATTCAGGGAGCCCCATTCCTTAGCCATCACTTTGGTAATGCTAATCAACGCCGATTTACTGACGCTGTACAGCCCCAACATTTGCTCGGGATGCAACCCGCCCACACTGGCGATATTGATCACCGATCCACCGCCCCGCTTACGCATCACCGGCAACGCTTTTTTACAAAGCTCTAAGGGCCCCTGAACATTAACGGCCATGATTTTCTGGAAGATGGCCTCATCAGCGTTCACCATGGGACCAAAAACTGGGTTAGTGGCTGCGTTATTAACGATGATATCAACACCCTCATAAATCTCCACCGCACTATCCAGCAGTGCTCTAGCGTCGTTCATATCACCCATGTGTGCCTGAATTGCCGTTGCATCAAAGCCCGCTTGACGAAAGCGGCCGGCGACTTCTTCCACCGCCTCTAACTTACGGCTGCTCAACACCACCTTGGCGCCGTGTTCGGCCAATCCCCAAGCGATGCCTTCGCCGATACCTTTGCTAGCGCCGGTGATAATTGCCACCTTGCCCGTTAAATCAAATTTATTCTTAATACTATCCATGTCAAAAACTTCCTTATGTAACACTGCCAGAGAGATTTCTCTTCAAGAGAACGCCGCCCACCCTATCCATTGAATCATAAAATTGCCAAAATGCATCATGAATGATCACTGAGAGCCGTCCCCTGCCAAATCCCGATCAACTCACCGAACTGGCCAGCCAAATCAAAGCCTGGGGGAAAGCCCTGGGTTTCGCCGGAGTCGGCATTACCGATGTGCAACTGGAACAGGCCGAAACTCACTTGGAGGACTGGCTGGCCAAAGGCTGGCACGGCGAAATGGCCTATATGGCTAGCCACGGGAAAAAACGTAGCCGCCCAGCCGCCCTGCTACCCGGTACAGTTCGGATCATTACTGTGCGCATGGATTATCTACCGGATGATGGAATCAATCCTTGGTCGATACTGGAAGATCCCACCTTGGCTTACCTGTCACGCTATGCCCTGGGACGCGATTACCACAAAGTACTCAGACAGCGACTACAGAAACTGGCAGATCAAATCCGTGACGTACTTGGGCCTTTCCAGTATCGGGCCTTTGTCGACAGCGCTCCGGTTCTGGAAAAACCACTGGCCGAAAAATCAGGCCTGGGATGGATCGGCAAACACACCAACCTCATCAACTCCAAATCGGGTTCCTGGTTCTTTCTGGGAACGCTGTATGTCGATCTGCCCTTACCCATCGACACCCCCGCCACTAACCATTGCGGAACTTGCCACGCCTGTTTAGATATCTGCCCCACCCAGGCAATTATCGCCCCCTACCAACTGGACGCCCGCCGCTGCATTTCTTACCTGACTATAGAGCTGGATGGCCCTATACCTGAAGAATTTCGTCGGCCCATGGGTAATCGCATTTACGGCTGCGACGACTGCCAACTGGTTTGCCCCTGGAATAAATTTGCCCAACCGACAGGCGAATTGGATTTTGCTCCCCGCCACACCCTGAGTGCACCGCAGCTAATGGAATTATTCGCTTGGGATGAAGAAGAATTTTTGCGGAAAACCGAAGGTTCAGCCATTCGCCGTATCGGTCATCAACGCTGGCTGAGAAACCTTGCCGTGGCGCTGGGCAACGCACCCGCTAATGCAGAGATCATCAACGCCTTGAACGCGAAGGCAGATCATTCTTCGCCCATGGTACGCGAACACCTGGATTGGGCTATATCGGAGCAGCGGAGAAAATTGAGCGGCCTGGATAATGAACTTAGTTCGGCCGAGACCAGCGGTGACAATAATCCAGCAACCCCTGAGTAGAAGCATCGTGCGTCGCTATAGCGGGCTTATCATTCAGTTCGTCGATCAACCCAAGCGCCATACGCTTGCCTAGCTCCACTCCCCATTGATCGAAAGAATTGATCCCCCAGATCGCCCCTTGAACAAACACTTTATGCTCGTACAGCGCTAACAACATGCCCAAAGTACGCGGCGTCAATTCTTCGACTAACAAAGAATTACTCGGCTGATTACCTGGAAAAATCTGATGCGGCAGCATCGCTTCCAGCGCCGCACCGGCCAATCCCTGAGTTTGCAGGTGCTGGCGAGTCTCTGATTCGTTGCGACCCAACATCAGCGCTTTACTCTGAGCCAGGAAATTACCCAGTAGCTTGTGGTGATGATCCAACCGCTTGTGGCCTGGCCGCACACAGCCGATGAAATCAATCGGCACCAACCGCGTGCCTTGATGCAGCAGCTGAAAGAAAGCGTGCTGGCCATTGGTGCCTGCGGACCCCCAAATAATAGGGCCGGTATCGTAATCAACAAACTGCCCATCCAAGCGCACTCGTTTACCGTTACTTTCCATATCAAGCTGCTGCAACCAGGCTGGCAGCTTTTCCAGGCGCTCGTCATAAGGCAGCACGGCATGGCTCTGGGCGCCCCAAAAATCAACGTACCACAGGCCAATCAGGCCTAGTAACACGGGCATATTGGCCGCCAACGGCGCATTAAGAAAATGCTCGTCCATCATCGCCGCACCGGCGAGTAACTGCTCAAAACAATCCATTCCCAACGCTAGCGGAATGACCAAACCCGTAGCCGACCACAGAGAGTAACGACCACCCACCCAATCCCAGATGGGGAAACGATTGGCTTCGGGAATACCAAATGCCGCCACCGCCTTGATATTGGCGGAAACGGCAACAAAATGCCGAGAAGTTAATGCCTCTTCCGGAATACCCTCTGCCCGTAGCCACTCCCGACACGTCGCGGCATTGGTGAAGGTCTCCAGCGTGGAAAAGCTTTTGGAGTTGATAATGAACAAGGTAGCGCGGGGATTCAGGTTGGCCAGAACACGCTCAACAGCTTGACCGTCAACATTAGCCAAGAAGTGGGTACGTACGCTCGCCCTTGGGTCGGCCAGGGCTTCGACCACCATCCGAGGGCCTAGATCTGACCCGCCAATACCGATGTTGACGACATCGGTGATGGGCGTATCGCCATAGCCGAGCCAGCGCCGCTCATGTACCGCAGTAACCAGCTCACGCATCCGCCAGCGGATTTGGCGAACCTCAGGAAGTATGTCCTGGCCATTAATCCGCAAGGGTAGTTGGCCGGAGCCGCGCAATGCGACATGGAACGCAGGACGTCCTTCGGTGACGTTGATAGGCTCAGCAGCAAACATTCGGCGAATCTGGCCAGCCAAATCTACCTGCGTTGCCAGCACAAGCAATTGCGCCAACACGGCGTCATCAATCCGATTTTTGGAATAATCCAGCAATAGACCCGGCAACTCTAGGGAATAGCGGCTAAAGCGCTGAGGATCATCCTGGAAGGATTGACGCAGAGACCAACGGTCCATCCTGCGTCTCTGCTCCGTCAAAGCCAACCAGGCCGGTAATCGGGTCAATTCCGCCATGCGTAGTGATCCCCGAGAAATAAAGCATTCGCCGCTGGAGCTTGCCTACAGCGAATTCGCGTCATTATTATCTTGCCTGGCCGCCAGAGGCAGAAGCCAACTGCACGGGAATGACATTCCGGGTATGGGTAATGTCATTCTTCTCGTTAAGATAAACAAGTTTGGGTTTGAAATTAGCCGCTTCTTTGGCATCCAATATGCCATAGGCGCAGATAATTACCCGGTCACCAACGCGCGCCTTGTGCGCAGCTGCGCCATTCACAGAAATGATGCCTGTGCCGTCCTCAGCACGAATAGCATAGGTCGTGAAACGTTCGCCATTGGTCACGTTATAAATTTGAATTTGCTCGTAATCAAAGATGCCGGCAGCGTCCAATAATTGGCCATCTATGGCGCAAGAACCCTCGTAGTCCAGCTCGGAATGCGTTACACAGGCTCTGTGCAGCTTAGCTTTCAGTAAGGTCAGTTGCATCTTGGCAGTCTCACTATGATGACGTTATAGACCCAGCTGCCGACACGGCAACTCTCGGAACGACCACTACGACCACTACGACCATTTTTCGGCCGTTAATGATATTTCACCAGAACCTTAATTGTCACTAATCTTTGTCATCTGAGCAAGGGAAATCGTTCCCTCAGCCCTTGTTACTGGACGTAATTATATTGAAATCCGCAGGTTATCAATAAGCCTGGCTTTACCCAGATAGGCCGCCACCAGGATGACAATATCTTTGTCGTCAGACGACGGCACTCCCAGGTCGGAAGCCCGTCGAATAGCCAAATAATCAGGATTAAATCCTTTTTTATTCAATTCCTTAAAAGCCGCTTCCTCAAGCGCAGAAAATCCCCTTTGACCCGCGGTCAACTGCCTGGCCACCGCCTGCAAAGTAGCGTAAAGCCCAGGTGCAATTTTGCGCTCTTCGGCGGTAAGGTATTGATTGCGGGAACTCATGGCTAAACCATCCACATCGCGGCGAGTCAGTACGCCGACAATCTGGATAGGCAGCAATAGTTCTTGAGTCAACCGACGAATAACCAGCAACTGCTGGTAATCTTTTTCGCCAAATATCGCTAAATCAGGCTGTACTGCGTTGAATAATTTGGCCACCACGGTGGCCACACCGGCAAAATGCCCTGGCCGCACGGCACCGCAAAGCAGCTCGGAGATCCCGGGAACTTCGATTCGCACTCGGGCTGGCAAGCCTCCCGGATACATCTCCACTGCCGTAGGATGAAACAACACATCAACTTGATTTTCTGCCAATAATTGGCTGTCCTGCGCCAAGGTACGTGGGTAGGCCTGGTAATCCTCGTTCGGCCCAAACTGAGTCGGGTTGACGAAGATGCTAACTACTACCCGGTCAGCCCATTGCCGAGCGTGATCGACCAAATCCATGTGTCCGCGATGAAGATTGCCCATGGTCGGCACAAAAGCGATCCGCTGCCCCGCCTGCCTCCACTGTTGGAGATGTGATCGCAAAATAGCGATTTGGGAGATGGATTCCATGGGCTGTGTATCGAAATGGTTAGAGTAGGCTAAGTATTTGGTTAAATCCCGACTTAAAAACTGTGTGCCGCATCCGGGAAGTAACTTTGTTTTACAGCCTGCACATACTCTTGCAGCGCAGCTTGAATGGAATCCTTACCCGCCAAAAAATCCTTAGAAAATTTTGGCCGGCGACCGTAACTTACTCCAAGAATATCATATAAAACAAGTATTTGTCCATCAACATCAACGCCAGCGCCAATGCCGATCACCGGCACCCGAGATGCCTGGGTAATTCGCTTGGCCAAAGCCGACGGCACGCACTCCAGAAGCAACATATCGGCGCCGGCTTCTATCAGGGCTTTGGCGTCGTTGAGCATGGCCTGAGCCGATGCATCATCCCGGCCCTGCACCCGATAACCGCCAATTTTATGAACAAATTGGGGTTGCAAGCCAATATGACCACACACCGGTATACCTCGGCTGGTCAAATAATGGACGAGATCGGCTTGCTGTATTCCGGCCTCTAATTTGACCATTTTGGCGCCGCCTTCCTGCATCAATCGAGCCGCATTGCGCATCGCTAATTCTGTGGTGCTGTAACTGGCAAAAGGCATGTCCAACACCAAAAAGGCACGCTTGAGGCCACGACAGACCAGGCGCCCGTGGTAGACAATGTCATCCATGGTAACCGGCACCGTCGAATCCAGTCCTTGGATGACCATGCCAAGGGAGTCACCGACCAACACCATATCCACACCCGCCGCTTCAACTTGGGCGGCAAAACTGGCGTCGTAGGCGGTCATGGAGGCGATTTTCTCTCCGGCCGCTTTCATCTTGGCCAAGGTGGTGAGGGTCACGGGTACAGACTGGGTTTCAGACATGGCGTCTTCCAATGGTCGGGGTCGATAATTTAAAACGATAAGGCTTGATCATCAAACGTTAAAGCTTTCACCACAACCACACTCATCTTTGACGTTTGGATTGCGAAACTGAAAGGTGACGTTCAGCCCATCGCGAACAACATCCAATTCACTGCCGTTGAGAAAAGGCAGGCTAGCTTCGTTGACCAGGATTTTTACCCCTTTGTCCTCGAAAACCTGATCATCCTGCCGCGCCTCGTCGGCGTAATCCACCACATAAGCATAGCCGGAACAACCCGTCCGTTTGACGCTAACTCGCAGACCAACCCCCTTACCGCGTTTAGCGAGAAATTCATTCACTCGCTCCGCAGCGGCGGTTGTCAAAGTAATCGCCATGCCACTCTCCTCAAAATCTTTAACGGCAACATCCATCGAAAAAACACCGAGACCATCCATTTGTCTCGTTCACCTGTCCGACAATAACGCCGAATCGGCGTTCCTTAAGGCAACCAGCAGCGCATCTTCAACAGTCAAAGCAGCGCTTGGTTGCGTCCCTGTTAATCGAAGCTTGTCAATCACCTTAGCGGCTGTTAGCGCCCTCGCTTGCTCCAGGCTACATCCAACCAATTGGCCAGCGGTAAAAGCAGCACAAGCGATGGTTACTGGGCAGCCAAAAGCACGAAACCGGGCATCTGCGATATAACCAGACTGAACAAGGAGTTGCAGACGAACTTTGCAGCCTGAAGTCAGGCTGCCCGCTTCGCCGGTGCTGACTCTGGGATCGGCCTCAGCCAAATCGCCCAGGTACTCCGGCATGCGAAACAAACGCCATACTTCATCGCTGTAACCGGTCATCGTCTCACACCCCGGCCAGACTTGGAAATGCAGCAATCTCTCGTAATCTTTGCACTTCCTGATAAACGACCGAAGCCGCAGTTTCAACCTGACTGGCCGTGGTATAGCGCCCGAAAGAAAACCTCAATGAAGCATGCGCCAACACATCGTCACGTCCCAAGGCGCGTAACACATAAGATGGCTCTTGATCTGCTGAGGCGCAAGCCGAACCGCTGGCCACGGCAAGTCGATCAGCGATCGCAGCCAGCAAGCTCTCGCCCTCCAGGCCTTCGAAGCTGACGCTGAGTATGCCTGACACGCGCGGCGCATTCATGCCATTCAAATGGACTTTTGGCAGCGCAGAAAGAGACTGCCACATCCGTTCACGCAAAGCCAACAACCTCGATTGCTCAGCCGCCATTTCCACACTCGCAATGGCAGCAGCTTCACCGAATCCGGCAATTTGATGTGTTGGTAAGGTGCCAGAACGCAGCCCTCGCTCGTGGCCACCGCCGTGTAACAGAGGTTCTAACCTGGCTCTCGGTTCGCGCCGTACCAACAAAGCACCAATACCCTTTGGACCATACATTTTGTGAGCAGAAATAGTTAAATAATCAATGGGGAGCGTCGCGAAATCAATAGGTAGCTTGCCGCCGGCTTGGGCCGCATCCACATGAAATTTCACTCCCTTAGCCCAACACTGCGCACCCAAAGCGGCGACATCATTAATCACTCCGGTCTCGTTATTGACCAGCATAATCGATACCAGCACCGTGTCGTCTTGAATCGCCGCTACTAATGCCTCCACAGACACACTGCCGGTTTTTCCTGGCTCTAGATAGGTTACTCGGGCGCCTTGAGTTACCAAGGATTGGCAGGTATCCAGGACCGAGCGATGTTCGGTGCGGCAGGTGACCACATGCCGCCCTTTACGTCGATAAAACTCCACAGCCCCCTTAATGGCCAAATTATTCGCTTCGGTCGCCCCCGATGTCCATACGACCTCCCGAGCATCCGCGCCCAATAGCCCCGCCAATTGCTCGCGGGCCTGCTCCACGGCCTGCCGCGCCTGGCAGCCGTAACCGTGAGCCAATGAGGCAGGGTTGCCAAAATGGGCTTGAGGACCGAGATAACGCAGCATGACTTCAACGACACGCGGATCGACCGGGGTGGTCGCTGCATAATCAAGGTAAATGGCGGGCGCTTGAGACGTATTCATGGCAAAGTCGATTGGTGATCACCGGACGGCTCACTGGCCAAAGGCGCAACCCCTGTCTCGATGGGTTCGACAGAGCAGTCGTCAATGGGCGGCAAGGCTTGCCCAGACTGGCCCACGAGCTTACCCATAACGGCGGTTAACTCTTGCAGGCGCTGATCCATGTGATGGATATGGTCGAGCATACCATTGATAGCCTCAGCCACCGGATCGGGCATTTCTTTCACCAACCCATACGCATCAAACCCCATTTTGGCAGCAATTGCCTGACGATGCTCTTTTAGCTCGATCCCATCGTGCCTCTGAGCACTGTGAGCAGGTATGCCGACGACTGTCGTATCCGGCGGCACGTCTTTGACCACCACGCTGTTTGAGCCAACCCGCGCACCATTGCCCACCCGAAGTGGGCCGAGAATTTTTGCGCCGGCGCCAACCACCACGTTGTTCCCCAAGGTCGGATGGCGTTTACCTTTTACCCAGCTGGTGCCACCCAGCGTTACGCCGTGATAGAGCGTGCAGTCATCACCCACCTCCGCAGTCTCACCGATGACCACACCCATCCCGTGATCGATAAAAAAACGCCGTCCTATGGTGGCGCCCGGATGAATCTCTATGCCCGTCAGCCAACGCGATAAATTCGACACCAACCGTGCCAGCAGGACCCACTTATGGCGCCATAACCGATGCGCCAGGCGATGCATCAACATGGCATGCACCCCAGGATAGGTGGTCAGCACCTCCAGCGTGCTGCGCGCCGCCGGATCTCGTTCAAAAACACAATTAATGTCTTCTCGCAGGCGTTTAAACATGGTTTTGCCTTATCTATCAACAACGATTGTTTAATCACTAATGCCCATCATACCGTAGCCCAGATGCCAACTGCCAAAATGGCTGGGCAGTTCAATGGTCGGTTTTTTTATCCGTTGTTTCACGATTTATGGGACGCCGCGATTTTGCCGACTGAGTCGCGCTCAATATGCCTCGTAATATGTTGATTTCATTTTGATCGGGTTGGGCGCGTTGATATAGACGGCGCAAGCGCCGCATCAGTTGACGGGGTTTCTTCGGATCGAGAAATCCCAACTCAATCACCACCTGTTCCAGATGCTGGTAAAACTGGGCCATTTGCTCAGCCGGCGCGGCTGCCGTCGCCGCCAATTTGCGGTTGACTCTGCGTTCGATCAATGGCGCGGCAGATTGTTCTACCGTATCAGATTGATTAGCTTTCGATTCCAAATCAGCCATACGTAACTCGTAAGCCACCACTTGCACTGCCGCAGCCAAATTGAGTGAAGCGTAGTCGGGATTGGCGGGAATCCGAATCAAGGAATGGCAGCGCTCCAACTCCTCATTAGTCAACCCTGTCCGCTCGCGACCAAAAACCAGCGCCACCTCTTCATCTACAGGTCGGCCGACGATATTCTGAGCAGCTTGGCGCGGATTAACTTCCGGCCAGGAGAGGTAGCGCCCGCGTGCGCTGGCACCAAAAACCAAGTGACAGCCGACCAACGCATCGTCCAGGCTGCTGCAGACACTGGCGGAGTCGAGTATATCGTCGGCGCCGGCAGCCATTGCTGTGGCATCGGTGTGAGGAAACATGCGTGGTTCGACCAGGCATAGGTTAGTTAACCCCATAGTTTTCATCGCCCTAGCGGCCGCCCCGATATTACCGGGGTGGGAAGTAGCCACCAGTACGATTTTCAGCTTTGGCATCAGACGTCTTTGGCTCCTAGATAGTGAATGGGCGCGATTTTAATCAAATTCCAATCAATTCAGGCCAACGGTAGGCTATTGTCGACCAAAACAATAATGATTGCTGTCCAGCCAACCCCGCTTAGCCTATAATGCCACCCATTCCATTCCAGCGGGTAATAATTAAGTGATTGAAAAATTACGCAATATCGCGATAATCGCACACGTTGACCACGGCAAAACCACCTTAGTTGATCGACTTCTCCAAGAATCCGGCACAGTAACAAGCCGCGGCGAAGCTGTCGAACGGGTTATGGATTCTAACGACCTGGAACGTGAGCGCGGCATCACCATTCTGGCCAAAAATACCGCCATTCGCTGGAAAGACTACCGCATTAACATCGTCGATACCCCCGGCCATGCCGACTTTGGTGGCGAGGTGGAGCGCGTGCTGTCCATGGTTGATTCTGTCTTATTGCTGGTCGACGCCGTAGACGGCCCCATGCCACAAACCCGCTTTGTAACGCAGAAAGCGTTTGCTTTAGGCCTGAAACCCATCGTCGTCATCAACAAAGTTGATCGGCCGGGTGCCCGCCCAGGCTGGGTGCTGGATCAAACCTTCGACCTCTTCGATCGACTCGGCGCCACTGAAGAACAACTTGATTTTCCAGTAATTTATGCTTCAGCCCTGAAGGGTTATGCAAGCATGAAGCCCGATGTGACTGAAGGCAATATGGATCCTTTGTTCCAGCTGATTGTGGATCGAGTGAAGGCCCCCGAAGTAAACCCCAACGGGCCATTCCAGATGCAGGTCAGTAGCCTGGATTACAACAGCTATGTGGGCCTGATTGGTATCGGTCGCATCACCCGCGGGCGCATCAAGACCAACACTCAGGTGGTGGTGGTCGACCCGCAAGGGCAGCGCCGAAACGGCCGTGTCCTGCAAATCCTTGGCTTTCTCGGCTTGGAACGGGTGGAGTTCCCAGAGGCTTCTGCGGGCGAGATCATTGCCTTCACGGGCATGGATGCACTGAACATCTCCGACACCTTGTGCGACCCGAGCTGTGTTGAGGCAATGCCGCCTCTTACTATCGATGAACCCACGGTGAGCATGAATTTCGTGGTGAACACCTCGCCGTTTTCTGGCCGCGACGGCAAATACGTGACTTCACGCCAGATACGCGAACGCCTGCAACGCGAACTCAAACACAACGTTGCGCTGCGCGTCGAAGACACCGAAGACCCCGATAAATTTAAAGTCTCGGGTCGGGGCGAATTACATTTGGCTATTCTGATCGAAAATATGCGCCGCGAAGGCTATGAGCTAGGCGTCTCCAGGCCGGAAGTTATCGTCCGTGAGATCGACGGCGAAAAATGCGAGCCCTACGAAAATGTGACCGTGGACGTTGAAGATCATCACCAGGGCAAGGTGATGGAAAAACTCGGCGAACGCGGCGGTGAACTACGTGACATGGTGCCGGATGGTAAGGGTCGGGTACGTTTGGACTATATGATCCCGGCCCGTGGCCTGATCGGATTTCAGACCGAGTTCATGACCACCACCAGCGGCACTGGACTGATTTACCACGTGTTTGATCATTATGGAACGGTCAAAAAAGGCGGCTTTGGCCAACGCAATAACGGGGTGCTGATTGCTAATGCTCCCGGCAAGGCGCTGGCTTATGCGCTGTTCAATCTGCAAGAGCGCGGCCGGCTTTTTGTCGGTCACGGCGACGAAGTCTACGAAGGTATGATTGTTGGCATACACTCACGCGACAACGACCTGGTTGTGAATCCGCTCAAGGCCAAGCAGCTTACCAATATTCGCGCTGCCGGTACCGACGAAAACCTCATCCTGACACCGCCGATCCGCATGACTTTGGAGCAGGCGTTAGAGTTTATCGATGACGATGAGCTGGTCGAAGTTACCCCCAAAGCCGTGCGTGTCCGTAAGCGCTTCCTTAAGGAGCACGAGCGCAAGCGATCATCCAAATAGGGCGAATCTTCTGTTCCACACAAGCAAAAAGGGCCGGCAATTTTCCGGCCCTTTTTGCTTGTTTGACAATATCACCGACCAAGAAAACGTACCGCACGCTGCATCCATGCATAGGCTTTCTGTGGATACGGCCCCTTAAGAAAACTGGACGGCGAAAACCAGACGCTCTGATATTGCACCGATTTTTTGTGGGAAAACTCAGCAAAACCATAAAACCCATGGTAGGCGCCAACACCACTGTCCCCAGATCCTCCAAAAGGCATGTGAAAATTACCCAGATGCAGGACGGTGTCATTAACACAAGCGCCGCCAGCGATCGTGTCATTCATCACCCGCCGGGCCCGCTTTTTGTCGGCATCAAAATAATAAAGCGCCAAAGGCCTTGGCCTTGCTTTGACGTAGGCCAGCGCCTCTTCGTTTGATTCCACCGATTTAACCGGCAATACCGGCCCGAAAATCTCTTCCTTCATTACCCGCATATCGTCCGTAACGTTGGTGATAATGGTTTGCGGAATAATACGTTTACCCTCGGCTATCTGCTCGTCCTTCGGGTTGATTTGAATAACATGGCCACCCTTAGCGCGAGCATCGTCGATGATCGCCTGCACCCGTTTGAAGTGCCTGTCGTTGACAATCCAAGTGATATCCTGATTATTGGCCACACTGGGATAGCGATGACTGACCGCCTTGATCCATTCATTGACGAACTCCTGCTGCTTGCTCTTGTGGATCAAAACATAATCAGGCGCAATACACGTTTGCCCCGAATTGATCGACTTACCCATCAGGATGCGGGTAACCGCCTTATCGATGGGGAAGTTATCGGTGATGATGGTGGGTGATTTTCCACCCATTTCCAGCGTCACTGGCGTGAGATTTTTCGCCGCTGCTATCATAATCCGCCGGCCAATTTCGGTGTTACCGGTATACATCAAATGATCAAAAGGCAGCTCCGAAAATTGAATGGCCGCCTGCACATCGCCGGTAACTACCGCCACGTAAGATTCATCGAAATACTTACCGAGCATCTCCTTAAGCATATCGGAGGTACGGGGGGTGACGTCCGGCGGCTTGATCATGGCATGGTTGCCGGCAGCGAGGACGCCGACCAGCGGTGATATCACCAGCATTACCGGGTAGTTCCAGGCCCCCATGATGCCCACGACCCCTTTGGGCTGGTACATCAACTCCCCACCCGGCAAACCAAACGGTGGTTTCTTAGGCTTCATCCAGCCTTTGATTTTGCCCTTGGTGAAACTGATCTCGCCCAGTGCTGCCAGCACCTCGCTGGCGATGGTCTCGTGCGGTGAACGGTGGCCAAAATCGGCCTGTACCGCCTGTACTAAACGATCAGAATACTCGCTTAATGCCTTGGCTAGTTTTTCTAACGCTTCCACTCGTTCATGCGCAGACAAAATGCCGTGACGATTAAACGCCAACCGCTGCTTTTCCAAGATGGGCAAAAGTGTATTCGATGATTCAGTGACTTCAACCAGGCGGGGTGGTCGAATGGATATGGGTTCTGGCGTACTCATAGGCTGATCCTCCGTTTGTTTTGGCCTGCTGGACTTAAACCGTGACTCAGCTACTTTGGCTCCAACACCCTACCTATTCAGGGTAAAAATGTTTCTGCGTCATAATGTTAAGCGTAGGCCAGAGACTCAAAACATGCAAAATATCGGTCAAGGTGTTTATTGTGTATGGCATCGCCATGATTGTTATTAGCACTTGCAAACCCGGCGGATGCCGCCTCTAATATCTACAGTATTCAGGTGGAGTCGCTATGATTTCAAACGTAAGCAGGCTTTGTTTATTTTGACTAAAAAACAAACACTTTGTCTTTGGGTCTGGCTTAGGCAGTTTCTTGAGGACAATCGGAATCGCTTCTTGATTCTTGGGGCGGGGCTATGCTTAATGTCGGGGTATAAAGCCGCCGAGCTGCCTCATGGCGGGCAATCCCATTTCATTTTTATACTAACTCAGCGCACCATGCCAGAGATCACTTACTCATTTCTGTTTGGTGGACTGTTCGTGGGTTTGGGGTTATTGGGTTATGCCCTTAAATCCGCCAGCAACGCTGACCGAACCAGGCGATAATTCACACAGGAGACTCGCACCTATGAGTGCATGGCAATGGGCCGTATTGGGCATTATTTTGATGATGACTGAGCTGGCCGTCCCCGCATTTTTTATACTCTGGTTTGGCTTGGGTGCTTTGTTAGTCGCTCTGCTGCTTTGGGTTATGCCAGAGCTCAGTCTGTCTACCCAAATATTGCTCTGGACCGTTTCTTCTGCGGCTCTGACGGGCTTATGGTTTTATATCTTCAAATCGTCGTTTCAAAAAACTCGATCTGGCTTGTCGGACGCTCAAGCCATCGGCGAAATTGGCCTATTGGTCAAAGAGACCGAGGCTTTTAAACGAGGTCAGGTCCGTTTTCAAAAGCCGCTGCTTGGCTCCGATGTCTGGGAATGTATCGCCGATGAAACCATTGCGGTGGGAGAACGTGTTAAAGTCGTTTCAATCGAAGGCAACATGCTAAAAGTAACTAAATCTTAACGGAGATGCTCCTATGACTGCCGGAATTGTATTGGTTCTGTTTATTCTTGGTTTTGTGGTCGTTACGATCGGTGCCGGAGTACGCACCGTGCCTCAGGGCGACGAATGGATAGTGGAACGGCTGGGCAAGTATCATTCCACCTTAAACCCCGGCTTAAATCTACTTATCCCCTACATGGACCGGATAAGTTACAAAGTTATCACCAAAGACATTATGCTGGACATTCCAGAACAGGAAGTAATCACTCGTGACAACGCAGTGATCCTGGCCAATGCGATCTCTTTCATCAAAGTTACCGACCCTGTTAAAGCGGTTTACGGTATTGTCGATTTCAAAGAAGCTATCCGCAATCTGGTAACCACTACTTTGCGGTCTATTATCGGTGAAATGGATTTGGACGAGGCCTTGTCGTCCCGCGACAAGATCAAAGCAAGATTGCGAGAGAGCATTTCCGATGAAGCCGTAGACTGGGGAATAACGGTTAAATCGGTGGAAATTCAAGATATTAAGCCTTCTGAGTCGATGCAGCGTGCGATGGAGATGCAAGCCTCCGCAGAACGTGAACGCAAAGCCATGGTCACTCGGTCGGAAGGAGAAAAGCAGTCGATGATCCTGCAGGCCGAAGCGCGCTTGGCATCTGCGGAGCGCGACGCAACAGCTCAGATTATGTTGTCCAAAGCGTCTGCGGAAGCGATTCGTCAAGTGGCCGAAGCCATCGGAAATAATCAGCTGCCGGTGAGTTACATCCTCGGCGAAAAATATGTGAACGGCCTAGTTAAGGTGTCGGAATCACAAAATGCCAAGGTCATTCTACTGCCCGCTGATCTTAAAGAGGCGATCCAGGGCCTATTGAGTCGAGGTTAAGGCGTATTTTCTGACTATCGCGATTAAAGAGCCGATAACTGGACATAAAAGCGTATACCCACCCTATTTGTTAATGCTAAGGTTAATTTGCCCTCCTTCCTTAGTCTTGTTAATAGGTGGTTGTATGAGAAAAACAAAAATAAAATTAGTGCACCTTGATCATAATTTTTACTATCGGCTTTCGGTGCCTGTCCAAATTAAAAGCGCCATTCCTTTTGGCAATCTGACCCGTAAAGAACGGGAGTTATTATTGGCAGATGAACCATGGCAGACAGTCACTTTCTTTCTGCCACGGCTTGATGCTGAAGCCGTCAGCTACGTAGCCAAAAAAACCATTAGGGAACGCCTAAAAACGGCGAACCCAGAGCACTTTGATATCATTCCAAAAGTTCATCCTCGCCATCTCTACGCCGATGCTTTAATCGAGTGGATGAAAGTCTACAAAAAGGTCGATTGTATTTATGCGGTCCGACTGGTTCGAGCCGAATTTCGCGCAACCGATATCAATCTGCATCAATTGGTGAAAGCCTGCGAAGATGGCGCTAGCAGTCGGCTTGATCCTGTAGAAATTATTCGAGAATTGGCGCATCCGGATGCCGCACCACGACCCGCCGCACGGATACGAATGCAGCTGCATCGCCAATACTGCAAGACCAAGTATCAGATCAATCGCAGCATGTGGTATTATCGCAAAAACAGCCCTGTTATAAAGGCCTTACAGCCTTTAATTTTGAGATAACACGGGTATGCCAGAGGTCGATGGGCAATGGGTCATGACCCATTGCCCATTTTATTTAGCGTATCCTGCGGATTCCCCAACTCGCCGCAACAGCCACCAGCAGAGTCGGTAGCAAAGCACTCCAGGCCGGCCCCAAAGCCCATAATTTTCCCGCACTGGAAAACGAAGCGGCCAGAAGATAATAAGCCAGCCCGACGGCAATACCGCCCGCCATACGCTGCCATGCGCCTACTTGTCTGAGCGGACCAAAAACAAAGGGCACGGCAAGCAAAATCATCACCAATAAGGTCGCTGGCAAGGAAACACGCCGCCAGAACATGACTTCATAATCTACGGACTGCAGCCCGTTGCCACGGAAGAACTCAATATGCTCATGCAGCTCTACCGTAGTCAGCATGTCGGGTGTGATAGCAAATAAATCCACAAGATCGGTACTTATCTGGGTGGGCCAAAAACGCTCTGCCTCATGAATTACCTGTATCTGGTCAGCCAAAAATCGACTTTGCACGAACTCAAGAAGTCGCCAACCGCCCGACTCTATTCGAGCTTGCTCGGCACGCCCGGAGAACACCAACTGACCGTCAGGCTGAAATTCATGAATGGTCACACCAGTCAACAAGCCCTTTTCGTGTATTTTCTCCAACTGGATAAAGCGCATCCCGTCTCTAACCCAAGTCGTGCCGCGCACCTTGCCAGTTTTTTCTCCGCCAACGGCACTGGCTTTCAAGTCTTGAGCTAAGGCCGCACTGCGCGGCGCCACGTACTCGCCCAGCAGGATGCCTCCGAGTATCAATACGATACCCGCCATCACCGCCGATGCTGACAGGCGCGGCAAAGAAAATCCGACGGCCCTCATCGCAATCAATTCTCGAGTGTTGGCCAGGTTACCCCAGCCAATCAACGTTCCCAACAAAGCGGCTATGGGGAGAATTTCATACGTAATCTGAGGTAGTTGTAAGCCTGCATAGGCAATGACTCTTAGGAGACCGAAGCCACCTTTACCAATATCATCCAGTTGAGATAAAAAATTGACGAAAAAAATCACGGCCATCAAGACGGCCAGAACCATGGCCGTTCCCTCTAGCAAGGCGCGGATGAGATAACGATTTATGGTTCCATTAAATAGGTTCATTTTAGGTACGCCACAACATCCAGCGCCAACCGTACTGCCAGCACAACAGGCACAATGCCAATACCAGAAACGCCCCATGCACCCAGGAAAAGCCAAGCCAGGGAGGCAGCAAACCTCGATTCAGCCAAACATGAACTAATCCGAGAAGATTGGTGTAGAGCATATAAATCACAATGCCGACAACCAGCCCCATGCTGCGTTGCCGAGGCGCCGTTCGAGCGATGGGCAAGGCCAGCAACGCAAGGATAATTACGCTAAAAGGTATGGAAAATCGCCATTGCAACTCTATGTTATCCAATCTATCTTTGGATTTTAGTAGTTCTTGGGTGCTCATGAGACTGCGCTTGGTTTTGGAAAGCGCGGGCATATTCGGCTGGTAATTGATGCCATGTTCGGCAAAATGGGTAATCGTGTAATTAGATTGGCCAGGCGTCCCTTGAACACGATAGCCGTCATAAAGAACTAAAAAAAACCCTTTTTCTGCGTCTTGGCGCCCTTGTTGGCCACGTTTAGCATAAATCACCACCGGATCTTCATTTGTTTTTGTTTGGATAAAAATGCCCGACATTTCGCCATTTTTGCTAAATTGTTCGGCATAAAATACGGAGTCACCGCCACTGATAGCCTGAAAGCGGCCTGGGAATGCCAAGGTCAGCGACGCAGCCTGTTCGGCTTGCTCTCTGACAAGATAGGCCTGGCCGGCTGCCCAAGGCGCCACAAATAATGACACCCCTGCCACCAGAAAAACCAGTGGAAATAAAGCCATTAGCAGAGCGCGGTACCATTGCCCGGGGCCGAATCCACAAGACTCCAGAACCACGGCTTCGTTGTCGCGACAAAATCTAGTGATAACCATGACGCAGGCAAGAAAAGCGCTCATGGGAACGACGGCGTTTATCTGCTGAATCAAGCTCAACAAAATAAGTTGGCCGAGGGCTTGAACATCAAGCTCACCCGCTGCCGCCGGTCGCATGTACTGGGAAAATCGAATAACCGTAAGTACGCTAAGCAAGACCACTACAGTGGCCAGCGCAGTTTTCAGGGTTTCGCGAAATATATAGCGTTCGAGTAAACGGAACATGGGTGGCCAGAAGATGCGTAAATTAAAAAAATTATGGTTAGCGAAAAGTCTTTAAAAATTTCCTCAATTCATTAAAATAACAAGTTTAGATAAGCCTCACCTAATATTTAAACTCGAAGATCAAGACGTGCCGTAACTGACGCTTTTCCAGAGACAATAAGGGTTCGCCACGTTAGCCAAATATTTCGACCAATGCAATCGGTCGAATTTTTCAAATAACTCATTACCAATCATGCCACGGAGTTAGCCCATGGAATACAACATTAAAAGCGGCAGCCCAGCCAAACAACGCGTTGCATGCATCGTGGTGGGTGTTTTCGAGTATCGTCGCTTGGCCGGCCCCGCAGCCGAACTGGATCAAGTCAGTGGTGGCTACGTCTCGGGCATCACCCGACGTGGCGATATGGATGGCAAATTGGAGCAAACGTTACTCCTGCACAATGTGCCCAATACGCTGTGCGACCGCGTTTTACTGGTTGGCTGTGGTAAAGAGCGTGAGTTTGATGATAAACGCTTTCGCAAAGCCGTTCGTGCCGCCACTCGGGCTCTGGACGCCTGCGGTGCCCGAGACGTGGTGAGTTACCTGCCAGAGCTACACGTACGCAGCCGGGATACTCCATGGAAAGTGCGGGAATATATCACCGTGACGGAGCATACCCTCTACCGGTTTGACCAGCTTAAAAGCAAGAAAAGCGATAAGCAACGCCAGCTATTGCGGATGACGCTAGGTGTACCCAGTCGGCGCGATCTAGACAACGCAGAAACGGCGATGGCTCAAGGTTTGGCGATTGCCGAAGGCGTCAAGCTGGCCAGGGATGTCAGTAACCTTCCCGGCAACATTTGCACGCCCAGCTATTTGGGCGATCAAGCCCTACAATTAGGCAAGCAACACGATAATCTAAAGGTCACTGTCCTCCAGCAAAAAGACATGGAGGCTTTGAAGATGGGCGCGCTGCTTGCCGTCGCTAAGGGCAGCCGGGAACCAGCCAAGCTGATCGTGATGGAATACCAGGGCGCTAAACCCAGCCAGGCGCCGTATGTTTTGGTGGGTAAAGGGCTAACCTTTGATGCCGGCGGTATTTCCATCAAACCCGCCGCCAATATGGATGAAATGAAATACGATATGTGTGGCGGCGCGTCGGTGCTGGGCACCTTGGCTGCTGTCGCCGCCATGAAGCTTCCGATCAACGTGGTGGGCATCATCCCAAGCACGGAAAATATGCCCGATGGATCGGCAATCAAGCCGGGCGACGTGGTTACCAGTATGTCGGGGCAGACCATCGAGATACTTAATACTGATGCCGAAGGCCGACTGATCCTTTGCGACGCACTGACGTATGCCCGCCGCTACAATCCGGCCACCATCATCGACATTGCCACGCTGACTGGCGCTTGTATTATTGCGCTGGGTAATCACGCCAGTGGTTTGTTTAGCCACGACGAAGAACTGGCGGATGATTTGCTCAAAGCGGGTCAAGACAGCGGCGACCGGGCCTGGCAATTACCACTTTGGGAAGAATATCAAAAGGCGCTGGACAGCAACTTTGCCGACATGGCCAACGTGGGTGGCCGTGAAGGCGGAAGCATCACGGCAGCGTGCTTCCTGTCTCGTTATACCCAGGATCTGCGTTGGGCGCACCTGGACATTGCCGGCGTGGCTTGGCTCTCCGGGAAAAGCAAAGGTGCGACGGGCCGGCCGGTGCCACTGCTGGTGTCGTATTTGCTGGCTCAGTGTGGCGGCGCTCAGGCTTGAGATTTGACAACTTAACTCCATGACCAAAATAAGTTTTTATTTATCACAAAACGGCCAGCCGACGGGCCATTTAGTGGCGGCTTGTCGGTTGGCCGAAAAAGCCTATCAACGCGGCCATGGCGTCTACATCCATACCGCATCCGCAGAGCAGACTCAGACGCTCGACCGTTTGTTGTGGAGTTTTCGTCAAGGCAGTTTTGTGCCTCACAAACCGGCAGATGAGGATGATGGCGTAAGCCCCGTCCTGATCGGCCATGACCTGCGCCCAAGCCCGAGGGTCACGGATATTCTGGTGAACCTAACAACGGAGGTGCCGGCCTTTTTTAGCCAGTTTCAACGGCTGCTTGAGGTTGTCAGCATCGAAGAGCCAGCGAAAATTCTGGCACGTGAGCGTTTTCGCTTCTACCGGGATCGTGGTTATGAGCTGGAAACCCATGAGCTATCTGCTTCGTCGTCTTAAAACAGTATTGAATTTATTCACCGCCCCAACGTGTACGGACACTCTAACTAACATCCATGGAAAAGATTTATCAGCCTTCGGTCATTGAGCAGCGTTGGTACCCTCACTGGGAAGCCATGGGTCACTTTCGTCCGGATCTAACGCTGACCACCGAGCCGGCTTACTGCATTATGATCCCGCCACCCAACGTAACCGGCACCCTGCACATGGGTCATGCTTTTCAGGATACGTTGATGGATGTGCTGACGCGCTACCACCGGATGCGGCAAGCGCCCACTTTGTGGCAACCCGGCACCGACCACGCCGGCATCGCCACTCAGATGGTGGTGGAACGGCAGCTGGCAGCCGCCGGGCAGTCTCGCCACGACTTGGGCCGAGAAGCATTTTTGGAGCGAGTCTGGCAA
>Ga0255310_10000006_pt1 | contig 41135 bp, 45 predicted proteins | sample EtOH1_T0_E1_meta_FD_201359 | JGI IMG/M metagenome (GOLD analysis project Ga0255310, IMG submission 201359) | Sandy soil microbial communities from University of British Columbia, Vancouver, Canada - EtOH1_T0_E1 | ecosystem: Engineered > Artificial ecosystem > Sand microcosm > Unclassified ...
TAAACATCGTTTCAGCCATATGCTGGCGGCTATTATGGAAAATGCACTGTCAAGCAGGATAAAAACTAAAAAAGTTCCTGCTGCTGTTCACAACAAATAAGCCCACTAATTCTGCACCATAAATAAACAGTATGAAGATTTGTGTATTGCAACCCGACTACTCCACAACCAGCGTAGACTACAAAGACTATGATCCTCCCCGCAATTTATCGAAGCTGATGCCCGAGGCAGAAATGGATCATGTATTCATTAACAAGCTCTCTACCTACAAACAATTGAAAGCGCTGGGCAAAAAAGGCTATGACATCTTCGTAAATCTTTGCGAGGGCTATCCCGATTGGGAAGTACCGGGTTATGATGTTTATTTTAATGCAGAAATGCTGAACCTGCCAATTACCGGTCCGGGAACCAGGCTATTTGATGTACCTAAAAAGCTGATGAAGTATGTGGCCTATTGTGAAGGTGTAAGGATTCCGGCTTATGCTCTTATCAATTCCCTGGAGGAGATTGAAAAAGCAACGGCTCAATTAAATTATCCATTGTTTGTAAAACCGGCACATGCCGGCGATAGCCTTGGTGTGGATGAAAAGTCGCTGGTGCATAGTATGAAAGAGCTGAAAACAAAATGCGCTTCAATTATTGAAGAATATGGCCCGCTGTTGGTGGAAGAATATATTGCGGGAAGGGAATTCACTGTACTGGTAGCAGCTGATCCCAACAATGAAAAAGATTGTGTTGCTTTCAGACCCGTAGAATATATCTTCCCGGAAGGCCGTGAATTTAAAACCTATGCTTTGAAAACATCGGAGTTGCATCCCGATTGTAACTTCCCATGCAATGACCCGGTAATAGACAAACAACTTCGTGAAGCGGCCAAAAGGATTTTTCTTGGGTTTGGCGGTGTAGGTTATGCCAGGATGGATTTCAGAATGAATACTAAAAATGAGATTTATTTCCTTGAACTCAATTTTACATGTTCGGTTTTTTATACAGATGGCTATGAAGGCTCTGCCGATTTTATTTTGAAGTTTGACGGCATCGGCCAGGATGGTTTTCTGCGCCACATTATTGCCGAGGGCATTAACCGTCACAAACGCAAACAAAAACTATATGAGGTAAGAGGCAATGCCATTTCAGGGTTTGGTATGTATACGGTTCGCAATATTTCAAGCGGCGAACTGATATTTAATGGCGAGGAAAAACCTCAACGCCTGGTTACGCTTCGCCAGATGCAGCAAACATGGAGCGAGGAAGAAAAGGAACATTTCCGACGGTATGCATATCCTATAAGCAAAGAAGTATTTATTATCTGGGATGCCGACCCCACTGAATGGGCGCCGCAAAACCACAGTTGCGATGCTAATTGTGCTTACGATGGATTGAATGTAGTTGCCCTGCGTGATATTGATAAAGGAGAAGAGCTTACACTGGACTATGCTCATTTTCTTGATAAAAACATGGAACCTTTCCATTGCAACTGCGGCTCACCCAATTGCCGCGGATTGATCATGGGGTTGCCTAATAATTCCCTCACTCACCGCGAGACAAAAATCAGGATACCCAAAAATGCAAGAAAGAAAACAAAAGCAGGCTGATCACATTTTTCTTTTTCATGAAAACCATCCGGCTTGTTATAAAAGGTAAAGTGCAGGGTGTTTTTTTCAGGGCCACTGCAAAAGAAGTGGCCGATGGTTTAGGCATAAAAGGATGGGTAAGAAATCTTCAGGATAATAATGTGGAAATAGTTGCTACCGCTCCTGACGAACAATTAACACAACTCATTAACTGGTGCAAACAGGGTCCTCCAAGAGCTATCGTGAATGAAGTAATTATTGAAGATGCAAAGACCGAACTGGTAACGGGTTTCCGTATAATAAGGTAACTTCAGAAAAATGTTTGCCATGCGTATTCTTTTCTTTTTATTGTCAGTTATTATTTCTATTCATCTTCCTGCACAAAATCTTAAATCCGGTGGTGTGTTGAAACCGGAACAGGCCATTATGGATATCCGGCATTATACTCTGAATCTTGATGTCGACCCAGTGCAAAAAACTATAAATGGGTTTACGGAAATTGATTTTAACCTGTTAAAGCCAACCAATAATTTATTGTTTGATTTCTGGCATGGACTTACTATAAGCTAGGTTTGGGTAAATGGTAAAACACAAAATTTTGTACACTCAAATGAAGACCTGGTAAAAATTTCATTGGCTCAGAATTTACCGGAAGGAAGAGTGAAAGTGAAAATTGCTTATGGTGGCAAACCCGGTATTGCTGAGAGAGCACCCTGGATTGGCGGCTTTCAATGGGAAAAAGATGCAAAAGGAAACCCATGGATTGCTATCACCTGCCAGGGCGAAGGTGCAAAGATTTATTTCCCCTGTAAAGATCATCCAAGCGATGAACCAAATGAAGGAGCCGATCTTATGATTACGGTTCCGAAAGGATTGGTAGTTGCAGGCCCCGGGCTGTTGCAACAAGTGACTACAAAAAAAGATAAATCAACATATCACTGGAAAACCAATTACACCATCAGTAATTACTGTATCCTTTTTAATGTCGGGAAGTATAAAGTAGTAAAACGCATCTACACGACCGTCGATGGTCACAAAGTCCCGATAGAATATTATGTGCTTGAAGAGAATATTGATAAGGCCCATCATCTTCTGGATCTGTATGAGCAAACATGCCGCATACAGGAAAAATATTTTGGTGAATATCCATGGGTCAATGAAGCTATCCGGGCTTCAGAAACACCACACCTGGGTATGGAGCACCAGACGAATATTGCCTATGGAAATAAATACAGGTATGAAAAGGTGGGTGGAAAAGATTTTGACTGGTTACTGCACCATGAGTTTGGGCATGAGTGGTGGGCCAACAAAGTAACTAACCGCGACTGGGCACATATGTGGATACAGGAAGGCATCTGCAGTTTTGGTGATGCTATGGCAACACGGGAACTGGCCGGGGAAGAAGCTTATCTGAAAAGAATGCAACAGACTGCGAGAAACACTCAAAATAAAATCCCGGTGGTAAGAGGCGAACAGGTAGATTCTGACAGCGCATACTATGGCGACATCTACGGAAAAGGAGCATTCTTCATGCACACGTTGCGGTATATCATGGGGGATGAAATGTTTTTTCCAACGTTAAAAAAACTGGCTACGGATCCTCAGTACACATATGATAATACTGTAGTAACTGCTGATGTAGAAAAACTTTTCAGCGGGGCCTATGGGAAGAGTTTGCAACCCCTGTTTTATCTTTTTCTTTATACTACTGATAAGCTGGAGGTTTATGTAAGACAAACAAAAGAAAATGAATATTCCTTACGCCTACTGAATCTTGACATGCCCATCCCGGTAGATGTCCAGACGGATTCTGGTATCCAGCGAATCATGGTAGATAAAAAAGGGACAACGGTTGTGAGTAAAACATGGGTACAGGTTGACCCTAAAGTATATTACCTGAAGAAAGTGACTTACGAATAAAAGAAGGGGGAATTAACAAAACTCTTGATGGCCGCTGATTAAATTTGTCCAACTACTTCTATGGCCACCCGACGCAAAAAGAAATTTTATCTGTTTCTCATTCTTATATTCTTTGCATCCCTCATTACAACAGGAGTGCTGTGGGGTTATGACTGGTGGATGACCCGGAAAGCAAGATTTGTTCGTTACCCCGAATTTGGTATTGCTATCCCTGAAAAATATTCCATTCATGGAATTGATGTTTCAAAATACCAGCAGTTTATTGCATGGGATGCTGTAAAAGCCATGCAGGTAAGAAAAGTGAAGATTGAATTTGTTTTCATTAAGGCAACGGAAGGAATAGGTAATACTGACGGAAAATTCTTTCGCAACTGGCAAAAGTCTAAACAGGCAGGTATAACAAGAGGGGCCTATCATTTTTTTCTTGCAACAAAGGATGGGAAAAAACAGGCAGAAAATTTTATCAATGCTGTAGAACTGGAGCCGGGGGATCTCCCACCGGTGTTGGATGTTGAACAAACCTATGGAGTGAACTCAGTTACCCTGAAACAGGAATTGAAAGAATGCCTGGATGTGATGGAGAATTATTATAAAGTAAAACCCATCATTTATACCAATGTTGATTTTTACAAACAATATCTAGGGAAAGATTTTGACAGTTATCCATTATGGGCGGCACATTATTTCGAGTACAACGAACCACGTATCAAACGCGATTGGCTGTTCTGGCAACACAGTGAAGGGGGGAGGGTAAATGGAATTTTATTTAAAGTTGACTTTAATGTTTTCAATGGCGATTCAACGGACTTTCACAACCTGCTGGTTGATTAAATAATTTTCTCTCCTTTTTTGAATTGCCTTACCTTGTTACAGACACAAAAAATTGCAGATGGCTTTTGGCATGGACCCTGAGGTAGCGAAGTACTTCAAAAAGATACTCAATTCTCTTTTTGCAGGATTGTTGTGGCTTCTTCTGAATATAACCGGGGGTATTTACTATGGTTTTGCTTTTAACGAGGATGGGCTTACTATTGTTAACGTTTTGTTTTATGCATGGCTTATCATTAGCCTGGCGCTGTTGCTGTGGTTTTATTACCGGGTCTGGCGAAAGTAACTTTTACTCTGTGGTATCGTTTAAAAAAGAAAATACCTTCCGCCACGGATAGATACCAAAGGAAATTTGGTTATTTTTAAAAATACTTATAATCTTCTGCATGGAATTGAAAAGGATAAGCAAATGGATAGTAATAACAGGAACACTTGTTATCTGGGCTATTAAGTTCGGCATTCGTCCTAACTATGACGGGGGTCAGCCACTGACCTTCTTTTTTGGAATAGCGCCTAACCTGCTGGGATCATTCCTTATTCCTTTTGGAGCTTATTGGTTTTTTTCAGGCAGGGAATATCTTTTGGCAAGGATATTCCGCATTCATTCCGTCAGCGACCTGCGCCTGGTTTGTTTTATGGGCTTAGGCCTGTTGATCATAAATGAATATCTCCAGCTTATTCCTTTTTTTGGCAGGACATTTGATTATTTCGACCTGCTTTTTTCTGTAATAGGATTAACAGTTTCCTATTTTGTTTTTTCAGGAGTTTATGCACGGTTTATGTACCGTTATTACCCGGATTAATTCTTTGTGTCAAGAATAACCGGCGTATTTCCTTTTCCCATCACTACAATTTTGGCGTTTTGTGAAGTTGCTATTTCTTTCAGGGCTTTTATCTGTTCATATTGCAGTTGCTGATCAGTAAGACCCTGGTTGATGATACGCTGGTAATCGGCAATCCCCTGCGCTTCTACTCTTTTTCTTTCAGCTTCCTGTTTTTCTTTTTGCAAAACAAACTGCATTTTTTGTGCTTCCTGTTCGGCATTGATCTTTCCTTCGATAGTTGCTTTTACAGATTGCGGCAGGGTTATATTTCTCACCAGCAATTGTTCGAGAAACAAACCACGGTTTTTAAAGTCGTTTTCAATACTTTTAAAAATCCGGTTTTGAAACTCATCACGTTTTGTGGAGTAGAGAGCCACTGCATCATAGTACACGGAATTGTCGCGGATTTTAGTGCGGGTCAATGGCCGTACAATTTTATCTACATAATTAACACCGGTTTCCTTTACTAACATAGGGGCATCGGCTTCAGTAAGACGAAACAGTACAGTCAGGTCAATAGTTACCTCCAGACCATCTGCCGTTAACACCCTGATTGCATCATCACCTGTTTTTTCACCTTCGTCGTGAACCCCGCTCATCGTATAGTTCTGCGTTTTTATATCAAGTCGGGTTACCACCACCATTGGATTAATAAAATGCAGCCCACTTTTCAGTACATCATTCTGCACTTTACCAAAAAGGGATTTTACTCCCACCTGTCCGGCTTCTATCTGTACAATGGAGGCCATCAGTACCCCGATTAACATCAGCCCGATACCAGCCAGCTTAATAAATTTGCCAAGACGCTGAAAGGAACTTTGATTACGGGCAATAACGGCGCCGGTAATTAGTACGAGTAAACCAATAATAATAAGTGCCATATTTTAATTTTTTTGAATTGACTTTTAAGTTGTTTTTCAAAATTTGCTTCCTGCTATCAGCTACTATGATCAGAAACAATCAGCCATTTACCTTTTATTTTTCTGAAGAGTAAAGTATAATGACCTCCAATATCTCCGATCGTTCTTGCTAGGTGCCATTTGCCGGTAATATGATAATACTCCCCCGATAATTTTTTTACCTGTATAAGTGTAAAAGTGAGTTTTCCCATAGCGGCAGTATCCGGGTAATTTTTCTTATAGTTTTCAAGAGTTTTTTTATACCCGTATGTAACTCCGGATTTACCTATAAACATTAATGAATCATTATTCCAGTATCCTTTCATAAAAGCATCCACATCGCCGCGGCTCCACGCTTCGGTTTGTGTGTTTAAAATTTTTCTTATTTCCTGTTCATCTTTTGACTGGCTGAAAAGGGAAAGAGAGAAAAGAAGGGAAAGGGCAAGATTGATTTTTTTCATGTATTTGATTTTAAATCTGGTTCAAGATACCTAAAAAGAAGAATGCGGAAATCAGTGGCTGCAGTCTGAAGCATGACAATGTTTCGCGATTCTGCAAAATCTCCAGTTTAGGAAGTGAGCGGTTACAATAAAAACAACAGCCGGAGCAAGAAGCCAGTACTCGTATTGTATCACAAAAAGTTTCAGCACAAGACAGGTCATTCCGACAAAAAATAACAGTAAAGGAAGAACACGATGGTGATGGCTTTGATAGCCGTGCCAAAGCGAATATCCGCCGATAACCATGGCTAGCAACACCATACCCACTTCAAAAAAGAGATTGTGTATTATATTGATGCCAAATAAGGGAAGGCTACTGAGAAATAAGGGTAGCAAGGCACAATGAATGGCGCAGGCCACACTGGCGGTAATGCCCAAAGCGTCCCAGTTTATATGAAGTTTCATCAGGACGGTAAAGATAACAGTCTGCAACGGGGTTGCAAAATAAAAACTATCTTTGTAAAACCGACAAATCAATATTTACCGGTAGTTATCTATGAGTAAGAAAGCAGTTTTTTATGTTGTGTTTTTTTCCATTCTTGTTGTGGTGTTTTACTTCGTGATGGGTAAAATAATTCCCGGGTTTACAAAATCAAAACTACCACCCATCAGTACAGTTCAGCCATTTTCCTTTATTAACCAGGATGGTAAACTGGTTAGCAATAATGATGTTTCAGGTAAAGTGTTTGTGGCAGAATATTTTTTTACTACCTGCAAAGGGATTTGCCCTAAAATGAACGGGCAGATGCGCAGGGTATATGATAAATTTAAAGATGAAAATGATTTTCTTATACTTTCTCATACCTGCGATCCGGAAAGGGACTCTGTACCAACACTTAAACGGTTTGCTGATTCAATGAAAGTAAATACATTGAAATGGATGTTTCTTACCGGGAGGAAGGATAGCTTGTATGGGATGGCTCGTTACAGTTATAAAATAGACGATCCTGCTAATAACCTTAAAAGCTTAGATGAAGATTTTCTGCATACTCAGTTCTGGGCCCTAGTGGATAAGAGTGGTAATGTGAGAAAAATCTATGACGGTATAAAACCCAGCGAAGTGGAAACGATGATGACGGACATAAAAAAATTTCTGGAAGAAAAGCAATCAACAGTCAACAGGAAAATAAATAAGACTGATCGCTTAGTAAAAATCAATTGCAATTGGTTCACCAAAAAGAAACAATATGAATCCCCGTGTAAAAGATATTCTGAAACGAAACGATATGAGTGTTACCCAAAGTCGTGAAAAGATCCTGAATCTTTTTTTAACCAATACCGGCGCCATTACTCATGGCGATATTGAATACAAGGCCGGGGAAAAATTTGACAGGGTAACAGTATACAGGACTTTGCAAAGTTTTGTTGAAAAAGGGATCATTCACATTATTCCCAGCCCTGACAACACAGTAAAATATGCTTTGTGTAAGAATGATTGCTTTGAAGGCCATCATCACGATAATCATATCCATTTTGTTTGTACCGGGTGTGGTAAGACAGAATGCCTCGACGATTTTATTATTCCTGCCGTTAAGTTGCCACAAGGTTATGCTGCCAGTAATGTTGAAATAGTGGTGAACGGAGTTTGTAAAACCTGTAGAAAATAAAAAGCCCCGGTGTGGATACAACGGGACTAAGGTTAAGGCTCTGATTAGTAGCTATGTTGAAATTCGGTTGTTCAGTTATTAATTACAATCAAAAATAAGAGGAGGATTTCTTTTTGCCTAAAAACAGGCATACCACTTTCGGGGTATTTTTCGGGTTTTATAATTTCTTAACCTCTTTGTCTACAAAGGTCATCAGGCTGCTCACCGTGGCTGGTGAAAAATTGAATTCCAGTCCCGCAATACTGAACAATTGGGGAAGGGTTTTAGTCCCGCCAAGTGCAAGAGCACTTATATAATTATCAAGGGCTTTTTCTTTATCTGCCCGGTATTGCTTCCACATACCAATGGCGCCAAGCTGCGCAATTCCGTATTCGATATAATAGAAAGGAACTTCGAAAAGATGTAATTGTTTTTGCCAGAACCAACGGCGGTATTCTTCCAGCCCGGATACATCAAGAACCGGTGAAGTGAATTCATTAAAAATCTCAACCCATTTTTCTGTCCTTTCTGCCTCTGAATGATTTGGGTTTTCATATATCCAGTGCTGAAATTTATCAATCATGGCAATCCATGGGAAAATAGTGATAACTCTTTCCAACTGGTGTTCTTTTGCCTGTTTCATTTCTTCATCTGATCTGAAAAAGACATGCCAGTGTTCCATGCTGAACAGCTCCATAGCCATGCTCGCAACTTCAGCAAATTCCATAGGATACTCTTTGAAACCCAATAATTCAAGTTTGTGTGCAAGAAATGAATGCACAGCATGCCCGCCTTCGTGTACCATGGTAGTTACATCATCCATCTGTCCGGCAGCATTCATAAAAATGAACGGGGCGCCGCTTTCTGCTAATGGACAATTATAACCTCCCGGAGCTTTTCCTTTACGGCTATCCAGATCAAGGTGTCCCATTGTTTTCATTCTTTGCAAACAATTCCCGAAAAAAGGACGCAATTCGTTGAAGCAGGTAATTGTTTTTTCTACCAGTTCATCGGCAGTTTTAAATGGATTCAATGGCTTTTCATTTGCCGGATGAGCTTCCAGGTCCCATACCCTTAATGTATCTACACCAAGTTTTTTCTTTTTTCTTTCATAAATATCATTTACCAGCGGCATTACATATTGTTTCACCGCTTCATGAAACTGGAAGCAATCCTCTTTGGTATAATCAAACCGGCCCATCTCTGCAAACTTGTAATCACGATAGTTTGCAAAACCGGCATTCAGTGCTACTTGGTGGCGTTTGATAAGAAGATTTGAAAAAAGCTCATTTAAAGCCAGTTTATCCTGCAGTCTTCTGTCACTGATTTTTCTGTACACCTCTTCCCTTAATTTATGGTCAGGGTTTTCTAAAAACTTTGCTGCCTGTTGCAGTGTGTATTCTTTTCCATCAACTTCAACACTCATTTTTCCGGCAATAGCACCATATTGTTGCTGCATTACATTCAGCTCAGCCTGGAGTGAAATATTTTCTTTACGAAAGAGATCGATATTCTTTTTTACTGTACGCAGGTAAGTGAAATATTTTTGCTGGTCCAGCAGTTTTGTGAAAGGAGAGCTAATCAGTTTTTTGTTCAGTTTATCAGAATAGGGTTGAATCTTTGGCTGAATTTCCATCATAAAGAAAGTGAATACATCTTCCAGTTCCTTATTCTCCGTATCACAAGTCATTTTTATCTGGCGCCAACAGGCATCCTCACTGATTGCAGCTTCCAGTTCACTGGCATCTTTCAGCCATTGTTCCAACATTTCTTTAGAATCAATGTGCCTATCCAGTAAGTTTTTAAAATAAGGCTCAAGGGCAGGCCAGTCTGTTACAGTAAAATCTACAGGAAGAAAATGTCGAGGAAGCTTTTTGATATCCGCCGAATAGTTCATAGGCAATTTTATTCTTCTTTCTTTTTCCGGGTGGTTTTTTTCTTTGGGGTATCTTTTTTGGGCTCTTCTTCGACGGCTTGCACAGGTTGCAGCTCTTCAGCCGGCTCTGATAATTTTAGTTCTACTTTATGTTTCTTCAATACCTCAAACCATTTTACCATCTTTTTCATATCACTGATATAGACCCTCTCAAAGTCCATATCGGGATAAACTTTTTCAAAGTACTTTTTTACAGTGCCCGTGTCTTTGGTATCCGGTAAAGAAGTACCTGATTTTTCCATAGCCAGAAAAAGCTCAACAAGATTAATGTTATCACGAACGGTGAAAATCTCTATACTTTCCAGTTGTGAGAAATTGTGAATACGGGTTGCCACAAACTGTGTCTTGCTATCATCCAATGAACGGACAACAGCGCCATCACTGCGGCTGCTGATTAATTCATATAGACCGGGTAAACCGGTTACGGCCACTAATTTACTATACTCCATAGGTTTTAATTCGTTTAAGGAGGTGCAAGATAAACCGAAAACCTTAATCAGAGCTATTCCGCCGGGTTCATTGTTTTTTAGTCGGGGAACCGGGATTTATCAATATTGGGAATGATACGAAGTGCATTTTTGTAGTAAACCTTTTTCAGAATACTGTCCGGGAGACCCATACCATACATGGCCCAGAAAGCATGGTATTTTTTGTGGTAAGGAAAATATTCATCTTCCGTTTCCAGCACACGGAAATAAGTAGCATACTCTTCCGGCACCCAACTGTCTTTGCCAAACAGTATTCTATCCTGGTATATTTCAAAAAACTTTTTCGCTGCTTTTGGTTGTCTTCCCAGTTCGGCAATAACAGCACCGAACTCTACACACATATTGGGTATTTCATCCATCAGCTGGCTCAACTTTCCAAGATCATTCGGATACCACCCGAAATGAGCGTTGATAAAAGTTGTTTTCGGATGCTTTTTGAACATGTGGTGTTGTTCATCTACCAGTTGTTGCCATGGAGCAGGATTGGTATCACTTCTTTTTCTTTCCGGGTGAGTTGCCAGCTCCAGCCAGCGTTCATTTTTTTCATCCATCTGGTCCCAAAATGATTTTGGGTCCGCTGTATGGATCAATACGGGTATTTTCAGTTCACCGGCTTTTTCCCAGATGGGATCAAGCCTCGGATCATCCACAGCTACATGTTTTCCATCTTTATCTTTTACAGAAAAGCCAAGATTTTTATAAACTTTTAAGCCATTGGCTCCATTCTTTACATCTGCTTCCAGTTGCCTGACAACCTTTTCACTCCATCCTTCTTCTCCAACCCCATTGAATTCTACATTGGCAAAAACAATAAAACGTTTTGGGAAATTATCTTTTATATTTTTTACAGACTGCCGGATTTTTTCTCCGGTTTGTCCGCTCAGGTTTACCATCACAGCCATGTTCAGTTTGTCCATTTCTTTTGTCAGAGTAGACAAATCCATAGTTGGCATACTGAACTGGTGATTATGCACATCAATAAAAGGAAACTTTGCTTTTGTCACTTTATGTTCTGTTACTACCAGTGTAGATGTGGGGTTATATTTTTCAAAATCCATTTTCTCATTTGCCTGTGTGCAGGCAGTAAGGCTGCTAAATAAACCTAAAAAAGCAGGAAGAAGCTTTTGCATCGGGAATGTTTTATGAGTATCAAACTAACGGTTAATTATTGTAATAAAAGAACCGGCCATCAAGATTAAGTTGTTTTTATTTTTTTAATTACGGTAAGCAGTTCTTCATTACTGCAAAAAAATGCATTTGGTAGTTTTTCTTTTACGATCATTACCTTTTCAGGCTTGCCGCCGCAGAAAACAATGGGAATCTGTTGTCGTTTCTTTCCTTCCCACAACCATTCTGCATAGTGCCGGCCATGAGAGGGAAGCCGGTCAAGACAAATAACCAGTATATCAGGGAGATCATTTCTGAAATCAGACACAGTTTCAGTACTGAAATGATAATTGACTTTGTATCCGGTTTTTTTAGTGGCTGTATTTTTTCTTTGAGCTCCTCTTCATTAAAGTGGATGAAGAAAATCTTTTTCATAAAAAGCGGCGTTAGTGTTAGCGGTATTCTTTCATGTACTTCCAGTTTCGTGGTTTACCTTCCGCCATCCATTCAACAGATTGTTTTAATCTTTTATCTCTTGTATCATCTGATTTGGCATCGGTCACCCATTCTACATAATCCCGTTTATTACTTGGGCTGAATTTTTCAAATGTGGCCCATGCTTTTTTGTTTTTCTTTAAGGTATCTGAAAAAAAACCCGGGATGATCAATTCTTTTTTTATTGAAGTGGTTGGTTTAATAATTTTTTTTCCTTCATCATTCAGTTTCATTGCTTCTTTAATCCAGGCAATAATGGTTTTATCAGGAGGAAGATCTTTCAGGGAAGCAATTTTTCCCAGGTGGCCCATTGCTACCTCGGAGTGTGCAGTTTCTGCTAACTTTTTATCTTTCATAAGGGATGCTTTCCAGAATCCAAACGCACAGTGTTGCTTAAAAGCCGCCATACTACACATCATCTCTCCTTTATAATCGAAATGAGGAAAACTCCATTTTATTTTTTCTTCCACTACCGGGCAGACTTTATGCACCAACTCCCGCAAGTGTATCAAAACAGGTTTTGCAAAGTCGGCTGCCCTGGCTATGTATGTATCAATTATCGGATTCTTCTTTCCCATCTGATTTGTATTTAAGTAAGTATTAAATCAAAAATTCTCAGTGAGCCTCCAGCCAGTTAACACCGGTTCCTGCCTCAGCTATCACAGGCACTTTATTAGGAAGCAGCATGGCTGTTTGCATACAATCAATAATCAGGGGTTTCAGATCATTTACTTCTTCTTTCAGTACATCAAACACCAACTCATCATGTACCTGCATCAGCATTTTACTTTTAAATCCTTTTTTCCTCATGGCTGCATGAGTTTTTATCATGGCCAGTTTTATCATATCAGCAGCAGTACCCTGAATAGGAGAATTGATAGCATTTCTTTCGGCAAATCCTCTCACAGTAAAGTTAGATGAATTGATATCACGAAGCCAGCGCTTACGTCCCATCAGGGTTTGTACATAACCATGCTCTCTTGCAAAGTTGATAGTATCATCCATATATTTCTGAATGCCGGGGAACTGGGCTTTATAATTATCAATGATCTGTTTTGCTTCTGTTCTTGAAATACCAAGATTATCCGCAAGACCGAATGCTCCTTGCCCGTAAATGATGCCGAAGTTTACACTCTTCGCTTTATAGCGCATCTCTTTTGTTACATCTTTATCAGCCACATTATACACTCTTGAGGCAGTAGCCGTATGGATATCGGTTCCTTTGCGGAAGGCTTCACACATATTTTTATCGCCGCTGATGGAAGCAACAATTCTCAATTCTATCTGCGAATAATCGGCAGAAAGCAAAACATGTTTTTTGTCTTTTGGTATAAATGCTTTACGTATTTCTTTTCCCCTGTCGGTTCTTACAGGAATATTCTGCAGGTTGGGGTTGTTACTGGCCAAACGACCGGTTACAGCTACAGCTTGTCCATAAGTAGTATGAACTCTTCCTGTTTTCTTATTGATAAGCAGCGGCAGCGAATCAACATAGGTTGATTTAAGTTTGGTGAGTTCACGAAAGGCGAGAATGTCATCTACAATTTTATTTCCTTTTACGGCTAACTTCAATAATACATCTTCACCGGTTTGATATTGCCCTGTTTTTGTTTTTTTGGCTGAAGGGTCAAGTTGAAGCTTATCAAATAAAACTTCGCCCAGTTGTTTTGGTGATGCAAGATTAAAGCGAACACCCGCCTGCTTATAAACACTTTCTTCTGCTTTCTTTGCTTCTTTTTCCAGCTCTTTGGAATAATCCTTCAAAAATTCTTCATCAATCTTCACTCCTTCAAATTCCATATCAGTCAGCACTTTTACCAACGGGATTTCTACTTCATAAAAAACTTTCTCTACTTCTTTTTCTTTTAGCTGAGGCAGAAAAACTTTTTGCAGTTGCAAAGTGATGTCGGCATCTTCGGCAGCATAGTCTTTAATTTTTTCCAGTTCCACATCTCTCATAGTGCCCTGCGGTTTTGTGGCCGGGCCACGCGGACCTTTTTTGCCAATCAATTCTTCAATATGCACAGGTTCATAGCCAAGGTATTTTGCACTGAGCAGGTCCATTCCTCTTTTTCCATCCGGCTCAATGACATAGTGAGCCAGCATGGTGTCAAATATTTTTCCTTTCAGCCCTACATCATACCACTTCATTACCAGCATATCATATTTCAGATTCTGGCCAACCCATGTTTTATTTTCATCGGTAAAAAGAGAATCGAAAAGAGAAAGAATTTGTTTTGTTTTTTTCTGGTCGGCCGGGCAGGGAATATAAAATGCTTCACCTGGCTTTACGGCGAAACTCATTCCTACCAGTTCCGCATCATTAGCATCTAAACCGGTTGTTTCTGTATCAAAACAGATTTCTTTATACTTTTTTAATTCGATCAACAGTTTTTTTATGGCAGCATCACCTTCAACGGCTTCATATTTATGAGGAGTGTTGTTGATGTTCTTGTCAACCCTTAATCCTTCGCTCACTTCTGTTGGCTCTTCTGCTTCTTCTTTTTTCTGATTATTGGTTTCAATTACGTTTCCAAAAAGATCTGTCTGTACATCCTCTTTTTTACTATCGGTTTTTGCTGAGCTGCCAAACAAATCCTTCTGCACTGCTTCCGGTGCAGACTTAAAAACATTGAAATCTTCTCCTAACACTCTTTTGCCAAGACTTTTAAATTCCAGGTCTGTAAAAACTTCTTTCAATGCCTCTTTGTTCATTTCCTTTATCCTGAAATCTTCTTCATGAAATTCAACCGGGGCATTGGTGATAATGGTAGCCAGTTTTTTACTGAGTATGGCAAGGTCTTTTCCTGCTGCTACTTTTTCTCCCAGTTTACCTTTAATGTTGCCGGCATTTTTTAAAACATTTTCCAGTGTGCCATATTCGGCGAGAAGTTTAGCGGCTGTTTTTTCACCCACCCCCGGTATGCCCGGAATATTATCTACCGCGTCACCCATTAAACCCAGTACATCTATAACCTGGTTCACATCTTTAATACTCCATTTTTCGCAAACCTCTTTTGGCCCCATTATTTCCACATCACCACCCTGGTAACCGGGCTTGTAAATTTTCACTTTATCATTTACCAGCTGTCCGTAATCTTTATCAGGAGTCACCATGTACACTTCATAACCTGCTTTTGCGGCCTGTTTGCTCAAAGTGCCGATCACGTCATCGGCCTCATAACCGTCAACTTCCATTACAGGGATATTGAAACCCTGGATAATTCTTTTGATGTCGGGAAGAGATTCCAGCAAATCTTCCGGCGCCTCCTGTCGATTCGCTTTGTATTCTTCATAATCTGTATGGCGTTCGGTTGGTGCATGTGTATCAAAACACACTGCCATATGAGAGGGCTTCTGGTTATTGATAAGTTCGAGTAACGCATTGGTAAACCCAAATTGGGCGTTGGTGTTTTTTCCTTTTGAAGTCAACCGGGGGTTGCGGATGAGGGCATAGTAGGCACGAAAGACCAAAGCCAATGCATCCAGCAGAAAAAGTTTTTTTGCCATGCCCCTAAGATAAACATTTCAGCTTTTGGAGTGGGCACTGCAAAAAACACTTTAACCCGGAGTTTTTACCCCCGGGTCATAATGTTTTAAAAGCGTTTAGTAAATAACCAGTTACTGCTGGTTGTTTTGGTTGTTCTGAGCCTGCTTGGTTTCCTTGTTCATGTATTTCTCAGGGTTCTGTACCAGCACTGTTCCTGTATAAGCATTAGTGGGGGCAGTTACTGCAGCGGCAGGAGCGGCATCAACACCAGCTTTATCTTTATGAATGAAATTCAGGTACAATGCGAAAAACAGCAGGTTGAACGCAAAGAAGTTAACAATTTTACGGATGCGTCTTTTCATAAATTGGATTTTTAAGTTCGTAGGACTAAACTATATAACGAAAAAGGGAGATCAAAATTTTAAGAAGGCTAAAAAATAAATTAGAGAAGAAATACCTGAAAATGGCTAGTAGATTTACGAGGTTACTCTTATTTTTTCATCTCTTCTAACTGTTTTTGCAACCGAAACATCTCATCTCTTAATCTGGCTGCTTCCATAAAATCTAAATCCCTTGCTGCTTTCTCCATTTCTTTTTTAATTTTTGAAATAGCTTTTTCTGCCTGGGGAATTGTTTTGTATTCTGCCTGATCTTCTGCGGCTACAGTTATCAAGTCTTCATCCGGTGCAATGGCATAAGGATTAGCCGGGTCGTATCCTTTTATATCCAATACAGATGTTTGTGCAAAAACGTCCTGCGTGGTTTTAATAATTGTTTTGGGTGTAATGCCGTATTTAATATTCCATTCAATTTGTTTTTCGCGGCGGCGGATGGTTTCATCAATTGTTTTTTGCATACTCTGTGTCATTTTATCCGCATAAAAGATAACAAGGCCATCCACGTTTCTTGCTGCACGGCCTGCAGTTTGTGTCAGTGATTTTTCATTGCGGAGAAAACCCTCCTTATCTGCATCGAGTATAGCCACCAGGGAAACCTCAGGTAAATCCAATCCTTCACGCAAAAGATTTACTCCAACCAGCACATCAATTTTTCCTAATCTCAATTCACGGAGAATTTCCACCCTTTCTAATGTATCTACTTCACTGTGTATATATTTTGATTTGATATTGATACGATGAAGATATTTATCCATTTCTTCTGCCATCCGTTTGGTAAGCGTTGTTACCAACACCCTGTCACCTTTTTGGATTCGTATATCAATTTCATCCAGCAGATCATCAATCTGGTTTACACTTGGACGTATTTCAATAGGAGGATCAAGCAACCCGGTGGGACGAACAACCTGTTCTACCACGACGCCACCAGTTTTCTCCAGTTCATAATTGTCAGGAGTGGCACTCAGATAGATTGTCTGGTTCAGCATAGATTCAAATTCATGAAAATTAAGCGGACGATTGTCTAATGCTGATGGTAACCGGAACCCGTAGTCAACAAGAATTAACTTCCTGCTTCTGTCGCCACCATACATACCGCTTACTTGTGGAATCGTCTGGTGACTTTCATCAATCACACATAAAAAGTCTTTTGGAAAATAATCTAATAAGCAAAAAGGTCTTGTGCCGGGTTTTCTTCTGTCAAAAAACCTGGAATAGTTTTCTATACCGTTGCAATAGCCCAGCTCACGAATCATTTCGAGGTCGTATTCAACCCGCTCTTTCAATCTCTGTGCTTCGATGACCTTCCCTGTATTTTTGAAATAGTCAACCTGCATGCGCATTTCATCCTGTATTTCATAAATCACCTGTTGCAGCATATCCTTTGGTGCTAAGTATAAATTGGCGGGAAAAATGGCTGCATTCTCCATAGCCCCGATTTTTTTACCGGTTACCACATCAAAACTTTCTATCTCTTCAATCTCATCACCAAAGAACATAATCCTGTATCCATAATCCACATAAGGAAGATTAATATCAACGGTATCACCTTTTACACGAAAACTTCCGCGGGTAAATTCAAGAGTCGTCCTGGTATAAAGAGAATTAACCAATGAATGAAGAAAACCCTGTCGTGAAATTGTCTGTCCTTTGTTAATGCGGATAATACCGTTTTCATAATCGGTAGGATTTCCCATGCCATAAATACAACTTACCGATGCAACAACAAGGATATCTCTTCTTCCACTGAGCAGACTGCTGGTGGCACGTAGACGAAGCTTGTCCAGTTCGTCATTAATGTTTAAATCTTTTTCAATGTACACATCACTCACCGGCAAGTAAGCTTCGGGCTGGTAATAATCATAATAGCTTACAAAATACTCGACAGCATTTTCAGGAAAAAATTGTCTGAATTCACCATACAGTTGCGCTACCAGGGTCTTGTTATGAGTAAGAACCAATGTTGGTTTTTGCACATTTTGAATAACATTGGCGATAGTAAAAGTTTTACCGGAACCGGTTACACCCAACAGCACCTGGTGTTTTTCTCCATGAAGAATCCCCTCCGTCAACTGACGGATAGCATCCGGTTGATCACCGGCAGGTGGATATGGGGTGTGGAGTTGAAAAGCCATTGCTAAAGGGTAACAAATTTACTTTCATTACTTCAGTTTCCTGTTGGTATAAGCAGAATAATCTTCAATAATGCTTTCATATTCCTGGTTCATCAGTGGTGAGGTTAAAATAAAATCAGCCGTTGCCCTGTCACAGGCTATAGGAATATTCCAGGTGACTGCTACACGAAGCAATGCTTTTATGTCCGGGTCATGTGGTTGAGCTTCCATCGGATCCCAGAAGAATATTAAAACATCAAGTTTGCCTTCGGCTATTTTTGCACCAATCTGCTGATCGCCGCCAAGTGGACCACTTAGAAGCTTGGTGATTGATTGGTCCAGTTTTTCCTCCAGCAAACTTCCCGTAGTGCCAGTTGCAAACAGACGGTGTTTTGAAAGTGTGGTTTTATTAAATACTGCCCATTCAATTATTTCAGCTTTCTTATGGTCATGAGCCACCAACGCAATGCGTTTCCTGCTTTCAAGAATTCTTTTATTCATAGATCTGAAGATTTAAAATAAAAAAATGCCTTACCATAAAGGCAAGGCAGTAATTGCTGAAGGTACGATTTAAATAATTTATTTCAGCTCAGCAGATACACTGATCTTTGGTTCTTTTGAAACTTTTCCGGCAGTTATGGGAGCACCGTCTATGCCATAGTCCTCCAGCTTAATGCTGAATACTGCGAGAACATTAATTGCTCCTTCTTTAATTGTAACTGTAGCAGGAGTAGCAACTTTACCTTCTTTACCTCTTATTGTTAATACGCCTTCTATATTAACCTTGTAGGTACCATCTTTTGTGAAATTAACAGCAGAAGGATTGGTGATGCTTCCGTTGAAAGTTGCTTTAGGAAACTCATCGGAGTTCATCCAGTTCTTACCATTAAAATGGTCCTGCATCATTGGATTGCTGAATGCAAAATTTTTGATAGTGGCTTCAAACTGCACTGTTCCTTTTGCAGGGTCAATGGCTGCTATAGAGGTTTTGTTTTCAGCTTTTGGAAGATTGTCAAGGCTGGTGCTTGCATCAAAATTAATAGTGGCCGAAGTTGTGATTTTCTTTTGTGCGAAAGCCAGGCTTACGGCTAAAACCAATGCTGTAAAAAGAGTTGTTTTTTTCATTTTAAATAATTGTTTTAAAAAGTGATTGATGTGTTTTATTGTTTATTTAAGGCGCTTCTTTTAAATGTGAGGGAGTAAAAACCAAGAATATCGCTGTAAACTCCGCCACTGCAAGAACCTTTGATAGAAACAGAATCCCCGGCTTTTAAAGTCCTTGCTTCATTCAGGTGCTGGTCCTGAAAAGCAAAAATGATATAAGAGCCAGAAGCTGTATCGGTCATTTTAATATTGATGGTCGTGTCTGCTGATTCGGTTGCAGATACTATGCCATTCACTACTATTATTTTTTCTGCATACTTTATATTCGATGCTTTATTATCTGTTATGAATTCTTTTATAAGATCAGTAGCATTTGCAGTAAAATCAGCTTTACGTTCTTTTGTGTCTGAAAATTTTTCAGTGGCCACATACCAGTAAATACCTGTGCCGGCAAGCAGGAGAATGAAGCCTCCTATCAAAATTTTTTTCATCAAAGATTTTCTTGTTTTAACTGTTTCTGCCATAATAAGGAAAATGAGAACACAAATATACGATGTTTAAACATTGAATATGTTTTCCCTTTGTAAAAGTTTTGTGAAGAAAGTTGAACAAAACAAAAAGCCGTTCAATCTGAACGGCTTTTTGTTTTACTAACCTATGTTTGTTTTAAACAAATGAAGCTAAGCTGCCTGCATCTCTTTTATTTTTTCCCTGATTTTAGTTTCAATTTCAGTAGCCAGTTCAGGATTGTCAACTAGTAATTGTTTTACAGCATCACGGCCCTGCCCTAACTTATCGGTGTTGTAACTAAACCAGCTTCCGCTTTTTTGCACAATACCCAATTCAACACCCATATCAATGATTTCACCATTTTTAGAAATACCTTCACCAAAGATGATATCGAATTCGGCTGCACGGAAAGGAGGAGCTACTTTATTTTTTACCACTTTTACTTTTACACGGTTACCTACAGCTTCGTCACCATCTTTTATCTGCGCCAAACGACGTATATCCAAACGGACAGAAGCATAAAATTTCAATGCATTGCCTCCGGTTGTCGTTTCCGGGTTACCAAACATTACACCGATCTTTTCCCTCAACTGGTTTATAAAAATGCAAATTGTATTTGTTTTGGCAATTGTAGCAGTAAGCTTTCTTAGTGCCTGGCTCATCAATCTTGCATGCAGTCCCATTTTACTGTCACCCATTTCACCCTCCAATTCACTTTTGGGAACCAGTGCGGCTACAGAATCAATCACTACAACATCAAGTGCACCGGAAAGAATAAGACGATCGGCAATTTCAAGAGCCTGCTCACCATAATCCGGCTGCGAGATTAAAAGATTGTCTACATCTACACCAAGTTTCTGGGCATAAGCGCTGTCGAAAGCATGTTCAGCATCAATAATAGCACACATGCCGCCTTTCTTTTGCGCCTGAGCTATCACATGGGTAGCTATAGTTGTTTTACCTGAAGATTCCGGGCCATATACCTCTACCACGCGGCCCCGTGGCAGGCCGCCAATTCCCAATGCCACATCCAGCCCGATGGAGCCGGTGGAAATAACTTCCATTTCGTGAATCCCCTTTTCATTCATCATCATTACACTGCCCTTGCCAAAATCCTTTTCAATTTTGTCAATGGTCAGCTTAAGGGCTTTCAGCTTTTCGCTGTTGTTGTTGGTTGACATATCGGTGTTTTTTTCTGTTTTTGCCATGAGTCAAAGTTAGGATTTCAGTAATCTGAGCTTTAAAAAATTTATTCAAAGTGCTAAACTAAGCATTTTAGTAATACGAGGCTAATTTGTTTGGTTACACTTTCGTGGTATTTTTTGCCTGTCCGCCATAGCATCAATTTACCAGCACATTTAAAAAATTGAAAGCAGAGGCGGGGAGCCAGCTATATCAGCCAGGTTAAGCTGAGGTTGAGACGATCCTTTCAAGGTTCTGTGTCCCGATAGCTATCGGGACTGTCGGGCTTTGAAATCAGACATTCCTTTTCACAACTATCTGGCTTACATTTGTTCTCCTAAAACGTGAGCAATGAAACGGATTTTAGTTGTTTTTGCAGCAGTTATTTTCTCTGTTACCCTGGATGCCCAGGATCCAAGTCCCGCTGTACCGGGAGTTGTTTATGGAAACTTCTCAGAAAAGGGTAGCCCTGTCAGTGTAAATGACCTCGAAAAAAAGATAGGCGGTGATAAATACGAAGGCAAGGTAAAAGGAAAGGTAGTGGAAGTATGCCAGGCCATGGGCTGCTGGGCCAAACTGCAGAAAGAAGACGGCAGCATCATAATGATAAAAGTAAAAGATCATGAATTTGCTATGCCAAAAGATATCGTTGGCAAAACAGTGATTGCGGAGGGGGAAGCAAAGATGAAGCAAACATCTGTAGCCCAGTTAAAGCATTATGCAGAAGATGCAGGGAAGAGCAAGGAAGAGATTGAAAAAATAAAAGAACCCAAAACAGAAGTGTTGATGACCATTAAAGGAGTGAAAGTGGTGGAATAAATTTTGAAATTATTTTGTGTGTTCCCCGATTTATCCCCGGTCTTATTTTTAGAAAAGCTTGAAAAGACTATCTTTTATTGTCATCCACCCCATCCAGCTCATTAAAAAAACAACTACCCAACCTGCAACCTGCATCCACAAAGGGTGTTTATAATTACCGAAAATCTTTTGTTTTGTTACTGCTACAAGCATTACCGCCAGAGCAATGGGCAGAATTAATCCATTGACTGCTCCTGCAAGAATCAGAATTTTTACCGGTTTGCCTACAACAATAAAAATGATAGTAGAAAGAATAATAAAAGCAGAAATAACAAACCGATGATTCTTTTCAATAGCCGGATGAAATGTTTTCCAGAAAGAAACAGTAGTGTATGACGCTCCAACTACTGAAGTGATAGCAGCACACCACATCACTATACCGAAAAATTTGTAACCAATATTTCCCGATGCAATTTGAAATACAGATGCAGGTGGGTTATCTGCATTCAAGGTGGCGCCCTGCCACACAACACCCAATGCAGCAAAAAACAAAACAAATCTCATAATGGCCGTAATCATTATCCCGCTGACGGAACTGCGGGTAACCTGCGGCAGCAATGCTGTCCCCTTAATGCCCGCATCCAACAGCCGATGGGCGCCGGCAAAAGAAATATAACCCCCAACGGTACCACCAACCAGTGTAACGATTTTCATTGTATCAATTTTTTCGGGCCATACCGTTCTGTATAATGCTTCGCCTACAGGCGGATTGGAAGTAACAGCCACATACACGGTTAATCCAATCATAATAATGCCCAACAACTTTGTGAAGTTATCCATCAGACGACCTGCTTCTTTATACCAGAAAATTCCTAAAGCAATTACACAACTAATGATAGCGCCGTTCTCAGGTTGCAGACCTGTTAATACTTCCACTCCCAATCCGCAACCGGCAATATTGCCAATATTAAATACCAAACCACCAAAAGCTATAAATGCCGCCAGCACAAATCCAAGACCAGGTAAAAGTTTATTGGCAATATCCTGTGCTCTCATCTCACTTACTGTTACAATTCTCCATATGTTAAGCTGTGCGCCAATATCTATGAGTATGGAAACAAGAATGACAAAACCGAAACTGGCAAGCAACTGCTGCGTAAAGACCGTTGTCTGTGTAAGAAACCCAGGTCCGATGGCCGAAGTGGCCATAAGAAATGCAGCTCCCATAATTGCAGAGCTATGTGATGGCTTTAATGACAATATTATTTTGGTTTAATATCTCATTGATTTTTTTTGCAAACAAGATTGCCTGTTTTCCATCGCCATGAATACAGATTGTTTCAGCCGTAATGGGGATTGATTTTCCCGAAACAGTTATGACTTTGCCTTCTTTTACCATTTGCAAAACCTGTTGCACAGATTGTTTTTCATCTTCTATTAAAGCATTTGGGTGTGACCTTGATGTCAGGCTTCCATTATCCTTATAAGTGCGGTCGGCAAAAACCTCGTTGGCCGCTCTTAAACCAATTGCTACTGCTTCAATGATAAGATGACTGCCGCTCAATCCATATAAAATGAGTTCATCACTTACATCTTTTACTGCAAGTGCAATGACAGAAGCCAGTCGCTTTCCTCTTGCCGCCATATTGTATAACGCTCCATGTGGTTTTACGTGGTGTAATGAACCCCCTGCCGCTTTTGCAATTCTGTCGAGATGAAAAATTTGTTTTGTCATAAGGTCATACACTTCGGCTGAAGGTAAATGCATATCTGTTCTTCCGAAATTTTCTTTATCAGCATAAGATGGATGTGCTCCGACCGCAACATTATATTTTATGGCCAGTTCAACCGTACGCTTCATAGTGTCTTCATCACTGGCATGATAACCGCAGGCAATATTGGCAGAAGAAATAAAAGGCATAATTGCAGCATCATTGCCGATGCCTTCGCCCATGTCACAGTTAATATCAATAGTTTTCATATTACGACTTCCAGATTTGCTCCAGCCGGAATTTACAAGCATTCTCTAACTGCAACAAATGCTGCTGTTGTTTTATTATTAAATTTTCTGCAGTTTGCTGGTCAGTAAGGCGAAAATAAATTTTATCACCTGCCTTCATTTGCGCCAGCTTTGAGTGATGTGCAGTAATAACATGAACTATTCTCGGATAACCTCCGGTTGTCTGGTGGTCTGCCATCAGGATAATCATACGTCCATCGGGTAACAACTGAATAGTTCCAAAACTTACTGCTGAAGAAACCACTTCTTCATTTGAAATGCTATTCAACGGCTGGTGGTTCAGCCGGTAACCCATCCGGTCCGATTGGTTAGTTATCATGAATGACGTCGTCGCAAAACTTTCTTTTGCTTCATTGCTTAGTCTTTCCCATTCTTTTCCGGGAAGCAGGAACACTTCTTCTTTATCATTATCATTCCAATGTATATCAGCCTGCCATGGAAACACCATAAATTCATTTTCTTTCAGTAAAAAAGAAATGTCTGCTGGATTATGAAGAGGAAGCTCATCATCTTTCTGCAGGGATCTGCCTTTATAGCCTCCTGCCTTTGCTTTCAAATGTGTGCTGCAACTGTTCAACCATTTTTTTATTGCAAACCCTCCTTTAACAGAAAGATATGCTCTTGCCCCTTTTTTGGGATGATGAAACTGCAATACTGAATTTTTACTTACTGCAATACAGTGCAGGTTTGGCACAGGTTCGCCATTGATGCTTGCGGAGAAATCAGCTCCACTGACAGCAATTAATGCCGGCCGTGTAAACATAAAAACGGAAGCGGGAAAATGTATTTCAATGACAGCCTCATTCAGGTTGTTGCCAACAAGCATATTTGCCACCCGCATGGAAAACCTGTCCATAGCTCCGCCCGGATTAACACCGAGGTGTTGGTAGCCATAACGGCCCATATCCTGAACGGAATCAAGAATTCCTGCTTTGATAATTTTCATACTCATCCTTACTTATTGAATAAAACTGAACTTCATCTCCTGTTCCAAGTAAAATTGCATTTTCCCTGCCTGCATCAAAAATTTTCATCGGCGTTCTTCCGATTATCTGCCACCCGCCGGGAGAATCTAAAGGATAAATACCAGTTTGTTTACCTGCTATGCCAACGCTTCCTTCAACTACCGGCACTGGCTCCAGTTTACGGGGTGTTTCAATCCTTTCATCTACTTCGCCCATATAAGAAAACCCTGGTAAAAAGCCCAGCATATAAACAAGGTAAGTTCTCGAAGTATGCAGATGAATCACCTCTTCAACATTTATATTTTTTGCAAAAGCTAAACTTTCCAGATCAGGCGCCAGCACTTTTTCATAACAAACCGGTATCTGCACCAGCCTTGCTGTTTCATTAACTATCGGAATATCCTGGTTCAATATTTTTTCCAGTTCTTGCTTCAACCATTCATACACGGTTTTTTCTTTCACTTTTTTTTTCAGGGAAATAACATCAAAGTAAATGCTGAGCGAACTGTAAGCTGGGATAGCTTCTATCATTCCATCAAAAGGCTTTTTTTGCAAATGATGAAACAGGGCAGTTACTTTCCTGTTAACCGCTTCATTAATCACATTGCCTAAATCAAGAGTAATGGCCGAATCGCCAAGCGGAAAAATCTGGTATGAAGAAACGGGCTGCATTAATAAAAATCCATTTGAAGATACACACTTAACTTTACTGCCGGATGGGTCAATTTAACTGGAACGATAGCATAAATTTATTGTCAAAACTTACACCCCGCCGTGCATGGAATGCAGGCAAGGTGTTAGGCAGTTATTACCTGAGCAAATGGACAAAGAAATCGATCCAATGGGGTTATCCGGTTTCAATTTCCTTCGAACCAACAACATCATGCAACCTTCGTTGCCCGGAATGCCCAAGCGGGTTAAGAGCTTTTACGCGGCCTACAGGCATGTTGAGTAAGAATTTTTTTGGCGAAACCATTGACCAGTTATCGAAAGAACTTTTGTACCTCGTATTCTATTTCCAGGGCGAACCTTATCTGAACCCGGATTTTCTTGAGATGGTAAAATATGCTTCACAGAAGAAAATTTACACCGCTACATCTACCAATGCGCACTACCTGAATGATGAAAATGCAAAACGAACAATTGAAAGTGGATTAGACAGGTTGATTATTTCCATTGATGGAACCACCCAGGATGTGTATCAACAATACCGCATTGGTGGAAATCTTCAGAAAGTGATTGATGGCACAAAGAATATTGTGAAATGGAAGAAGGAGCTGAAAAGTAAAACACCTTTTATCATTTTCCAGTTTTTAGTGGTAAAGCCAAATGAACACCAGATCGAAGATGTAAAAAAGCTTGCAAAAGAAGTTGGTGTAGATGATGTTTGGTTCAAAACAGCACAGGTTTACGATTTTGAACATGACCCCAATAATCTTATTCCTACTATTGATAAATACAGCCGGTATAAAAAAAATGGCAATGGGTATGAATTCAAAGGTAAACTTGCAAACCATTGCTGGCGACTATGGCACGACCCCGTAATTACATGGGATGGACTGGTGGCTCCCTGTTGTTTTGATAAAGACGCACAACATCAACTGGGCGACCTGAAACAAAAATCATTTAAAGAAATCTGGAATAACGGGGAATACAAAAAATTTCGTACTGCGATTTTAAATGGAAGGAAGAACATTGATATTTGTTCCAATTGCAGTGAAGGAACAAAGGTTTGGGAAAACCACTAAGCTCTTTCAGGAGATAATTCTTACCAATTCCATATTGAATCATAGACTTTCCTGTAAAAAGAAATAAACCCTTCGCCGAAATTTTTAAAAGATTCAAGGATAAGTTTCATGGTGGTCCGTTTTGGTAATTAAAATTGCAGTTCTTTTTGTTTCCACCCAATACTACTTTCAGGGTGTTTGTATAAAAGTTGACAATTGGGACTAACTTGCAGCTGCATTTCCCTGGTTAATTAATTGTAAAATGGCTTTACCCATTTCCATTCTTTCCTCTCTTCAGCACCAGCACCTCGGACTGGGTTTACTTATTGATGGTTTACCCGATCCCCAGCTTCGTAAAATGGTTCAGGTTGGTAAATGGTCAGTTTTTGAAAACATAGTACACCTTGCTACCTATCAACATACCTTTTTAATTAGGGTAGAGAAGATGTTGTCGGAAGAAACACCTTCCTTTTCCCGCTATACAGCCGAAGCTGACCCACTATTTCACGACAACCTGGAACGAACCACATCTGCCACCATCGATGATTTTGTTGAAACCAGAAAATCTGTTATTACAAAGATTGCTTTACTAAAAGAACTTGAATTAACCAAAAAAGGACTACACCCCGCCTTTGGCCCAATGACCATTCTGCAATGGACCGAATTCTTCTTGCTGCATGAGGCGCATCACCTTTTCACCATTTTTAAGCTGGCTGCTGAGTTAAGAAAAAATTAAAAAAGAAAGTTAAGTGAAATAATTCCGAATAGTTCAATGTTTAAACATTAAATTTGCTCTCTAAATTATTTAACCTGAAAAATAATATTATGAATGACTTAAGAACAAATGTTGATCAACTCAACCAGATGATCCTCGAAGGCAATATCCTGGATGCTTTTGAAAAATTTTATGATGAGGAAGTGGTGATGCAGGATAATGACTACCCGGCAAGGGTTGGAAAAGAAATTAACCGCCAGTACGAAGAGACTTTTGTAGGGGGGCTCATTGAGTTCCGCGGAGCAAAAGTTATCAATACAGTTGTAAGCGATGACCTGGCGGTAACCGAATGGTGGATGGACTTTACCCACAAAGATTTTGGAACCCGCAACTACCGTCAATTGGCGGTACAGCGCTGGAAGAACGGAAAGATTGTAGAAGAAAAATTTTACTACAATAATTAACCGACGGTAAGACATTTATCACAAAAAGTTCCGGGCCGGCTTATTACCTTAGCCTGAAACTTTTTATTTTTAATAAAACAGTGATGTATGGGAATTGGAAAAGATATCCATCAGCTTAAATTCCGAAATGTATATCAGAAGGCTGTAGTTAACCTGATATACACTGCCAACTGGATGAGGGAAAAAAGCACCGGGATTCTGGATGCGGAAGAAATAACTCCCCAGCAGTTTAATATTCTCCGCATCCTTCGCGGCAGTCATCCCAAACCTCTGTCTACCCTCCAGATCAGAGAAAGGATGCTGGATAAAATGAGCGACACGAGCCGTATTGTAGACCGCCTGATAACAAAGGGGCTGGTAAAGAAATACACCTGCAAAGCAGACCGCCGGTTGGTAGATGTTACCATTTCAGATAAGGGTTTAAAGTTGCTGGAAAGACTGGATAAAAAACAGGATGAAATGGACGCCGTATTAGATAATCTTACCGAAAAAGAAGCAACTGAATTAAGCAATCTTCTTGATAAAATAAGGGATAAAGAATAAGCTAACTTCATGTTTTCAGATATATTTTTTGAAATTCATCAGCATGAGATTGCTATTTGTATTTTTTCTCTTTTCAATTTTCTTTTTCAATTCTTCTGCACAACCCAAATATGAGTTCCGTGCCGTTTGGATTGCTTCCGTAGATAATATAGACTGGCCGCCAAAAGGCATGGTGAATGCAGATAGCCAAAAAGTTGAGTTCATTCGCCAGTTGGAGTTACATAAAAGTAATGGCATGAATGCTGTCATCGCACAGGTTCGCCCTGCTGCAGATGCATTTTATCCTTCGCAATACGAACCATGGAGCCAGTGGCTTACAGGTACTCAGGGCAAGCCACCAGATCCTTATTACGACCCGCTTCAGTTCATGATTGAAGAAACACATAAAAGGGGAATGGAATTTCATGCCTGGTGCAATCCTTACCGTGCAGATTTTAATATAGGAGCATCATCCATTGCGCCAACTCATATCACCAAAGTTCATCCTGAATGGTTTCTTAATTACGGAGATAAAAAATACTTCGATCCTGGAAGTAACGAAGTTCAGCAGTTTGTGGTGAATGTGATTCGTGATATAGTGAGTCGCTATGATGTAGATGCGGTGCATATGGATGATTATTTTTATCCTTACCGGATTGCGGGCAAAGAATTTCCTGATGAGAATTCCTATAAGAAATCCGGAAGCAAACTTTCAAAGGATGACTGGAGGAGAAGTAATGTGGATTCTATAATTAAAATGATAAGCATTGCTATAAAGAAAGAAAAGCCTGGAGTACAGTTTGGGATTTCCCCTTTCAGCGTATGGCGCAATAAAGACAAAGACCCACAGGGCAGCGACAGCAGGTCTTCGCAAACGAATTACGATGATCTCTATGCTGATATTTTATTATGGCTGAAAAAAGACTGGATAGATTATGTGGCGCCGCAACTATACCTGGAAATCGGGCATGATAAAATTGATTACGCTAAGATGCTGGACTGGTGGAGCAGGAATTCTTATGGGAAACATTTATACATCGGGCTTGGCATTTACCGTGCCGGCAGCAATACGGCCTGGAAAAATCCAAATGAACTGCCTAACCAGGTAAAACTATTGCGCCAATATCCCAATGTGCAGGGCAGCATTTATTTTAGCAGCAAATCGTTTAACAATAATCCCAATGGCTGGAATGACAGCCTGAAAAATAATTATTATAAAACACCGGCGCTGATTCCACCGATGGGCTGGATTGACAGGGACAAGCCATGGCCCCCGATAGTTGATAAATCAATTATAAACGACTCCGTACTCCATCTGAGTGCCATAGCTGATCCAAGGAACCATGTGCCTGTTAAATATTTTGTTATTTATAAGCTAACAGCATCAACTAATGCAGAACGGTTTGGCACCAGCTCTCCGCGGAATATTTACCGGATCATTGTAGCCTCAGAAAAATTTGAATTTTCAGATACACTTTTATCAAAAAATTTTTCATACAGGTATCTTATTACCGCCGTGGGAAAAAATAATAATGAAAGTGACGTGAGTGAAATGGCCATTCTTGTACAACCCAATGGCAGGTGGAAGTTCTATTAGATGCTTTATTGTTTTCCTTCCAATTTGTTTACATATTCCAATGAACCCAACCTGAGCCTAAAAGGGATCATGGTGATATGTTCAAATTTCAGTTCCTGCTGGCAAAAAAAACCAAGGGATTCAACATATGTTTTTTGTGAAATACTCTTGATTGGTAATGTCAGGCTTTTAATCCATTCCGGAGAAGAGAAGGTTTTTTGTGGCAGATTATAATTCCGGTATTGAGGATTAAACGTAACATTCTTCACATACTGTGGCGTGAACCTGTTGGCCCATCTTTTCTGGTCAAATTGTATATATCCTGCAACCTGCCCGATTGTTTTTTGGCGCTGAAAAACTTCCTGGGAAACAAGTGGCTGAATAAATACAAGGAGCACAACAATTAATTTAAGAGTTCGTTGCAGCATCCCTAATTATTTTGTTCCTAAATTTACGGCCTGATTTTTGATAAGCGACAAACTTTTTTCAGGAAACAGCAACTTATTTGAAGATAATGGCTTTAAGTCAAGGTTTACAGCAAAAGCTTTTACAGAAACTCTCTCCCCAGCAGATTCAACTGATGAAACTGCTGCAGGTGCCTACGGCCAACCTTGAAGAACGCATTAAAGAGGAAATGGAAGAAAACCCTGCGCTGGAGCTGGATGAAGAGGGACATGAAGACAACTTTGATGATGTAAAAGATGAATTTTCTGAAAATGGGGAAGAAGAATTTGATGAACCTGACGGCAGCGAAACTGAATATGATAATATTGATATCAGTGAATATGTAAGGGATGGCGATGATGATATAGCTGACTATAAATTGAGAGATGATAACTATCCGGAAGATGATGATAAAAAGACGTTACCTTATAAAACCGAAACCAGTTTTTATGAATTGCTGCTGAACCAGCTGGGCATGCTCAAGCTGGAAGAAAAGCAACAGAAAATTGCAGAGCAGATTGTTGGCAGTATTGGTGAAGATGGTTACCTGCGGCGGGAAACAGCGGCTATTGTAGATGACCTGGCTTTTCGCCAGAATATTTCTACAACAGAAGCAGAAGTAGAAGAAATCATAAAAAAGATTCAGCAGTTTGATCCACCAGGTGTGGCAGCAAGGAACCTGCAGGAATGCCTGTTGCTGCAATTATACCGTATGCAGGATGAGGGAAAAAATGTTCAACTGGCAATAAGAGCCATATCAAAATATTTCGATGAGTTCACAAAAAAACATTACGAAAAAATTCAGCGGGGATTAGATTTAAATGATGAACATCTGAAAGAAATGATGCAGCAGATTGTCCGGCTGAATCCCAAACCCGGAGGCATCGTGGGGGAGATGAACAAAGCAGAAAACTATGTAGTACCGGATTTCTTTATTATCAATAACAGTGGCAAACTTGAGCTGACACTGAATTCAAGAAATGCACCAGAGCTGCGGATCAGTGAAGGTTATCGTGATATGCTGAAAGAATATGACCGTGGGGCAAAAAAAGATAAACGCCAGAAAGAAGCGGTGCTTTTCATTAAACAAAAAATAGATGCAGCCAAATGGTTCATTGATGCCATTAAACAACGACAACACACGTTGTTCAGCACTATGACAGCGATCATGAATCACCAGTATGAATTTTTCCTGACAGGGGATGAAACAAACCTGAAACCGATGATCCTGAAAGACATTGCGGAAAAAACCAATCTCGATATTTCCACGGTAAGCCGCGTGGCCAACAGTAAATTTGTGCAAACGGAATTCGGAACCTACCGGCTGAAATTTTTCTTCAGCGAATCACTGAGCACCGATAGCGGCGAAGAAGTGTCCACAAGAGAAGTAAAGAAAATATTAAGTGATATGATTGAAGCCGAGAGCAAAAAGAAACCTCTGAGTGATGAGCATCTGACTGAAATGCTTCAGCAAAAAGGCTATAATATTGCACGGCGAACCGTGGCCAAATACCGGGAACAGCTCAATATACCCGTGGCCCGTTTGCGCAAAGAACTTTAGCTATGAGTACAAGACTGGTTGTAGATAAAGAAAGTCACCTGAAGGAAATGAAAATGCAGGAAGGCTCATCACAACCGGCCTTCATCATCGTCTTCGCAAAAGTAATTTCCTTTATTTTTCACCCGCTGTTCATACCTGTTTACATTATTTTTTTTCTTTTAAAAATTCACGGGTATTTATTAGCCGGTTTTAATGACTGGGAAAAGCTGAAAGTTTTTTTACAGATGTTTGTGAACTGTACTTTTCTTCCCCTGCTTAGCGTATTACTGCTGAAAGGTTTGAAATTTATAGATTCGATTTACCTGCGGACACAAAGGGACAGGATAATTCCCTACGTTATCTCCATGATTTTTTATTTCTGGAACTGGTATGCGTTTAAAAATAATGCCGAGATAAAAGAAATTGTTGACCTGAGCCTTGCTGTTTTTATTTCTTCCATAATTGGTTTCCTGGCAAATATTAATTTAAAGGTCAGTATGCACGCCATTGCAGTGGGTGTGATGCTTACCTTTATGGCAATACTCACACTTCAGGACAGCTCTAATCTCATTTTATACTTCTGCCTTACTGTATTTATTACCGGTGCAGTATGCACCTCCCGCTTTATTGCATCAGATCATTCTGCAAAAGAAGTTTATACCGGTCTGTTTATCGGGATCATTTCCCAGTTGCTGGGGCATTGGTTATAAAACAAAAAAGCCTCCCGATAATTACCGGGGAAGCTTTTTGTTTTCATCCATCCTTGTTATGCGTCCAAATTCAGCCGTTTAATATTTTAGAGCCGGTCAGGTAACTCTTGCTTGGATGATATATAAATAAGCAGCTTCCGTTTTTAATCGTATTAATCAGCGATGATGAATATTTTTTCGGTACGGCAGGGCATCCAAAACTGCGGCCGATGTAGCGGCTGAAGCGTAAATAATTATCACCTACATAACTGGATCCATGCACTACAATTCTTCTTCTTTCCGCCATATCATTAAAACCCTTTTCCAGGCCATCGATAGTTAATGCCAGGCCATGATCTCCCCAATACGTTTTCCTGGTTACATAAAAACCAAGACTGCTTTGCAATGACTCGGGCCTGTTGGAGAATTTTTTTGCATACTCACCCCCGGAATTCCTTCCGTGGGCAACATGCGTATTCAGCAATAATTTGTAATTAGTAAGATCAATCAGGTACAATCTTTTTCTTCTTGATGATTGACTGAAATCGCAGATAGTAATAATTCCTTCTTTATTGATCAGTCCTTCTTCCAGCAGGCGATGATAACCTTTATAAGCATATATAAAGGCTTCTTTTTTTAAACCAAACTGCTGCAATTTTATACTGTCATACAACTCAGTGATGGCGTCATTAACAGCCGTTGAATCGTATAGTGCAATGATAAAAGGAGAAGCGTTTTCCGTGTCCTGTCTTACTACAGTATTACTACCGGCATTGAACTGAGGGAAAAATATAAATAAAGAGGAGGCAAACGATGTTAATATAGTTGATATTAACCTTGGCATGGATACGGATTTGGATTATGAAACGGAAACAGGTGTGAAAATATTATTCACATTCAGGAAATGCAATCCAAATAAGTGTTTTTTCTTTCTTTTTGGGAGAATTACGATGAATAGTTTTTCATTTACAGGGAAACTACGGGAGAAAATTTCAATTTTCTATATGGTGATGCAGATGCCTTTGTTTGATGATGAATTCATTTGAATAAATTTTCAGCAGCAACATGAATATAGAAATAAGCAACGGACCGAATATAAGTCCGATGAATCCAAAAAGACTCAGACCAATTATAACACCAAACACGGTAACCAGCGGATGCACATTACCAATTTTTCGTGCCAGTGTAAAACGGAAGAGATTATCAACGGTACCAATTATCCCGAATCCAAATACCAGCATGGCCACACCCTGCCAGGTCTGGTTGTTGGCAAAGAATATAATTGCCAGCGGTACATAGGCCAGCGCTGCGCCCACAAAAGGTATCATGGCGGTAATGCAGGTGACCACAAACCAGAACCAGGGTTCTTTCACTCCTATTATTAAATAACCTATCAACCCTACTACACCCTGCAACACGGCAATTACCGGGATGCCAACTGCATTACTGATAACCATATTCTGAACTTCTTTCCCGATTTTATTGACGTTTTCATCTTTTAACGGTACATGTTCGTACAAAGCATTTTCCATTTCTCTGCCATTTACCAGCATAAAGTATAAAATGAAATACATAAAGAAAATGGTGCCCAGCGTATTAAATGTAGCGTTTAATACTTTTGGCAGACTTTGGGCAATCAGGTTACCGAGTTTATTAATATTCTCATCGCTGACAATCTCAATGCCAAATCTTTGGTGAAGGTCACCGGAGACTTTTTTCAGCGCATCAATCAGCTCCGATGAATGTTCCATGGCATAAGAAACTTTTGAAGAAAGCATATTTACCAGTGTGCCGATAGGAAAAAGAATAACGATCATGGAAAGGAACATCAGTGAAAAAGCGGCTAACCCTTTAGGCCAATTCTTTTTTATGGTCAGGTGAAACATCCAGCGGCGCATCACAATATAAAGAGTGATGGCGCCAAGCAGTGCCGGCAGAAAAGTGTATAGCTGAAGACAAAGAAGAAGACCCAGCAAAACAATGATCAGCAAAAAAAATATCTGCCGGATGCGGTTCTGGTCAATTACATTATTACTCATGCAGGTAATTTACCTGCTAAAGATATTCAAAAAATAAAAAGCTGCTTCCTGGCGGCCTTTTTATGAATTATATCTGCACCTGTTTCCATTTCCCTTTTTTGAAGTAATACCAGGCTGCAAGTGCCAGTGCTGTTTCAGCAACCGGTATTGCAATAAATGCACCTGCCACTCCCATTTTAAAAACCTTAACGAGAAGATAGGCCAGTGGTATCTGGAAGAACCAGAAACTAAGCAGGTTGATCCTTGTTGGCGTTTTGGTATCTCCGGCTCCATTCAGCGCCTGTATCATCACCATTCCTATTCCGTAAAAAATATATCCTGTGCCGATTATCTGTAATGCCTGTGCCCCGAACTGTAAATCTTCAGGCACTTTTGTAAAAATGCTGATGATAGGTTTTGCGAAAAAGACAAACAACAACATTACCCCCGACATAAAAATGGCATTGTACTTTGTGGTAAGCAATACACTTTTTTCTGCACGGTCAGGATGCTTTGCCCCAAGATTCTGACCAACCAATGTTGCTGCAGCATTACTTAAACCCCAGGCGGGCAAAATAAAAAATACAACATTGCGGATAGCAATCTGGTATCCGGCTGATGCATGAGTGCCGCCCGTTACAGCCACCAGTTGTGCGAGCACAATCCAGCTTCCCGATGCAATGATGAACTGGAAAGTTGCCGGCCACGCAATCTTCACCAGCGATTTCATCAGGGGGAAATCAATAATAAAATGTTCTTTGCCTAAATTGATGGTTCCTTTTTTGTTCCAAAACAAATGATAACACTGGTATAGCACACCGGTGCCCCTGCCAATCGTAGTGGCAATAGCTGCGCCCTTCAATCCCAGTTCAGGGAATGGACCCCAGCCATTAATCAGCGCCGGGCAAAGAAAAATATTGATTAGACTGGCCAGCCATAAACTGCGCATTGCAATAGCTGCATTGCCGGCACCGCGGAAAATGCCATTGATGAGGAAAAGAAGAATGATCACCATGCTGCCACCCAGCATGATCCGGGTAAAGATGGTACCGTCTTTTACTACTTCGGGAGTGGCGCCCATGATGCGCAGAATATCCGGGGCAAAAACTAATCCTATGCTGCTGACAAAAACAGTAGCGAATAATGCCATAATTAAAGCCTGCATACCTGCATGGGCTGCGGCATCAGGATTTTTTTCACCCACTCTTCTGGCCACCATGGCGGTAGCAGCAGTGCTTAATCCAATAGCAAGCGAATAAACAATTGTAATAACCGATTCTGTTAATCCTACTGTTTGGGTTGCATTGGAGCCCAATTTGCTGACAAAGAATATATCCACTACTGCAAATACACTTTCCAGGCTCAGCTCGAGAATCATAGGTATAGCCAGCAATATGATGGCCACACGGATGCTGCCTTCTGTATAGTCGTGTTCCGAGCCGCGGATCGATTGCCCGATCAATGAAATGAAATAAGACAGTTTGCTTTTATGTAGAGGTTGATGCTGCATGATTGAAACTCTTTTGAAATTAGGAAAATAACCCTTCGGCAAGCTCAGGGTGACAAAACAACAAAGTTGTTACTGTAAAAAAGCCGTAGATATCAGGTTCTATCCCGATAGCGGTCGGGAGGTGATAAACCTGCCTGCCGTGCAGGCAGGCCTTAGCAGATTTTCATATTCAATAATTGAACGAATGTCAAATGTAAGAGATAATCTTTAACCGGCAAATCGCAGTGCAGACAAATATTGATGAATGTACTTATCCTTTTGTTTGCGGCGGTATTGAAGGATGAAGCGGGGATGAGGCAATGGGATAATTTCTTTGAACCAGTGCTGATCTTTATTTAATGCAGAAAAGTAATTGAAATTCTTTTCTCCGCCCACACAGAAACATTTTTCACGGTTCAGGTTCCATTTTAGTTGCTGGTTGATACAGTCAATAATAAAAGGAGTAACAGCTTCCTGTAATTTTTTGTCATCATAATAATTCAGGTTCTTACCATTTTTTATAAACCCAAGTGGACTTATTGCTGAAATAAAAAATTGCTTATAGAATTTTTCGCAACCTCCGGATTCTTCTATCATTTCATAAATGAACTCTGCCGAAAGTTCAGTCTGGTTTTTAAAAGAATGCTCAATGCCGCAGTTTTCTTTCAGTTGTTTGGGCGCAGTAAAATTTATTCCTGTTGTGCCTGCTCCGAAGCGACCCGGGTTAATACCAAAAATGATAGTTCTCTCCTTGTTGTCAGAAAAATATTTTTTGAAAAACCGTGATACCACAGTCATCACTTCTTTGTTTTTTTGAGGGAACAATATCTCAACATCCACCGGCAGATCTGTTGGAAGCTGAAGATGTTTATAGAAATGAATTATTTTTTCGGCAAGAACAGACATAGATAAGTAAATCAAAAAGCCCCGAATCATCCGGGGCTTTGCTCCTGCTGCTGGACTTGAACCAGCGACCCTCTGATTAACAGTCAGATGCTCTAACCAACTGAGCTAAGCAGGAATTCGGGGCTTGCCCGCTGGAGCTTTAGCGCAGGCGGGCGGCAAAAATAGGGAAAAAAGGTTTGGGGCAAAACAGAAAAGCTATTTAAACCAGCCAAATAATCCGCCACCTTCTTCCGTTCCCACATATACACCATCATCACGGATTTCCACCGGCCAGTTTTTAAGGTAATATCCTTCACCACTTATATTGCGGCCGTTTTTCAGATCGTACTTATAACGGTGTAAAGGGCAAACAATATTTCCCAACGCATCAATATGCCCATCAGCTAAAATACCGCCGGCATGTGGACATTTGTAAACAAATGCAAATACTTCTTTATTGTATTTCCCGATACAGATATTCTTTCCGTTCAGTTCTCCCACGCCAATATCATTTTCAGCAAAATTTATTTCATTCAGATGATCTGCTATTTTGTGCCAGGTGTATTTCTTTTCGATCATGGTAAGTTTTCTTAAACCTCCCCGTTGGGGAAGTTGGTGGGGCTGGCTTTAATAGAGGAATTCTGTTTTGTAAGGATAACGGATACGATATATTTCTCTTACTTTCTTGAGAATTTGTTTCCTGAGTTCACTGATATTTCTTTTCTGTGTTGCAGAAATGAAAACGGCATTGCCATCGGTTTCTCTTAACCACCTTTCTTTCAGGTCTTCCAGTATTTCTTTTTTAGTGCTCTCTTCCAACCACTCGTCAAACGTGTTCTTTTCGTACAAATCCATTTTGTTGAAAAGAGTAAGAGTGGGTTTTTCAAATGCATTTATTTCATGTAATGTTTTATTTACCACAGCCAACTGTTCTTCATAGCCCGAATGAGAAATATCCACCACATGCAAAAGAATATCTGCTTCTCTTACTTCATCCAGTGTGCTTTTAAAACTTTCTACCAGGTGATGTGGCAGCTTGCGGATAAAACCTACTGTATCGCTCAATAAAAAAGGAGTGTTTTCAAATACCACTTTTCTTGTTGTAGTATCCAGCGTGGCAAATAATTTATTTTCTGCAAACACATTGCTTTTGCTCAGCAAGGTCATTAATGTTGATTTGCCCACATTGGTATAACCCACAAGCGCCACACGGATAAATTCACCACGGTCCTTTCTTTGGGTAAAAGCCTGTTTGTCGATCCCCGCCAGTTTTTTTCTCAGCAAGGAAATTTTATCACGAACAATACGCCGGTCGGTTTCAATCTCCGTTTCCCCGGGACCTCTTGTACCAATACCGCCACCCAAACGTTCCAGGTGCTTCCACATACCTCTCAATCTTGGTAAGATATACTGGTATTGCGCCAACTCTACCTGTGCTTTTGCTTGTGCGGTTTTGGCCCTGTGGGCAAAAATGTCAAGAATCAGATCGCTTCGGTCGATTGTCTTTATATCGGTAGCTTTTTCAATATTGTTGATCTGTGCGCCGGAAAGTTCATCATCGAAGATGAGGACACGGATATTTTTTCCTTCACAATATTTTTTAATTTCTTCCAGTTTGCCTTTACCAACAAAAGTTTTACTGTCGGGATGCAGAAGTTTTTGCGTGAACCTTTTTACGGCGACAGCGCCTGCTGTTTCTGCCAGGAAAGCCAGTTCGTCGAGGTATTCATTGACATGGTGCTCTGCCTGGTCTTTATGAACAAGACCAACCAGCACGGCCCGTTCTTCTTTTTCTATACGATTCTTTTTATTCAGCATGATTATTCAGCAAACTAATTATTTCAGAGAGCTACAAAAATAAAAAAGCAATCTGTGAAGACAGGTTGCTTTGAAAAAATATTATTGATATGCCAAGTGAATTTTATAAACCACTTAAGGTTAAGCCAATGGAATAAGGTTTGGCTGTGGGGCCCAGTCCGTCTTTGATCAATGAGCCCAGTTGGTAGGTGCCGAACAGTGTCAGGTTGCCGCGGCCTATACGGCCTGTGCCCACCAGGCGGTTACTGTTAAAAAAGTATTTGTCCTTTTGTTTTTGTACAAACTTGTCATTAAAGCCTGCAACAGTAGTTCCATACTTATCTACCCAGTTTTTTCCTTTTGAATGAATATCAACCAGCGTACCCACTTTTGCTCCAATGGCAATTTTCCAGCTTTTGTTATTGACTTGGGGGTTGCTTGAAAAACGAAGTTCAATAGGAAGTTCAAGAAAAGCAGAAACTAATTTGTATTTTTTATAATGATTAGTGTCTTTCACGTTTTGAAACCGGAGCGGGTTGCTGTGGTCAATATGAGTAATGTTGGTTTTGTCAAAAAAGATGTGATCTGTTCCAATACCCGGGCCAATGGCCACGCTGAACCGGGGATCTGTCTTGAAAGGGAAATCGAGCATCAGGTAAAAATTAAAACTGCGGCTGAAACCTTTTGGACTGATGCTGTCGGGTGTAGAAGCCCATCCTGCAATCCCGTATTGAATCATGAAATGATCATTGGCACGGCCGGCAAGAGATACCTTGCTCCAATCCTTTTTCTTCTTTTTGGTTTCAGGGGTGGGACTATCCTGGGCAAAAGCCATAATAATAAAAAAACAAGCAGTAACAGACAGTAATATTTTCTTCATATTCAGGTATGTAATGGACAAAAGTATTTTCATCCCGGTTAACAAAAGGTTAAAGAACCTTTTAAAAAAAATGCGGAAAGGTTTCCGCATCTGTTTATTTCGTGGACCCTGTTGGGATCGAACCAACGACCCCCTGATTATGAGTCAGGTGCTCTAACCATCTGAGCTAAGGGTCCTGCCTTTATTGGCGGGGCAAAAATAGAAAAATAGATGAATGCAACGAATTATTTCACCTCTTCAAAGTCAATATAATCACCAGCCGATTCTTTGTCAGATGTAGTTTTTGAATTGCCGGCCTGCTTGTCGGGCGAAGTCTCAGTGAAGCTGGATTGCTGGTTCATTTGATCCTGCATCTGGCTATGCATTTCGCGAAACTGTTTTTTTACCTGGCTGCTTGTTTTGTAAATAGGAATAATGAAATCAAAAATCAGCCTGTACAGGATGTAGATAAGAAAAACATATAAGAGGTATCTTAAAAACATAGTGCAAAGTTATTCTATCAGTCTTTTCGATTGTCGTTAAAGTTTGTTTTAACCGGATTTGGATGATAAGTGGTATTTGCTTTACATTTGCACCGGCATTGATTGAGAGAAGGGAACGAGGTCCGTTCCCTTCTTCTTTTGTCAGAACTGATGAATCCGGAAACACAGATACAGGCTATAGAACAGAAATTGGGCAAACTGCTTGAAAATGAACAGGGTTACTTCCTGGTAGAATTAAACATCAGCCCGGCAAATAACATAAAAGTATTTGTAGATGCCGACCAGGGAGCCTCCATTGACCATTTGACCAAACTGAACCGGGCTCTTTATAAACAAATTGAAGAAGGCGGGATGTTTCCTGGCGGAGATTTTTCACTCGAAGTTTCTTCACCCGGCCTTGATGAACCGCTGAAACTTCAGCGACAGTACCTGAAAAATGTTGGCCGTTATGTAGATATACTCATGAAAAGCGGGGTAAAACTGGAAGGAAAATTGATCAACAGCACGGAGAACGAAATTATGATAGAGGAAGAAAAGGGAAAAGGCAAAAAAAAAGAAGTGATTCAGTATATTGTTTTAAAAGACGAAATAAAAACAACAAAAATTCAAATAAGGTTTTAAAAGTTTGTTCTCAATAGGAATTTGTCCCGAAGGGACTCCTTTGAAGGGATTTAGAAACTGAAAATTAAAAAATGTGTTATGTCAAGTATTAACCTGATTGATGCGTTCCAGGAATTTAAAGAGGCGGAAAATATCGACCGTCCCACGATGATGAAAGTGGTTGAAGATGTTTTCAAAACCCTGCTGCGAAAAAAGTATGGCAGCGATGAAAATTTTGATGTTATTGTAAATGCGGAAAAAGGTGACCTCGAAATCATGCGCCGGCGCACTATTGTTGAAGACGGGCAGGTAAATGATCCGCTGGCAGAAATTGCTTACAGTGATGCCGTAAAAATTGAACCCGACTTTGAAGTGGGCGAAGAAATATATGAAGCGGTTGACATGTATGATTTTGGCCGCCGGGCTATTCTTGCTGCCAAGCAAACCCTGGCCAGCCGTATCGGCGATCTGAAAAAAAATGCACTGGCAAAAAAGTACAGCGAACGGATCGGGGAAATTATCAATGCAGAAGTGTACCAGGTCTGGAAAAAAGAAATTTTATTGCTGGATGA
>Ga0255310_10000008_pt1 | contig 39328 bp, 52 predicted proteins | sample EtOH1_T0_E1_meta_FD_201359 | JGI IMG/M metagenome (GOLD analysis project Ga0255310, IMG submission 201359) | Sandy soil microbial communities from University of British Columbia, Vancouver, Canada - EtOH1_T0_E1 | ecosystem: Engineered > Artificial ecosystem > Sand microcosm > Unclassified ...
TGAAGTGCAAATCTGCAGTAATGCGCTCCTCCTTCTGGGGGCGCAGACCATCAACTCGTTCAGCGATTCATCAGACCGCGCTACTCTGGTAGCGAACCTCTGGCCGAACACGCTCGACGCGGTGCTGCGGGCGCACCCGTGGAATTGCGCGGTCAAGCGCGTGCAGCTCGCCCCGGACGCAGCGGCCCCTGCTTTCGAGTGGGCGTATCAGTTCTCGCTGCCGGGGGACTGTCTGCGCGTGCTCACGATCGGCGAGGAAGGCGAGAACCCGGAGTATGCGATCGAGGGCCGCAAGATCCTCTTCGACGAATCGGCCTTGAAGCTGCGCTACGTCTACCGCAACGCCGACATCCCGAGTTGGGACGCGCTGCTCGTGCAGGCCGCGGAAGCCTACATCGCGATGACTTGCGCGTATCCGATCACGAAGTCCGCGTCGATGTTCGATGCGATGGCGAACCTCTGGAAGCTGAAATTGCGCGAGGCGCGTTCGGTGGACGGCATGGAAAACCCGCCGGACACGCTGGGAGACTTTCCACTGCTCAATGCCCGGCGAGGCTAGACCATGCCGCGCGTGAGCGTGATCAAAACGAACTTCACGGCCGGGGAGCTTTCCCCTCGGCTGCTCGGTCGCGTGGATGTCGCGCGCTACGCGAACGGGGCGAGGACGTTGCTGAACGCCTACCCGCTCGTGCACGGGGGGGCGAAGCGCCGCTTCGGGTTGAAATTCTCCGCGCGCGCGAAGAACGCCACGAAGCAGACTCGTCTGGTGCCCTTCATCTTCAGCCGCGACCAGGCGTTCATGCTCGAGTTCGGCGAGACCTACATCCGGTTCAACACGGGCACCGGGATCGTCACGCTCACCGCGCAGGCGATTACGAACATCACGAAAGCGAACCCTGCGGTAGTCACCTACTCCGGGGCGGACACCTTCGCGAACGGCGACCGCGTGATCATCCAGAACGTGCTCGGGATGACGGAGGTCAACAACCGCGAGTTCACCGTCGCGAACGTGAACACCGGGGCGAACACGTTCGAACTTTCGGGCGTGAATAGCGCCGGGTACACGACGTACGCCTCCGGCGGCACGGTCGCCGAAATCTACGAGATCGCTTCACCGTGGGACGACACCGAGCTTGACGATCTGCACTACGTCCAGGGCGCGGACACGATGTTTTTGTCGCACACGAGCTACCCAATGCGAAAGCTCGTGCGCTACGGAAACACCAATTGGAAACTCTCGACGGTGACGTGGGAAGTGCCGCCGAACGACGAGATCGGCGAGCGTCCGACGACGACGCTGTCGCTGTCGGCTACCTCAGGGGCCGCGGTGACTGCGACCGCTGGCGCAGCTTCCTTCGAGGCTTCGGACGTGGGCCGCTACCTCGAATCCGGCGCCGGCCGCGGGCAGATCACCGGTTACACGTCGTCCACGGTGGTGACGGTCAATATCGCTGCTGCAGATGCGTTCGCATCGACCGGGCCGATCGCCTCCGGCTCGTGGAAGATCACCGAGAGCCCGAAGACCACCTGCACGCCGAGTGCGAAAGACCCCGAGGGCGCATCCGTCACCCTGACGCTGGGCGCGGCTGGATGGAAGAACTTGGCGGCCAATGTTCACGTCGGGAGTTACGTCGAGATCAATGGTGGCTTGGTCGAGATCACGGGCTACACCAGCACGACGATTGTTTCCGGGACTATCCGCACGGTGCTCGCGGCGACCACGGCGGCCCCTTCGGGTTCGTGGGCACTGCGCCAGGTGCAGTGGAACTCGATCGACGGGTATCCGCGGGCGGTGACGCTCTACGAGCAGCGCCTCGTGGCGGGCGGATCACCCGGCTATCCGAACGAAGTCTGGGGATCGCGATCCGGCGAGTATTTCAACTTCGCGGACGGCGTGGACGACTCGGACGGCTTTGCGTTCGCGCTTGCCTCCGACCAGGTGAACCCGATCGAGCACCTGGCCTCGACTCGGATTCTCCTTCCGCTCACGTACGGCGGCGAGTTCTCAATGGCAGGCGGTGTTGAAAAGCCGATCACGCCGACGAACGTACAGGCTAGGCTGCAGACGGTCTATGGCTGCGACGTGGCGCGTCCCGTGCGGGTTGCGAACGAGATCATCTTCGTGCAGCGCGGCGGAAAGAAGATCAGGGCCCTGGGCTACCGGGTCGAATCGGACGCCTTCAATGCGCCCGACGTGTCGATCCTCTCCGAACACATCACTGGCGACGGGATCCTCGAACTTGCGTTCCAGCAGGAACCAGATCAGGTGGTGTGGATGGTCCGCGCGGACGGCTACCTCGTGTCCATGTCGATCGACCGCGACCAGGATGTCGTCGGCTTCGCCAGGCACAACACGGACGGCGTCTTCGAGAGCGTGGCCGTCATGCCCTACAACGACGCGGACCAGCTCTGGGCGGTGGTCGTGCGCACGATCAACGGGGAAACAGTGCGCTACATCGAGCACATCGAAGATGGCTGTCAGACGGATGCCTGCATCACCGGGGACGTGACGGAGAGCGCGGTCACTTCGGCCACCTGGTCCGCTGGCGTGGTGACGGTGACTCAGACCGGGCACGGGTACTCGACGGGCAACACGATCAGGCTCTCGGACTTTGCGCCGGCCGCCTACAACGGCGAGTGGGAGATCACGAACACGGGGACGAACACCTACACGTTTGCGCTCGCCGCTGATCCAGGAGCGACGACGGTAGTCGGTACGGCCGCCAAGGCGACGACCGCCTGGTCTGGGCTCATGCACCTGGAGGGCGAAACCGTTGACATCGTCGCGGACGGAAACGTCTCCGCACAAAAGACCGTGTCGGCCGGCGCGGTGACGCTATCGCGGGCCGCCTACTCGGTCGAGATCGGCCTGCATTACGACTCTGTGATCGAGACGCTTCCGCCGGAACTCGGGACCGGACAGGGGACTGCACAGGGTAACGCTATTTCGATCCACGAGATCATCGTCCGCTTCCATGAAACGAAGGGCGGGACGGTGAACGGCCAGCCGATCCCAACGCGCTCCTTTGGATCTGGCCCCGTGCTCGATCAACCCGTGCCGGAATTCACCGGCGACAAGCGGATCGAGAACCTCGGCTGGGGCCGGGCCGGGGGAGGGGACTCGGACGGCTCAGTCACGATCACGCAAGACCAGCCTCTCCCCATGCAGGTGCTCGCGGTGATCACCCGGTTGACGGTCAACGACGGCTAGACCATGAAGCCCAGACACGCTCTCCCAGCCGACCTCCCCGCGCTTGTGGCCCTGGGTAGGGTCATGCACGCCGAAGCTCCCAGAATGCATTACACGCATTTTGACGGGGACAAAGTGCGTCGAGTCCTGGAGCACGCGATGCGCTCCGGGGTGGTGATCGTCCACGAGGGGACGGAGGGTGCGATCGACGGGGGCTTTGCCGGCGTTCTCACCGAGCGCTGGTACTCGCCGGACCTTATCTTTACGGATCTCGCGCTTTTCGTGCGGCCCGATACCCGCGGCGGGCTGACCGCCTACCGGCTGATCCGCGAGGCGCTGGACTGGTGCCAGGCGAAGGGCCTGAAACCCCGCGACGTGCAGATCGGCGTCTCGACCGGCATTCACCCCGAGCAGACCGGGCGGCTGTACGAATCGCTTGGGTTCAAGTGCGTCGGCGGCATCTACGAACTGGAGGCGTTCTGATGTGCACAGGTGTCGAAATTTTCATGATCGCGTCCACAGCCTTCAGCGCAGTGTCCCAGATCAGCCAAGGCCAGCAGCAAAAGCGCTTCAACGAGTGGCAGGCGCAGCAGGCAGAAGCCGATGCACAGGCCGAACGCGAACTGGGCCAGATCCAGGCCGATAAGACGCGCCGAGCGGGTCGCTCTCAGCAATCGGAGGCACGAGCGGCGCTCGCTGCGGGCGGGGTCGAAGTCGATTCAGGAACACCGGTGCGAATCTACCAGGAGATCGACCGAAGGGCTGAGGAAGACGCGCTGCAGCAGATTCTCTACGGAACTAGGAAGGGCACGCGCCTGGAGCAGGAGGCGGCCTCTCAGCGCATCGCAGGAGATCGTGCCGAAGCCGGCGGGTACCGTGGCGCGATCGGCTCGGTGCTTCGCGGCGGCGCGAATCTGATGGGGCCTGGCTGGAAGACCGTGCGCGCCGAACAGGCGCCGGCTCCGGTTGAAGACCGCGTGATCAGGATCGGCTAATGGCGCGAATCCGACTCGGGGACTTCGGGGCTGCGATTGCGCCGCCCGTTCCGTTCAACCAGCGCCGCGGGATGCGGGAAGCGTTCGTCACACCGGAAGGCGGGCTCGCGGATTCAGCGACCGCTGCTGCCGGCCATCTGCTCGCGGGCGAGCGCCAAGCCGCCAAGGAAGCCGAGCACGAGGCGAAGCGCCTTGCGCTGCAGGCCGAGGCCCAGCGAAAGCACGATGAAGAGCAAGCGCGCAGGAACCGTGCAGTGGCTGCGTTCGCGACCTACCGGGTCGAGTCCGACAACCTCGCTTCCGACATCGGCAACCGCCTCACCGAAGGGCAACTGAAGCGCGAGGATGCTCCGAAGGAACTCGACGCCGCGCTTGGAAAGCTGCGCAAGACACATCTCGATCCGCTCGACCCCGCGAGCCAGGCGACGCTCGCGGACAACCTGATCCTGTACGACGGCCACGCGCGCGCGAAGCTGCAGCAGGAGCTGCGCAACAGCGCACGGAAAGATCGGATTGATGCTTTCCAGAGCGCCGTCGAAGGCTACCAGCGTCTCGCGCTCACGGATCGCTCGTCGGCAATGATGCAGGCCGAGGCGCTCTTCAAGGGCGAAGGGGCGGCACTTCTCGGTGCGGACAAGGCCGGCAAGGGCCTGCAGCAGTTCCGTGAGCAGGTGACGTTCACCGACATCGACCGGCGCATCACTGCGTCGGCCATGAACGGGCGTGGACTTGCAAACCTACAGAAGGAACTCGCGGGCGCTCAATACGCTGACCTCGCACCGGAACGCCGGGGTTTTCTCGAATCGAAGATCCAGCGCGCGCAGCAGCATCTCGAATCGCGTGCCGAGATCGCCGAGCGCCGCCGGCTGAACGCGCTCGGCATCCAGGAGCGGCGGCTCGCCTGGTACGTTGAGAACGGCCGCGACATCCCGCAGAGCGAATTCGATTCGTTCGTGAGGGCATCGAAGGGCACGCCCTACGAGGGCATGGCCGGCATGATCGTGTCCGAGCAGAAGGCCGTCTCGGCGCTCACGGGATTGACCCCGGACCGGATGCTGGCGAAGGTGAAGGAGGTTGAGGCCGGGTACGGCGCAACTCCGAGCAAGGAGCAGATCGTCCACCTGGACAAGTTGAAGCGCTTCACCGAGCGCTCGATCAAGCAGCTCACGGAATCGCCTCTCACCTACGCGGTCGAACGCGAGGGCGCGAAGCTCGCACCACTCGATCTCGCGAACCCGACGAGCTGGAGCGACAACCTCGCGGCGCGCGCGTCGGTGCTCACAGAGCAATCGAAGCGCACCGGGGTCGCCCCGAAGGGCCTCTTCCCGCAGGAAGTGCAGGCGTTCACGAACCTGATGCGCTCGGCGCCGCCGGAGCAGAAGCGGGAACTGTTCGCGCAGCTTCGCAAGGGGTTCGGCGACGACAAGGTCTTCAAGGCGACGATGCAGCAGATCGCGCCCGATGATCCAGTGACTGCGGTTGCCGGGATCTACGCGGCGCGCGGGCTTCAGACGAACAAGGATCGCGTGGTGGCGGACTACATCCTGCGCGGTCAACAGATCCTTCGGCCTAACAAGAAGGAAGACGGTTCACCCGGTAAAGGTGGCCTACTTCCCATGCCGAAGGAGGACGCGCTGCTCCAAGCGTTCTCGACTTTTGAAAATAATGCGTTCGCCGGTCACGAGCAGACCCGCAGCGCGTTTTACCAGACCGCGCGCGCGATCTACGCGGCCCGCTCGGTTGAAGAGGGCGACTTCTCAGGCGAGCTGAAATCAAAGCGCTGGGAATCCGCAATGGCGCTTGCGACCGGCGGGATCAAAAGCCACAACGGGAAAGCTGTAGTCATGCCCTACGGCTACGACTACGACACGTTCAAGGATGGCGTGAGCGACCGCGCCAAAGCGATCGAGGTGAGCGGACGCCTGGCCGAAGGTCTCGAAGCATCGAAGCTGAAGAGCATGCCTCTTGAGAACGTGGGCGACGGGCGCTACATCTTCCGGGTCGGGGATGGAGTGCTCGTCGGGAAAGACGGTGCGCCCATCGTGATCGACTTCAACGAACCCGTTGCGCCCAGCGGCCCGAGCTGGAAACCATCTGACGACAAAGCGGGCGGCCGGTGAGCTTCGATCTCTACTCGGACGAATCGGCGAACCGGATCTCGAGCCTGCGGCCGGTGCTGCGGCCAGAGCCGGGCGCCTGGGACAACTTCCTCTCCGGCACGGCTCGCTACACGATGCGCGGCTTCGCTGAAACTGGCCGGGCGGTCGATCTTCTGGGCTCGGTCGGTCCGATCATCCAAGACCGCATCGCCGGGGGCACCGAGGCGCAGGACAGGTATTTCCGCGAGCACGAGGAAGTGTTCACGAGCGCGGTTGATCACTGGACACCGAAACCTGGCGAAGTCGGGGCGGCCGGGCAGATCGCGGGGCAACTCCTCTCGACCCTGCCGCTCGTGATCGCCTCCCCTGGTGCTGCGGTGGCGAGCCTGCAGCTCTCGGCTGGGGAGGAGCTGGTCAGGAAGGGCGTATCCGCTGGCAAGGCGCAGGCAGTCGGCGCCGCTCAGGCGGCTGGCCTCGGCTTGGGGATCTGGGTGCCGATCCTCGGGGCGAACCTCTGGCAGCGGGCGGTAGTCGGTGGAGCCGGATTCAACGTCGCGCAAGGCGCGGTGACGCGCGGGGTGTCGGGAACGATTCTCGAAGGCACGCCAGCGGCCGAAGATTTCAAGGCGTTCGACTGGTCCGCAGTCACGCTGGACGCGCTCCTGGGCCTCGCGTTCGGTGGGTTGGCCCACCTGTCGCCCGCCCAGCGCAAACAAGGCGAGAACGCATGGAAACGCATCCACGAGTGGGTTTCTGGGGCAAAGCCATCGGACATCGACGCGCTCGCTGCTCTGAGGCAGGCCGAGCACCTGAATGTGGACTCGGCGCCTGGCCGGCCGGAAGGGCTTGCGGACATCGAAGCGCACACCGCAGCGATGAGAAAGGCCGTCGACGACCTGGTGCACGGCCGTCCGGTGGATGTGGAAGGCATGCTCGAAGGCGCCCGGTTCCTGCCGGATGCGGAGCGCTCGAAGCTGCAGCAGGGAATGGCCGACGAGCTGGCGAAGCAGGCGCGGGCGCTCCTGCACTCCGACATGGAGCTGCAGGCGGCGAAGAAGGCGGCCGAGGAAACGCCCGGCTTTCTTCGAACTGCAGAGCAGCAGCTCGCGCTCCGGGAACCGAACGACGTCGCTGCGGCGCACCCGGACATTACCCGAGCGATCGAGATCGCGCGAAAGCCAGGATTCCAGCGCACCGCAACCGAGAAGCTCTTCCTCGATTCGATGCTCACTGGCCGGGCTGCGGACTACCTGCTCGAAGGCGTGCAGCGCCCGGTGGTCGAACCCGCGAAGATCGAGGAGCCGCCTGCTGCTGGTGAGCTAGGGAAGCCGACTGTGCAAGCCGATCCGCTTGCGCGCGCCGCTGAGACCTTCATGAGCGAGAACCCGGACATGCAGATCAAGGTCGGCGTCGATGCCGAGGGCCAGCCGATCACCAAGCCACTGCGGCAGTACGTGGACGAGGCCAAAGCAACCGCTGAACTCGCGCGCTCGGATTCGAAGAGCATTTTCGAGGCCGCGGCGCAGTGCCTGCTCGGGGGTGGACGATGAGCTACTCGGGTTGCATTCGGGCCGTCACGGCCGCCGCTGGGCGCGATCTCACCGAAGACGAGATCCGCGGCATCTTCGAACGGGTCCACCGGGCGGCCCTGGACATCAAGGCCGGCCGGGCCGCGCCCTCCGATGTGACGCTCGGGAAAGACCTCGGGGCAAAGACCGGCGTCGGCACGAGCCAGGACCAGGTGATCCAACAGGCTGCCGCGCGCGCCGCGGCCGAGTTGCAACGCGAAGCCGCCCAGGCCGAACGCCAGGCGTACCTGCAGGTGATGAAGCTCGGCGGCCGTGTGGACGCCTACAAGCGCCTCACCGCCTCCGGCATGCCGCCGCTCAAGGCCGTGGAAAACCTGCTTTTCCGGAACTTCCGCGGCGTGAACGTCGAATCGATCGAGCAGCATGCGCGCGGTGTCAGGGACGAGCTACTGCGCGACCTGATGAAGACCTGGGATTCGCTTGGGCGCGACTGGCTCGGACTTTTCCAGGACGAGACGAAAACGCTCACGCTCCTGAAGGCAATGCGTGGAGAGCGCACCGGGGTCGCAGCGGCCGACCAGGGTGCCAAGGCGTGGCTCGACGTGAACGAAAAGGGCCGGCAGCTTTTCAACGATGCGGGGGGTGCGATCGGCAAGCTCGAAAACTGGGCCTACCCGCAGCACCACTCGCAAGCGAAGGCGGCCAACGCTGCGGCGATCGTCCACGGCACCGCTTCGAACGATGTCGCGATCAATCAGAAAGCCTGGGTCGATCGGAAGATGACGCGCATCGACCGCGCGGCCTACGTGGACGACCTCGGTGTGCCGCTTGGCGAGCCAGAAATCCGCGTCATTCTCGAAAAGGCGTGGGAGACGGTCTCGACGAACGGCATTGCGAACGCCGAACCCGGCGCCGTGCAGGGCATCGGCAAGCGCGCGAACCGGCACGCAGAGCACCGCTCGATCCACTACAAGGATGCGGAATCAGCGATTGCTGACTGGAAGGAATTCGGCGATCGGTCCGTCGTCGAGATCCTCTATGGGCACGTCGAGCGCATGGCGCGCGACATCGCACTCGTCGAGATGATGGGGCCGAACGATCGCATCACCTGGCAGACCATGCGCGACATGGCGCTGCAGGACGCGGTGAAGGCGGACCGGAAGAAGACGAACCAGTTGACCAAGCAGGCGGACAAGCTCGATCGCTACTACGACCACGCGACCGGACGCACGAAAGGCAGCGCGAATTTGACCTTTTCCGGGATCATGGACGGAATCGCGCACCTGAACACGGCGGCGAAATTGGGCGGCGCGACGATTGCTTCTCTCTTCGGGGACCGCGTGACTTATGAAGCGGTGGCGCACCTGAACAACGTCCCCGAGATCCAGAGCTGGCGCACGCAGTTCTCGCTCCTGAATCCGTTGAATAAGGCGGACCGTGCGGCGATCCAACGCCAGGGCTTGATGCTCGACTCCGTGCGCTCTGGGCTCACGCGCTTCTGGGACGACTTCGGCACCGGGAGCAAGTTCTCCAGCACCACGGGCAAGTGGGCGAACGCCGTGATGCGCGTCACCGGGATGACGGCGATCAACGACATCCCGAAGGCCGCGTTTGGGGTGAACCTTTTTTCGGCGATCGGGAGTGAACTCGCCGCCGGCAAGGCGTTCGGCCAGCTCGCTGATTCGGACGTGCGGCTGCTGAAAAACTACGGCATCACCGAAGTGGACTGGCGGACGTGGAAGCTCGCGCAACTGGACGAGCTGGCGGGCGTCAAAAATGTGCTGAGCCCGGATGCGATCGGCCGGATCAGCGATGCTGACCTAAAGGCGGCGAACATCATCGGTCAGGCGGACGGCGCGAAAGAAGCGGCGGCAGCTCGCCGAAGCGCGACCGTGAAGCTCCTCGGGGCGGTCAACAGCGAAGCCGACTTCGCGATCGTCACGCCGGGCTGGAAGGAGCGCGCGCAGTTCTACTCCGGCCTGCAGCGGGGCACCGTGGCGGGCGAGATCGCGCGCTCGGCGCTTCAGTTCAAGAGCTTTCCCTGGGCGTTCTTTCAGCGAAACCTCGACCTGATCGCGAATATGGAGGGCGGCGGAGCGAAGGCCGCGATGGCGGCGTATCTCGTGGGCGCGACGACGCTTGCTGGGGCGATGATTCTTCAGACGCGCGAGATGCTCTCGGGTAAAGATCCGCGCGACATGACGGGGGACAAGGCGCTCAAGTTCTGGGCCTCGGCTTTCCTGCAGGGCGGGGCGCTCGGGATCTACGGTGACTTTCTCTACTCGGTAAATCAGACCCGCTACGGCTCGGGGCCGATCGAGATGATGATGGGACCCACGGTCGGACCGCTCCTCGAGCTTGGGATCGTGCAGCCGCTCACCGCGGCGAAGAAGGCGATCGAGGGCAAGGAAACCCACTTCCTCGCGCAGGAGTTTCAAGACCTCAAGGGCTTCGCGCCGGGAGGGAATATCTGGTACGCGAAGGCGGCGCTCGATCACCTGGTCTTTCAGCAGGTGATGGAGGCGCTTTCTCCAGGGTACCTATCGTCGATTCGCTCGCGCACGATGCGCGAGTACGGCCAGGACTGGTGGTGGACGCCTGGCGAACTCAGGCCCGATCGCGGCCCCGATCTCGAAAGAGCCGTCTCTCAATGAACCCGTGCGCCCTGTACGCAAGCCAGATCGTGGCCCACAGAACGGCGACCCCGAGCGGGAGCGTGAACCACCAGCTTTCCATGAGATCTGGCACGAGCGCCTGTCCGGCCTTCATCACGCCGAGAAATAGGAGCGCGAAGGCGCCGGCGATGGCCACGAAGAACGCATTCACGGCGAGGAAGGCGAGAACCGACTTCACGGACGCGAGGATACACCCATGAGACCGGAGCAGATCAAGCAGCTTGCGGACATCGAAGAGCAGCTCGTCGACGTGTTCGTCGAGGAATGCAAACCGGAGGGCTGGCCGATGATGGAGGACAAGGAATCGCGGGGTGACCGCTACTGGCACAAGAAAAACGCTATAGCGACCTTGACCATTGTGGGGCGCATTCAGACTGTGCTCCGCGATGTCAGGACCACCGAAGGAGATTCCGGCGGAAAGACGCCGCCCAACGATGACGAAGGGGACGAAACGCACCAGCAAGAAGCTGAGCGGCTCGCGCGGCAGGGGATCACGCTCCTCGAGCGCCACCGAAAGCGGCGCGCGCGCTGAGTTCCTCGCCTTCTTCCTAAAATGGGCCGAGATCAAACGATGGAAAGTGCCAGCGCTACACGTCGAGATTTGTCTCTGGATCGAGCGCTTTGCTCGGGTTGGTGTGCTCCTTGCCTTCCGCGGGGCGGCGAAGTCGAACATCCTCGGCTGCTGGATCGCCTTCAAGCTCTGGAAGAACCGCAACTATCACGGGCTGGTGCAGGGCGCGGACGACAAGCTCGCTCGGAAAGTCAGCCGGCACGCGAAAGACGTGATCAGGCGGCATCCGTGGCTCGCGAAAGAGAACATGGTCAACGTCGCTGACTGGGCGCTCGAACGGTTCTCGGTACTTGGGAACGAAGATCCCCGAGACCCGAGCTGCGCCGCCCACGGGATCATGTCGAACGTGACTTCCTCGCGCGCCGACGAGGCGATCAACGACGACGTGGAAGTGCCGAAGAACATCCGCACGATCGAGGCGCGCGACCGGCTCCGGGAACGCCTGGACGAGCAGACGCACATCCTGGTGCCAGGCGGCCGGAAGCTCTACGTCGGCACGCCCCACACGCACGACTCGCTCTACGAACAGGTCGCGGCCGAAGGGGCGGAAGTCCTCAAGATCCCGCTCTTTGCCTATGCGGTGCGCTACGAGGACAAGGCGACGCTCAAGCAACGGCGCTTCCCGTTCAATTTCGAACCCGAGGACGACGAAGACCTGTACGTCTTCCACGGCCTGAAACTCCTACGCGAAGGCATCGACTACAAAGTCGGCAAGCAGGCGATCGTGTTCGACTCCGCGCCCGGCGGCCTGGTGGACATCTACGCCGGCAACAACTGGCCGGAGCGGTTCGACCGCAAGGAAATCGCCTTCCGCAGATCCGAGTGCCGAACCATCAACGCCTGGGACAGCCAGTATCAGCTCGAGGCGAAGCCCGTGCACCAGGTGCGGCTCGACCCGGACAGGCTGATCGGCTACGACGCCGAGCCCTCGATCACGGTGGCCAACGGCGAAGTGCGCATGCTGCTCGGCTCCGTGCGCGTGGTCGGCGCGGTGTTGTACTGGGACCCTGCGCTGGGGCAAAAGGGCACGCACGATTCCGCGGTGTCCGTCGTCTTCACCGATGAGCGCGGGAACCTGTACTGGCACACGGTGAAGGAATTGAAAGGCGACATCTACGACGAGCAGAACCCAGCGAACAGCCAGTGCCACCAGGTGCGAGAACTGGCGATCGGCTTCCAGCTTGAAAACGTGCACATCGAGACGAATGGCCCTGGGACGTTCGTTCCGCCGCTTCTGCGTCGATCCTTGGCCGGCACCGGTTGCGGTGTGATCGAAGTGCAGAGGACGAGCGACCAGGCGAAGGCGAAGTACATCCTCGAGGGGCTGGAGCCGCCGCTATCCGGTCAATTCCTGTGGGCGCACGTCTCGCTGTGGCAGACGAAATTGATCGGCCAGATGCGCGACTGGATTCCGGGCGTCGAAGGCCAGGACGACGACTACATCGACTCCGGAGCCGGCGCCGTACGTCAGACCCCGATTCGCATCGGCAAGGTGATCGGCAACGTGAAGGAGCTGCGGCGCGAGCCCTGGCGCCCGTCGTCCGGAGTACACGAAGTGACCGTCGAACTGCATTGAGAGGCTCGCCATGTCAGTGACCAACAGCTACTCGCCAGGCTCCTACACCGGCAACGGCGTCGCGACCGTGTACGCCTACGGCTTCAAGATCGCTGACGAAGACGATCTGCTCGTGAAGGTGGCGGGCGTCACGAAGACGATCACGACCGATTACACGGTGTCTGGTGTCGATAGCGAGACGGGCGGGAACGTGACCTTTGTCGTTGCGCCCGCGAACGGCGCAGCGGTCACGATCGAGCGCAACGTCGGCTACACGAGACCCACCGACTATCAGCGCAATGGCGCGTTCGAGGAAGCGACGGTAGACGACGACTTCGACCGCTTGGAAATGCAAGTGCAGCAGCTCGACGACCGGATGAAGCGCTCCGCGGTGCTAGCGCTTCCTGTGTCTGGCGTCACCACACCGATCGCGCTGCCGCCGCCTGGTGCAGGAAAATTCCTGCGCTGGAACAACGCAGGGACCGCGCTGGAGACGATCGCCGCGAGCCCAGACGACGACACCTTCACGCAGTCCGGCACCGGAGCGGTTGCGCGGTCGTGGTCGGCGAAGGTCGGGGAGATCATGTCAGTCACCGATTTCGGCGCATCGCCAGCGGCATCGGCCGTGACCAATCTGGCGGCTTTCAAACTGGCGGTTGCGGCGATTGTGGTAGGCGGCGCGCTGTTTGTGCCTGCTGGAGCGACCCCATTCAGCATCGACACATCGGGCGGTCTGACCCAGGCGATCGAGGTCAACAAGCGCATGACCGTCTACCTCGAAGGAGATGTGAAAGCGACCTTCGGAGCGATTCAAGCAAACCCGCCTTCGGTCTTCTACGTGACGGGCGATGGCGTTACGTTCACCGGGACCGGGACGCTTAAGGGCGACGGCACGGTGAACCAAGTCAACACCGGAACGGACGCGACAATCCCGTCACTGGTGCGGGTGACGGGGGACTTCTTCACCATGCACGGCCTCACGATTGATACCCCGTACAAGACGGGTGTCATTTTGTCCGGCAGCTATGGATCGAAGATCGTCGGCAACAACTTTACCGGCGGCCCCACTGCCTACGCCGACACCGCCTATTTCGGCGTCAGGATGTATCAGGGCGGCAGACACATCGTCGCCAACAATCAGTTCTACCCCGACGGCGGCGGCGGAATGTACGTCCAGTGCATTTTCTCCGACAACGCCAACGAATGTGTGATCGAAGGCAACGTCGCGTACCGGCCTTACGAGAAGCTGGCCTACATCGTGTCCAGCAACAATCTCGTTTGCGGGAATGTGATTGTAGGCAACACCGGCACCATCCCAGGGACGAACACTAAAGGCACTGTCGGCGTTGCGATTCGCGTCGATGGGAACTACAACAAAGTCACGAACAACTACACGATCCACGGCGGCGGCTGCTCGTCGCTCGGCGGCACCGGCAACGACATTTCCAACAACACGTTCCTGAACTGCGGTCAGGGCGGCATTGCCGTGTTCGGCGGTTCTGCTGTGTTCGACTACACGACGATCAGGAACAACACGATCACTTGCGGGAACCTCGCCGGCGTCAGCATCGCCAACGGCATACTTCTGGACGCGCCAACAGGAACCAACCGCTACATCGACATTTCAGGCAACACGGTCACAGGGTTCTCACAGACCGACCCGATTGCGAACATCGCCGCGTGGACACTAAACACGGTGATGCCTACGGTATCCACCGTCAAGCCGACTGTACCGAACAATCGCATCTATACCTGCACGACAGGCGGCACGACAGCGGGTGTCGAGCCGACGTGGCCGACGACGCCCGGTAATACGGTTGTGGACGGAACGGTTACGTGGACGTGCGTCGCTGTGGATTCGACTACCAACGCGCAGATCAAAGTCGTGGCGCCTGGGGGCGGGCAGCTAATTGACCGCAGCACGATTTCGCGCAACAACGTCGCGAGCGGACGGATCGGAATTTCCACCACCTACGCGGACAACTGCACCATCGAGGACAACCGCATCCTCGCGTCCGTCTACGGCATCACTGAGATTAACGGCACGAACAACATCTACCGCTTCAACTCGACCGAAGGCGGCGCACCGACCACAGTCAACGGAATCTCGGCATCGAGCCTCGACATCAACTACAAGGAAGGCACCTTCACGCCAGTTCTTAGCGATGGCACTGACGACGCGACGATGGGCGGTGCCGGGTCGAACAACGCCAAGTGGGTGCGCATCGGAAACTTGGTGACGTTTAGCGGCAACATCGCCACGACCGCGCTCGGCTCGGTGAACGGCAACATTCGGATCAAGGGTCTGCCGTATGCCGCTGGAAGTGGGGCGGCGAAGAACTCGGCTGTAACATTCGGCGCTGGTGTCAACTTCGCAATTACCGCAGGGCAGAGCGTAGCCGGATTCATTGAAAGCGGGACGGACTACATTCAGCTCAATCTGTGGGATGCCATCACCGGAACGACGGCGATGCAGGATACGGAATGGAGCGCTGATGGCAGCGCGACGTTCAGCGGCAGTTACTTTGTCTAAGCCATGAGCGACGACCAAATCGCTACTGCTCTCGGCCAGATCATGGGCAAGCTGGACTCATTGCAGAGCCAGTTCCGTGACTACACCGAGAATCACGACGAGCGGCACAAGATCATCGATGAAAAAATCGACGATCACGCTAAGGACATCAATCAGGCGAAAGGCGCGAAGGCCGCGGTGCTTCTCGTGGCGAGTGGGTTGTCGGCATTGATCGCGTTTGTAGGGAAGAAGCTGTTTTGAACTTCGACGAAGCCTTCGACCGCCTCCTTGGACACGAGGGCGAACTGTCGCTCGATAGGAATGACCGCGGTAATTGGACGTCCGGCCAAGTTGGTGTCGGCGAACTCAAGGGCAGTAAGTACGGTGTCTCTGCAATGAGCTACCCGGACCTCGATATCGCGAATCTCACGAAGGATGAAGCCAAGCTGATCTACCGGCGCGACTTCTGGGACCGAATCAATGCCGACGAGCTGCACGATGGCGTTGCATTCCAGACGTTCGACTTCGCGGTGAACTCAGGCATCGAGACCGCAGTGCGCAAGCTCCAGGCCGCGCTTGGCGTCGCCGATGACGGTTATTGGGGGCCAGTGACCGCCGCCGCAGCCAAGGCGATGAGCGAATCCGACCAGATCTTGCGGCTGAATGCTCAGCGACTTCGCTTCATGCGCAGGTTGTCGACCTGGCAGGGCAACGGCAAAGGGTGGGCGCTGCGCATCGCCAACAACCTCGACTACGGAGCCGTCGACTCCTGATGGACCGAATCGAGTACCGCGCTGGATACGAATATCAGACCGCGAGGGACTACCGGGTCTGGACAGGCATTCGCCCGTCCGCTGCGGTCGTGACTGAGTTCATAGCTTTAGATCGGGATGGCTGGATCACGATTCGATCTGCCTACGCTTGGGACGGTCCCAGCGGCCCGGCGATCGACACGAAGAACTTCATGCGCGGCTCGCTAGTTCACGACGCGCTGTATCAGCTGATGCGCGAGGGTCGGCTGCCGCAGCAGCATCGCGATACCGCCGACCGGCTCCTGCAGCGGATGTGCCGCGAGGACGGAATGTCCGCGATCCGCGCCTGGTGGGTCTACCAGGGCGTCAGGTTCGGCGGCGGCCCTGCCATTGATCCTATCAACGACAACCCGATTCTCACGGCCCCATAGGAGGGCACCATGAAGGCCATCGTCTTATTTCTCGTTTTATTCCTCACCGGATGCACTACGCTTTCCGGCGCTGGCGCTACAGCGGCCGACCAGGTGCGCGACATCGCGGAGTGGACGATCTGCCAGGCGATCACTGTCGGAGCCTGGGCGAGGGCTTACGCAACATCCAGGGAGCGGATTGAAGCCTGGTCAGTGCTCTGCGCGCCGCACTTGCGGGCCGCGGCGAAGGCGCCGTGACGCGGCGCTACAGCTGGAAGGAACGCGTGGCGTGGCCGGCGCTGTGGCTCGCCGGCCTGATCGGCCCGGCGATCAAGCGGCTGCAGGACGCCATCGATCGCTGGATCGATCGATAGGGGCGCTGCTGTAGCTGTCTAATACGCTCCAATCGCCCGCGCTGTTGCTGGCTCTCCGGGCAATGCTTGAGCGATCTGGTAATAGACAGGTGATGGAATAATTCTAGGAATAATCGGACCTTACGCTCAGTCACCAAGCTGGTGCTGCATCATCGGCGTCGGTTCTAAGTGCTTGTCGTTCAAGCTGTTTTCTCGCCGCTGTCTAATACTTGTCCAAAACTCGGTGGGTCGGCCTGCGGGATTTCACGCAGACGGATGTAGCGCTCGGTCATCTTCGGATCGACATGACCGCCGAGCTTCTGAGCGTCCTTACCCTGGCGCCTGGCATCCGTCAGGGCCTTCGCCCGGATGTCGTGCAGCCCTACGTCCTCAATGTTTGCAAGGCCGGCCGCTCGCCGGAAGAGATCGCGCACTCCGTGATAGCTCGGTAGGCGGCCACGGATGTGAAAGAGCGTCAGCGCGCGCACGTTGTCACCGGAAATCTTCTTCGCACGCTCGACCGCCTCGCGCAGCTCTGGCGTCATACGAACGAGCAGGCGTGCGCCGGTCTTCTGCTGTTTGAACTGGATACCTGTCTCGGAAATGTCGGCGTACCGGATCGCGAGCACGTCGCTGATGCGCTGGCCGGTGAAATAGGCCACGTCCATGATCCCCGCGAGCCGCGGATTCGCGCACCGCTTGATCGCGGTGAACTCGTCATCGCTGAGGTAGCGCGTGCGCTTCTGTTCCTCATGGCGCCGGATGCCTATGCAGGGGTTCGATTCGACGAGCTGCCACTCGACGGCATGAGCGAACACCGTGCGCAGCACCGACAACATCCGGTTCGTCATGTTCGGCGTCTTCGCGTAGTGCACCTTGATCGCAGCAACGTGCTTCGGCTTCACTTGGTCAGGGGAGAATTCGAGGAGTGCAGCCTTCAGCTTCTTGGCTGCTAGCTGGTACTGGCTCAGCGTACTCGGTGCCAGCGTCGGACCGATGTGACCCAGCACACGGTCGATCAGGGCCGGCATACCGCCGCCTTTGGGCTGGTCCACGATCCGCGCGTACTCGATGAGCGCCGGGCCGAGATCCTTCGGCAGTGGGCGCCACTTCCCGGCCTCGACGAACCAGTGACGGCCGTGCTTGAAATACATCTTCGCCGGCAAGTGCCGGTCTTTCTTGCGGGGACGGTTCATCAGGCGAGCCGGAGGCGAGGCTCGGAAGATTGCGGTCTTTCGATTCGCTGGTCAAGAACGGCAGCGCGTAAGACCTTCGGCCAGCCGTCCGCGTCGAGCAGGTACGGGATGCGTTGCGAATCGAGCCACCGAATGACGGCGGAACGCCGCAGACGCCCTGACAGGTCCCGCAGTTCGTCCCGCGTCAGGGTGAGACTCACGCCGGCCGCTCCTCCAGCGCCCTGACGCGGCGCTCAAGGTCGTCCAGCCGCTTGGACTCACCCTTGCTGGAGTGAAAACGGTTCCGGCAGGATGGGCTACAGAATCGCGCCCAGACGCGCTTCGGTACGAAGGCAGCTCCGCAGTACTGGCAGGACCGCTGCGTCGCCCGTAATGCGTTTCCATGCATTACAGGGGCGTTCACGCTGCCTTTCCTCCAAGCAGATCGGGCTGACGTGCTGGAATGGCCTTCAGGGTCTCCAGCACCGCCCGCATGGCCGCGATCTCGTAGTCGGCCTTCTCCTGCTTCATTTTGCCGGCCGCGACCCAGCGCGGATAGACCCGCTCCCGGAACCCGATCTCGCGTTCGATGCAGGCGATCTGCTTCTCGATCTCGATGCTCATGCTGATCTCCGGAATGCCTTCGTGAAGCGGCCATCGACGACGTGCCCGCGGTGCATCACGACCTTCGCGAGCTGCGCCCTGTCCGCGTGGCTCCTGCTCGTCTGGCGCAAGAGGCCAAAGTAGCTGTTGGCGGACGTGAACGTCTCTTCGTCCGGCACCACGCCCATCCTGCGCATCGCATCGTTGAATGTCCTGCGGCGTAGCGTCCGGCGCCAGGGCTTCACCACCTGGCCGACGACATCGACGCCACGGTCGATCGGCTGCAGGATCGTTTTCGAGTCGTTCAACTTCAACCCGAGGCGAGCCGGCAGGAAGTTGCGGATCTCGGACAGCCAGGCGCTCAACTGCTGCTGCGACTCGTGCAGGAGGATGAAGTCATCGACGTACCGGACGTAATGCCGGCAGCCGAGCCGGTGCTTGACGAACTGGTCCAACTCGTCGAGATACACGTTCGCGAAGAACTGCGAGCCGAGGTTCCCGATCGGAAGCCCGAAGTCCGGGGACTGGTTGAAGAGGCTCTTGTGCGGCGGGATCAGCGCGAACTTCGAAGGCGACCCCTGAACCTGCGCACCAGGTCGCGGGTCGTGAAAGAGGATCGTCTCGGCAAGCCACAGCGACGCGGGGTCACTCACCTTGCGCGTGATCAGGTCGAAGAGGATGCGCTTATCGATGCTGACGAAGAAGTTCGCCAGGTCGCACTTGAGGTAGAACGCGCGCCGCGACCAGTTCTGGGTGATCGAGCGGATCTTCGCTTCCATTCGAGTCGCCGCGTAGAGCGTCCCGCGCCCCTTGATGCAGGCGCAGGAGTCCGCAACGAACGATCGTTCGAATATCGGGCCGATGCGGTTGTAGAGCAGATGGTGGACCACGCGGTCGCGGAATCCGGCCGCCCAGACCTCCCGAGGCTTGGGCCTGGTGATGACGAAGCAGATCGAGCGTCCAGGCTGGTAGCTGCGGTCCTCGATACTTTCGTGCAGCTCGGCGAGGTTGCGCTCCAGATCCTGTTCGAAGGCGAGGGCGCTTGCGGTGTTCCTCTTCGTGCGCCGGCAATCGAAATACGCTACGACGAGATCCTGAAAGGTGAACCCTGCATCGTTTCCATTTGCGGACCGCGCGCGCCCGGTTGTTGTTGTTCTTGTGGTTCCAGGTCTGGTTGCCGTTGTTGAAGTTCTGATTCCAGGCATAGTCGCTGTTACCGGAGTGATGCGGTCAATCGAGCTATCCACGTCACCCCGCCGAATCCTCAGCGGGGAAACTGCGCCGGACCGTTCCTCGGCTTGCCGAGCGGTATCCGTTACGCGCATGGCGGTCGCCTCGTGAGCGAGCGGCACGACCAGATGAAATTACGCACGGACAGGGCGGCCTTGACCGTCATGTAGCAGGCGTCGATGCGGAGTGTCTGCGCCAGCCGTTCGCCTGCTTCCCGATGGAGGTCGTCAGGGCGATGGCGGCGCCGTACTGCTTGGTCGGAATAAATCGAAGGTCGCGAGAAAGGCGCAGGAGCAGGTTCACGACCTCGATCCGCTCCACGATCTCAAGAAGATGCGGGGCCTTCTCGTGCGCGACGTTGGCCCGGAAGATCAGCACCACGACGCGCACGCATTCCTTCGAAATGGCCTTGCCGAGATCCTGCTTCACGTCGCGCGGCATGTTCCGCCGCGCGTTCGTGACGAGCGCCAGAAGGTCGTAGGCGACCTTGTAGATCGGCAGCTCTTGATGCAAGGCCACTTCAAATCACCGAATTACTGAATAGGCAATCTGCGGACCGCGCGCGCCCGGTAGCTGCTGAGCTTGCGGAGCCAGGTCTGGTAGCCGTAGCTGAAGTCCTGAAACCAGGCACAGGCGCTGCCACCGGAGCGATGCTCACCGCTCCAGTACCAGGAGTCCTTGAACTGGTCGCGCTGGTTCTGCCACAACACGAGCTGGTCGATCCGAGACGGCAGGACACCGCCCTTCTTCTCAGCCCACGCCATCGCCTTCTTCCACGTCAGGCCGCCTTCGTCACCCGGCAACAGGATCAGGTGCATCGGCGTGTTGTCGTGCAACGTGAGCCCGGCGTAGATGCCGCCTTCCCACTCGGCGCCGATGGCCGGCACAGCGATACTCTCTACAGGTGCATTCATGGTTGTCTCCTCGTGGTCACTTCTTCTTGAACGAATCGAGCCTGCGCTTGACCGCCTTCGCGAAGCGCTCATCGGCGCGAACGGTTTCGTGCAGGCCGGCCGCGTATTCCTCGATCTCTTCCAGCGTCGCCAGCTCGTCGAGCTTCGCGATGTGGTCGATCACCGTGGTGGAGGATTGCGGCGCTGGATCTGCAGGCGGTTGCTTCTCCGATGCAGGCTTCGCGCCAGTCACGGCGCTTTTCAGGTTGGCCGAGGCACTGCGATCGGTCGGCTGCTGCGGCGTGGGGAAAGACTCCTCGACCGTAGTGTCGCCTTCCTTCAGCGCCGTCAGCAGCCCCCGCAGCACGACCAGGTGCTCGAGCGTGATGTCCTCTTCACCGCGCACGCCGAGCTTCTCGAATACGCGCTCGGGCAGCACGCCGTACTTCTGGAACATGGCGAGTGCCGCGGCGCGCCGATTGGCGAGCGTCTGGTAGTCGCCCATGACGGTCTTCCTGGCCGCTTCGTAGATGTCGGACCAAAACGCCTTCGGTACGCCCTTCAGGATGGCGTTACGCAGCGCAATCGAGCAGGCCGCATTCGCCGTCACGCCGATCATGTCGGGCTTGTAGCGCCGGCCTTTCGAGTCCACGATGCGGCGCTTGACCTCGTAGGTGATGGCAACGTTCTTCTGCAGATCGTGGAAGATCCCTTGCGCGGTCACGAAGTCGCCCGACTCGTCCACCACGCGCGCGCCGGCCCTGGAGTTCCCCCAGGCCGAGGCCACCACTTCGGCAAAGCGCGCGCTCGGCCCCTCGATGGTCTTGCCGTCCCGCGGAAGTGCGTAGATGCACTCCTCGGCGATCTCTTCGGTCAACGTCACCATCGCGAGCGCCTCGTCCCTGAAACCCTTCACGGACCTCGGGAAGCGGTGCGCGGTGGCGATCTGCACGTCAATCTCGGCTTTCGAGATCACCGCGAGCACGCCCATGTCGGTCTGCGACATCGGGATCTCGCGTTCAATTACGGTCGATTCGGCTTGCTGGTTCATTGCTTTCCTCTCTTCGGTCGGAATGCGAAAAACGACGCGGTCTTCATGCACTCGGCGGCGATCTCTGGGTGCTTTTCCTTCAGCGCCTTCTGATCGAGCCGCGACTGCGACTGGAGCGCTACCGTCAGCAGCTCCTTGCCCTGGTAGGTCAGCAAGTGCCGGCCTGGCTTCGACGGAGCGGCCATCTGCTCTGCGCCAAGCATGTAGGTGCCGATCTGGAACTTGACTTCCTCGATCCCTTGCGCAGCCGTTGCCTGCGCTGCGCTCAAGCCGACGAGCTGCTCGACCAGATCCTTGACCACGGCGTTGGCTTCGATGCGCGTCTCGGCCTTGCGATTGAACAGGTGCATCACGTCCGGCAGGTTCGCTGGCGCCGGCGGCACACCCGCCTCGACGTGATCGAGCCAGAAGCGCACGGACTTATCGCGCATTCCGGTAATCGTTTCCTCGTCGCGCTTGATCCAGTAGACGTTTAGGTTGTCGGCGCCCACGAGCACGCCGAACATCGTGAGCTGACGCCCGGACACCATGAGGCCGTGCATAGCTTGCGCTGCGTACTCGATAGGGATCTCGTCGGTGTCCGCTTCTCCGAACTTGCCGGCGGCGAACGGATGGACGGTCTTCACTTCCCCGTTCTGGATCGTGCCGATGAGATCCGCGTCCAGGTTGAAGGCGTCGGCAACCTCGGGCGTGACCTTCCACTCAAAATCGATCTCGGCCGCGAGGAACCCATACTCCGGGTCCACGTAGCGGTTCGGTGCTTCGGGGAGGCTTCGCTTCGTGACCTGGATGCCGTGCTCCTCGATCAGCATGTCCACGACGATGGGTTCCAAGCGCTTGCCGCGCTTGAGCACCCGCTCGCGCTGCGGATCGGACTCGCGCCCCGTCTCCGGCATCTGCCCGGTCTTCCGCAGGTAGATGTCCAGGGGAGTGGCCCACGGCGACAGGCCCAACACGGCCGCCACGTCGGAGCCGCCGAGGAAGGTGCGCCGGTCGATGATTCTCTCGGGCGCGTTCATGGCATCGGCCAGCCGAGCCATTCGGACGTGGCGATCAGAAAGGTCGCGACGATGGCACCAATCGCAACCCACAGGTCGCCGCGGTGCGTCTTGGACTCGCCAATCCACGGCCCCGAGATCGGCTCGTGGCGCGGCAGGGTGCGCAGGAAGCGCAACTGCTGCCCGGTGTAGGGATCGCGCGTCATAGGTCTGCGTCCAGTTCTGCTCTGGCCGCGTCGACGTACTCGGCGTCGAGCATGTCGGTGTTGCGCTTCTTCAGCGCCTTCAGTGCGCGCTCCAGGTGGCCGACAGCCTCGTGAATCCAGCCTGAGTTCGCCCAGCGTCCCTTGTTGTTCACGGAGAGCAGCGCTTTCCGAAGGTGCGGGTACACGTCCTCGACCTCACCGTTGCAGATCATGGACTCGTCGAACTTATCCTGCGACGCGAGGAACGCATCGAACTGAAGCTCGGCCGCGAATTCGGAAACCTCGTCCTCGCTCGCTGGCGTTGGCACGTAGCGCGGGTCGCGTGAGTCAGTCACTGGGAAGCGCTCGTAGTCACCGGGACCTGGTATGTCGCGCGGGTTCACGCTGCCTCCGGAGGGTCGAGTTCGGTGGCGGCAGGCAGGGCTTTCTGCAGTTCCTTGATCGCCTGCTCGATGTCCCAGCGCGAGATGAGCGGCGCGCGCACGATCTCGACGACGTGATCCATCGCGTCGAGGCCGCGGCGCCTGATCTCCTCGATCAGCTTCGCCCGGTGCGCGTCCTGCTCGGCGCGCTGCTTGCGGTAGTCGGACAGTGCTTCCGGCCCCTTGATGCCGACGATGCGATCCAGCGCGGCGTCGAACGTAGCCATCATGGCGTCGCTCATGACGGATCAAATGACTGAATTACTGATCTGCGGACCGCGCGCGCCCGGTAGTTGCTGCGCTTGTGGCCCCAGGTCTGGTAGCCGTTGGTGAAGAACTGAAACCAGGCATAGACGCTGCTAACGGAGGGATGCTCTGCGCTCCAGTACCACTCGGGATTGAATTCGTCCTTCGCGTTCGCGAAGAGAAGCGACTGCTCGCGACGGCTCGGAAGCTCACCGCCCTGCTTGGTCGCCCACTCCTTCGCCTGCGACCAGGTGACGCGCTCGGCCTCACCCGGCAGCAGAATCAGGTGGTGCGAGGGCTTACCGTTCTCGAGGATGATCCCTGCGTAGACCTCGCCATTCGCAAGCTCGGGCAGGGTGATCGTGGTGACTTCGGGTTGCTTCGCCTTCGTCGCTGCTTTTGCCATCTGCTTCCTCCGTCGCTCACCGTGAGCGTTGGAGTAGCGTAAACGAGTGTTTACGTATTGTCAACGAGTATTTACGACCACAGCGAAAGCTGTCGTACGGCGTGAGGTTGCCGGGCCTAACTACCTGATGGGCTTACTGCGGCACTGCGCGCGCTCGGCGCGGTCCTTCACCTTGGCGTCGGCAACCGTCTGCCATTGCAGGTTCGATGGGTGATCAGCGCCGCCGGCACACAGCGGCACGACGTGGTCGACGACGTAGCCAGGGCAGGCGCCGCGGGGCTTGTTGGTGGTGGGGCAGGGGTGTAATTTCACGAACGCTGCGCGCACTTGGCGTGTGCGTTCGGTTCCAGCTTCCGCGAAAAATGAAGCGACGATGGCAAGGAGGATCAGCGCGGCCGACGAACGAAGTATGCGGTCGATTCAGATGACTCCTTGATTTTCTCTACGTCGCGCTGAATGCGATCTAGTTCCTGCTCGACAGTGCGCAGAGAAACTGGATGTGTCTGGCGCTCGATCTCGTGCAATTCCCACCAGCACAGCGCGAGCAGGCTGATGACGGAGCCGCGGAACACGAGCCGAATTAGCGCTTCGTACCTTTCGAGCCAGCTCATCGCCTCACCCTTTCACTTCACTGCTTCACCTTCGCGTTCGGGAATGGAGTCGCCGGAGTAGCGATCAAAGGCGGTTGCAGGCGAATCAGATCCTCGCCTTGCCGGAACCAGGCGCCACGCGCATCCGGACTTAGCTGCGCGAAGATGTTCAGCGCAAGATTCTCGTCTGGGCCAAGGGATCGCTCTTTGTTCATTGTCGGCTGATCTGGCAGCAGCAACCACCGCGCGGACACGTCGAGCTCGTCGGCCATTTCGAAAAGAAGCAGCGCCTCGATCTGCTTGCTCTTGCCGTTGAGGTATTTGTGGATTACCGCTCGGGAGCACTTCAGTCGACGAGCGAGCGCTGGTGCATCGACGCCTAAACCCTGCATGGCAGCGTCCAATCGCTTCGGGAAGCCAGCGTCCAGAGTTCTTTTCAGCGGCTTCGGCTGGCCCTTCTTCGACCCAGGCTTCTTGCGCGTAGGCATCGCCGCACGGTAGCCTTGGTGCCGTAAACAGGGATTGACAGAACCGTAAATACTCATTTACGATTCGGCCCGTGACCTACGACGAACTGATCTCCCACTACGGCAATGAGCCGAAGGCAGGGGTTGCGATTGGCGTTCCGAGACAGACCGTGCATCGCTGGAAGGGCCGGGTTATCCCGCTGGACCAGCAGGTGCTGTACGAGGTCGCGTCCTCGGGTGTTCTGAGGGCCGATCTTCCAGACTCCTTGCGCGAGGCGCGAGCTGCGGCATGAGATCGACCGGGCGGCCACGTCCATTGCCGGGAACGCGGCTCGCGCGGGATCGCGAGTTGAGGCGCTCGACGTTCATGCGGTGGAGCACTGACGGGCTCAGGCTCGAATGCCTGGGCACGATCCACGCGCGCGAGCAGCTCAGTCCGTGGCGTCCAGCATCATCTTCATCGAATGGCGGGCTTCGTCCTTGAACGCCATGCCTGCACTGTCCAGATACGCGCCGGACAGTTGCCCGCGGGCGAACTGTTCCACTAGCTTTGCCCTGAGCGCTGGCTTGTCGTTCGATGCGCGCAGCATCACGAGCAGCACCGCCTGCGCAACCAGGACATCGGCATTCAGTCGTTCGAGTCTTTCGTTCACGGAGTCCCCCTGTGAAAGTTGATGGGTTGGACCTCAATCGTAGCAGGGGGGTCTCCGTGTTCATGTCCGCAGGTTCTCTTTTTTTCGCCTGAGCCGACAGTCAAATGCGGTCAACATCTTTGCGCGCAGTTGACGATCAGGGCGAATTGCCCCTCACAAGACCCGCCTCCTCACAACCAGTCGAGGAGGGGGTGATACACGCGCAGCCGACGATGAGCGCGGCTGTGAAACTGGCGGCGAACGTCTCGGGGCTCGAGGAAAAGGAAATCTACCTCCCGCTCAAGATCGACGCCGGCCACTGGACGCGAATTCTGAACGGACAGGCGCACTTCCCGATCGACAAGCTCTGCGAGTTCATGGAGCTGGTCGGTAACGAAGTCCCGCTCGCGTGGCTCGCGCACCGCCGTGGCAAGGGCCTGCACATGCTGCAGTCAGAAGCGGAGCGCCAGCTCGAGCAAGAGCGCGATGCGCGCGTCGAGGCCGAAAAGAAGGTCGAGCTGCTCACCGGAATTCTCAAGAGCAAATAGGAGGCAACGTGTACGAAACACCGGCAGCACCAGCAACACCGCCAGTCGAGGCGAAGAAAAAGCCGCTGTTCATCATCAAGCACGGCTCGGATGCCGAAAGACTGGCGAGAGCCGATCGAGTAACCCAAGTGCAAAGCTACGTCCTGCAGGACTACGAAATCAGGCGCGCGACTGCGGACGAAGCCTTCGCCCTCGGCAAGCAGGGCGTCGAGGAAGAAGCGGTCGCCTGACGTGGGCCTTCGCGCTCGCATCTTGAACATCCTGCAGCCTGAATTCGGAGGGCCGCGCAAGCGCCTCGTGCTCGAGGGCCTCGCGAAGCACTACGCCTACAAGGGCGACTTCGATGCGCTCCTCAGACGCATGCGCGACAAGGGCGAGATCGTGATGGTCGGATCGAAGCGTGGTGCGAGGTACGGGCTTCCGAAAGGGAAAGCTGCGTGAGGGCGCCGGCGCTTCGCATCTACGCCGACGAACTGATTGTCGACAATTTCGCTGGCGGCGGAGGCGCGTCCCTCGGCATCGAACTGGCACTCGGCCGCTCGCCCGACGTGGCGATCAACCACGACGCCGAGGCGATCGCCATGCACCAGGCGAACCATCCGGCGACGCGGCACTACTGCGAGGACGTGTGGAAGGTCGATCCGCGCGAAGCCTGCCGCGGGCGCCCGATCGGGCTCGCGTGGTTTAGCCCGGACTGCAAACACTTCAGCAAGGCGAAGGGCGGCAAGCCTGTCGAGAAGAAGATCCGCGCGCTCGCCTGGGTGGTGGTCCGGTGGGCGAAGCTCGTCCGCCCGCGCGTCATCTGCCTGGAGAACGTCGAGGAGTTCGAGGACTGGGGTCCGCTGCTGGAGAACAACCGGCCGTGCCCGCAGCGCGTCGGGCTCACGTTCCGCATCTGGGTCGGCAAACTCCGCGCGCTCGGCTATGCGGTCGAGTGGCGCGAGCTGATTGCCGCGGACTACGGCGCTCCGACCACGCGCAAGCGCCTGTTCCTCGTCGCGCGGCGCGACGGCCTGCCGATCGTCTGGCCGAAACCGACACACGGCAAGGGCCGCGAGCCGTGGCGCGCGGCGGCGGAGTGCATCGAATGGAGCCTGCCGACCTATTCGATCTTCCTGACGAAGGACGAAGCGCGGCAGCATCGCGTCAAGCGTCCGCTTGCCGAGAACACCGAGAGGCGCATCGCGCGCGGGCTGAAGAAGTTCGTCATCGACAACCCGCAGCCGTTCATCATGCCGTACTGGGGTGGCGGTCGCGACCGCGCGCATAGCACGCAGGAGCCCCTGCGCACGCTGACGGCAGATCCTAAATACTCGCTCGTCACACCATACCTTGCGCGCACCGCGCATGCCGATAGCGGCCTGAACGGCTCAAAGCGCTGGGGTCACGGCGAGCATTCGATCTCAGAGCCGGTGCCTACCGTACCGGCTTCAAAGGACTTCGCGCTCATCGCGCCCACGCTCATCACCACCGGCTATGGCGAGCGGCCGGGCCAGGCGCCGCGCGTGCCGGGGCTCGACAAGCCCCTCGGGACCGTGGTCGGTGGCGGGCAGAAGCACGCCCTCGTCGCCGCGTTCCTCGCCAAGCACTACGGCGGGCACGAGACGCCGGGCTCTCCTATCTGCACGGCCTTCGACACTGTCACCACGCGCGACCACCATGCGCTCGTCGCATCGAGCCTGGTGAAGCTCAAGGGCACGGCGCGCGACGGCCAACAGCTCGGCCTGCCGCTGCACACCGTTCAGGCGGGCGGCAATCACTACGCCGAGGTGCGCGCCTTTCTGCTTGGGTACTACTCCGGCGTGCGATCAGGCGGCCAGGGCAGCCGCTGCGATGAGCCGGTGCCAACGCTCTCGACGGTAGATCGCTGCGGCGTGGTGACGGTGCATGGCACGCCTTATGTCATTGCCGACATCGGCATGCGGATGCTCGCGCCGCGCGAGTTGTTCCGAGCGCAAGGGTTCCCCGACAGTTACCTGATCGACATCATCGTCGAAGGCAAGCGCCTGGCGAAGGACGCTCAGGTGAGGATGGTCGGCAACTCCGTCTGCCCGCCACTCGCAGCGGCCATTGCGCGGGCGCAGTTCGAACAGGCATCGCTGGAGGTCGCGGCCTGATGGCTAGAGCCAGGAACATCAAGCCTGGGTTCTACAAGAACGAGGATCTGGCCGAGTGCTCGGTCTGGGCGCGGCTCATCTTCCCTGGGCTCTGGATGCTAGCCGACAGGGAAGGGCGTCTCGAGGATCGTCCGAAGCGCATCAAGGGCGAACTCCTGCCATTCGATTCGCAGGACGTTGACCCGTTGCTGGATGAGCTTCAAGCGCGCGGATTCTTGGTGCGCTACAAGAATTCGGACGGATCATTCATCCAGATTTCCAAGTTTTCAACCCATCAAACACCGCACTATTCCGAGAAACCTAGCGTCATAAAGCCGCCGCCACTCCAAGAAAACTCTGTTGATGCTGTTCTGTCTTTCCCAGAGAAGATCGCATCAGCATCAAGGCCGAATTCCGAGAAAGATGGTGTCATAAAGAGGGGGTCGCAACCCCCTGATTCTCTGAATCCTGATTCTCTGAATCCTGATTCAACTTCACTTGCCCCCGACGCTTCGCGCCGTGGGCCGTCGAAGGTGCCCGCAAAGCGGATTCGATTCGACTTCGAGGCAGGGAAATTCTCAGGCATCACCGAGGCAGACGAGCTGCGCTGGCAGGAGGCTTACCCGGCCGTTCCGATCCCACCTGAAATCGAGCGCGCAGCCGCCTGGGCCGCGGCGAACCCCGCGAACCGGAAGTCGAACTGGGAGCGATTCCTGGTCAACTGGTTTTCGAGGACGCAGGACCGGGCCGGCCGCGTTGCACAGCAGCAACCGCAGCAGCGTGAATTTCCGAAACGGGTGGCGATATGAAATGCCCGCGCTGCCAGCGAAGGCTGAAAGTCGAAGCGATCTCCTGTCTCTGCGGCTGGCGCGCAGCAACCGATATCGAGGCTCCGCGCGGCCCGGAGTGCGCGTTCATGGGCTGCACCAATGCTGCCCTCGTGCGTGTTCGAGGCGACGGAAATGCCTGGGTGAATCTGTGCACCACGCACTACCCGACATGGTTCACGCCCGAGCGAATCGCAGCTCGCGCGAAGCAGGAGGACAACCACGTCTGCGCCGAGATCCGCAAGGCATTCCAGCGCAGCAACTACATGCGGCTGGTGCGTGAACGCGGCGTCGAGTCTGCAAAGCGTTTCGTCCGTGAACCCGGACAGGACGACGAAGAAGCGCTCGCGGCATGACCTCGCGCGCGCGCATTTCGAGAGATGGACACGACGAGCGAAGAGTGGCGGCGAGAGTGCGAGGCGCGCTGGGTATTGCAGCACGACGCGGACTGGCGCCAGGCGTACTACGAGGGCGTGGAGAAAGCACGCGGCGAGGCCGCAGCTCGGCAACTCGTCGAGGACGTGAAGCGTGAGCGCAAGCGAAGTCAACCCAAGGAGAGCGACGATGGAGATGCGAACGGAAGGCACGACGAAGCGCGGTAAAGGCCGCGTGAGCCCTGACAAGCAGGAGCAGGTGCAGCGCCCGCAGGTGATCGACGAGCGCGTGGACGAGCTGGTCCACCTGAAGACCGCGGCTGACGAAGCGGCTGAGAGCTTCGCTGACGCGATCAAGAAAGCGGCCGAGGACTCGGGCCTGCTCGCGTCGGTGGTGCGCCGGTTCGTGGTGGCGCGCGCCGGCGAGAAATTCGAGGAGAAGAAACGCGAGTGCGAGCAGCTCTCGCTCCTCTTCGAAGAAGTGGGGGAGTGAAGGGCCAGACGGTGATGACGCACTACGATCCTGCGACCGGCTGGCCTTTCCCGCAATGAGCGCGCGTGGCTCACTCGTCGATCGATGCGAGCGGTGCAGTGCGCTGCTGCGCCCGATGCTGCCGGATCAGCATGCCGCGGTCGAGGCCGTCTACGCCGACATCGCCGAGCAGCTCGACTGGCCGCGCGGCTCGGGGCTGAAGCGAACGCCGTGGGAGTGGCACCAGCTCATGCTCGCCGCCTTCGCAGAGGAAAAGGGCTGGAAGCCGCAGATGCTCCCGGCGCTCACCGGAAGCGGTGCCGTGATGACGACGCGGCAGAAACAGTCTCGCCTGACGATCGGGCAGGGCGGAGAACTCAAGCATTTCGCGCGAGCCTGGGCGATCGATCAGGGCGTCGTACTACGCGATCCTGAAGACGTTGCCGCATGAACGACGAGCTGCGCGAGTGCCAGGCTCGCAAGGAGATGAGCGCGGACGCGGCCTACTGGTGCATCGTCGGCATCGTCCTGCTGACGATCGGCTACGGCTTCTGGACCATCGCGACATGAAGCTCGAGCTACCCTATCCGGTGAGCGCGAACAGGTACTGGCGCTCGTTCGTCCCGAAGGGTTGGACGCGCGCCGTGGTCCACCTGTCAGACGAAGCCAAGCGCTACAAGCGCGACGTGGGCTGGCTCGCGAAACAGGCAGGCTATCACCAGCCGACCAGGCGCCCGATCGCGCTGCACCTAACGCTGGTGCCACGCAACGGCGTGGTGATGGACCTCGGCAACTGCCTGAAGATCGCCGAGGACGCGCTGCAAGGCATCGTCTACGAGAACGACAAGCAAGTGCGCTCGATTGCCATCGAGTACGGCGAGCCGGACGGCAAGGGCGCGCTCATCGTGGACGTGTCCGAGTTCGTGCCGGCCGCGGCGCCGCTCTTTGCTGAGGCTGCAGCGTGAACCACAAGATGCCGCCGCTCAGGACGCGCATCACCCGCGTCGGCCAGCCCTACGTGGACGAGCCGGTGTACGCCGAGCCCAAGCCCATCAGCGAGATCGACCGCGCGATCCGGCAGCTCTTCGGCTCACGCATCCCGCAGCGCGTGCTGGTGCGCTACGAGACCAAGCGCCTGCGGTGGGTGAAGCCTGACGGCAAGCATGCAGCCGCAGGTTGATCTTGACCCGCCCGTCAAGTGGCAGGAGATCCTGCTCGAATTCCGTCGCTGGGGCTGGACCATGTACCGGGTTGCGGCGGCGATCAATGTGCCGACTTCGACCCTCATGGGCTGGCTCAACGACGGCAAGGAGCCGCGTTTCGAGCACGGCCGGCTGCTTCTCAAGTTCCACGCCCAGGAACGAGAAAAACGCAATAGCGACGGTTCGGCCGCCGCGCCCGATGTACAACCCACGCCACAGGAGAGACCGATGCGAGCTGCTGCTGCACCGAAGACGCTGAGACAACCCGGCCAGGAGGCCGCCGCGCCCGAACCGGAGGCTGCCGAGTCGAACGTGGAAGAAGCCATCGCCGCCGCCCAACGTGGGCAGATGAGAAAGATCGCCAAGCCGCGCGCGCCGGTGGCGCCGTCTCCGATCAGTGGCGATCCAGAGCGCCCGAGGACCATGCCGGTGAACGCGAAGAAGGAGATGAGCTACGACGAGGCGATGAAGCTGCGCAACGCCGGCAAGCTCACGAAAAGCGTGCTCACGGAACTGGGCTGGGTAACGCGCAACGAGACCAAGGCTGAAGTCGAGCGTGCGCAGCAGAGCTTTCGAACAGGGGAATAGGAGACAGTCATGTGCGGATTCATCGATGCGCTGTTCGGATCAAAAGACACGCCCCCGATCGTGCGCGAGTCACCGAAAGACGACCAGTCGAAGATCGAGGCCGAGGCCGCGCAGAAGGCGACCTCGCGTAGGCGCAGGTTGCGTGCGTCGTCGCTGTTGGCTACTGGCGGCCAGGGCGATGCGAGCACCGCCTCCACGGCCGCCCCTGCCGCGAAGCAGACCCTCGGCGGCTGATCGATGATCGACGGCGCGAAGCTCCTGAAGCGCCTGGAGCAGCTCCGGGCGCGGCGCTCCGTCGTCGAGGAAGAGTGGCGCCAGTGCTTCAACTACACGTACCCCTTGAGGGGCGCAGCGTTCGAATCGCTCGGTTCGCCTTCACCTGATCCAACGCAGCAGCACGTCTCAAGCGGCACCACGAAGCAGGACGAGCTGCTCGACTCAACCGGCACCGATAGCGTACGCATCCTCGCATCGGCTCTCATGTCTGGTCTGACGCCGGCCAACTCCCGCTGGTTCGGTCTGGACGCCGGGAACGAAACGGACGAGGAAAAACGCTGGCTGGACGAGTCCGCGCAGATGCTGTGGGAGAACATCCACGCCTCGAACTACGACGCGGTGGGTTTCGAGTGCATGCTCGACATGGCTGCCGCTGGCATGTTCCCGATGTTCGTCGAGGAAGCCGAAGGCGGGGGCTTCCGGTTCGAATCGTGGTCGCTCGCGAATACCTACTTCGCCGCTTCGATGCCAGGCGGCCCGGTCGATACGGTCTTCAACGAGTTCCCGCTCTCGGCCGAGCAGGCCGTGCACGACTACGGTGAAGAAATGCTCTCCGAGCAGGTGCGAAAGCAGGCGTCCGAGAAGCCCGACGAAGTGGTGCAGTTCGTCCGCTGCGTCTATCCGCGCTCAGGAACACCTGGGCGCTTCTCGAAGAACCTTCCGTTCGCCTCGACGCACATCGAATGCCAGACGAAGAAGGTTGTGCGTGAGTCGGGCTACCACGAGCTGCCGGTCGGTGTCCCGCGGTGGAGCCCGGTGCCAGGGTCGGTGTACGCCTTCGGGCCGGTGAAGGAGGCGCTACCGGATCTGAAGACGCTGAACGAAGTTGTGAAGTACGACCTCGCGAACATGGATCTGGCCGTAGCCGGGATGTGGGGCGCGGTTGACGATGGGGTGCTCAACGCGCGCTCGATCAAGATCGGCCCGCGCAAGGTGATCGTGATGGCCGAGAAGGAAAACTTCTGGCCGCTCACGCCAGGCGGGGACTTCAAGGCGGCGCTTCTTGAGATCGACCGGCTGCAGCGCTCGATCCGCAAGGTGCTGATGGCCGACCAGCTCGAGCCGCAGAAGAAAGCCGGAGAGCCGCCCACTGCAACCGAGATCGTGGTGCGCGTCGAGATGATCCGACAGCTCCTCGGGCCCGTGTATGGCCGCATGCAGTCGGAATTCCTGCAGTGGCTCGTGACGCGCTGCTTCGGGATTGCCTACCGTGCAGGCGTGTTCTCGCCGCCGCCGCGCTCGCTCATGACGCGGGTGCTGTCCGTCCGGTACGTCTCGCCGATTGCGCGGGCGCAGAAGGCGGTCGATGTTGCGGCGATGGATCGGTTTGAGGCTTCGCTTGCGCAGGAAGCCGCGATCCTCGGTGAGTCGGTGCTCGATAACTACGATTGGGACGAAGCTGCACGGATGCGCGCGGAGCTGCTCGGAGTCCCCGCGAAGCTGATCCCGGACAAAGACGACATCGAGACGCTTCGCGAGAAGCGCGGCCAGCAGGCGCAGGCGATGCAGATCGCCAGCATGGCTGCTCAGGCCGCTGGTGCGCCAGCAGGTGTCGCTGCTGCTCTGCCGGCATGACGATTGTCATCCTCAAGGTAGCCGACAGTTCGCCCTGGCCGACCCCGGCTGACTGGAATAACGCGAACAATCGCGTGATCTGCATCGGCGGCGGTGGGGGCGGCAGATCGGGCGGCGCTGCGGCCGGAGCTGGTGGTGGTGGTGGCGGTGGTTCTGCTACCGCAGCGAACATCACGCTCTCCGGGAACATCACATTCGCAGTCGGCGCAGCCGGTGCGGTAGGCGGCAACGGCGGGGACACTTACTTCAACGGTGCAAGCGTCGGCGCGGCCTCGGCTGGCGCGAAAGGCGGCTCTGGCGCAACCAGCGTTACCGGGGGCGCGGGCGGCATCGCCACGGGCGGCTCGGGCACGCAGCAAGTCGGCGGCAACGGCGGCACCGGCGACACCACGATCCTGACCAACGCGGGCGGTGGGAGTGCTTCGTCGTATGCCTCTGATGGAACTGCGCTCGTCAGTAGAACAGGCGGCGACGGCGACCACACCGCGGCGGGTGCTGACGCGCAGGGCGGGGGCGGCGGCGCGGCAGGCGGCTCGTCCACCAACGGCGGCGCTGGCACGACGACCTTCGGCCCAGGCGGCGCAGGTAACAACGGAACAGGTGGCGGTGCTACGGCTGGGGCCGCCGGCGTCGCCGGCACCGGTGGCGGCGGTGCTGGTGCGGCTGCAACAGGCGCTAACGGTGGCGCAGGCGCGAGCTGGGACCAATACACCGCTACGGTGGGCGGCGCCGTTGGCGGCCCTGGCGGTGGCGGTGGTGGTGGCGATACTGACGCTGGCGACACTGGCGGCGCAGGGGCGGTCGGCGGTGGTGGCGGTGGTGGCGGCAACGTGGGCGGAGGCGGCGGAGCCGGAGTCATCATCATCATTTACACGCCCGCGACAAGTGTTCCCGTATTGATGCCCACTTACGCGAGGCGTAGGACATGAGAGTCCTGAAGCAATCGACGGCAGTTACGGTGCTGCTCGGGCCGTTCCTCGACAAGACCGATGGCGTGACCGAGGAAGCGGGACTCGCAGGGGCCGGAACGGAAATCAGCAAGGCGGGCGCTGCGTTCGGCGCCGGGCCTGTACTCGGGACGCTTGATTCAGACGGCTGGTATCCGATCGCGCTGACGACGACCCACACGAACACGCTCGGCGATCTGACGGTCAAGGTTCACGACGCAGCGACCCACCTTCCAGTCTGGATGCACTTCACGGTGCTGCCAGCGAACGTCTACGACGCGCTGGTCTCAGGGTCGGACGCGCTTCAGGTGCATACGAACGAGATCACTGCAGGGCTGATTGTTGCCGGGACGTTCGGGGCCGGGGCAATCAATGCCGCTGCCATTGCGGACGGAGCAATTGATGCAGCCACGTTTGCTGCCGGGGCCATTGACGCTGCCGCAATTGCGACCGGCGCGATCGACGCCGACGCGCTGGCAGCCGATGCCGCAGCGGAAATAGCCGACGCGGTATGGGATGAAGCTGTCGCCGGGCACGTCACTGGCGGTACGTTCGGCGGCGATGTGGCGGTCGTTGGCGATCTTGGGAACCTTGATGTGGCCGTTTCGACGCGCCTGTCGAGCGCAGCCTACACCGCCCCCGACAACGCTAGCATTGCTGCGATTCTCGACGACACCGGGACTTCTGGCGTAGTGGTGGCCGCTGGCAGTAAGACGGGTTACGCGCTCACGGTTGCTGAGCACGCTGCCGTCGCTGACAAACTCCTCGGGCGCTCGATCGCCGGAACTGCCGATGGCGGACGCACCGTGAAAGACGCCCTGCGCTACAGCCGCAACAAGGTCGAGATTACGGGCGCAGCCTCGCCGTACACGATCACGGTCTACGCCGAAGACGACGTGACGCCAGCCTGGACTGGCGCGGTGACGACCGTCTCGCGCGACGCGATTGCCTCGATGGACCCGGCATGAGCACGGCGCTTTTCAGCTGGTGGCAGGGCTCGGGGGCAGGGGCACCGCCTCCCCCTGCAATCGTCATCGAACTCACCGACATCTCGAAAGCGTTCTCCCACGACCAGAGCCCGATTCGCCTTGAGCCGCACGAGTGGCGGCAACTTCGGCGCATTCGTCAGATCGCCAAGCGCGACGAGCGGCACGCACTCATTGCTTTGCGGATCTTCAAGAAGCGAGCGACAAAGGCGCGGGCAGCGGTCAGGCCAAGAGTGCACTGATGGAGCCGCTCACGTCGCTGGAGATTGCGCACCGCCGCATCATCGAATCGATGCGACTGGCACACGGCCGCGGCGAGATCCAGGCGAACGGGAAAATCTTCTACGTGGTCTACGACGACGTGCTCGACGTGGTGCAGGCCGTCGAGATGGTGATGCTCAAGCTCACCGGCAAACTGCTCACCCCCAAGTTCCGGCCGGCGATCAGGAACCGCAAGGCGCTCGAACCGGACAAGTTCTTCGTGGGCGACGTGTCGCTCTACGATGGCGCCCTGGGCGAAGCGCCTGTCGAGGCTACCCAGGTATGCGACGTGACCGGGCGGCTGCTCACAACGCATTACATGCATTGCTCAATAGCAGGAAACCGCTGGGATAACTGGTTCTGCCGGCTGGACGAGCTGGTTAAGTGTCTCTACATCGTGGTGCGCGAGGCCCAAGGCGACCCGTATGTCCCAAAGGTGATGGTGGCCGCGCATGCCTGAGAAAGCGAAGCCGCTCGCGACGCCAGAGGACTACGTGGCCACCTTCGAGGGCTTCAAACCGGGGCAGGCCGTGCTCGAAGACCTGGCGGCGCGCTTTCACGACCGGCACGTCTACAAGCCCGGCGGGGTCGAGGGCCAACGCGAGACCGAACGCAGGGCGGCGCAAAAGGAAGTCATCGAGTTCATCCTGGCCCGGATCGGCCAGCAAATAGGAGGCGGCGATGAGAATTGAGAAGCTCTTGGGTACCGGGTATCAGGTCGAGGCTGGCGACACAGCGGCGGTAGGCGGTGGAGCGGACACCACAGCCGGCGGCAAAGACCAAGATACGGTCGCGGGCGCTGACAAGGGCGGCGCTGGCAAGACGCTGCTCGAAGACATCGGCAAAGGCGGCGGCCAGGACACCGCGGCTGGCGGTGGTGGTGACGACACGACGAAGGGCAGCCAAGGGACCGACAACCTTTCGCCCGATGCGCGCGCGCTGCAGGCGGCCGAGAAGGATACGCGCCGGCCCAAGAACATCCCGGCGAAGTACTGGAACGCGGAAAAAGGCGAGATCAACGTGGACGCCTGGGCGAAGTCTACTCAGGCGCTTGAGCAGCGCATGCGCGACGTGGGTCTGCCGCCTGAGACGGCGGACGCCTACAAGTTCGAGGTTCCGAAGGAGATGAAGGAAGCCGGCATCGACCTTGATCCGGGCCTCAACAAGGCATTCCGCACGAAGGCGCTCGAACTCGGTTTCACCCAGAAGCAGTACGAAGGGGCGATGAACCTGTATTTCGAGCACATGGCTTCGCTCGCGAACCAAACGCAGGCGTTCTCGACCGAGAAGGCGAAGATCGAGCTGCTCGGCTACTACAAGTCCGAGCCTGAGCTGCAGCGGCATGTGAAGCTCGCCTACCAGGCGTTCTCGGCCTATGCGGACCAGAACGACATGGACCTAATCGACCGGATCGGCAACATCCCGGCGGTGGTCCGCATCCTCGCCAAAGTCGGCGCCGAGCTGCAGGAAGATCCCGGCGTGCACCCCGATGCGATCCTCGATTCGGAGTCGCTCGACCAGCTCATGCGCGGGGCACCGGGCAAGGAAGACTCGCCCTATTGGAACAAGGAAGATCCACGCCACAAGGCGACCGTGGCGAAGGTGCAGCGGCACCACGAAGCACGGGCCGCTTCACAAAAGCGAAAAGCGGCGTAGAATCCCGCCCAAGGCGCGCGCACAACCCGTAGTAGGGGCCGCGCGCCAGAGGCACTAGCACTGGGGCACAACCGGGAGACCGGTCCCCCGCCCGAAGGCGAAGCGCAGGGCGTAAAACAGCACGTCGCACGGTAAGACGGGCCCGCCGGCCCCTGGGGATCGTCAGGTCCTCGGCTAAATGGCGGCACAACCCGCAAATGGTTGATGTTCAACTTTTTTGCGGAGATAGCCGCCATGAGTTTCCAAGTCACCGAAGCATTCGTGCAGCAGTTCAGCGCGAACTTTTACCATCTTGCGCAGCAGCAAGAATCGCGCCTCCAGTCGCGTGTCCGGATCGAGCCGGGCATTGTCGGCGATTCGAAGAAGATCAATCGCATCGGCTCGACCTCGGCGCAGAAGAAGACCACGCGCCACGGCGACACGCCCCTGATCGAGACGCCGCACTCCACGCGGTGGATCGACCTGGACGACTACGAGTGGGCCGATCTGGTCGACGAACTCGACAAGAAGAAGATGCTCGCCGAGCCCTCGAGCGACTACCTGAAGGCCGGGGTCGCGGCGATGAACCGCTCGAAAGACGATGTGATCTACGCCGCGATGCGCGGTGCGGCTCGCACATCCTCGGGCACGACGGCCTTGCCTTCCGGGCAGAAGATCGCGCATGGCTCGGCTGCGCTCACCAAGGCGAAGCTCGTCACCGCGCGGAAGCTCTTCCGTTCGAACGAAGCGGATGAGGAGAACGGCGAAGAACTGTCGCTCGTCATCGCTTCCGGTCAGTTGGAGGATCTGCTCAACGACACGACGATCACGAACCTCGACTACAACACCGTGATGTCGCTTGCGGACGGAACGCTGCCCGCCGGCCGTCGCCTCGTGGGCTTCAAGCCGATTCCATTCGAGCGCGTCTACAACGACGCCACGAGCGACTTCATCGTCGCTTGGGCGAAGTCTGGCGTCGCGCTCGGAATCGGCGCCGAGATCATGACGCGGCTGACGGAACGCCCCGACAAGAGCTACGCGATGCAGCCTTATGCGCGCATGTCGATCGGCGCAGTCCGGGTCGAAGAGGCGAAGGTCGTCGAGATCGCGTGCAACTGATCTTGACGTGAAGGTGTAACGAACCGCGGGGCTTAACCGCCCCGCATTTTCCGGGCTGGGTATGAGGCCCACTTTGAAAGGAGTACCACAATGGCTGTAGTCAACACGAAGTCCACGATTGTCACTAACGCCGACGCGGCTCCGGTCGATCTGACTCCGGCGTACGTCAGTCACGGGCGCCTGCGCTCGCAGGTTGCGAAGGTCGAAGTCGCTGTGGCCGACGACAACGCGAGCGTCTTTCGCCTGTTTCGCGTGTGGTCTGGATGGAGAATCGAGAAAATCGAGATCGGCTCCGACGCCCTTGGAACGGCCGCAGCCTATGAGGTCGGCGTGTACCAGACGGCGGAAAACGGCGGCGCGGTAGTGGATGCCGACGAGTTTGCATCCGCCGTGTCGTTGGTGGGCGCTACCGTTATGACCGATGTCACCTACGAAGCGGTGGCCACCGAGATCGACAAGATCGAGCAGCCGCTGTGGGAGCGCATTGGACTGACGGCCGATTCAAAGCGCTGGTACGACATCGCGCTCACCGCGACTACGGCTGGCGATGCGGCGGGGACGATCGCCGGGCGTATTACATACGTTGACGGTAGCTGATCGGCTTCGGGCCTCCGGGAGGCGGACGGCCTCGCTCCTCCTAGCGTGAACACGCTTCCCGGACGGCTCGAATCGACGAGCCGCAATGGCAACCAGTGAAGTGCAAATCTGCAGTAATGCGCTCCTCCTTCTGGGGGCGCAGACCATCAACTCGTTCAGCGATTCATCAGACCGCGCTACTCTGGTAGCGAACCTCTGGCCAAACACGCTCGACGCGGTGCTGCGGGCGCACCCGTGGAATTGCGCGGTCAAGCGCGTGCAGCTC
>Ga0255310_10000011_pt1 | contig 31354 bp, 26 predicted proteins | sample EtOH1_T0_E1_meta_FD_201359 | JGI IMG/M metagenome (GOLD analysis project Ga0255310, IMG submission 201359) | Sandy soil microbial communities from University of British Columbia, Vancouver, Canada - EtOH1_T0_E1 | ecosystem: Engineered > Artificial ecosystem > Sand microcosm > Unclassified ...
AACACGGTCTCCAAGGCCGCGGCGGTCAGCAGGCTCATCAGGATGGCGGCCCCCACCCCGAGATGGATGTCGCGGCGGCGATGGCCGTTTCCGGTGCGGACCAGGAATGCCATCAGGGCCCCGATGACCAGGATGGCCTCGAGGCCCTCCCGCACCAGGATCACGAAGGACTGGGCGAACAGGTTCGAGGTCGAGGCCCGGTCCACGATGGTCCGCTCGGCGCGCTCCAGCGCTCGCGCCAGGTCTTCCCGAATGCCGCTGAGCTGTGGCGGGGTCGCTCCGCTGCCCGCGCGGGTGCGCAGGCTGGAGAAGGCCGCTTCGATCTGGGAGGTCAGCCCGGGATCCTTGGCGTTCAGCTCGCGCTCGACGCGCTCGAAGCTCAGATAGGCGTCCATGGCCATGGTACGCGCGTCTTCCGCGTGGCCCGCCCGCGCCAGCGCGTAGGCGCTATCCAGCTGGCGCCGCACCTCGGTGAACACCACCCCCATGGCGACGGCGGACTGGGAGGGCAGCGCCCGGACGGCCGCGAGATCGGCGCTGGTCGCCGCGGGCCCCAGGGCGGCCAGCACTTCCGCGTCGCTCAGGCGCGCCGTCACGGTAAAGGAGCGCAGCGCCGCGGGAACCCGGTTCCCGGGACGGGGCAATCGCAGTGTGGAGGCGTAGAGCGCCACGGCCCAGCGGTCCTCGGCGGACAAGGCGTGCTCGTAGGGTACCATGGATGTTCCGGCGGTTCCCACGGTGATCCGGCGATAGAAGTCGAGCGGAGAACTCCCCAGCAGGGCCGCGGCATCGGCGAGGTTGGAGGGACGCGGCGTCAAAGCCGCCGCCTGCGGCCCATCCCCGTGCCCCGCGGTCCCATGACACGTCGCGCAGTTCGTCCGGTAGATCTCGCGGCCCTGCGCCAGCGAAGGAACCTCCGAGGGAATCAGGTCGAGCGAGAGATTCAAGGCCTTGGCGAGAGTCGTCACCAGCTCATCGACGCCACGGGCCACCGAATCGGGATCCGCAACCCTGGCCACCATCGCTTCCAGCGTATTCAATGAGGCGCGCGCCGCAGCCGCCGCCGCAGCGGGCAGGGGGGCGGCATTGCGGCGAGCCTCCGCCAGGAACAACCGCGCTTCTTCGACCTCGGGAGGGGCGACAATGCGCCCCGCCTTGACGCCGAGCCGGTATTCGTCCGCGGCAAGCTGCGCCAGGTTCGCCAGCCGGCGAGCGGCGTCCGCATCCTGGGCGTGTGCGCGGGATGAGGAGCCAACAAGCAGGGCTATGGCGAAGGTCAACCTGTGATAACGCATTGAGTTAAATGTAGAATAGTTTTATCGGAATTCAAACACGATCCGCCCCTTCCACGACGGCGACCGCCCCGGCGGTCTGCTCGGTGTGAGAGAGCGAAAGCGAGATTCGGACCACCCCACCGGCCAGAGCCACCTCGGCGGCTTCGCGATGCAGCCGCACCCCCGGACGGCCTTCGGCGTCGCGCTCGACTTCGATCTCCCGCCAGCCGATTCCGCGCGAGCCCGTGACGCCCTGCAGCGCCTTGTACACCGCTTCCTTGGCGGCGAGCCGGGCAGCGAGGTGTTTCGCGGGCCGCGGGAATCGCAGGACGTAGCTGCGCTCCTGCTCGGTCAGGACCCGCCGGAGCAAGCGGTCTCCCCAGCGCTCGAGCATCCGCTGAGCCTGGCCAACCTCCACCAGATCGATGCCCACTCCGAGCACCGCCATCAAAGATTCCAGACCCAGTTGGTGAGCGGGCGCAACCAGGAAGGGGCGGCGAGGTATCCCCCCAGTACGAGTCCGAGCCAGGAGGCGAGCAGCAGCAGGAGCGCCGAGGCGATGAGCAGCGGTCTCCAGGGGCGCCGCCACGCAGCGATCGCCGCCGCCTTACCGGCCCAGATCGTCAGCTCGCCGCGGGCGGTGGCGAGGAGCCGCTCCCATGACGCTTCCAGCTCGCCGCCGATCCGCCGCAACGCTTCGGGCCAGGGGCGCGATGAATCTCCCAGTCGCTCGGCCGCCTCCTCGAGTCCGATTCCCGCCGCCGAGAGTCGTGCGGCCAGCAGGCGCTGGGCCTCCGGATCGGGAAGGGCGACCGCCAACCGCCTTGCCGGAAAACGCGAGAGGGCGGCCGCCTCGCGGAGGCGGCGCTGGATCTCCTCGCTGAGGGTGCGCGAAACCGCGGCGACCGCGCGCCCCCACACTTCGAGCCACACCGCCCCGCCGAGCGCCGCGCGCCCCGCGGGACTGTCGCCCAGCGCCAGGAAGTCCCGCGCCGCCCGGGCCCGATCGAACAGCTCCGTGAGCAATTCGAGGCGAATCTGATCGAACGCCGCTTCGAGCGGCGCTTGCTCGGCGGGCGCCGCCACCAGCCGGCCCAGCAAGGGCCCGAGCTCGGGAAGCAGCGCCGGCTCGTCGGAGATCACCGGGATTCCCAGCCGAACGGAAGCGGGCTCGCCGGATCGATGGCCAGCACCGGGTCATGACCGGTGCGAGCGGCGTACCGCGCGGCGAATTCCGCCAGGGAGTCGGCCGTGAACTGCGAACGCGGGAGGCCAGTGGCACGCAATGCCGTTTCGATGCCTTCCGCGTCTCCCTCCACTTCGAGTAGAACGTCCATGCGAGGATACCACTCCATGCGCAGGGATGCGGCGCCGAGCCGGTAGTACTCCACGTAACGGTCGACGCGATAGCTCTCCCGGAAATCGAGCGCCTCGAGCAATGCGGCCGGAGCGGTGCGCCCACCCTCGACCCGGCACTCCAGCTCGCGGCGTGACTTGTACCCCTCGGGCGTGACGCCGACGGGGCCCTTCCAACCCAGGTGCATTTCCTCCCCCCCGTCCGGCTTCCGAAACACCCGCAGCCTCAGCACCTCATCACGCGCCAGCAACTCCCCGTTGCGATCGAAGCGCCGGTCCAGCATGAGGCCCGCGAATCCGGGCTGGGCTCCCGCGGCAAGCATTCGCTGCCGCAAGGCTGCCGGGTCGGAGACGACGGTCTTCAGCTCGCGCTCTAGGATAGGATCGCCTCTCGCGCGAGCGCCAAGTCGGAGAAGTCCAGAAACACCGCGTGGGCACCCGTGGCGGTGAGCTCGGGAACCCCGAAGCCGCCGGTCGCGACCGCGACGGTCCGCGCGCCAATGCAGGCTCCACAGGCAACGTCCGCCGGAGTGTCGCCGATGATGACGACTTCCGCCCCGGTCGGCACGCGCCCGAAATGGGCCTCCGCGCGGCGCGCCGCGATGGGGGGCAGCGCGTCCCGCTCGGCGTGGTCGGAGCCGAAGGCGCCCACCACGAAACGATCCGGGTCGAGCCCGGCCGCGCGCAGCTTGAGCCGCGCGCCCAGCACGACGTTGCCGGTAAGCAGACCCAGGACCACGCCCGCCTCCGCTTCCAGCGCATCCAGCAGCGCGGGGATCCCGGGCATCAAGCGGGTGCGATGGCCGTGCAGCACCAGGTCCTGCTCCAGGTGGGCGACGTAGCGCGACAGCACCAGGGCCACGCGGGCCGCATCGCGCGGCGCCGGATCACCCGCGGCCTCCAGCAGCTCCGCCACGATCTGGGGATCGGTCTTACCGTCGAACCGGATGCCTTTGACCCGGGCCAGGTCCGGGATATCGTCGCCGAGGGCGGCGAGGATGGCCCGCCGACCGGCGCCGGCGCTCAGCAGGAGGGTGCCGTCGATGTCGAAGAGGACGAGCTTACGCTTCACGCCTGGGCGGGTCGGCTCCCGGCCTCCGCTTCGCAGTTCCGGCAGAGGGTGACGCCTCGCATCATGCACACCACGCAGATGAACGTCTCACAACGGGCGCACGGGTAGCCTTCGGAGGCCCGCTCTTCCCGGCCGCAGGCGCGACACTCCATCGCGTCAGTGGCGGGAGGCTTGGCGGGGCTGGACATCGGTCGCTCCTAATCGGCGATCTGATACAGCTTGATCTTGTTGATGAGCGTCGCCCGGGAAATCCCCAGCTCCTTGGCGGCCCGGGTGCGGTTGCCGCCGTGGTAGCGAAGGGTGCGCTCGATGTGCTGGTGCTCCAGCACGTCGAGGCTCATCGGAGTATGGCGCCGGTCTCCGATACCGGTGCGGGCGCGGAACTCGCCGGGCAGGTGCTCGACGTTGATGGCGATCTGGCCGCGCGCCAGCAGCATCGCCCGCTCGATCACGTGCTCCAGCTCGCGGACATTGCCGGGCCAGGCGTATTCCAGCAGGCGCCCCAGAGCGTCGGGGGTGATCATCGGCGGACCGTCGGGGAAGATGCTCCGCGCGGCTCCGTGGACCGACGCGATCAGTCCGGCGCGATCGTCGCCGGTCCGTTCCCGCAAGGGCGGAATGGCGAGCGGCATCACGCTGAGTCGGTAGAAGAGATCCTGCCGGAACCGTTCGGCTTCCACCTCGGGAGCCAGGTCGCGACGGGTGGTGACCATGAGGCGGGTGTCCACCGAAACGTCGCGGCTCCCGCCCAGGCGCCGGAAATTCTTGGTCTCCAGCGCGCGGAGGAGCTTGGGCTGCAGCTCGGCGGGGAGGTCCCCGATCTCGCGCAGGAGCAGGGTGCCCCCGTCGGCCAGCTCCAGCAGCCCGCGCCGCCGTTCGGTCGCCTCGATGAACGCGCCCTTCTCGTGACCAAAGATGAGCGATTCGAGATAAGCCGGCTGCTGGCCGCTGAGGCGCACCTCCAGGAAGGGTTTGGCTCCCCTGGCGCCCAGGTCGTGGATCAGTCTCCCCGCCCAGCCCTTTCCGACCCCGGCCTCGCCGGTCAGCAGCAGTGTGGTTCGCTCACTCTGCGCCAGCAGCCCGATCTGGTGGGCGAGCTGCCGCATGGCCGACGAGCCCCCGAGGGAATCGACCCCGAATCGCGGGGAGCCCGTGCGGAGCAGCACTTCGGCGACGCGGCGGCGGCGGCCTTCCGCGGCCCCTTGCCGCGACAGCAACAACAACAGCTCCGGGTCCTCGGAAGTATCGGCGACGCGGCTGGCGCCGATCCCCAGCATGCGCGCCGCGGCCGCCGGGGGGACTGGTTCACCGAAGATGATGACCGGGGCTTCGCGCGATCCCAGCCGTTGCAGTAATTCCGGCGCGCGCTCGGCGAGGTGGAGGACCAAACAGACCACGTCCGGTCGGGTGCGCTCGAGGGTAGCAACCCCTGCTTCGCCGTTCAGCTCGCGCAGCACCTCACACCCCGCCTGCTCAAACCGCGCGCCGATGCTCCGCAGGGAGCTCGGATCGTCATGGATCAACAGGACGCTGTCGGTCATGGTCTGTCAAGAATGTAGGCAGTGAAGCGTGGCCGGGCAATCAGTCGCCGGCCGTCATCACCGTCAGCGCGCCGGGCACCACCTCGGCGGTGAAGGGGGTGCTTCCCTCGACCTCACCATCGAATTGCACCGGGAGGGGCTCCGCGGCGCTGACCGTGAAGCGGGCTCCCCGGGCATACCGGATGTAGGGGGTTTCACGGATTTCACCGCGGCGACCGTCGAGGATGACCCGGAACAACCCCCGGATTCCCTGCCAGGGGGAGTCGGCGGAAATGGTGACCAGGTCGAGAATGCCGTCCTCCGGACTGATCTCCGGGCGCACCCGCACCAGGGGCGGAATGACCTCGCCGCAGTTCAGGATCAGGACCAGCGCGGCGTGGGTTTCCAGGGTTTGCCCGTCGACCGTGACCACGCACGCAGTATTGCGCACCTCGGGCAGAACGCGGAGTGTCGTGGCCAGGTAGGCCCCGATTCCCCAGCGCCGCTTATCCGCGCTCGCGGTCTCCCCCATGATGCGCGCATCGATACCGCAGCCTGCCGCTACGCCGAAGTAGTGCTCCCCGTCGGGCAGCACGACCCTGCCGAGGTCGATCTGGCGGCGGCGGCCGGCAAACAGCAGCCGAACCGCGCGCAGCGGGTCGGAGGGGATTCGGAGGTTGCCGGCAAGGAGATTCCCCGTCCCGCCGGGAATCAGGCCGAGCACGACGTCGGTGCCCACCAGGGCAGCAGCGGCCTGCATGGTGGTGCCGTCGCCACCGAACACCGCCACGGCGTCAACGCCCGAGGCAACCCCCTGTGCCGCCAGCTCGCGCGCGTGGCCCGGCGCGAGCGTCACGGCGACCTCCGTCTGCCAACCGGCCCGCTCCAGGGTCTGCGCGATCCGGTGCCAGGTCAGCTCCTGGGTCCGGGCGGCGACGGGATTGGTGATGAGCAGCGCCCGGGGCAAATCAGTAGTCGCGATCCCAGCGCAGCTCAGCGCCGAACTGGTATCGCCTCGTGGTCCCGAAAATATTGACTCCGGTCACCAGACAGGTCTGGACGGGCTCCGCGATCAACCGGACTTGCAGGCTCCGCCGGAAACGATACTCCAGGCTCGCGCCGAGGTTCTGGGCGCTGAACGCTCCCTGTCCCGAGCCCAGACAGAATCCCGCATTCGCGGTGACGAAGAGCTTTTCGGTCAGGGCTTTGCCCACCGCGAATTGCCAGGGAGATGAGGTGGTCCCGCCGATGAAGCCGCTGGTGGCGAGGGGCGAGCGAATCTCGATGATATTGAACGGCAGCCCGATATCGGAGATGAGCGCGCGCTGCAGCTCGCTGGACAGCGCGGAGCTCGCGAAGGCCAGCCCGGCGTAGGCGGATTGGCCGCCGGTTCCGGTGCGCAGCACGTCGGTCGAGTTCGCCGTTCCAAACGCCAGCAGGGAGATGAGCTGCGCCTCGGACATCGGCGTGCGATCGGCGGCCGTCACCAGGGTGAGCTGAGGCACCAGCAGCGTCCCGGTGATGTGCACGATCACCGGGATATCCTGCGGGCTGTCCGGGGTGCGAACCAGGTGGCGCGCCTCGACGTCGAGCTCCGCGTTGAGGTCGCCGAAATAGCGCACCGTCCCGCGGTCTACCGTGAAGGTTCGGTTGATGATGCCGCCCGCCTTGAGCGTATAGGAGCCCCTGGGCACGTCGAGGTCTCCCACGATGCCGTAGTTCTGCCGGGTCTTGTTCACCAGCAAGCGTCCTTCGAGCTGGAAATTGGCCTCGTTGGACCGCAGCCACACCCCTTCGCCCAGCTCGAACTGGAGATCGCGGATGGCGAGCGAGTCGAGGAACCGGCTCTGGAAGTTCGCCCCCAGGGAGTACTTCCGCAGCACCAGGGTGTCGGCCAGGTCCCGGAACAGCGGATCCTCGAGATTGACGATCTCCTTCTGCACCAGGTCCGCGAAGTAGATCACGCTGTTGGCCAGCCGGCCCCGGCCGGTCAGCACGGGATGCGTGAGCGTGCCGGTCAGCTGGACGTTTCCGGTACTGCGCAACGTGAGATAATCGCGCACGTTGATGAGCTCGAAGTTCCGGGCCGCCATGGAGAGGTTGAGCACCGGCGTGGTGAGGCGGGCGAGCCGGATCCCCCCGCTGACCTCGAGGCTGCCCCCGCCCGCCCCCAGCCGCAGGTCCTCGGTCAGAATGGAATCCTGGGCCAGCCGGAGGGTGCCGTTGATCGCCTGGTAGCGCACCCCCAGGCCGGGCACGTAGGCCGACCCCTCGATCAGCTTGGCGTGGCCGGCGAGCTGGGGTGCCTCCCAGGTGCCCTGAATGTGCGCATCGACGTTCAGTAACCCGGCCACCTGGCGCAGGTTGGGGGTAAACGCTTCGGCCAGGGCCAAGTCGATGCTGTCTCCGTGCACGACGATGTTGAGCGGCCCGGGCAGCTGACGGCGAGGCACCTGCTGTAGCGCGAGATCGAGGGGAAGGCTCAGGTCCGCTTCGACCACCGGCTTGCCGGTTCGCCAGAAGGTGAGGTTCCCGCGCAGCACCTGTTCCCGATAATCGAACGCAGCGCGCATGAGCGGAGCCTGGAAATCCCCGAAGACCGGTCCCGTGATGGTGGCGGTGCCGCGAATCTCCGGTGCGGGGGCGGTCCCCGAGAGCCTCGCATCGAGGGCAACGACGCCGCCGATGCCGGCCGTATCGCGCTGGGCAAGCCCGTACAGGTCACGCAGCTGGACGCCGAGGGCGGTGACCGTGAGCTGGCCCGGCCCGTGACGCGGAAGCTCGCCCGCCAGCTCGATGCTTCCGGAGCCGTCGCGGGTCACCAGGCGAACCGTGTCGAGGGCGATCAGGGATTCGGAGAGTCGGGCATCGAGCGGGCGCTCGAGCTCCCAGCTCCGCCCGAGCAGATCGAGTCGGAGACTGTCGGCATGAAACAGTCTCCCGCCCGGAATATCCTGCAGCCGCCCGCCGGCGTGCAGGCTCGCCAGGTCCTTGCTGCTGCCCGAGGCCGCCCACCGCAGCGAGTCGGTGCGACCGCTCACCGCGCCGTGCAGAGAATCGAGAACCAGCGCGCGGCGCCAGAGCGAATCGGCTCCCACCTCGGCGGCCAGGGATCCTGCCGAGCTCCAGGCCAGGTGCCCGGCGACGGTCTTGCCGCGATAGGCCAGCCAGCGAAGCGAATCCAGCACCGCAGTGAGGTCGAGGCGCAGCGCCCCAAGGGCCCCCTCGAGGACCAGGTCGGCACTGCCGCTCCCGCCCAGCGGCCGGTCACCCGCCGCGGTGTCCACGCTGAAGCCCGACAGGTTGAGCGCGAGCGAATCGAATGCGCTCAGCTCCTGCGCATCGACGTGCAGCGCCAGCTTGCCCGTCTTGGGGGCGACCCACCCGAGGGCCCCTCCTCCGGCCAGCAGGCCCCCCGGCCAATAGACTCTCGCGGTATCGAGGCGAATAATCGAGTCGAGCGCCCGAACTCGCGCGAAGGCCGAGTCGAGTCGCACTTCCCGGATCCGGCTCGCGCCCAGGGCGAGCGTCAGCTGTCCCGCCGGGGCGACTGCGGAATCGATGCTGCCGCTTGCCAGGAGGGTGCCTTGCAGGGCGGTGACCGGACCGCGCCCGGCCAGCATGGCGAGATCGACGGCCTGAAAGGTGAACCGCAACGAATCGGCCCCCCAACGCGGAGGCATCAGGGCAGCGCGCCCGCGAGCCTCAACCCGCCCCAATCCTCCGCCGACCCGCGCATCGACCGCGAGGTCGTCGAGATAGCCGGAGAGTTTCACGCTTCCGCCCAGGGCTCCGCGGGTCTTGAGCCGCGGAAAGGCGCGGCGGATCCCCTCGAACACCAGAGAATCGAGCACCACGTCGGTCTCGAGCCCCAGTAGCGCTCCCCGGGTATCCAGCCGCACCATGCCGGAAAGCCGGCTCGCCGGCCGGGATTCGTCCCGATGCTCCGCCTGGCCCTGAAAGACCACGTTCTTGAGCGGGCCGTTGAGGGTTCCGGCGAGCCCCAACCTTCCCTCCAGGATGACGGCCGGCGCCAGCAGCCGCACGGTTCGCAGATCGAGGTCGGTCTCGCTGAGCTCGGCGTTCCGAAACACCATTCCCTCGTTCCCGCTGAGTCGCAGATTCCCGTCGAGGGCAATCCGATTCTCCGCGCCCGGGACCTTCGCATCCTGGAAGAGCCAGTTCAGCGAAACCCGCAGGTCGTCGAAGAAACCGTCGGCTTGCAGCGGCCCCGTGATGCGGCCGTAAAAGGGCAGCGTGTCGAGGTACGGGCGCACCACTTCGAGATCGAGGTTGCCGAGCGTGACGTTCAGATTGCGGAAACCGAGTCCGCGATACACATCCGTGACGGCGACCATCCGCCCGGTGACCCGGCTATCGGAGTCTCCGACGGCAAGGTCCCGAATGTCGTATTCGGTCCGGGTCGTGCTGAGGGAGGCGGCCTGCACCCGGCCGGACCCGGTGAAGTCAGGGAACCTCGGCGAGATGAAGCGCAGGTCGGCCAGAGCCAGCCGCGGGGCCCGAAAGGCGAAGTGATAGAGCAGCGTATCGCTGGGCCAGTCGAGCCGGCCCGCCCCCTGCCCGGAGGTCCCCGGCAGCTCGAACCGGTCCAGGTCGAACACCAGGGAATCCTCCTTGGTGTGGACCTTCCCGCGCAGGTCACGAATATCGAGGGCCGGATCGCTGATCCTGGCGGAGAGCCGGGCGATTTCGAGCGCCACCGGTTTGCGATCCGGGGTCGCGATCCGCAACAGCGGAAGCCGGGCGTTGAGCCCATCGATGGTTCGCACCAGCTCCAGCCCCTCCGGACCCGACTCGATGCGCCGCCCGGGCTTGGAGCGCTCGTAACTCAGCGCGGAGTCGACCTGAGCCGCACCGCGAAGCCGGCCATCAGGAGACCAGGGCAGCCGGATCGTCACCCGCCCATCCTCGATGGCCAGGTCCTGAATCTCGATCAGCGGGGACGCGCCGCCCGGCTTCCCCTCTCCCAGCCGCAGAATCTCCTCGTAATTGAGTCGCCCCCCGCGGTGTTTGAGCAGCTGAATCTCCGGGTGCACCAGCCGGGCGGTGCTCAAGACCGCGCGCCCGCCGAGCAGATTCGCCAGGCTATATCCCACCTCGATTCGGCGCGCGGCAAGGAACAGGGTTCCGGAACTGTCGCGGACCACCACGCTGTCGAGGGTGAATCCCTGGACCCAGGTACCCCGAACAGCGCCGATGAACACCGAGCCGCGGACCAGTCTGGAGGATTGATCGGTGAGCACCCGGGCCAGCAGCGCTCGCCCCGACGGTGTGTACAGCAGTGCCCCGACCACGCCCAGCGCGGTCGCCAACGCGCCGCACAGCAGGATGAACACCGAGCGCGCGATGCGGTGGCGCATCAGAAGGGCTGCCCCACCGAGAACTGCAGCACCAGGCCGCGTCCGGTCTTCTTGATCTTCTGGTAGTTGTCCAGCAGCTGGCGGAGGTCCCCCGAAGCGTCGATCTGGTAGAGCCGCCCGCCGGGAAGCACGTAGGGATTGTAGGCTGCGTCGACGCGCACCGGGCCCAGCGGGGTCACGAACCGGAGCCCGGCACCCGGGGTGAACCGAAAGGCCGGCCGCGATCCTACGCCGCCCCCGCCGCGCTCCCAGACCGTCCCACCGTCGATGAAAAACGCCAGCCGCAGCCGGTCCGAAAAGACCGGAGACGGCAGCCGCAGCTCCGCGTTCGCCACCAGGATCGAATTCCCGCCTGTGGCTGCAATCTGAACCGAGTCCTCGTCGAATCTTCCCGCGCTATCGATCGCGGTCGCCTGCACCACGTACACCAGGGGCCCGAGTTGGTTCCGGTTGTAGCCCCGCACATCGTTGGGCCCGCCTGCGTAGAAGCGCTGCTCCGGCGGAACGAAGTTGGCGGCATCGGCGCCCAGCACGAGTCGGGGCGCGAACACCATCCCGGCGCGCGCGTGCAGCGCCAGCACCGCACCGGCCAGCGGGATGGGGATGTAGTGCGCCGCGTCGCTGCTCATCCGGGTGAACTCCTCGAATTGCGAGGAGCCCAGCAGCCGGGAGCTGTGGGTGATTTCCGCGGAAACGTTGGAGCCGCGGGTCGGATCGAGCGGATTGTTCACCCGAACCCGCTGGAATCCCAGGGTCAGGGTTCCCAGCGGCCGCCGTTGCCGGAGCTGTCGTACATCGGTCTCGGTACACGCATTGAAGAAGGCGCAGAAGGAGACCGCGTTGGCCTGGGTCCGTCCCGAAGAAAGCCGGTAGGTGAGCGTGATGGGAATCCGGTCCGCGGTCTCCCGCGTGAGCGTTACGCCGCCGCCCTGGTCCTCCCGGAGGTACACCGCGAACTCGCTGCGCCGCTCGGCGAAGAGCGACAGGGTGAGGGAGTTGGAGGGCGAGAGGAATACCGGGCGCCGGAACGACGTCGTGATGTTGTAGTTGGCGTGCGCCGACCCGATCGAGTCGTCCTGCAGCGCCGAACAGAGCACGTGCTTCTCCAGGCCTGCGTCGAACGGCTTCCCCACCCCGAGCTTGGATACCTGCGCCGAGACGTCGAACACCTGCCCGCTTCCCAGCGCGTTGCGAGCGGTCCAGCCGGCGCCGGCCCGGAAGCAGTCGTTGGTGCCGTAACCCAGGGCCGAGCGAATCCGGTGGAAGGGACCCTCCTCCACGGTGATGGTGACGGGCACCACCCCGGAACCGGGGACGAAGTGTCCGGTGTCCAGACCCACCGAAGCGAAGCGGAACAGCTCGGAGCGATAGAGATTGAGCTGGCTCTGTTGAATGTCGCGCTCGCTGTACTCCCGGCCGGGCCGGCTCGCGAGCAGTGAGCGCACGAAGGCGGAGTCCACCCGGCGGGTGCCCTGCACGTGGATCTCGCCGATCACCGCGGTCACCCCGGGGTCGACGATGAGCGATACCGAGGCCTCCCGTCGCTCGCGGTTGACGTCGAATCCCTCCAGCCGCACCAACGCTTCGGCGTAGGCGCGCTCATGCAGCCGGGCTCTCAAGGTGTCCGCGGTGGCATAAACCAGGGTGCGGTCGAAGGGTACGCCTACGGTCAACGGAAGGTCTTTGAGGAGTTCCTGGCTGCCCGGCACCGAATCCAGGCCCTTGATCACCAAGTTCTTGATCAGGACCGGAGGGCCCTCGCGAATGGAAAAGGTGATGTACACATCATCCGTCGTCCGCACAACGGCGGTATCCACCTGCACGTCCAGGTAGCCGCGCACCCGGTAAAACAGCCGCAGCCGCTCGACGTCGCGCTGCAGCTCGAGCTCGTTCAGGCGTCGCTTCTCACCCAGGCCCATCCAGCTGAGCAAACGCCACGAGGCAAAGGCGCTGGAGCTGGTCGTCGAGATCGCCGCGCCCAGGATGTCGCTCGGAAAGGAAGGGTTGCCGCGGAAGTTGAGCCGGCGGACGACTAGCCCATTCTCGCCTTGAGCCTCTGCGCGGCCAATCGCGGCGACTGTCAGGACGACCCCGAAGAGGGCGCTGCGGGCGATTGACCTCACGGGGCAAATCTATTTGTCTTTCATGGTGTTACGCCACCGCCACCAGCGCTTTCGCTGCCCGGTTCCGGTGTCGCCCATGCCAGACTTGACCCCCGTGATCCGTTCCCGGAACGCCCGTTTCGGCCTCGCGCCCAAATGGGCCGGCCGCGCATCTTCTGCAGCACGACCAGCAATCGGGCAGGAACAGCCATGAATCAGCGTAGTCTCTGCAGTCTGTGGGTGACCTGCTGTGCTGCCGGGGTGACGCTCGTTGCGGCGTGCAGCTCCCAACCGCAGGCCTCCCCCGCGCGACGGGCGGAGGTGGCCGCGCGGGGCGCGGAGGTCATGCCCTTTGACCTGAGCAAGACCCGCCACGTATTCGCGTCGCTACCGGATGGCGGGCTGCAGACGGTGAGCGCCAACGACCCCAACGATACGACGCAGGTGCGGCTGATTCAGGCACACCTGCGGGCGGAGGCCGACAAGTTCTCCCGCGGCGACTTCGCCGACCCCATGGCCATCCACGGCCACGCGATGCCCGGGATCGACGAGTTGCGTCGCGGAGCCAAGGCCATCCACGTCGAGTACACCCCCCAGCACAACGGAGGCCGGATCCGCTATGCCACCACGGATCCGGCCCTGGTGGCCGCGCTGCATCGCTGGTTCGAGGCGCAGCGCATGGATCACGGCTCGTCCTGAGCCGGGATCCGGCTCGCGCTAGCCCAGCTGCTGGGTCGCGAAGATCTTCAGGTCGGAGCTGTGCCCCGGGTCGACCTTCCGCTTGGGGTCGATGAAGTGCACCGCGTTGTTCACCGCCGTACACGCTTCGGCCACTCCGGTCGCAATCAGCTTGAGCTTGCCTTCGTAGGTGGTGATGTCCCCGGCGGCGTAGATCCCCGGGACGTTGGTGGCCATGAGCCGGTCCACCTTGAGATCGGCTTTCTCGGCGTCGAGGCCCCACTCCTTGATGGCGCCGAGATCGGAGTGAAAACCCAGCTGAGGAATCACCGCATCGAAGGGGAGGGTGTCCTCCTCCCTGGTCTTGGTATTGAGCAGGGTGACGCGCTCGATGGACGCGCCGCCGTGGATGGCCTTCACCTCGGTAAACGTCCGCACCTCGCACTTGCCGAGCAGCTGGAGCCGCTCCACTTGCCGGATGGTCGCCGCGTGGGCCCGGAATGCCTCGCGGCGATGAATCAGCATGACGCCGCTGGCGATATCCGCGAGGTTCATCACCCAATCGAACGCGGAATCCCCGCCCCCCACCACCAGCACCCGGCGTCCGGCAAAGCGCTTGGGATCGAGCACCTTGTAGTCGAGCCCGCGTCCTTCCCAGATCTCCACCCCCGCGGCCGGCAGCTTGCGCGCTTCGAAAGCTCCGATGCCCGCCGCGATCAGCAGGGTACGCGACGGATAGACGCCGGCATCGGTCTCCAGCAGAAAGTGGCCGACCCCCTCCGAGTCCCCGCGCTGCAGCCCGGTGACGATTTCCCCCAGGCGAACCTCGCAGCCGAATTGCAGCGCCTGTTCGGCCATGCCCTTGACCAGGTCCTTCGCGAGCACTTTGGGAAAGCCCGCCACGTCGAAGATGAATTTCTCGGGATACAACGCCAGCAGCTGCCCTCCCAGGGCCGGCAGCGCATCGATGATACGACAGGATGCGCCGCGCATCCCGGCGTAGAACGCGCCGAACAGACCGGTCGGACCGCCACCCACGATCGTGATGTCAACCAGAGGATTGTCCACGCGCGGAATATCATTGGGAGGCCGGTACGTCGGTAGGTCAAGCGGGCGGGCGACACTATCTTCTTCGCATGAAGATCTACACCCGCACCGGAGACGAGGGCGAGACCGGACTGTTCGGCGGCGGGCGGGTCTCCAAAGACGACCCGCGGGTCGCGGCCTACGGGGACGTCGACGAGCTGAACTCGGCGCTCGGGGTGGCCCGCGCCACCATCCCCGCGGACCTCTTCGATGCCGAGCTGGAGGCGATCCAGCGCGACCTCTTCTCGCTGGGCGGCCACCTCGCCACTCCCGACCCCGACAAAGTGCGTACGGCCTTGGCCAAGGCGGAGCTCTCGGTGGCACGAGTCAACGCGTTCGAGCAGGGCATCGACGCGGCCGACACGGAGCTCATTCCCTTGCGTGCCTTCGTCCTCCCGGCAGGCGCGCCCAAGGCCGCCGCCCTGCACCTCGCCCGCACGGTCTGCCGGCGGGCGGAACGGAGCGTCGTGACGCTGGCGCGGCAGAGCGAGGTACCGGCGCTCTTCCTGGTCTATCTCAATCGGCTCTCCGATTACCTCTTCACGCTCGCCCGCCTGGCCAACCGGCGCGCGGGCCGCAATGACGTGACCTGGTGATGGAACCCGTCGCCGAGGTGCGTCACCGCACCGGGAGCTACCCGGTGCTGGTCGAGCTCGGTCTGCTGGGCAGGCTGGCGTCGAGCGCAGCGCAGCTGCTCCCCGGCCGGCGGCTCGCTGTCATCACCGATCGCACGGTGGGCCGGCTGGTCGGCCACGATCTGGAGGTGCCGACCCTGGTGGTCGCTCCCGGCGAGGGCTCGAAGACCCGGGCCCGCTGGAGCGCTCTCACTGACCGGTTGCTCGATCTCGGCTACGGGCGCGATGCCGGCATCGTGGCGTTGGGCGGCGGTGTCGTCGGCGACCTCGCCGGTTTCGTGGCCGCGAGCTACCTGCGCGGGATTCCCTGGATCCAGGTCCCCACTTCCCTGCTGGCGATGGTGGATGCTTCGGTGGGCGGCAAGACCGGGGTGAATACCCGCCAGGGGAAGAACCTTGTCGGTGCCTTTCACCCTCCGGTGGCGGTGCTCGCCGATCCCGCGGCGCTGCGTACCCTGCACCCCGCCCACCTCGGCGCCGGCATGGTCGAAGCCGTCAAACACGGCATCGTGGCGGACGCGGACTATTTCGGCTGGATCCGGGACCACGCCGACGGATTGCTCCAGGGCGATGCCGAGCTGCTGCGCGAGCTGGTGGTGCGCAGCGTCCGCATCAAGGCCGGCATCGTGAGTGAGGACGAGCAGGAGGCTGGTCGCCGGGCCATCCTGAACGCCGGGCACACGGTGGCGCACGCCATCGAGCGGGTTACCGAGTATTCGGTCCTGCATGGCGATGCGGTCGCCATCGGGCTGGTGGTGGAGGCGCTGCTCGCGCATCGGCTGGGCCTCGCGGAGCGCGCGCTGGCGCCGACCATTCGCCTCGTGCTGGAACAGCTCGGAAGACCCACGATGCTCGACCCGGCGTGGGACGACCAGGCGTTGCTGGAGGCAATGGCGTACGACAAGAAGATGCGCGGTGAGGTGTTGCGCTTCGCGCTGCCGCGCGCGATTGGGACGATGGCGGGCGCTGACAGCAATTGGACGGTGCCTGTTTCAGTCGATCTGGTTCGGGTCGTGCTTTCGACTTCGCGCTCGCTGGCCACGCTCTATTGATGTTTTCCACCGCCCGCCCACCATCTCATTACAGCATAACAGCTTATTTTGAAATAACTTAGTTCATTTTTGCCACAGGGTCGTTGATAAGTCCAGTGGGGATAAAGTGGAGGAAATCCGCAACTCATAGTCTGTGAACGATTTGTGATGTGGAAGCTGTCGAATACTTGACCGTCAAAAAATCGTTCCTAGATTCGCTTCGTAGTCTGTAGGCCCTCAGCAAACCACAACCCGCCGTTCCGCGGGCAAACTAAGCAGCGAGTACTCACTCAAAGTTCGAACCCCGTGCGAGGTGGCATGCCCCACGTCCGCGTACGAACCTCCCCTCGGGCCTTGCATCGGTCCGCCCCCAACAACGCCTTCGACCAGTACCTCCTCGACATCCGCAAGCTGCCGATGATCGAGAATCCCAAAGAGGAGATCAAGCTCGCCAAGCGCGCGCGAAAAGGTGACCAGGTCGCGATCGATCGACTGGTGACCGCCAATCTCCGCTTCGTCATCTCCTATGTGAAGCGGTTCCAGGGGCACGGGCTCGATCTGTCCGAGCTGGTGGCGATCGGCAACGAAGGATTGCTCAAGGCGGTCCGCAAGTTCGATCCCGCCCACGGCGTCAAGTTCATCAGCTACGCCGTCTGGTGGGTGCGGCAGTGCGTCCTCAAGGCGCTCGCCGAGCAGACCCGCACCGTGCGGATCCCGCTCAACCAGAACGCGGCCCTGATGAAGATGGCCAAGATCGAGAGCCTGCTCTCCCAGGAACTGGGGCGCTCGCCCACCGATTCCGAGACGGCGCAGGTGCTGGACGAGCCGGTCGAGACCATCCGGCAGGCCCGCTTGGTGTCCACGGTCGAGGTCTCCCTCGACGCCCCGGTCGAACGACACGATTCGGGCTCGGCGACGTTCGGCGAGCGGGTGGCCGGGAGCGGTACGGGGGACATCGAGGACCTAGTCGACACCGGTCTTCGCAAGGAATTCCTCTCGGCGCTGTTCCGGCGCTACCTGACGCCGCGCGAGCAACGGATCCTCTCCCTGTACTACGGCCTGGAGGAGGGCAGTGAAGCGCTGACCCTCGAGGGCATCGGGGCAATGCTCGGGGTCACCCGGGAGCGGGTGCGGCAGATCCGCGAGCGGGCGTTCGAAAAGCTCCGCAACGCGCCGGAGGTCAAGCACCTGAGGAATTTCCCCAGCGCAGCGGCCTAGACGGAGGTGACCGGTGACCGGTTACTGGCAACCGGTCACCGCTTAGCTTTCAGGGATGGCGCAGCTCCCCCTCTTCCCCCTTCGCATCGTCCTCTTTCCCGGCTCGCTCCTCCCGCTCCACATCTTCGAACCGCGCTATCGGGACCTGCTGGCGGACGTGACGGCCGGCGAGCACCGCTTCGGGCTGCTGCCGCCGGGCGAGCACGGAGGCTTGCCGGCGCCGGGCGCTGTTGGCTGCGCGGCGCTGGTCCGGGCGGTCCAGCCGCTGCCGGAGGGCCGCGCCAACATCGTAGTGAGCGGGGAGCGTCGGTTTCGCTTCCTCGAACCCGCGCCGGCAGCGACGGCCTATCACCAGGGGATCGTTGCGTGGCTGGACGACCTGCCCGACGTCCAGATCCCCAGCGAAGCGGAGCTGCTCCGTCTGCGCGCCTTGGGAGAGCGCTATGCGCTCGCGCTCCACGCGCTCAACGACCAGTCGCTCGACGTCAGGCTTCCCGTGGACGCGGCGGAGCTGTCCTTCGAGGTAGCGGCGTTGCTGGAATGGGATTTCGAGGCGCGCCTGCGCCTGCTCGAATTGCGTTCCGCCACCCAGCGCGTGCTCCGGCTGCTGCAGGCCCTGCCCTCCCTGGTCCGCAAGGCCGAGGAGCGCGCCTCGCTGCACGGCAGGGCCAAGTCGAATGGCCACGGAGTCATCCGGTGACCGCGGCCTTGGCCGAGCGCCTCGCTGCGGTCGTCGGCCCGCGCTGGGTACGTCGCCGCCCGGCCGAGTTGCGCACCTTCGAGACCGACGGCCTGCCCACCCACTCTGCCCGACCCCGGCTGGTCGTGCTTCCCGGCACCCGCTCGGAAGTCACCCAAGTGATACGCACGCTGCATGGGGCCGGAGTTCCCTGGGTGGCGCGGGGAGCGGGGACTGGACTGTCGGGCGGTGCGTTGGCGGAATCCGACAGCGTGCTGGTGGTCCTCACGCGGCTGACCCGAATCCTCACGCTCGATCCGGTGCGGCGGCGTGCGGTGGTGGAACCCGGAGTGGTCAATGCCCGGCTCTCCGAAGCGGCGCTCCCGTTCGGCCTGCACTACGCGCCCGACCCCTCGAGCCAATCGGCCTGCACGCTCGGTGGCAACGTGGCGGAGAATGCCGGCGGACCTCACTGCCTCAAGTACGGCGTCACCACCAACCACGTCATGGCGCTCGAGGTCCTGCTCCCCGACGGTTCGCTGGCACGCCTGGGGTCGCCCCAGGGCGAGCCCTGGGGACCCGACCTGGTGGGACTCTTCGTGGGCAGCGAAGGCATGTTCGGCATCGCGCTGGAGATTACGCTCCGGCTCATGCCCCTGCCGCCCGCGATTCGGACGCTGTTGGCCGATTTCGGCACCGTGCGCGCGGCCAGCGAAGCGGTCAGCGCGATCATTGCGAGGGGCATCGTGCCGGCGGCCCTCGAGATGATGGACCAGGCCTGCATTCGGGCGGTGGAGGCTTCGATTTTCGCCGCGGGTTATCCAACCGATGCCGGCGCCATCCTCCTGGTCGAGCTGGACGGCCTGGCCGCCTCGGTGGCGGGGGAGAGCGCCGAGGTGGAAGGCCTGCTGCGCCAGGCGGGGGCCCGGACCGTGCGGGCGGCCTCCTCCCCGGCGGAACGCGCCCGGCTGTGGCAGGGCCGCAAGAAAGCCTTCGGCGCCGCGGGCCGAATCGCCCCCGACCTGGTGGTGCAGGACGCCGTGGTGCCCCGCTCCACCCTGCCCGACATCCTGGAGCGGATCGCGGTGATCGGCCGCCGCTACCAGCTCACCATCAGCAACGTCTTCCACGCCGGCGACGGCAACCTCCACCCCAACATCAGTTATGACAGCCGCGACCCCGCGCTCGCCGCGCGGGTCAAGGCCGCGAGCCGGGAGATCATGGCGGTCTGTGTCGCGGCGGGCGGCTCGATCACCGGGGAGCACGGCGTCGGCGCCGACAAGCTCGAGTACATGCCGCTGATCTTCGATCCCGAGAGCCTGCGCGCGATGTGCGAGGTGCGCCGGGTCTTCGATCCCGCCGGGCACGCCAATCCCGCCAAGGTGATCCCGATCCACTACTGCAAGGAATGGGGGCGGAATTGAGCGAGATCTTCATGCGCCTGCGCCACGCCCTCGGCGAGGCGGCGGTCGAGCCCGATGCCGAAGGACGGCCCCGCGCGGTGCCCGCGACCACGGACGGAGTCGCCCAGGTTTGCGGACTGGCCCATGAGCAGGGCTGGCGGATCCGGCTGGAGGGACAGGGAAGCTGGATGCCCCCCGATGCCCCGGCCGATCTCGCCCTCACGACGCGGGGCCTGTCCCGGATCGTGCAGGTGGCAGCGGCCGACCTGGTCGCCACCAGCGAGGCCGGCGTTCCGCTCGCGGTGCTGCAGCGTGAGCTGGCCTCGCGAAACGCCTGGCTGGCGATCGATCCGCCCGGCGTGCCGGAGCGTTCGCTCGGGTCGGTGATCGCCACCGGGACCGCCGGGCCGTTGCGCCACGGATTCGGTCCGGTCCGCGACCACATCCTGGGCGGCACCATCGTCACCGGCGACGGCCGGGTCATCAAGGCGGGCGGCAGCGTGGTGAAGAACGTCGCGGGTTATGATCTGACCAAGCTGCAGGTCGGCGGCTTCGGCGCGTTCGGCGTGGTGACCCAGCTCCACCTCCGCCTGCGGGCCCTGCCCGCCCTGCGGGTGACCCTGCTCGCCCATGCCGAGCGGGACGTGCTGACCCGGCAGTCCCGCGCGCTGGTGGAGGCGCAGCTCGGCGCGGCCGCGCTGGAGCTGTTTTCACCCGGAGCGGCGACCGGCGCCGAGTGGGTGCTCGCGCTCGAGCTGACCGGGACCGCCGCAACGGTCGAGGCCGAAGCCACCCGGATAACGACGCACAGCGAGGTGAGCTGGCAACGCCTCGTCCCGGACCGGGCCTCGGAATTCTGGGACGCCACCGCCCGAGCACCGCTGGCCGCCCCGATGACGCTCCGATTCGGGGTGTTTCCGGACGGCCTCGATGAGCTCATCGATCTGCTGCAGCAACGGCTCGACGGCGGACAGCTGAGCGCCGGCCCGGGCCGGGGGATGCTGCGCTGGAGCGGCGACGCCGCGGTCGATACGCTGCGCACGGTGCGCCGGGTCACCGCGGAGCGCGAGATCCCCCTGACACTCGAGCGGGGTCCCTGGCCGCTGCGCCATGCGCTGGGCCACTTCGGCGCGTATCGGGAGGGTGTCGGGGCCCTGGTGGCCAAGCTTCGCAGCACCTTCGATCCCGATCCCACCTTCCCGGTCGCGCTGGAAGGGGAGCATGAATAGAGGCGGGTTCGAGGCCCTCGATCCCTGCGTGCACTGCGGATTCTGTCTCCCCGCCTGCCCCACCTACCTCGCAACCGGCGACGAGAGCGATTCGCCACGGGGACGCATCCTGCTCATGCGCGCGCTCGAGCGCGGGGAACTCCCCACCGGCGACCCCGCCCTGCGCGAGCACCTCGCCCTCTGCCTGGGATGTCGCGGCTGCGAGCCGGTCTGCCCGGCGGGGGTCGGGTATGGCCGGGGCCTGGAGGCCGCTCGCGAGCGGCTGGCCGCGGCAAACGGACTGCCCTTCGGGGCCCGCGTCGTCCTGGCGATCTTCCGCCGCCGCGCCCGCTGGGTCGCCTTGTTTACCCTGGCGCGCTGGCTGCGCGAAAGCGGCATTCCGGCGGCGTTGGCCGGCGGAGGACGAACCAGGTTTGCGCTCGGTATGCTGGCGGCCAGCCGGAAGACCACCTTCGCCGGTCCCGGCGGGACGAAGGCGCGCCCCGCCGCCCCCGCGGAGGTGCGGTCCGCCGGGCCGGGCATAACCATCCCCCGCCCGACCGTGGCGTTGTTCCGTGGCTGCGTGATGAACACCTTGTTTCATCATGTTCACGCCGCGACCCGACGCACCCTCGAGGCGAACGGATACCGAGTGGTCGAAGTGCCCGGCCAGGATTGTTGCGGCGCCCTGCATGAGCACGCGGGCGACCGCTCGGGCGCCCGTGCCCTGCTGGCCGCCAACGCGGCCGCGTTCGCCGGCCAAGCCGATTACATCGTGGTAAACAGCGCGGGCTGCGGCGCCCTGCTGCGCGATGCCGCGCACCTCTGCGGAGTCGCGGCGGAGGAGCTCGGCGCCAAGGTCCGCGACATCTCGGAGCTGCTGGCCGCCGTCGGCCCGCGGGCGGGGGCCCCGCTCCCGCTCGACGTAGCCTACGATCCCCCCTGCCACCTGGAGCACGCCCAGGGCGTGCGCGATGCACCGCTCGCGGTCTTCGCTGCGATTCCGGCGCTGCGACTGCAGCGCCTGCCCGGCGCCGAGCGCTGTTGTGGCGCCGCCGGCATTTACGGCCTGCTGCATCCGGACATGGCCGCTGCGGTCCTGGACGACAAGCTCGCCGCCATGGCAGCGGCTACGCCGCGGCCCGCATTGGTCGCGACCGGCAACCCGGGCTGCCTCATGCAGATCGGTGCGGGGTTGCGGGCCAGAGGGCTGGCCATCGGGGTGGTGCACCCGGTCGAGCTGCTCGACGAGTCGTACGCCAGAGCGGGCCTCTACTGACGGCTCCCCTCCCACGCGCCACGTTACCTTCCAGCGATGCAGCTCGACTTCCCGGTCTCCGCTTCGCAGCTGACGACGTTGCGCAGTGGCGCGGCGCTCGTCGCGGATCCCGCGGCCATTTTCCGGGTCGAAGGACCCGGGGCGTTGACCTGTTTGCAAGGGTTGCTCACCTGCGACCTGGCGGGACCCGGCGACGGCACCCTCAGCTATGGGGCGCTGCTCACGCCCAAGGGGATGATTGTCGTCGATCCTTGGGTATTGCGCGAAGCCGACCGCTTTACGCTCCTGGTCGGCGCAACCGGGAGAGCAGCGGCGGCTCAGCTCTTCCAGCGGGTGCTGCCGCCCCGTCTGGCGCGGGTCACCGATCTCACCGGCGAGTGGAGCGCGGCCTGGCTGATCGGCACCAGTGCCCTGGAGCGCTTTGCCCGCGCGATCGGCGCGTCGCCACCCGCGGCCGGCAAGATCGCGCGGCTCGGCGACGAGCGCGCGGGACTGCTGGCCGGTGGGACCCCGGTCTCGCCTTTCAGCGGGCTGGTGCTGGGACCCGTCGGGGAGCTGAACGCGCAGATCGCACGCGCGGAGCACGCGGGAATCATCCGGGGAAGCGAAGCCATGCTGGCCGCAGCCCGGGTGCTGGCGGGTTGGCCCACCCTCGGCAGGGAGATCGATGAGCGGACGCTGCCGCAGGAAGTCCGCTACGACGAGCTCGGCGCGGTTTCCTACGTCAAGGGCTGCTATACGGGACAGGAAACGGTGGCACGGGTGCATTTCCGCGGCCACGTAAATCGCACGCTTCGCGCGGTGAGAGTGGAGGGACCCCTCCCCCCCGCGCAGCGGACCCTGGCGATGGGAGAAAAGGACGTTGGGACGCTCCGAACCGCACTCGTCCTCGACGATCACCTGTTGGCGCTCGCCGTGGTGCGACGCGAAATCGAGGCGGGAATCCCCTTACGGGCGGGCGACCGGGAGGCGACGCTCGTCCGCCTTCCGGTCGACCCGGAGTAGCAGACTACGGCTGCTTGGCGGTGTCCCCGGCAACCTTCACCGTCGTGTCGGCCGCGGCGGGCGCCGGTGCCGGGGTCGCGGCAGCGGCGGCGGTAGTGTCCGCGGCGGGAGCCTGCTCGGCTTTTGGACCGCAAGCCGCGAGCGCGAGCAGGGAGGCGACGGCGAGGTACTTCGACATTAGTGCTCCTTGCGATGGTGCGAGTGCGTTGGCAACCGGGAGGTGGCGCGCGGGCAATGTAGCCATCCAGGCCCTTTCATGCAAAGAATGGCAAGCCAATGAGTTACAGGAAAGCCCCCAGTGTTCTCCCCCAGACCCTGGGGGCGCTCCGATCCAGCCGCTGGGGCGAGCCGCCGCTGCGGCGGCGTTCGGTTCGCGACGAGATCCGCAGCAACCTGCTCCATCGCCTCCCCGCTCAGGACCCGTTATTCCCGGGCATCCACGGCTACGAGGACACCATTCTGCCGCAGCTGGTCAACGCGCTACTCTCGCGCCAGGACTTCATCCTGCTCGGCCTGCGGGGGCAAGCCAAGAGCCGCATCCTCCGCAGCCTGACCGGGTTTCTGGATGAGTGGCTTCCGAGCGTTGCGGGAAGCGAAGTCAACGACGACCCCTTCGCTCCGATCAGCAAGTTCGCGCGCGAGCGGCTGGAAGCGGAGGGCGACGCGACTCCCATTGCGTGGATTCACCGGGAAGACCGCTACGTGGAGAAGCTGGCCACTCCCGACGTGACCATCGCCGACCTGATCGGCGACCTGGACCCGATCCGCGCCGCGCGCGGCGGCCACGTGCTCTCCGACGAGCTCACGATGCACTTCGGGCTGCTGCCCCGCGCCAACCGGGGGATCTTTGCTATCAACGAGCTGCCCGATCTCGCCGGCAAGATCCAGGTGGGACTCTTCAACATCATGCAGGAGGGGGACGTCCAGCTCAAGGGCTATCCGGTGCGGCTCCCGCTGGATGTGCTGCTGTGCTTCACCGCCAACCCGGAGGACTACACCGCACGGGGCAAGATCATCACGCCGCTCAAGGACCGCATCGGCGCCGAGATCAGCACCCACTATCCGCGCGAGGTGGCGCTCGGAATGGCCATCACCGAGCAGGAGGCCTGGACGACGCGCGATGGCGCGGCACCGCCCGCGCGCATCCCGCCGCTGGTCCGCGAAGTGGTCGAGCGGGTGGCCTTCGAAGCACGGGGAGACCAGCGCGTCGATCGGCGCTCCGGCGTCAGTCAGCGGCTGCCGATCAGCACGCTCGAGAACGTGGTTTCCAGCGCGGAGCGCAGGGCACTGGTGCACGGCGAACCGGAAGCCGTCGGCCGCATCGCCGACATCTATTCGGCGCTGCCCTCGATCACCGGCAAGCTGGAGCTGGAATACGAGGGCGAGCTGCAGGGGGCGGAGACGATCGCGAAGGAGCTGATCCGGCGCGCCGCCTTGCACACTTTTCTCGATCGCCTGGGGGACGAGGAGGACGAGCGACTGGACCGGATCGTGGCCTGGTTCGATCAGGGCTCGGCGCTCAAGATCGGCGGCGACGAACCGGCCGCCAACGCGGTGAAAGCATTCGGCGTGGTCCCGGGGCTGCTGCAGCTGGTCCACGAGCTCGACCTGGCGCCGGCGCAGGATGCCGGTGCCGAGGTGGCGGGTTGCGAGCTGGTGCTCGAGGCGCTGGCCGCGCAGAAGCGAATCAGCCGGACGGAGGACTTCGGCTGGGGCTCGGCACGCAGGCGGTAGGCCCCGGCCTACCCACGTCCCCACCTCCGAGTCGCGCTGGCGACGATGAGCGCCACCACTTCGTCCAGGCCGAGGGCGCCGGTGTTGAGCACCATGTGAAAGTTGGCGGTGTCCTCCCAGTCGCGCCCGTAGTGCTGCTTGAGATAGCGCGCCCGGTTCGCGTCGGTCTCCTGCAGCACCTTCTCCGCTTCCTTGGGGTCCAGGCCGAGCCGCTCGACGGCGGCGCGCAGCCGGAGCGCGACGGGGGCGACGATTTTCACGTGCATGGCGTCGTGCTCTCCCCGGAGCACCGCCGATGCGGCGCGACCCACCAGAACGACCCGGCCCTCCGCCGCAAGCTCCGCCACTACTGTTTCGGTGACGCGCAGCAGGGTCGCCTCTTCGGGCTCGGGAACTTTCTCGGCGGGCGCCGGGAACAGCTCCGGGGCGGATCGCGCCAGCGCCCGCGCCAGCCGCTCGATGAAGCCGGGCGCCCGCTCCTCACGCTGCGCAACCTCCTCAGGCGGCAGGCCCGCCTTGGCCGCTACCCGATCGATCAGCTCGTTGTCGACCACCCGCCAGCCCAGCGCGTCCGCCACCCGCCGGGCCACCTCGGATCCGCCCGCGCCGAACTGCCGCGAGATGGTGATGATCATGGCACCCTCCTGAGCATCCTCCAGGCGGTGTAGCCGGCCGCGAGCAGGCAGACCCCGCCTCCCAGCAGAATCGCGGTCGTGGTGCCCGCGTGCTCCGAAATCCAGCCGGCCTGCAGCGACCCGAACGGCGCCATGCCGACCACGATGAACGAGTAGAAGCCCATGACCTGGCCGCGCAGGTGGTCGGGCGCGTCGCTCTGCAGCAGGGTGTTGGTCATGATGGCGTTGAGCGCCATGCTGAGCCCGCAGATCACCGCGAAGGCCAGCGCCAGCGCGACGTGATGCATCAGCCCGAGCAAGAGGAGCCCGCTCCCGAGGGTGATACCCGCTCCGAGAGCGGTCCGTTCGCGACGGAAGCGATGCCCCACTGCGGCGATCGAGAGCGCGCCCGCGGCCGCACCGACCCCGAACGCCGACATGATGGCCCCGTAGCCCCCGGGACCCGCATGCAGCACGTCGCGCGCGTACACCGGCAGGATCGCGATGAAAGAGGCCCCGAACACGCTGAACACCGCGGTCAGCGTCACCAGCGCGCGGGGCCACGGCCGCCCGAACACGTGCGCGACGCCTTCGCGCAGGGGGGCCCGGCGCGCCGGACCCTGCAGCGCGAGGGACGGCACCGGCCGGATCATGAGAAGCCCGATCAGTACCGCCAGGAAGCTCGCGGCATTCAGCAGGAAACACACTGCCGAGCCTGCGGTGGCGATCAGGGTACCCGCGATCGCGGGCCCCACGACGCGGGAGAGGTTGAACGCCGAGGAATTCAGCGCGATCGCATTCATCAGGTCGCCCTTCCCCACCAGCTCGACCTGCCAGGATTGGCGGATCGGAATCTCGAAGGCGCTCACCAGCCCGCCCACGAACGCGAGCGCATACAGCATGGGCACCGTGACGACGTGGAGGGCCGTCAGCAGGCCGAGGGCGAGCGCCTCGCAGAGCAGCAGGGATTGCAGGATGATGAGTGCGCGCCGGCGATTGACCCGGTCGGCGATGACCCCGCCGTACAGCGTGAACAGGAGGACGGGAAGCGCCCCGAAGGTGGTGACCAGCCCCACCTGCAGGGCCGAGTTGGACAGCTCCAGGGTGAGCCATCCGAGGGCCACGGTCTGCATCCAGCTCCCGCAGAGGGAGACGAATTGGCCGACGATGAAGAGCCGAAAATTCCGATGCCGGAGCGCACCGAACGAGGCGGCGGGAGCGGTCATGCGGGGAAGCTAAACGGTGAACGGTAACCAGGGACCAGTGGCGGGTGAAAGGTGAAAGGTGAAAGGTGAAGAGTGAACATGAGGGTGACTGGTTGCCCGCGAAGCTTCCTTGGGGAACGCGGCTATCTTGCAACGCAGGTACCGTTCCCTGTTCACCTTTCACCTTTCACCGCCGTCATGCGCTTCACCACCTACTCCAAATCCGTCCCCGGCCTCGCCGACGCCGTCAACCTCCAGGCGTTGCTCGATCAACTCGGCGATTTTCTGCTGCAATCAGGGTTCGCCGGCGGCCCCGGTGACTGGCCTTGGTGGGCGGAACCGGGCGATGGCAACGAGCGCTCGCTGGACGCACTGCGCGAGGCGATCCTGCGCGCCCTCATGGAGTCGGGGCAGCTCACCCCGGACATGCTCAAGCTGCTGCGCGGGGAGTCCAGTGGAGATCCCGAACGCGACCGCGAGCTGGAGCAGCAGGTCGCGCAGCTGCTCGATCAGATCATCCAGCGCCTCGCGGAGGAAGGGTACCTGAACGTGACGGAGACCCCGCAGGTGCCGGAGGGGTATTCCCCGGTGCTGGGACCGGGGGGCCAGGCGGCGTCGGCCGCACAACAGGTGCAGTTCAACCTGACCGAAAAGGGGATGGACTTTCTCGGCTACAAGACCCTCAAGAACCTGCTGGGCAGTATCGGCAAGTCGAGTCTCGGTGCGCACGAGACCCCGCACCTGGCCACGGGAGTCGAGGCGGATGCGGCGAGCAAGCCGTATGAGTTCGGCGATGTGCTGAACCTGGACGTTCCCGCGACCCTCGGGCACGCCATCGCACGCGAGGGCATCCGGTTTCCCCTCAACCTGGAGTACGGGGATCTGCAGGTGCACCAGGCCGAGTACCGCTCGTCCGCCGCCACCGTGCTTATGCTGGACTGCTCCCACTCCATGATCCTCTATGGAGAGGATCGTTTTACCCCGGCAAAGAAGGTCGCGCTGGCCCTGACCCACCTGATCCGCACCCAGTACCCGGGGGACAGCCTGCGGGTCGTGCTGTTTCACGATTCCGCAGAGGAGATCCCGCTCGCGGCACTGGCCGGCGCCCAAGTGGGACCGTACCACACCAACACGGCGGAGGGGCTCAAGCTGGCGCGGCGGATTCTCTCCGCGCAGAAGAAGGACATGAAGCAGGTGATCATGATCACGGACGGCAAACCGTCCGCGCTGACCCTGCCGAACGGCCAGGTCTACATCAACTCAGCCGGGCTGGATCCCCGCATCCTCAAGGCGACCTATCACGAGGTCGGCCTCTGCCGCCGCAGCGGGATCATGATCAACACCTTCATGCTGGCGCGCGACCGTGCGCTGGTCGAGTTCGTCAAGCGGGTGGCGGAGATTTGTCGCGGCAAGGCCTACTTCACCAATACGATGACCCTGGGGCAGTTCATCCTGATGGATTTCTTGAAGCGGAAGACGACCAGGCTGTAACCCCGCTCCCTCACTGCACCCGCTTGGCCATGGTTCCGGCCGCAAGCGTCCCTCCGGGCTCGACGCCGTTGATCGCCGCGATGATCTCCAGTTTGACCGGGGACGGGTATTGCCGGTAGAACTCGTCCACGGTCATCGCGCGGGAGAGCCGCAACAGGGTCAAATGCATCGGCTGCTTGTTCAGAGCCGTCTGGTCGGTCAGCTGACCGAAGCTCTGCATCGTTTGGCGGATGACACCGGAATAGCCTCCGTACTTGGCCGCGGTGCTGTAGCCCAGCAGCTGGTAGGTCGTCCCGCCATAGGACACATACATCACCCGGCCGGCCAGCGCATTGCCCTGATCGTCCTGGGCCTGGAACTCCGCGGTGGCCGCGGACAGTCCATTGACGCTGGTGCGCTGTGAATTGCCGGTCTGCACGCCCTGTTGCTGCGCGAACTTCTGCAGCAGAGCATCGGGCGATTCGCTTCCCCCCAGCGAGAGCTGGATGATGGCATCATTGCTGGGACTACCGGCCAGGACCGCGTCGGCCCGGTTCTGGGTTTGCCACCCGGAAGGAAAATCGATGCGGAAGCGCAGGTCGGGGTGAAAGAAGCGGGTCCCTTCGAAATAACCCTGGCGCGGGTTCACCCCGAATACGATGCCGTCGATCGCCCGCAGGTAGCCGTCCCGGTTGACCACCGCCCGCTGCAGGCTGTCGGCCGGAACGGTCGCGGCGCGCTGCTCGGCTTTGTTGAAGCGATCACCGGGGTCCGGATGGGTCGAGGCCCAGGTCGGCAGTTTGCCGCCGCCGGAAAGATTGCCGACGCGCTCAAGCGTGGCGAAGGTCTTGGACATCTCGTGAGGGTCGTAATTGAGCCGGCGGACATAGCGGAACCCCAGCTCATCGGCCTGGGATTCATCGCCCCGGCTGTAGCTCAGGAAAAGAACCCCCAGTCCCTGCTGGATGGCTCCGGCATTCCGGGCGACCTGGGACGAAAGGATGGACCCGGCGATCAACCCGATCCCGAACAGCTGTTGACGGGTGATCTGCCGCGCGGTGTGCCGCGCCGTCACGTGCCCCGACTCGTGGCCGAGCACTCCCGCGAGCTCCGCCTCTGAGCCCAGGAAGGGAAGGATGCCGCGGGTGACGAAGACCTTGCCTCCCGGGGCAGCGAAGGCGTTCACCTCGGGATCATCCACCACCTCGAAATCCCAGGGCAGCGAGGCGCGCTCGGTGACGGCGGCCAGTCGGGTGCCGACGGCGTGCACGTAGCGTTGCAGCCCGGAATCGGGGTAGATCCCGATCGAGGCCCGGGCCGCCGCGACGGTCTGCTCCCCCATCGAGATCTCCTGGGATTCGCTGACCAGGGAGATTTCCCGGTTTCCCGTAGCGGGGTTGGTGGCGCAGCCGGCGAGCATTGCGGCCAGGATGCAGCGGTTCCACGCGCGTCGAGTCATGCCTGGTTCCTCCGTCAGACCGGAGACGTCCCGCTCTTCCCCCCGTTGCACCGGCGCAGCTTCGTTATATTTCAGTCTCCCATTGCCCGCCCACACAAGGACTTGCACCCATGCTGCGACGCTCTGCCATCGCGCTGCTCCTGGCCCTCTCGTTCGGCATCCGCCCGGCCTCGGCGCAGGCGGCGCCGATCACCGTATTCGTCGTCCGCCACGCCGAGAAGGGCCCCGAAGTCCCCGATCCCGCGCTGACGGAGGCGGGTAAGTACCGGGCGGTCGAGTTGGCCCGTGTGCTGGGGGATGCTCACCTCACCGCCCTCTTCGTCACCGAATTCAAGCGGACCCAGGAAACCCTTGCCCCGCTGGCCGCGGCCAAGGGGCTTACGCCTACCCGCCTGCTCGCGCGTGATCTGGAAGCGCTGGTGGCCGCCATCCGAGCGCTGCCGCCCGGCAGCCAGGCGGTCGTCGCGACGCATAGTAATCTGATCCACGTGCTCGTCGCGCGGCTCAGCGGCGTCGCGATTCCGGAGCTCACCGACCTGGACTACGATCGCCTGGTGGTGGTCTCGGTGACTGGGAAGGAAAAAGGCTCGGCGGTGGTCCTGAGATACGGTGAAAAGTGAGAAGAGAGAGGTGAAAGGTGAACCCCGCTTCACCTTTCACCTTTCACCAATCAGCACCAGCCCCTGTGCCCCCACCAGCGCGGGCGCTCCCCCGACCCGGCGCTCAAACCCGAGCAGGATCTTGTTGGTGGGTGAGATCATCCTGGTCCAGCGGGCGCCGTCGAATCGTAGAATGATCCCGGTCTCCCCGATGGCATAGACGTCGGTCGGGCCGGTGCCCCAGACGGCGCGCAAATCCACCCGGGCGGGATTCGGCATGACATACCAGCGGGTGCCGTCGTAGCGCAGGATCAGCCCACCCGCCCCCACCGCAAACACGTCCTCGGGACCGCTGCCCCAGACTCCGCGCAGGATGGAGTCGGTTGGCGTGGCCATGGCGCTCCAGGCCGTGCCGTTCCAATGCAGCACGGTGCCGGAATCCCCCACCGCATAGACATCGGAAGCGCTCAACCCGAAGACGTGACGCAGGAAGCGCGTGCGGGAGAGCGGCATCTCGACCCAGCGCGCTGCCTCGCGCCGCAGCACGAGCCCCTGTTCTCCCACGATGAAGCCGTGTCCAGCCCCGTCCAGCCAGATCGAGCGCAACAGGCGGCGGGCGCCGAACGACTCGTCGCTCCATCCGGCGCCGTTGTAGCGCAGGATGGAGCCGCTGTCGCCCACCACGAGCAAGTCGCCGTTGTCGGCGGCTGCCCCATACAGCGTTTGGGTCCGCGGCACATCCAGCGAGATCCACGCGGTGCCGGCCGCTCGCAGGACGGCGCCGTTGTTCCCGACGGCGTAGCGGGTATTGCCCGGCCCGCTGGCCAGGTCGAACAGCAGCGGACCGGCGGTCCCCAGCAGCCAGCTGCCGGTGCTGCGGCGCTGCAATGCCGTGCCGCTCCATCCCACCGTCACGAAGACTCCCAGGGGGGCGGCGTGCACGGCGCGCAGGTTCTCTCCCGTGGCGGACTGGGGAACCAGCGTCCAGACCGAGCCATTGAACAGCACCATGGTGCCGCGATCCCCGACGGCGAGGATTTCCGCCCCGCCGCGGCCCCACACCGCGAACAGATCCGCGCGCGTGGGCACCATCACCTGGGTCCAGCGCACGCCGTCCCAATGCAGGATGGTGCCCTGGATCCCCACGGCGTAGATGTTGTCTCCCGCGCTACCCCAGAGCCCGAGCAGCAACAGCTGGGTCGGACTGGCCAGGCGGTTCCAATGGCTCCCCTCGAGCCGGTAGAGCGCACCGTTCTGGCCGGCCGCGAAGAGGTGGGTCGGATCGGTGCCCCAGACGGCCCACAGCTCGGCGGTCTCGGTGCCCGAGAGCGGATGCCAGGCGCCAC
>Ga0255310_10000012_pt1 | contig 30851 bp, 26 predicted proteins | sample EtOH1_T0_E1_meta_FD_201359 | JGI IMG/M metagenome (GOLD analysis project Ga0255310, IMG submission 201359) | Sandy soil microbial communities from University of British Columbia, Vancouver, Canada - EtOH1_T0_E1 | ecosystem: Engineered > Artificial ecosystem > Sand microcosm > Unclassified ...
TTCGGGCTGGCCAAGCTGACCGATGAGCCTCCGCCCATGGCCACGGCGCTCTCCGAGATGGCCACCCAGGCGCGCAAACTGACCGCCGAGGGCTCGATCGTCGGCACCTTCCAATACATGGCGCCGGAGCAGCTGGAGGGGCAGGACGCCGACGCCCGCACCGACATCTTCGCCCTGGGCGAGGTGATCCACGAGATGGCCACGGGCAAGCCGGCCTTCAGCGGCAAGACCAAGGCCAGCCTGATCGCCTCCATCCTGTCGTCGGAGCCGCCGCCCATCTCCGCGGTGCAGCCCATGACGCCGCCGGCGCTGGATCGCATCGTGAAGCGCTGCCTGTCCAAGGATCCGGACGAGCGCTGGCAGTCGGCCACGGACCTGGCCGCCGAGCTGCGCTGGATCGCCGAGGGCGGTTCGCAGGCCGGCGTCCCGGCGCCCGAAGCTCGCTCGCGGCGCATGAAGTTCCGCCTGGCTTCGGTGGTCGCCGTGGTGGCGTCGCTGGCCGCAATCGCTTTGGCCATCGCGTATTTTGTTCTCGCTACCAAGCCCACCGCCGTCATCCACGCGCAGATCCCGCCGCCGGAAAAGGCCATCTTCGATTTCACGGGAGACTTCGGCGGGCCGCCGGTGCTCTCGCCGGATGGAAAGCGCCTGGTGTTCTCAGCCCACACGGCGGAGACCCCCAAGGCCCTGTGGGTCCGCCAGCTCGACAGCGACACCGCCCAGCATCTGGACGGCACCGATGGCGCGTTTTTCCCCTTCTGGTCCCCCGACAGCCGCTCCATCGCTTTCTTCGCCGAGGGCAAGCTGAGGAAGATCGCCGCCGGCGGCGGGCCGGTCACCTCCCTGGCGGATGCTCCCAACCCCCGCGGAGGCGCGTGGGGGAGAGACGACGTCATCGTCTTCACTCCTGACTTCCGCGACGCGCTGTACAGGATCGGCGCCGCCGGCGGGCGCCCTGCCCCGGCGACCACGCTCGACACCACCAAGCACACCACCCACCGCTGGCCTTTCTTCCTGCCCGACGGGAAACACTTCGTATTCCTGGCTACCAACCACACCGGCGGCTCGCGGGAGGCGAACGGCATTTACTTTGGCTCGCTCGACAGCAAGGAGTCGAAGCTTCTGGTGGCCACTGAAGGCGGAGCCCAGTACGCTTCGGGCTTTCTGCTCTTCCAGTCGCAGGCGGTGCTGGTGGCCCAGCCCTTCGATCCGTCGAGCGGAGTACTCTCCGGCGAGGCCATCCCGGTGGCGGAGCGGGTGCAGTACGACTCCGGCGTGTGGCGCAGCCTGTTCACCGTTTCCCAGAACGGCATCCTGGCCTACCAGAGCGGCAGTGCGCGGCTGGGAACCGAGCTGGTGTGGTTCGACCGCACCGGCAAACAGCTGGGCCGGGTGAGCGAGCGTGAGCGCTACTCCGATCCCCGGCTATCGCCCGACGGGCGCCGCCTGGCGGTGACCGCGGGAGATCCCCTCACCAACATCTGGGTCTTCGACCTGGAGCGCGGCACCAAGACGCGGCTGACCTTCGACGACGCCACCCACAATTTCCCCACCTGGTCGCCGGACGGCTCCCGAGTCGCCTTCGGATCTTTCGCCGGACCCGCGGCCGGCGCCGCCATCGGCGGTTCCCTGCACGCCAAGGCCGCGAATGGGACGGGGGGCGGCGAACTGGTGCTGGCGCCCGAGCGCGGCATCGGCCTGGCCTATCCCCAGTGGACGCCGGACGGACACTACATGCTGTATGAGCGTGCCGCCGGGCCCACCGGCGCAGGCGTCTGGGCGGTGCCGTTGAGCGGCGACAAGAAGCCATTCCCCGTCGCCCAACCGCAGTCGCCGCAGAACAACGTCTTCAGCGCGCGCATCTCCCCCGACGGGCACTGGCTGGCTTACACCTCCAACGACTCCGGGCGTTCCGAAGTCTACGTGGCGCCCTTCCCCGGCGGTGGCGGGCGCTGGCAGATCACCACCAACGGTGGAGACTCGGCCACCTGGCGCCGGGACGGCAAGGAGCTCTACTACTGGGCCAACGACCAGATGCTGACCGCGGTCGAGGTCAACCCGCAAGGCTCGGAGTTCCGCGTAGGCGCCGCCAAGCCGCTCTTCCGACTGAGTTCGCCGGCCCTGGGCATGGCCTACGACGCGGCTCCCGACGGCCAGCGCTTCCTGGTGAACTATCTGCCCGAAGACACCTCCACGCCCCTCACCCTGGTGGTGAACTGGCCGGCGGAAGTGAAGAAGTAGGACCTTACCGCGGATTCACGCGGATGGACGCGGATCTAACCCACTGCAGAGCGTCATCCCTTCGACTCGCTTCGCTCGCTCAGGGCAGGCTCTGAGCCCCGATTTTGTCGGGGCGAAGGACCCATGCATTTCCCAGCGCCCCGCCAAAATGCATAGGTTCCTCGCTCCGCTGGGAATGACGCTCGTTGAAGGGGAGACGCGGCATGCCGCGTCTCTACGCTTATAATCCGCGAGCATCCGTGTGAATCCGTGGCCAAAGAATCGCCCCAACCTGCGACCCCTTCCCCCCACGACTGGGACGGCGCCGCCTACCAGCGGCTGAGCGACCCGCAGTTCGGCTGGGGGATGCGCGTGCTCTCGTCCGTCGAGTTGCACGGCGACGAGTGCGTGCTCGACCTGGGCTGCGGCCCCGGCCGCCTGACCGCGGAACTGCTCGCGCGGCTGCCGCAGGGGCGCGTCATCGCCGTGGACGCCTCCCCCAGCATGGTCGCCACTGCGCGCCAGCAACTCGCCCGCTTCGGCGAGCGCGTGACGCTGATCCAGAGCGACCTCCTCCACCTTCAACTCGACTCGGTCGCCGACCTCGCCTTCTCTACCGCCACCTTCCACTGGATCCACGACCACGCGCGGCTCTTCCGCGTCATCCACGCCGCGCTCAAGCCGGGCGGGCGCCTGGTGGCGCAGTGCGGCGGCGGGAAGAACCTCGAGCGCATCCGCGAACGCGCCGACCGGCTGATGAGCGACGCCCGCTTCGCCCCATTCTTCCGCGGCTGGCAGAACCCGTGGAACTACACTTCACCGGAGAAGACCGCCGAGCGGCTGCGAGCCGCCGGCTTCATCGAGGTCGAGACGGGACTGGAAGAGGCGACGATCCCCTTTGACGGCCCGGACGCCTTTCGCCAGTTCGCGCGCACCGTGGTGGTGCGTCCGTATCTCGCCGCCATCCCCGACGAGGCCCGCCGCGAACAATTCCTCGACGCGCTAGTGTCCCACGCGGCCGGGGACAGGCCTCCGTTTACCCTGGATTATTGGCGATTGAATATGCGGGCGAGGCGGTTGCCGGCCGCCCATTAGGCCGAGGCGGTTCCACTGTTGGTGGCGTTCTTCACCCAAAGGGCAGCCAATCGAGTTGCCCGCCTCAACGAAGCAGGGGAACTATCGCGCCCGCTGCAATCGCGGCTTCGACGTGCGCCGCGATTGGATGTATTACAGGCTCCCGGGAATATAATCTGGGCTCACGCGCACACCCCATCCCTTACACCAAGCCCGAGGCTCTAGCATGAACCGCAGTCTTGCAAGATTTCGACTTGCAGCCTCTGTAGCAGCTTTGCTACCCGTCATCGGTTTCTTCCTCTCCTGGGGGCAACTGGATTGCGAGATCGAGGGCTTGCCGACGGGGGAGCTCCAGCACCTGGAATTCCGCCTTCAGATTCCCACTGATCAGGCTCGTGGCGCGCGCGTGATGGGAATTTTCAGCGGTCAGCCACGTCCTGTTTCTGGATGTTGGGGATTTGTATCCGAAGGTTCTGTCGAGCTCCGCAAAGAAGGCGATCGGTACAAGATGATTACCCATCCGGGGCGCGACCCCAATTTTGAATGGAATCTGACGCAGGGCGAGTTGAAATTGTGGATTCCGCTGACGGGTGGCGATGCCGGCGGGTATGGTTACATTGTGCTAGCGGCTGGACTGCTGGGGCTTGCCTTTTCGCTCGCAGCTCTTCGCATTCCGTCTCGAGCAGTGTCCGTCGCTTCATACACTCTCCCTGCCCTGGGTATCTTCTTTTTGTTCTCAATCCGATCACAACCGGGAGTCACTGCGGCCTGGGGCAGCGTGTCCTACGCAGTGAAAGACTTCGATCCATCCCTTGGGTACCCCTTAGGTCCAGGCTTGGCACTGCTCGGATTCCTTGCTTGTCTGGCGCTGAATGTAACTGCGGACAGGCTTTCGAAAACAATCCATCCTTAGAATGGCGGGCCCCTGGCCTGACGAAATAGCAAGTCCGCAGGATTGCGGACGGCTACCTTACAACGGGATGTTCCCGTGCTTCTTGGGCGGGTTCTTGTCGCGCTTGCCGTCGAGCATCTCGAGCGCCGTGATCAGCTTTTTGCGGGTCTCGCGCGGCAGGATGACGGCATCCACGTAGCCGCGCTCGGCGGCCACGTAGGGGTTGGCGAAGCGTTCCCGGAATTCTTCGACCTTCTTGTCGCGCTCGGCGGCGACCAGCTTCTCAACTTCTGCGCCTTTGTCTTTTCCCGCTGATTTCTTTTCTGGGTAGGGCTCCCTCGCTTCGCTCGGGATGTTAAGCCCCAACCGGGCTTCGGCGTCCTTCCGCACCTTTTCCAATTCCCGGCGATAGACGATGTTCACCGCGCCCTCGGGGCCCATGACGGCGACCTCCGCCGTCGGCCAGGCGTAGTTCACGTCGGTGCGGATGTGCTTCGAGGCCATCACGCAGTACGCGCCGCCGTAGGCCTTGCGGGTGATGACGGTGATCTTGGGCACGGTGGCTTCGGCGTAGGCGTAAAGGAGCTTCGCGCCCTGGCGGATGATTCCGCCGTGCTCCTGCTCGGTCCCGGGAAGGAAGCCGGGGACGTCTTCGAAGGTGATGAGCGGGATGTTGAAGGCGTCGCAGAAGCGCACGAAGCGCGCGCCCTTCACCGAAGCGTTGATGTCGAGACATCCGGCGAGGAAGGCGGGCTGGTTGGCGACCAGGCCCACCGGGCGCCCGTTCAGCCGGGCGAAACCGACGACGATGTTTTTTGCGAAGTGCTCGTGCACCTCGAAGAAGTAGCCGTCGTCGATCACCAGGTGGAGGACGTCTTTGATGTCGTAGGGCTGGTTGGATTCGGCGGGAACGATGGAGTCGAGCTTGGCGTCGGCGCGGTCGGCGGGGTCGGTGGCGGCGCGCCGCGGCGCGTCTTCCAGATTGTTCGAGGGAAGGAAGCTCATCAGCTCGCGGATGAGCGACAGGCACTCGGCGTCATCGTGCGCCAGGAAGTGGGCCACGCCCGAGGTCTCGTTGTGGGTCATGGCGCCGCCCAGGGCTTCCTTGGTGACCTCCTCGTGGGTGACGGTCTTGATCACGTCGGGCCCGGTGACGAACATGTACGAGGTCTTCTCCACCATGACCACGAAGTCGGTGATGGCGGGGGAATACACGGCGCCGCCGGCGCAGGGGCCCATCACCGCCGAGATCTGCGGGATGACGCCCGAGGCCAGCGTGTTGCGGAGAAAGATGTCGGCGTAGCCGCCGAGGGAGAGGATGCCTTCCTGGATGCGCGCGCCGCCCGAGTCGTTCAGTCCGATGAGGGGCGCGCCCACGCGCATGGCCAGCTCCATCAGCTTGACGATCTTGGCGGCGTTGGCCTCCGACAGCGAGCCGCCGAAGACGGTGAAGTCCTGGGCGAAGACGAAGGCCAGGCGGCCGTCGATGCGTCCGTAGCCGGTGACGAAGCCGTCGCCGTAGACCTTCTGCTCCGCCATGCCGAAGTCGGTGGCGCGGTGGGTGACGAAGCGGTCGGTCTCTTCGAAGGAGCCGTCGTCGAGCAGGAACTCCACCCGCTCGCGGGCGGACATCTTGCCTTCCTTGTGCTGGCGCTCGCGCCGCTCCGGCCCGCCGCCCTCTTCGGCGAGCGTGTCTTTCTTCTTAAGCTCGGCGAGCTTTTCTTCAAGGTTCATCGCTGTAGAGTTCCTTCGCTGCGCTCAGGATTTCGGTTGCGGGCTCCCGCTTCGCTCACGCCCGCAAAGCACCTCAACTTCAGCTCGGCGAGTTTCTGCTCCAGGTCCATGCGGGGGATTGTAGAACAGCGGTCAGCCCTCGGCACTCAGCAGCAGCCCCAGAAGCTGTCGTCCTGAGCGAGGAAGGGCTCCCGCGCACGACAATATCGTGGGGGGGTGACTGATTGCGGTGCGTCTACTGGCCGGCGCCTTCCAGCCACTTGTACTTCTTGCCGTCCCAATAGACGCTGGAGGTGCCCATGCCCTGCTCTTCCGCCAGGATGGCCATCACCTTCTTCTTCTTGATCATCATGGGCGCGACGGAAAGCTTCTCGAAGGGCAGGTTGATGATCACAAACTTCATCTTGGGGGTCTCGGTGCGCCAGCCTTCCTTGCCCGCGCCATGGATCACCAGGATCATGTGGTTGTAGCGCGGGTCCTCGCTCTGGAACTCTGCCGTCACCTTAGGATTGCCGTAGCCGTGGTAGGTGAAATAGGGGTCCACCACCTTGTAGTCGTACTGGCCCTGGCCGGCCAGGGGATTCTTGTAGCGCACGATGATGACGGCGTCTTCCACGCCGTCGCCATCCAGGTCGCCGGTGAAGAAGTACTTCCATTGGGCCTCTTTTTTCTTGTCGGGATGCAGGTAGCGGGCGGTGATCTCGGTGGAGGTCTCCGCCAGCTCCAGGTCCGCGCCGAATTGTTTCTTCACTACCTCCAGCAGCTCGGCCTTCTGCTGCGCTTTGGCCGCGGCTTCCTCCTGCTCCGGGGCCGGCGGAGGCGGAGTCTGTTGCGCAAGGAGTGTGATTCCGAGGACGAGCAGGGCGGCGGGAAACCCCAAGCGAAGGAAGGACCGAAGGAATCTCATGGCTAAGTGTAACCCCGTTTCTTCCGCGCAGAGGCACGCGTACCGGCGGAGGCACTGTCCCTAGTTGGATGCAGATGAGGGACGCGCGGTGAACAGATCGGGGTCAGATTGCCGCAGGCGCTGAAGGAAGTCCTCCCACAGCGGCGCCAGGAAGGGGATGTTGGCCAGCTCGCGCTTGGCCTGCAGGGCGTTCTCCTGCGAGATGGGCTGCGGCGTGAGGCCGGTGGCGCGCGCCGTGGCCGCCACCGCGATGTTCCGCTGCACCATGCCCTCCAGCAGGATCATGGTGACCATGGCCATCTGAATGTTGGGCCCGCTGGTGATGGCGCCGTGGTTGGGCAGGATGGCGGCGCGGCACTTGCCCAGCGCCTCGGCCATGGGCTTGATGCGCTCTTCCGTCGAGGCGATGCCGGAGTAGTCCTCCTCCACCACCGCTACGTCGCCCGCCAGGATGCAGCTCTCCTGGTCGTAGATCTCCGGGACCCTGCGGAAGGCGCTGTAGGTGACAACGGCCGGAGGATGAGTGTGGGCCACGGCCACGATCTGCGGGTTGTACTTGTGGATGACGCCATGCAGCGCGATGGTCTCGTTCACCATTCCCTCGCCCTCGAGGATCTTCCCGCCATAGCTCACGGTGAGGATGTCCTTGGGCGTGAGCGTCGCGAACGAGGGCCCGAAGCGGTTCACCAGCATGGTGTCGGGGGCGATGGTCACGCTGAGGTGGCCGGCGTTGGCCACGCTCAGCCCGGCGCGGTAGAGCATGCGGGCGGCGCAGCAGATGTCGAACTTGATGGAATCGGTGGCACTCATAGGGACGGCCATTCTATTACTCCGCGGGGACGGTGACGAAGACCTTACCCTTCTTTTCCGAGCCCAGCCAGGTCACGACCGCCAGGGCGACGATGACGGCGATCTCGAAGCCGGCCAGCGCCCAGCGATAACCGAAGGCGTCGCGCAGCGCGTGCTCGATGTTGCTGGTGGGCGCGGCGATAAGGATGCCCATCTGGTAGGCCAGGCCGGGGACCAGCCCGCGGACGGAGTCGGGCGCCAGTTCGTTGAGGTGAGCAGGGATGATGCCCCAGGCGCCCTGCACGCCCATCTGCAGGGCGAAGGCGCCGAGCGCCAGGACCGCCAGCGAGCCGCCGAACGACCATGCCGGGATCATCGCGAGCGCCAGCCCCAGCGCCGCCAGGATGCTGCGGCGCCTCCCGATCTTTTCCGAGAGATGGCCGAAGAGGGCCGCGCCGATGATGGCGCCGAGGTTGTAAAGGATGGCGATGTCGGCCACGGTCGTCTGCCCCAGCTTGTGCTCGTTCTTGAGGAAGTCCGGATAAAGATCCTGGGTGCCGTGGGAGAGAAACATGAAGAGCGTCATCAGCGTGACCAGGTAGAGGAAGAGCTTCCAGTGCTCGCCCGCGGTTTTGAAGATGGCGCCGAGCGAGGGAGCGCGGTGCTGCTTCCAGGCCTCCGACTCCGGCACGTGGGTGCGGACGTAGAGCGCGAGCAGCGCCGGTATGCCGCCGATCCAGAACATCCAGCGCCAGCCCAGCGTGGGCAGGACATAGTGCGCCGCCACCGCCGCCAGGAGGTACCCGACCGAGTATCCGCTTTGCAGGATGCCGGAGAACAACCCGCGCCAGCGCGGCGGGGCGTGCTCCATGGCGAGCGACGCCCCTACCCCCCACTCCCCGCCCATGCCGATGCCGTAGAGGCAGCGCAGCACGAAGAAGACGGGATAGTTGGGCGCGAAGCCGCAGGCGACTTCCACCGCCGAGAAGTAGATGACGTTGGCAATGAGCGGCACGCGGCGGCCGTAGCGGTCGGCCAGCATGCCGAAGATGAGCGCGCCCACGGGGCGAAAGGCGAGGGTGGCGGTGGTGGCCCAGAGCAGCGCGCTCTTTTCCACGTGGAAGTCGCGCGCCAGGTGGTCGTACATGAAGATGACGACGAAGAAGTCGAAGGCGTCGAGCGTCCAGCCCAGAAAGCCGGCCGCCACCGCATGCCCGGTCCCGCGCGGGGCCTTACTCATGGGGGGCACAAGCTTAACCCATCCCGCCCCCCTGAGCGTTGACATCTTGATGTAACTCTGATAGCATCATGATGCCATGAGGACTACGGTTACACTCGCCGCGGACGTGGAGTCGAAAATCAAGGAAGAAATGCGGCGGTCCGGAAGCAGCTTTAAAGAGGCGGTCAACGAGATGATCCGCCGTGGCTACGAGTACGCTCAGCGGCCGGACCCGCCCTTCGAAGCCAAGGCCTTCCACATGGGACCGAAGCCCGGCCTGAACTTCGAAAAGGTGTGGGACTTGATCGAGCAATTGGAAGGGCCGCTTTACAAGTGATCGTACTCGACGCGAACATCCTGATCGCCACGCATATGGCCGAGTCGGCTCATCACGCCGCGGTGAACCGGTGGACCACAGAAGCGATGGTGCGCCGGGAGGAGGTTGGCCTACCGTGGGTGGTCCTTCTCGCCTTCCTGCGCGTAATGACCAACCCGGCCCCGTTCCAGAGCGCGATCTCGATGAAGCAAGCGCAGGAGATCCTGGACAGCTATCTGAGCCGCTCGCACGTGCTGGCGCTGCATCCCACCCCGGCGCACTGGCGCACTTTCAAAGACATCTCCGCGGAAGCGAACATCACGCACCGGCACGTGACGGACGCTCACATTGCGGCGCTGACCATGGAACACGACGCCGAACTCTGCACGCTGGACCGCGACTTCCGCCGATTCAGAGGGCTGAAGCTCATCGACCCGTTGGCGGCCTGAGAGGCCGTCAGCCCCGATTTATTCCGACGCCCTGACCACCGCCGGACTGACATCTCTCTCCGTCGTGAGCCGCTTGAGGTTCGACCCATCAAGGTTCATCGACATGATCTGGGAAACACTGGGTCTGCCGACACAACGCGACACGCTCGAATCGAACGGAACCTGTTGAAGAGCCGATGGCGCGTCCATCACAAACAGAATGGAGTTACCATCCGGCGCCCAGACCGGGTCACAGAGGTTGTTGTGTTTGTCCGAGACAAACCGCACCGCTTCCGAGCCATCCGCCCGCATGAAGAAGATCGAGAAACGGTCGCCCTCCGCCCGGCTAAAAGCAATCCGCTTCCCATCCGGAGACCAGGAGGGTGAAGAGTCTTCCTGTGGATAGCGGGTCAACCGTGAAAGATTGCTGCCATCTGGATCCGCCACGTAGATTTCCAGGTTGCCGTCACGGGCAGACTGAACAGCAATCTGCGTGCCGTCGGGAGACCAGGCAGGAGCAGCGGCATCGGCGAGAATGAGAGTCGGATTCGACCCGTCCAAACCCACTGTATAAGTGCCGGTCTTCCCTTTGAGTCGGCCTTCGAACGCCAAGGTTCTGCCATCCGGCGACCAAGCGGGCGCGCAAGCTCGCTCGAAAGGTTTGCCAACAATGCGATGAGGCGACGACCCGTCTGCACTTGCGACATAGAGGGCGGTGGATGTGCCTTCAATGCTGCAGAAAGCGAGCAACTTCCCATCAGGGGACCAAGCTGGCGTCACCCCAGTGAGGCCCAGCCGCTTCAGCTTTCTTCCAACGGAGTCTGTTACGTATACCTCGAATCGAAACTGTCCCCACTCGCCGACTTTGGGCACCCGTCGGACGAATGCAACCTTGAAGAGTTTCGACTCGGCGGGCGGGGCAACTGAAGGCGGTTGCTGGGCGACGGCAGCGAGGCTGGCTAGGACCAGCAACGTCCAAAGCCGGACTTCGACTCTTGAAATCACCTTGCCTCCTAGAGGTTGGTCGCCTTCTCCGCGATCTTCCGCCGGATCTTCTCCACAAAGTCCGCCGCCGGCAGGTCCGCGGTCTTTTCCTGGCCGCGGGTGCGGACGTTGACGTGGCCGTTGGCGGCTTCCTTGTCGCCCACCACCAGCAGGTAGGGCACCTTCTGCATGGCGTGCTCGCGGATCTTGGCGTTCATCTTCTCGTTGCGCGCGTCCACCTGCACGCGCACCCCGGCGGCCTTGAGCTGCGCCGCCACCTGGTTGCCGTAGTCGGCGTGGCGCTCGCTGATGGGGATGACCACGGCCTGCACCGGCGCCAGCCACACCGGGAAGGCTCCGGCGTAATGCTCGATGAGCACGCCGAAGAAGCGCTCGATGGAGCCATAGAGCGCGCGATGCACCATGAGCGGCTGCTTGCGCGTGCCGTCCTCGGCCACGTACTCCAGGTGGAAGCGTTCGGGCAGCGTGAAATCGAACTGGACAGTGGAGAGCTGCCAGGGCCTCCCGATGGCGTCCACCAGCTTGATGTCGATCTTGGGCCCGTAGAAGACGGCTTCGCCGGGCATCTCTTTGTAGCGAAGGCCACTGCGATCAAGCGCCTTCACCAGCGAGTTGATGGCCAGGGCCCAGTTCTCGTCCGAGCCGGCGTAGGACTTGCGGTCCTTCTGGTCCCAGGTGGAGAGCTCGGCGGTGTACTCGGTGAAGCCGTAGGTTTCCAGCACAGCCTTCGCAAAGTCGATGCAGGCGACGATCTCGTCCTCGATCTGCTGCGGGGTGCAGAAGATGTGGGCGTCGTCCTGGGTGAAGCCGCGGACGCGCAGCAGGCCATGCATCACGCCGGAGCGCTCGTAGCGGTAGACGGTGCCCAGCTCGCCCAAGCGGACGGGCAAATCGCGATAGCTGCGCAGCGCGTCCTTGTAGATGAGGATGTGCCCGGGGCAGTTCATGGGCTTCACGCGATAGCTCGCGTCGTCCAGCTCCATGGGCGCGAACATGTTCTGCGCGTAGTAGCCCTCGTGGCCGCTGGTCTTCCACAGGTCCACGCGGAAGACGTGCGGGGTGTAGACCAGCGAGTAGCCGCGCTTCAGGTACTCCTCGCGCAGCCAGTCCTCCATGGTCTTGCGGATGATGCCGCCCTTGGGATGCCAGAAGATGAGCCCCGGTCCCGCCAACTCCTGGATCGAAAACAGGTCCAACTGCTTGCCCAGCACGCGGTGGTCGCGCTTCTTCGATTCCTCCAGGCGATGCAGGTACGCGTCCAGTTCCTTCTTGGAATAAAACGACGTCCCGTAGATGCGCTGCAGTTGCGGGTTCTTCTCGTCGCCCAGCCAGTAGGCCCCGGCCACCGAGAGCAGCTTGAAGGCCTGGATGCGCCCGGTGGAGGGGATGTGCGGCCCGCGGCAGAAGTCGGTGAACTTGCCGGTGCGGTAGATGGAGATCTTTTCCTCGGGCGCGGTGAACTGCTCGATGAAGTGGCACTTCATGAAGTCGCCCTCGCCCTTGAACTTCTCCAGGCCCTCGCCGCGGGGCAGCCACTCGCGCGCGTAGGGGATGTCCTGAGCGACCAGCTCCGCCATCTTCTTCTCGATCTTCTCCAGGTCCTCCGGGGTGAACTTCTCCGCGCGGAGGAAGTCGTAGAAGAATCCGTCGGCGGTGGGTGGGCCGTGTCCCAGCTTGGTCTCGGGGAACAGCTCGAGCACCGCCGCCGCCAGCAGGTGCGCGGAGGAGTGGCGGAAGACCTCGAGGGCTTCGGGATCCTTCGAGGTGAGGATGCGCAGCTCGGCGTCTTTCTCGAGCGGCTTGGTCAGGTCGATGAGGTCGCCGTTGGTGCGCGCCACCAAGGCCGCCTCCGCCAGTCGCGGGCCGATGGATTTGGCGACCTCGAGCGCGGTCGTGCCCCTGGGTACGTCCTTCACGCTGCCGTCGGGAAGCTTGATTTTGATGGTGTCGGCCATGGGCGAGCTTGCGGCAGAGACGCAGCATGCAGCGTCTCCGAATTTTCGAGTCTAGCGGAGGCGCGGAGGAGGGTCAAACGCGCTACAGGTAGCTCAGCCACCAATCCCTGCGCCGCTGTTTCACGCCCATGAACCACTTGCAGGGGAAGTAGAGGATGACCACGGCCAGCAACCACATCAGATAGATGAAGGGCAGATTGTGTCCGTAGCCGTTCGGGGGCTGGTTCATGAAGAATCCGCCGCGCAGCAGCCACTGGTAGGGCTGGCCCCAGGCCATCGCCGCCACCACCGCCATGCCGTGGATGAGGAACAGGTGCAGGATGTAATAGAAGAGCGGCACGCGGCCAATCACCACCAAGAAGCGTCCGAGCGCGCCCAGCTTCTCCTTCACCGCCAGCCGGTCGAAAAACGACAGCGCGATGAGTGACGGCCCCAGCGTCATCAGCAGGAACTGGAGCGAGGGCGGGTACTTGTTGGTGTTGAAGAACGACACCAGGGTCATGCCCAGCGAATCCTGCACCGACCAGGCCCCGCCGCCGAGGAATCCCTGAGCCGGGTTGCCGTAGGCGTTGAAGCCGCGCAGCACAACGAAGAGCGCGGTGGCCGCGAGGCCTATGCGCAGCGCCCAACGCTGGCGCTCCTCGGGCGAACGCCGCAGCACGGAGCCGAAAGCGTAGCCCAGCGCCATCACCCCGACCCACGGCACCAGGACGTACAGGACGAAGAAGCCGAAGAACGCGCCCGGCGGCAGATGAATGAAGGACGGCGGGGGCAGCGGGATGAATCCCGGCTGGTGCAGGATCATCCACAGCCAGCCGAGCTTGCCGAACATCTGCGGCTGCACGCGGTCGAGCAGGTGGTGGCCGGCGACCATCACCGCGCCCACCGCGACAATCCACGGCATGGGCAGGCGAACGAGGGCGGCGTTCCCCACCATGCACCACCCCAGCGCCCAGATGACGCCGCCGAAGCCGAAGCCAGGAACGAAGGTCCAGGCGTACCAGATGACGGTCATCTCCAGGAAGACCAGCCACAATCCGCGCGTCCAAAGAAAATGCGAGACCTTCGCCGGGCTGCGGCCGCGCGCCAGCGAAAGATAGGCGCCCGTGCCCGCCAGGAAGAAGAATCCCGGGGCGGAGAAGTGCGTGAACCAGCGGGTGAGGAAGAGCACTGGGTAGGTCTGGGTCATGTCCTCGGGCGGGAAGCGCAGGTGGGTGAAGAAGTCGCGGGTGTGGTCGAGGGCCATGAAGACCATGATGAGGCCGCGCAAAAGGTCCACCGAATCCAGGCGCGGGGCGCGCGTGGCGGCGGCCATCATCGCGGGGACGGGGAGGTCGGCGGTCTCGGCGTCATCGGCCTTGCGCGGCGCGGGCATGGCTCAAGGGGCGAAAGCGTAGCACAGCTTCTCCCCTTAGACGCGAAGCCAGGCCGCGGGAAAGCGGGGAGCCGGCAAAGCTCAGCTACAATAGGGCGGATGTCGCAGGCCGTGCAGACCGAGACGCGCCGCCCGGCGGAGGTGATCCGCATGGCGGCGGTGTCACAGGCGCCCAACGGCGTCTGCTACGCCACCCTGGGGGAGACGGCGCTGGCCGCCGCGGACCTGGAGCGCATCGTCGCCGCCGTTCCCCGGCCCATCGCCGCGGCCCTCGACCGCAAGGCCTACTACTTCGTCCCGCTCACCGTGGGCCAGGGCGACGACACCCTCATCACCGACCGCTACGACGTGGCCTTGAGCGACCAGGCCGTCTGCCACCGCAACCTCGATATCGGCGACGCGCAGTGCGTCTTCATCTCCACCCGGCTGATGGAAGATAAGTTCTCCATCGCCTTCGAGTTCTACATCAACGTGGGGCACGCCTTCGTGGAGCGCGCCGGCCTGTCCCAAGCCTTCTCCGACCTGGCATGGAACCAAGTGCAGGAGAAAGCCCGCGGCGAGACCAGCCTGGACGCCTGGGAACTGCGCAAGCAGGCCACCGCGAGCGGGCCCAACGCCGAGAAGGCCAAGGGCGAATACCTGGCCGCCGCCTTCTCCGACGCCATCGCCATCTACATGCAGTCGCTCTTCCTTGACTTCGACTATTTCGAGCTGCGCGAGCGCGAGTACCCGCTGCTCGCCCCCGCCGCCCTGGCCGAGCGCCTGCGCCGGATCAACGAACTTTTCCCGCCCAACCCCGGGTTTGAGTTTGCCGTGTTCTACCGGCGCAGGGCGTAACTTCCTACCGCGGATTTGCGCGGATACTCGCGGATTTTCCTTTAGCGTTGTCATCCTGAGCCAGCCCGGAGCGCAAGCAACGGGCGAGTCGAAGGACCCCTACTCCCGGGCAATCCTTGTGTCCCTTCGTGTCCTTCGTGGTTGCGCCTTTTAATCCGCACCCACCCGCGCGAATCCGTGGTAAAAGAATCTCGTGATCGCGCACCTTCGCGGCAAGCTGATCTCCAAGCACCCCAACCAGGCAGTCATTGAAACTGCCGGCGTGGGCTACGACGTGATCATCAGCGTGCCCACGTTCACCGAGCTGCCGGAGGCGGGGCGCGAGGTGGCGCTCCACATCCACACCCACGTGCGCGAGGACGCGCTCGCCCTCTACGGCTTCTTGCGCGCCGACGAGAAGCGGCTGTTCGAACGGCTGCTCGCCGTCAGCGGCATCGGACCCAAGCTGGCCATCACCATCCTGAGCGGGATGCCCACCGACCAGATGGTGGCCGCCATCCGCGGCAATGACGCTGCGCTGCTCACCCGCATCCCCGGCATCGGCCGCAAGACGGCGGAGCGCATGGTGCTGGAGCTGCGCGACAAGCTGGAGGCCTTCGCCGCCGCGCCCTCGACCCCGGCGGCAACTCCGGTCGAAGAAGACGTACTCTCGGCGCTGATGAACCTGGGCTACGGGCGCCCGGCGGCCGAGCGTGCCTTGGCCGCCGCCGCCCGCAACGGCAAGAGCTCGAGCTTCGACACCCTCTTCCGCGATGCTCTGGCCACGCTCTCCAAATAAACCCTAACCCAAAGCGAACCACGAAGGGCACGAAGGACCACAAAGGTCTTCCTGGCGGTTTTCGCATTAAGATGGAAGCGTGCGTCCTTGGTTCCGCGCCTTCGTCGTCCTGCTGCTGATCCTTGCGGTCTCCGCGCCCTCCCCGGGCGCCGACAAGAAGAAGCGGCTCCCGCTGCTGCTGAATGCCGGGGTGACGGCGGAGCTTCCCAGCCCGCCGGCGGGCGGCGTGGCGCAAAAGTGCGAAAACTGGGCGTGGGCGGCGGGCGTGGAGACCATCCTGCGCACCGAAGACGTGCCGCTCGACCAGCACTTCTGGGTGCAGAAGTCCGACGGCGGCGAGATCTGCCTGGAGTCGCTGGCTTCGCTCGAGCAGATCGCCCGGGTCATCAACGGCGAGTACGTGCTGGAGGACGGCCGCAAGGTGAAGCTGGAATCCCGCTACACCGTGGGCGCGCCCGCCAACCTGGATTCCATCATCCTGGGCCTGCGGGGCGGGCGGCCGGCGCTGATGGTCTGGAAGGGCCACGCCTACATCCTCTATGGCGTGGTATACGACGAGCTAGTCAGTCCCACCGGCCACCGCTTTTTTGACATCCGCGAGCTCAAACTCGTCGATCCCTTCTACGACGACGAGCGCCGCCTGGTGTCCTTCGTCCGGGAGCGCGACGACTCCGCGGACATCGGCGGGACGTTCGAGGTCACCTCGACCTTCATCCTCCCCACCGACTGGCTGCACCGGGACTGAGTGCTTTTTTACATCCCGAGCCCGCCACGGCGGGCGAGGGAACCCTACCTCTCGAATGAACATCACCCCACCACGACTGTCATCCTGAGCGAGCCCGAAGTCCCGCAGAGCGGGACGACGGGAGAGTCGAAGGACCCCGCCAACGCTCACCAGCGGAAGCGGCGCTGAGGCATTTCTGCGCGGCCGGTGGATCCAGAGCTTGCGTTGCATGGCGAAGAATTCCGTGGCGTGGCATCGTGGCGTGGGCAGAGTAGGGCTCCTTCGACTCGAGCGCTCGCCCGCTCGCGCCTCGCTCAGGATGACAGTGGCTTAAGGGTTGATGCAGAGCAAAGCTGTAAGGTAGGACTCCCTCGCTTCGCTCGGGATGTAAAGAGAAAACCAAACCCTTAAGGAACTACTTGCCGATACAGAAGCTTCCAAAGATGAGGTTCAGGATGTCGTCGGCGGTCGTGGCCCCGGTGATCTCGTCCAGCGGGCGCAGGGCGCTGTAGAGGTCGAGCAGAAGCATTTCGTGGGGAAGGCTTTCGCGGGCAGCGCGTTCGGCGGCCGCCAGGCCGGCGAGCGACTCGCGAACCAGCTTTTGGTGGCGCACGCTGGTGAGGAAGCCCGACTCCGCCTGCGCGCCGGCCTCCCCGCCCACATGCCGCAGGATCTCCCCACGCAGCTCGGCGATGCCTTCGCCGGTCAGCGCCGAAGTGCAGACGAAACCGTTTCTGGTTTCTCGTTCCTCGTTTTTCGCGGTCAGGTCAATCTTGTTCTCTACGACGATGTGGGCGCGGTCCTCGACCTGACGGCGCAGGTCGGCGTCCTCGGCGGCGGGCTGGGAGGCGTCGGTGACCACCAGCACCAGGTCGGCGTCGGCCAGCGCCTCGCGCGACTTCTGCACGCCGATGCTCTCTGCTTCATCGAGCGCCGCGCGCAGCCCCGCCGTATCCACCAGCTTCACCGGGATGCCGCCCAGAGCCACCGTCTCACTTACCAGGTCGCGCGTGGTGCCGGGCGCGGCGGTCACGATGGCACGCTCGCGCTCCACCAGGCGGTTGAACAGGCTGGATTTGCCCACGTTGGGCCGGCCGACGATGGCCAACGTGAGCCCTTCGTGCACCAGCTTGCCGTAGGCGAAGGAGGCGGCGAGGGTTTCGAGCGGGGCTCGCACCTCGGCCAAACGCCGCAGGATCTCCAGGGGCGGCTGCACCGGCACGTCGTCTTCGGCGAAGTCGATGCCGGCTTCGAGCAGCGCGATCAGGTCCACCAGGTCTTTCTTGATGGGCGCCAGGCGGCGGGAGAGCGCGCCCTCCAGCTGCTGCGCCGCCACCTTCGCCTGGTAGAGCGTCTGCGATTCGATGAGGTCGCGCACCGCTTCGGCCTGCGTCAGGTCAAGGCGGCCGTTGAGGAAAGCGCGCAGGGTGAACTCGCCGGGCTCGGCCACGCGCGCGCCTCGCTCCACCGCCCACTCCACCACCTGGCGCAGGACGACGGGCGAGCCGTGCGCGGAAATTTCCACCACGTCATCGGTGGTGTAGGAGTGCGGCTTCTCGAAGAAGGTGACGACGACTTCGTCCACCCGCTGGCCGCTCCCCGGCTCGATGAGCTCGCCGAAGAGGGCGCGGCCGGCGGACGGCTCGGAGTTCAGTCGCAGCAGGGGCGCGGAGATCTTCCGCGCCTCCGGCCCGGAGAAGCGCACCACACCGATGCCGCCGCGCCCTGGCGGGGTGGAGATGGCGACGATGGTGTCATCCAGGTGCACCCGGCTATTCTAGTGAACTCACAGGAGGCCGGCATGAGCGTGATTGACGAGGTGGTCTGGGCCAACCAGGAGTACGCCCGCTACCACCGGTTGTCGCATATTTCCCCGCGCCCCAGGCGCAAGCTGGCAGTGCTCACCTGCATGGATACGCGCCTCTCCCGGGCGACGCTGGGGCTGGCGGAAGGAGACGCCCACATCCTGCGCAACGCCGGTGGCATCGTGACCGAGGACGCGCTGCGCTCGCTGCTGGTGTCGCACTACCTGCTGGGAACCGAGGAGTTCATGATCATCAACCACACCGACTGCGGCCTGATGGGAGCCCGCGATGACGAGATCCGCGGGCGTATTCTCAGCCGGACGGGCAGCGAGGCCCCCGTGCCGGCTTCTTTCCACGCCTTCACCGACCTCGACCAGAACGTGCGTGCACAGATGGAGAAAGTGCGCAGCCATCCCTGGGTGCCGAAAGAGGTCGCGGTCCGCGGCTTCGTCTATGACGTGGCCACCGGACGGCTGCACGAGGTTCTTGCCTGATCCGCGGAAAACTCTGCTGAGTTGCTGCCGGCAGGATGCCGGGGCGCTACTTCAGCACCCCGTTCAGCTTCCTGTCCTTCTCCATGCGAGCGAAGGCGGCCTGCATCTGCTCGTAGATGCGGTCGATCTTGCCGTGGAGCTGGGCGACCTCAAGCTCGGCTTTGAGATTGATCTGGTAGTCGAGGTCGGCTTTCAGGCGGTCTTTGGTGGCCTGGCGGTTCTGCGACATCATGATGACCGGCGCCTGCAGCGCCGCCAGCGTGGAGAGCACCAGGTTCAGCAGGATGAAGGGGTAGGGATCGAAGGGACGGGCGGCCAGCAGGTAGGCGTTCACCGCCATCCAGGTCAACAGGATGCAGAAAAACAGGATGATGAAGGTCCAGGAGCCGCCGAAAGCGGCCACGCGGTCGGCGATGCGCTCGCCGAAGGTCAGCCGCTCTTCTTCTTCCTCATTGAGGTTGCGGGAGACGTGGGTGCGCAGCAACTCGTCGGTGTTGCGCAGGCGGCGGCCCATGACGGCCAGCAGGTCGAGCGCGGCGTGGGGATGCTGAGTGATGAACTTCAGCAAGTGCTCGCGGTCGAGGGTGAGCACTTCGGTCTCTTCCACGCAGACGGCGGTGGCGGTACGGGCGCCGCCATCGAGCAGCGAGATCTCGCCGAAGAGGTCGCCGGCTTCGTTCTGCGCCAGCAGGATCTTTTCGCCCTCGGTGTTCTCCACGAAGACTTCCACCCGGCCGGCGCGGACCAGGTAGAGCGCGTCGCCGGCGTCACCGTAGGAAAAAACGGTGTCGCCCTTGTCGAAGTGCCTGGTGTTGAGCAGCTTGGCCAGCGACTTGCGCTCCTTCTGGTCCAGCAGCGCAAACAGCGGCACTTCTCCCAACATCTCAATGTCTGCGGACATCCCCACTTCCTCCCTAGACACTCATCCCTTGGATGCATGATGCCAACATGCGAGCCGAAGTTCTAGTCTTTTGTTGGGAACCGGGGGGTACGGAGGTTCAGCGCCGGCGGCCGAAGCTGGGCCGGGCCGGGCCCGGCTTGTAGTTCTTGGGATAAATGACCACGTAGCGGCGGCCGCCTTCGCCCTGGCTCTCGGTCTTGAGCTCGGCGTCGTCGCGCAGCGCCAGGTGTAGGATGCGGCGCTCGCGCGCCGACATGGGATGGAACTCATAGGGCACGCCCGTCTTGCGGACTTTTTCCGCGGCTACGCCTGCCGCCAGCTTCAATTCCTCCAGCCGCATGGCCTTGTGGTTCATGCAGTCGAAGCTGACCTTCTCGTGCTCCTCGGACTCCAGGCGCAGCGTCTTCAGGGCCAGGTGCTCGAAGGCGCGCAGCAGCTCGGCGTTGCGCTCCAGCAGCAGGCCGCTGTCCGGCCCGGAAAGGTCCACCTGGATCTCGGGCGCCTCCCAGTCGCGGCTCTCCGGCCGGGGCGGATCCACCACGATGCGGTACTTCAGGCGGAAGCCGCCGTGGGCCAGCAGGCCCTTCAGCAGCTCGTCGATCTTCTTGGCGGAGGCGATCTTGTCAGCGATCGGCATAAGTCAACAGCTTTCGATTATAGAAGAGCGGGCTGGCTCGGGGCTCGCGCCTCGGGCCTCGCGGCTCGCTATTTGGCTTTCTTGCGCGCGTGCTTCTCCATCTGCGCCTTCATCTCGCGCCCGAACTTGGTCCGGTAGAGGACCAGCTGCTGTCCCAGCGCCAGGATGTTACTGGCCACCCAGTACACGCTCAGCCCCGCGGCCAGCGACCAGCTGATGAAGCCGAACATCACGGGCATCATCACCGTCATCATCTTCGCCTGCATGGGGTCCATGCCCGCGGTGGGCGTGGCTTTCTGCAGCACGAACATGCTGGCGATGAGCAGGATGGGCAGGATGCGGTAGGGGTCGGCGGCGGAGAGATCCTGCACCCACAGCCAGGGAGCGTGGCGCAGCTCGATGGCGGCGGTCAGCATGGAGTAGAAGGCCACCAGAAAGGGGAACTGCAGCAGCATGGGGAAGCAGCCGCCCACGGGATTGGCGCCCTCCTTCTTATAGAGCGCCGTCATCTCCTGGTTCATCTCCGCCTTGCGGGGATCGTTGAAGCTGTACTTCTTGTATTTCTCCTGGATGGCCTTGATCTGCGGCGCCAGCCTCTGCATCTTCATGGCCGACTTCATGCCGGAGATGCGCAGGGGCATCAGCGCCAGGTTGATGATCACGGTGAGGATGACGATGTCCCAGCCCCAGTTGCCGGCCCAGTGCTCGTGCGTCCACTTGAGCCAGAGGAAGAGCGGGCGGGCCAGCACGCCGAAGAAACCGAAGTCCACCAGGTTGCGCAGGTCGGCCTCGCTCTGCGCGCCGCGCAGGTGGATGGAATCCAGTACATCCACCGCCTTGGGCCCTACGAACCAGCGGCCGCGCGTCACTCCGCGGGTGTCGCCTGCCGCCACGCCCAGCACCGGGACCTTCTGCAGCTCCTTGGACTGGGGATTGCCCGGGTCCTTGGGGATCTCGATCTCCCGGTGCAGCGTGACCAGGGCCGCCGAGCCGGGGTCGTCGGGGATGAAGACCGCGCCAAAGTACTGGTCGGTGAGTCCCGCCCAGAAGAACGGCCCGGGGAGGGTGTTGCCGCCGCTGACTTTCTTGAAGGCCAGGCGCTCGACTTTGTCCGCGCCGTGCCAGTTGCGCTCGCCGTTGTACCACGCGATCTGCGCCGCCGCGTACTGCACCGGCTGGGTCTCATCCCCAAAGCTGGCGGGCCACTCCAGGTAGGCCTGCACCGCGCTTCCCTTCTCCTGGACCGAGGTCTCGACCTCGACCACGTAGGTGTGGCCGAAGCGGAAGGTCTTGCGCACCACCGTCTCGCCGTCGGAGTAGGCGAAGCTGAGGGCCGCCGGCGCCTTCAGGGTCGCGCCCGCCGCAGGCGTATCGCCTTCGGCGCTGGCGACGTAGAGCGCCTGGCTCAGCTTCTGGCGCAGGCCCTCGTCGTAGGTCCAGAGCGCGAGCGGGTAGCCGTGCGTTTCCGCCGCGACGTGGTTCACCAGGTCCAGCGGCTTGCCCCGGGGCTTGTCCATGTGCTTCTTCAGGACCCAGGACTTCACCTGCGCTCCGCGGTTGGTGAAGGTGATGCGGTAGAGGTCGTTCTCCACCACCGTCTCCTGCTCGCTCGCGGCCTGCACCGCGGCCGCCGGAGCTTGGGCGGCGGCCGGCGCGCTGCTGACCGCCGGGGGCTGCGCCGCGGGGGTTGGGGTGGCGCCTGCCGGCTGCACACTGCCGGTCGCCGGCTTCTGCTCCGGCGCCGGCTCCCCCTGCTTGGCGTACTTGGTGATGAGCGGCTGGCTCACCAGCAGCACCAGGAAGGTCAGGGCAAAGGCGAGCAGCAGTCGCTTCTCCGAGCCCGGCTCCTGCTGCGGATTTTGGAAGTCTCCGTTCAAAATCGCTGACGCTCGCTTCTTACAAGGATTTTGTCTTCAGAAGCTCTGTGCCTCTGTGACTCTGTGGCGAAGAGCCGGGCCTGGGCACGGGGTCATACCCGCCGCGGACGAAGGGATGGCAGCGCAGCACCCGCCAGGCGGCCAACAGGCTGCCGCGCAGCGCGCCGTGCACTTCCACCGCTTCCAGCGCGTAGTGCGAGCAGCTGGGGACGTAGCGGCAGGCGGGCGGCAGGGCCGGCGAGATCCAGCGCTGGTAGCCGCGCAACAGGGACCGGAGCAGCGTCTTCATCGTTCCTCTCACCGCGAAAGCTTCTTGCTGATGGCCGCGAAGGCGCGCGTCACTTCCGCCTCCAGTTGGGAAAACTCGGCGCGTAGGGCCGATTTCCGGGGATGGAACACCACGTCTACCGGAGCGCGCAGTTCGCGCAGGTGGCGGCGCACCGCCTCCCGCAGCCGCCGCCGGATGCGGTTTCGCACCACCGCTCCGCCCAGCGCCTTGCCCGCAGTGAAGCCTACGCGAGGACCGCCGCCGGCCGAAGCCAGGAAAATCACCATCAGATTGGCGGAGGAATGGCGGTCGCCGCCCTTATAAACCCGGTCGAAATCGGCCCGCTTGCGCAGCCGGAGCCCGGGACGAAACCTGAGATCGGCCACGCTGGACACGGCGGCCGGCCGGCTACTCCCGGAAGCCCGGCCGCACCGAGACCCGCTTGCGGCCGCGGGCCCGCCGGCGCGACAGCACCTTGCGTCCGCCCTGGGTCTTCATGCGCTTGCGAAAACCGTGCGTCTTCGAACGATGGCGCCGGTTGGGTTGGAATGTACGCTTCGGCATGAAAGATTGCGCTCCTCTCCAGAAACCATCGAGTATACAGGACGCTTGGAAGCAGCGGCAACGCGCCGCCCTTCATCCCCTGGTCATCCCGAGCGCGGCCAGGGGCCTGCTTTTTGACTTTCCCGAGCCTTGCGATCTTGTCCCGGCTCCTCGCTGCACCATCTTTGCGCTATTAACAAACTAACTACTTGACAGAAGTTTTCCTCAGGCGTTCAAGAGAGACCGCGCGCGCACACATTTTTCCGCGCGCGACTCCACGGAAAAAGTTTTCGTGCTAGTATGCCGCCCTGTCACATTGAAACCGAGCAACACTTTCCAAAAATATCCGCCCTGTGCCCCTCGGCTCAGGGCTCTAACCAGAACCAGCAGGGCCGCGCGGAGCCGAGAGTGAATCCTCCTTCGCCGCGGGAGTTTTGGAATTCGCATTCTTAGGATCTGGGTCCGCCGCTTATGTCGCTTTCGACCGTTACCGCCGCCACCGCCAATCCCTGGGTCCGCATCCTGGACAGCCTGGAGAAAAAGGTCAACCGGCACTCCTACGACACCTGGCTGAAGCCTACGCGCTACAGCCACGCGCGCGGCAACATCCTGGTGGTGCGCGTGCCTACGCCCGAGTTCCGCCAGATCGGGGACCGCTACGGCGACCTGATCCGAGAGGCCATTGAGAAGCTGGAGCTGAAGTTCGAGGACGTGGAGTTTGTTACCGTGGAGGAGGAACCTTCGTCCACCACGGTGCGCCACGACGGCGGTTTCGCGCCCTCCCCGGCGGCCCCCGGCGCGCGGCCGGCGCAGGCGCGCTTCGACTGGGACAGCGCCGCGCAACTCAATCCCAAGTACACCTTCGACGCCTTCGTCATCGGGGCCGCCAACCAGTTCGCGCACGCCGCCTCTCGCGCCGTCGCTGAGCGGCCGTCGAAGGCCTACAACCCGCTCTTCCTCTACGGCGGCGTGGGCATGGGCAAGACCCACCTGATGCAGGCCATCGGCCACGAGGTCAAGAAACGCCAGCCGCAGTCGGCCATCTGCTACCTCACCAGCGAGAAGTTCACCAACGAGGTCATCCACTCGCTGCGCTACGACAAGATGGCCAGCTTCCGCGACCGCTTCCGCAACGTGGACGTGCTGCTGGTGGATGACATCCAGTTCCTGCGCCAGAAGGAGCGCACCCAGGAGGAGTTCTTCCATACCTTCAACGCGCTGCACGATTCGCTGAAGCAGATCGTCATCGCCAGCGACCGCCCGCCCAAGGAGCTGGCGGAGATCGAAGACCGGCTGCGCTCGCGCTTCGAGTGGGGCCTGATCGCTGACATCCAGCCGCCCGACCTGGAGACCAAGGTCGCCATCCTGCAGAAGAAGGCGGAGTCGGAGCGCGTCCCGCTGCCCACCGACGTGGCGCTGTTCATCGCCTCCAACATCCGCTCCAACGTGCGTGAGCTCGAAGGCGCGCTCATCCGCCTGGTGGCCTACACCTCGCTGACCGGCGCGCAGCTCACGCTGCAGACGGCACAGCAGGTGCTGAAAAGCATCATCGACGCCCAGACCCGCCGCGTGACCATCGACTCCATCCAGAAGGCGGTGGCCGAGCAGTTCGGCCTGCGCGTGGCCGACATCAAGGCCAAGAACAACTCCCGGCCCATCGTCTACCCGCGGCAAGTCGCCATGTACCTGGCCAAGCACCTCACTGAGGCCTCGCTGCCGGAGATCGGGCGCCAGTTCGGCGGCAAGCACCACACCACCGTCATGCACTCGGTGGAGAAGATCGAGCAGGTGCGCAAGGCCGACAAGGATTTGAACAGGATGCTCAACAAGCTGACTGAGATCCTGAGTTGATGGATGGCGGCTGGAAGCAGGGTCGCCAGCCAGGCGGTGGATTTCTGGCAGGAAAGGGCTGGGGAAAAGTGTGGAGGCGGCAGGAAAAGTCCCCCGCTCCCCCACAGGCCGCACCCTTCCACGGCGGGATTATTAACACTGGTTTTAGCGCCGGAAGGCAGGGAGTATGGGCCTGGGGAAACGATTCCCAGATTTCCTCTGCCCCTACTGCTACTTCTTTATATAAATACTATTTCTGATATAAGTAGGAGCAGAAAACAGGACGGCTGATGGAAATCACGGTAAGCAAAGCGGACTTACTCAAGGAACTGGTCGCCACCCAGGGTGTGGTGGAGCGTAAGACCACCATTCCCATCCTATCGAATTTCCTGTTCGAGGCGGCGGGGGATAAGCTCTCCATAACCGCCACTGACCTTGACATCAGCCTGCGCACCGCCTGTCCGGCAAAAGTAAAAAAGGAAGGCTCCTGCACCGTCCCGGCACGCAAGTTCTATGAGTACGCGAAGCTGCTGCCGGATGGAGAAATCTCCATCAAGCTACTGGAAAACCACTGGGTACACGTGCGCTTGGGGCGCTCCAACACCAAGATGGTGGGGATGGCGCGCGCTAACTTCCCGGCACTGCCCAACTTCCCCGCCGCCGGCGTCATCAAGATTCCCGCGGCCACGCTGCGCACCATGATCGCCAAGACCATCTTCGCCATCTCCAACGAAGAGAGCCGCTACACGTTGAACGGCGCGCTGATGGTGCTAAAGGCGGATTCCATCACCATGGTGGCCACCGACGGCCACCGCCTGGCGCACATCGAGAACACCTCGGCGAAGCTGGAAGGCGTTTCCGGGGAGATGAAGACGCTGGTCCCCAAGAAGGCCATGAGCGAGCTGAACGTGCTGCTGCAGGACACCGGGGTGGAAACGGTGGAGTTCGCGCGCGACGAGTCCACGCTCTTCTTCCGCGTGGGCCCGCGCCTGCTGACCTCGCGCCAGCTCACCGGCCAGTTCCCCAACTACGAAGCCGTGCTGCCGCGCGAGTGTCCGCGAGGGGTCACGGTGGGCAGCGCGGAGATCGCCAGCGCCATCCAGCGCGTGGCCCAGTTCGCCGACGAGCGCTCCGGCGCCATCAAGGTCCGCTTGGAGAAGAACGAGCTCAAGATTTCCAGCTCCTCCATGGAGAGCGGCGAGTCCGAGGACTCCATCGAAACCGCTTACGCCGCCGAGCCCCTCACCATCGGCTTCAACTCCGGCTACCTGCTCGACTTCCTCAAGGCTTCGAATACTGGCGACATCCGCCTGGAGTTCAAGGACGAACAGTCCGCCGGGCAGCTCCGCCCCGCCGAGTCCGAGGACTTCAAGTACCGCTACATCGTCATGCCCATGCGGATCTGAACTGGGGCACGACTCCATCCCCCTAGAAACAAAGCACTAAATGGCCTGGTTTTTTCCCGCCGATGCGCCCGAAAACCACCTCGTTCGTGGTAAAATCTAAGCTGTTCTGGTGGGCGCTAAGTTACTGAAATATCAATAGCTTGAAGTCACTTCAACCGCGGTGAAAACGGCCGCGGCGAGCGCTCTATCCGCGTCCTGAAAACGGAGCATGATGGCATCCAAGGAAGTCCAGTCCGAACCCGCAGCCGCGCTCGCGAAAGTTTCCAAAGCGAAGGCGCAGCCCAAGCCGAAGAAGTCGAACGGCGGAGGCAACGGCGATTACACCGCCGACTCCATCAAAGTTCTGGGCGGGATGGAAGCGGTGCGCAAGCGCCCGGCGATGTACATCGGCTCGACCGGCGAGCTCGGCCTCCATCACCTGGTCTACGAAGTGGTGGACAACTCCGTGGACGAGGCGCTGGCCGGGCACTGCGGCCAGATCGACGTCACCATCCACATCGATAACTCCATCACCGTGGTGGACGACGGCCGCGGCATCCCGGTCGAAGACATGGTGGTGGACGACGAGAAGATGCCCGCCGCGCAAGTGGTTATGACCAAGCTGCACGCCGGCGGCAAGTTCGACACCTCCACCTACAAAGTCTCGGGCGGGCTGCACGGCGTAGGCGTCAGCGTGGTGAACGCGCTCAGCTACCAGCTCGACCTCGAGATCCGGCGCGACGGCGCTGTCTGGGAGCAGACCTACTCCCAGGGCGAGCCCACCTCGAAACTGCGCAAGACGGGCAAGACGCAGAAGCGCGGCACCACCGTGCACTTCGTCCCCGACAAGGAGATCTTCACCTCCATCGAGTACAACCACGACACCCTGGCCCAGCGCCTGCGCGAGATGGCCTTCCTCAACAAGGGCCTGACCATCACCCTGACCGATGAACGCGTGACCGATCCCAAGACCGGCGAGGCCCGCCACACCGATTTCAAGTACAGCGGAGGCATCGCCGAGTTCATCAAGCACCTGAACCGCGGCAAACAGGTGCTGCACGACAAGCCCATCTACATGGAGGCGGAAAAAGACGGCGTCGCCCTGGAGATCGCCCTGCAGTACAACGACGGGTATTCCGAAACCGTCTTCAGCTTCGCCAACAACATCAACACCGTGGATGGCGGCTCGCACCTCAGCGGCTTCCGCACCGCGCTCACCCGCACCATCAACTATGCCGGCAAGCAACTCGGCATGTTCAAGGACGAAAAGGAGAGCCTGACGGGCGACGACGTGCGCGAAGGATTGGTCGCCGTCATCAGCGCCAAGCTGCCGCAGCCCCAGTTCGAAGGCCAGACCAAAGGCAAGCTCAACTCGGACATTGCCGGGGTCGTCCAGGCCTTCGTCAACGAGCGCCTGGGAGCGTTCTTCGAGCAGAACCCACCGGTGGCGCGCAAGATCATCAACAAGGCCATTGAAGCGGCGCGCGCGCGCGAGGCCGCGCGCAAGGCCCGCGACCTCACCCGCCGCAAGGGGGCCCTCGATGGCGGCGGCCTGCCCGGCAAGCTCGCCGACTGCTCCGAGCGCAACCCGGAGCGTTGCGAGCTGTATCTGGTGGAAGGCGAATCCGCCGGCGGCACCGCCAAGCAGGGCCGCGACCGCCGCTTCCAGGCCATCCTGCCGCTCAAGGGCAAGATCCTCAACGTGGAGAAGGCGCGTTACGACAAGATGCTGGGCCACGAAGAGATCCGCGCCATGATCACCGCCCTGGGCACCGGCATCGGCAAGGACGACTTCGACCCGGTCAAGCTGCGCTACGGCAAGATCATCCTCATGACCGACGCCGACGTGGACGGCTCCCACATCCGCACCCTGCTGCTCACCTTCTTCTTCCGCCACATGCAGGAGTTGATCAAGCGCGGCCACATCTTCATCGCCCAGCCGCCGCTCTACAGGATCAAGAAGGGCAAGAGCGAGCAGTACATCAAGGACGACCGCGAGTTCGTGCGGGTGATGGTGAAGCGCGCCTCCGAGGGCATCGTGGTGCGCTACGGCGAGGGCGCCGCGAAGCTGGAAGGCCCGCCGCTGGCCAAGTTCATGACCACGCTCAATGAGTACCTGGGCTTCTTCGACAAGGTGGACAAGCGCCTGCGCAACGAGCGCGTCACCGAGCTGCTGCCCAAGCTGGGCTTCGCGCTGCGCGCCGATTTCGAAGGCGACAAGAAGACCCCGCCCGCGAAGATCGAGAAGTTGGAGAAGAAGCTCAAAGGCATGGCCAAGGACGAGAGCTTCAAGGAAGTGAAGCTCGCCTTCGACGACGAGCACAACCTGTGGCAGGCGCACTTCACCGACGCGCAGGGCGCCGACCGCGTGGTCAACTGGCAGCTCGCCTCCACGCCCGAGTACCGCCAGATGATCTCCAAGTACAAGCAGATCGGGGCGTACATGGAGCCGCCCTTCGTGGTGGAGCACGTGGCGCGCGCCGCCTCGAACGGCTCCGGCGACGAAGGGAGCGAGGCCGAGGGCTCCGAGCCAGAAAAGACCGCGGAAAAGACCGTGAAGAAGGCTCTCAAGGCCGCCGCGCGCGCCAAGAAGGCCTCCGAGGAAGAAGTAGTGGAGAAGGCCTCCGCCCGCGAGCTCTTCGAATACGTCCTCGCCGCCGGCCAGAAGGACTACGCCGTGCAGCGCTACAAGGGCCTAGGCGAGATGCGCGCCGACCAGCTCTGGGAGACCACCATGGACCCCGAGCGCCGCACCCTGCTCGAGGTGAAACTGGAAGACATCGCCGAGTGCGAGACCATCTTCACCACGCTGATGGGCGAGGACGTCGAAGCCCGCCGGAAGTTCATCGAAGAGAACGCGCTCGACGTGAAGAATCTGGACATCTAGTTCACCACGGAGACACAGAGGCACGGAGAAATCCGTGCCTTTTCTTTCGACTGTCATCCTGATCGACGCCGCTGGCAGGGCCAGTCTTGGGGAGGGGCACGACTTCAGTCGTGCCGTAAGAGCTGGCATACTTGAGCGGCTTTAGCCGCTGAGGTAAGCATGGCCAAGCCAGGCAGACTGCCGTCGGTTCGTCCAGAACAAACTTACTTCATCACTTCCAGCACCTGGCAGAAGCGGTCTCTCTTTCAGTCTGATTCCCTGGCCCGTCTGTTCCTCGAAACCTTGTTCGATTACCGGAAGCAAGGTAAGTACCTCCTCCACGCCTTCGTGCTGATGCCGAATCACTTTCACCTGTTGATCACGCCGCAGCCCGAAATCACGCTGGAACGCGCCATGCAACTCATCAAAGGTGGCTTCTCCTATCGGGTTAAGGCCGAGGCGAAATCGAATCTGGAGGTTTGGCAGAGAGGCTTCACCGACCGGCGTGTGCGGAACCGGGAGGAATACGAAGGCTTTGTGGATTACATTCACCGGAACCCGGTGGAGGCCGGGTTAGCAGCAAGGCGGGAAGACTATCCCTACTGTTCTGCGCATGCTGACTTCCAGCTGGATCCGCCGCCTCCTTACCTCAGCGGCTAAAGCCGCTTCTTAGTGCTCTTCAATGGCACGACTGAAGTCGTGCCCCTCCCCAAACTGCATCAGGCCATGGTGATTTGGTCGTCCTCGAACAGGAGAGGCATCCGGTCATATCGCTTGGCTCTAATGCCGAGCTTGTCCAGCCACGCATCGAGGCCTTCCAACCGTCCTAGAAGTTCGGCAAAGCGGATAGTCTTCACAAGTCGATTGTAAGGAAGATTCTCCTTGCAAGCTCCGCCCCCCTCGCCGTTCTTCCTCCGCAGCACGGAGGAAAGTCATGCACCGCAAGCTCTTAGGGTTCCTGGTGGCACTCATGGCGACGGCGGCGTTTGTCACGCAAGCAGCGGCCGCGCCCGGCCAGCCGCAGGTGACGGAAGGCTCGCTCGCCATCCTGGGCAAGGACGGCCAGGCGCAGGCCCTGTGCCCGCTCAAGCACACCGGCGTGCGAGCGGAGATCTCGGGCTTCATCACCCGAGTCACGGTCACGCAGCAGTTCTGGAACCCGTCCCAGGAAAAGATCGAGGCGGTGTACGTCTTCCCGCTGCCGCAGAACGCGGCGGTGGACGACATGACGCTGAAGGTGGGCGACCGCACCGTGCGCGGGCTCATCAAGCGCCGCGAAGAAGCCCAGGCCATCTACCGGGCGGCGCGCCAGGCCGGACACGTGGCTGCGCTGCTCGACCAGGAGCGCCCCAACATCTTCACTCAGTCGGTGGCCAACATCATGCCCGGCGAAAACGTGACGGTGGAGATCAGCTACGTCGAACTGCTCAAATACGAAGCCGGCTCCTACGAGTTCGTTTTCCCCATGGTGGTGGGCCCGCGCTACATCCCGGGCGCGCCGATCGGAAAGCAGGGCGGCGGCTGGGCCCCGGACACCACGCGCGTCCCTGACGCTTCCCGCATCACGCCTCCCGTGACCCCGCCCGGAACCCGCGCCGGGCACGACGTCTCCATCGAAGTGAAGCTCGACGCCGGCGTCCCCATCGAGTCGTATCGCTCCACCTCGCACATGATCACTTCTGAGCGCACCGGCGCCTCGAGCGCCGTGATTCGCCTCAAAGAGTTGGCCGTGATTCCCAACAAGGATTTCATCCTCAGGTACGACGTGGCCGGCGGCAAGATCGAAGACGCGCTGCTCACGCACAAGGGCAAAACGGGCGGCTTCTTCACGTTCATTCTTCAGCCTCCCGATCGCATCGCGGAATCGGAGGTCACACCGCGCGAGATCGTATTCGTCATCGACACCTCGGGCTCGCAGTCCGGCTTCCCCATCGAGAAGTCGAAGAAGCTGGCCGAGCCGGCGCTCGCCCACCTGCATCCCCAGGACACCTT
>Ga0255310_10000013_pt1 | contig 30438 bp, 47 predicted proteins | sample EtOH1_T0_E1_meta_FD_201359 | JGI IMG/M metagenome (GOLD analysis project Ga0255310, IMG submission 201359) | Sandy soil microbial communities from University of British Columbia, Vancouver, Canada - EtOH1_T0_E1 | ecosystem: Engineered > Artificial ecosystem > Sand microcosm > Unclassified ...
CAGCGCTGATTCGCGAGGCCCTGTATTGCGCAGGGGGCAACCGCTGGACCGAAGCGCTTCACAATTTGGCGGACGCGGGTGGCCTTAGCGATGCCGGCGATCTGCCCCTTCCAGAGCACGCGGACGCACGGGACCGGATCGAGAGCGGGATTGCGGAGCTGCTTTCCCGGGGACGACCCATCGCCCTCGGGGGAGACCATTCGGTCACTTACCCGATTCTGCGCGCCGTCAACCGAGCTTATGCCAAGCCGACGCTGCTGCATCTGGATGCGCACCCGGACCTCTACGACGAGTTCGAAGGTGATCGCTTCTCCCACGCTTGTCCGTTCGCGCGGATCATGGAAGAGCAGCTCGTCGGACGGCTGGTCCAGGTGGGCATTCGCACGATGAACGGACATCAGCGCGAGCAAGCGACCCGCTTCGGCGTGGAAGTCATCGACATGCGCGCCTGGTCAGCCGGTGTGCGACCCAGCCTCGAAGGGCCGCTGTACATCTCGATCGACCTCGATGCCCTCGAGCCGGGGTTCGCCCCCGGCGTGTCGCACCGGGAGCCCGGCGGCCTGAGCGTTCGCGAGGTCCTCAGCCTGGTGCAAGACTGCGGCGGGCCGCTGATCGGGGCCGACGTCGTGGAATTCAATCCAAGCCGCGATCGCTCCGGGATGACGGCCATCGTGGCCGCCAAGCTGGTGAAGGAATTGGCCGGCCGGATGATGGACGCGGGCTGAGTCCGATGCTGTGGCGCGCCCTGTTCGCGTTTCTGGCCCTGCCGGGGATGGTGGCCTTTGTGATCCCCCTCTGGGTAGCGCGACCGCTGGATGCCCATCGGTTCAACCTGCCGGGCCTGATTCCGCTCTGCATCGGGCTGATTGCGTTGCTGTGGTGCGTGCGGGATTTTTACGTTGCCGGGAAGGGAACGCTGGCGCCCTGGACACCCCCGCGCAATCTCGTGAGCGTCGGCCTGTACCGGGTTACGCGGAATCCGATGTATCTATCTGTCCTGCTGATTCTCTGCGGCTGGGCGCTGGGATTCCGATTGCGGGCGCTGTGGATGTACGCCGGAGGCGTGCTGATTCTGTTCTACATTCGCGTGGTTGGCTTCGAAGAGCCCTGGCTGGCGCGAACCCACGGGGAAGCCTGGACCCGTTACCGCGCCAGGGTCCCCCGCTGGCTGGTGAGATTCTGATGCTGATCGCCGTGACCCGGCCGGTCAGTCCCACGCTCGCGCAATGCGAGCTGACCCACCTTGCCCGGCAAGTCATCGACGTGCAGCGCGCCGCGGACCAGCACACCGCGTATGAGCGCCTGCTGGGCTCACTCGGCGCCACGGTGGTGCGGGCGCCGGCGGCCGCCGAGCTCCCCGATGCGGTCTTCGTCGAGGATGCAGCGCTGGTGCTGGACGAGGTCGCCATCCTGACGCGACCCGGCGCGCCAAGCCGGCTCGCCGAGCTCGCGGGGGTCGCCGAGGTGCTCGGCCGATATCGGGCGGTGGTGCCGCTGCGTGCTCCCGCGACGCTCGATGGTGGCGACGTGCTGCGGAGCGGGCGTACCCTGTTCGTGGGCCGCTCGAGCCGTACCAATGCCGAGGGCATCGAACAGCTGAGCAGGCTGCTGGCCGCGTTTGACTACGAAGTGGTTCCGGTCGCATTCGAGGGGTGTCTTCATCTCAAGAGTGCCGTCACCGGGCTGGGCGACGGACTCCTGCTGTTGAACCCCGCGTGGGTATCGGCGGCGGATTTCCGGGGCCGCGAATCGGTGGCGATCGACCCAGGCGAACCGTACGCAGCCAACACCCTCTCGATCGCCGGTACGCTGGTCTTCCCCGCACAATATCCGCTGACCCTCGAGCAGCTGGTGCGGCGGGGTTTCCGGGTGGCACCGATCGACTGCAGCGAGCTGGCGAAAGCGGAGGGCGCGGTCACCTGCTGCAGTCTCGTCTTCGAGGCCAAGGTTGGGCGGGATGACTGAGCTCCAGGAACAGTTCGGCCAGATCGACATCTATCTTTTCGATCAGCTGCTTCGGGACCGCCTGCAGCCGGGGATGCGGGTGCTCGATGCCGGTTGCGGCTCGGGCAGAAACCTGGTCTATCTGCTTCGCGCCGGGTATGAGGTCTATGGCGCCGACGCCGATCGCGTTTCGATCGAATCGGTGCGGAGGCTGGCCGCGGCACTCGCGCCACGGCTTCCCCCGGACAACTTCCGACTCGAACGGGTCGAAGCGCTGAGTTTCCCCGACCACTTCGCGGACGTCGTACTCAGCAGCGCGGTGCTGCACTTCGCGAGGGACGACGAGCAGTTCGTGGCCATGCTGGGGGGAACCTGGCGGATGCTCAAGCCGGGCGGGATGCTATGGGCCCGGCTCGCCTCCTCGATCGGCACGGAAGGACAGGTGCGGCGCGTTGCGGGCCGGCGGCACCGCTTGCCCGACGGCACCGAGCGCTACCTGGTGGACGAATCCCTGCTGGTCGAGCTCACTGGGAAGCTCGGCGGCGAGTTGCTCGATCCCCTCAAGACCACGGTGGTACAGCGGCAGCGCAGCATGACGACCTGGGTGGTGCGCAAGGCGGTTTCCGGCACTCCTGCTGGGATTTGACCGCCGGGGTCCAAGCGAGCACCATTGAGGCTCGTTTCTTCGGAGGCTCGCCATGGCCAAGCCCCTGCAGGTCTATGAAACCCCGGCCATTACCGTCACCTTCGAGCCGGCGCTGTGCATCCATTCGGGCAACTGCATACGCGGGTTGCCGGAGGTCTTCGACCTGCGCCGCAAGCGCTGGGTCCGCCCCGAGGGCGCCGAGGCCGCCGCCGTCGCGGCCCAGGTGGCCCGGTGTCCTTCGGGTGCGCTCAAGAGCTACCGGCCCGGCGAGCCGGTGCCGGGGCAATGAACCCATGCCCGCAAAGCCGCTGGAGCGTTTGCGCCGGCTCTGCCTGGCCCTTCCTGAAGCCCACGAGGTCGAGGCGTGGGGCGCGCCGACTTTTCGGGTCCGCAACAGGCTGTTCGCGATGTATGCGGCCGCGGGCAACCACCATGGGGACGGCCGGGAGGCGGTGTGGTGCAAGGCGGGCCCGGGGAACCAGGCCTTGATGGTTGCCGCGGCGCCCGACCGATTCTTCGTCCCTCCCTACGTGGGGCCGTCGGGCTGGATCGGGATCTACCTGGAGCAGCGAACCGGCTGGCGGGAGCTGGCCGAATTGCTGGCGGATGCCTACCGGCTCACGGCCCCGAAGCGGCTGCAAACGCCCGCGAAACCCAGGCGGCGGAGCGCCGCGAAATGACCGGTCGCGTGGCCAGTCTCAGCGTGAAGCCGGAAACCGCGGGGGAGGCGGGCCTTCCCAAGCGCGTGGTCGCTTCGGTGGAGTTCACGACGGCGGGCGCCGGAGGGGACTTCAATCGCTACCGGACGCGGCAGCTGCAGGGTGATCCGGATTCAGCGGTCCTGCTGCTCACCGAGGACATCCTGGTTACGCTGCGGGAAGAGGGCTGGCCGGTCGCGGCCGGCGACCTGGGAGAAAACGTGTTGGTGAGCGGAATCCCCGCCAGCGCACTCGCGCCAGGCAGCGTGGTCCGGCTGGGAGAGGTGCGCGTGCAGCTGACCCGCGACTGTGACCCCTGCACCGAGCTGTACCTGCTGCCGTATGTCGGCACCGCGCGGGGCCCGCAGTTCGTGCGGACCCTGCAGGGCCGGCGGGGCTGGTACGCCAGGGTACTGGACGGGGGTCCGGTCCGGCGGGGGGACCCGGTGCAGGTGACGCAAGCCTAACCCGTAGTGGCCGCGAGTGCGGCGGAGGTCGTGATGCAGGCAGCCGCTACCCAAGGCGCCTTTCTCCTCGCCACCTACGAGCCCTGCCTGCGGGGTCTCGCGGACGAGCATCGCGCCCATGAGCCGGGCCCCGGGACAAAGACGGCCGGCTGGCTGCTCGGGCACCTGGTGGTCACCGGGGACTTTGCCCGGCGGCTCTGCGGCCTTCCCCCGCTGGCCCCGAAAGAGTGGCGGACGCTGTTCGCACCCGGTACGCAGCCGAGCACCGAACCCGGCTCTTATCCGCCCATGGGGGCCCTGCTCGATCGTTTTCGCGCGGTGTACGCGGACCTTTCGGCGCAGGCGCCGGCCGCTCCCCCCGACGCACTCGCTTTGCCGAACCCGTTCGAGCCGGCCCGGGCCGCGTTTCCGACGGCGGGGGAGTTCGCGGCCTACCTGCTCACCGGCCACCTGGGCTACCACCTCGGGCAGCTGTCGATCTGGCGCGCGGCGGCGGCGGCAACCTATCCGGAACTGCGAACCTAATCCGTGCTGATCCGAGCCCTCGGATTCCTCCTGCTGGCCGGCGCCGCGGGGGCCCACTGCGCGCCGCTCCAGGCGCAGGCATCCCGCGAATCACCCAAGGAGTCGGTGGTGACCCTGCACGCCCGCGGAAGCTTCGACGTCACACTGACCCCGCAGCCAGCCGGCGACAGCCTGCGCGGCTCGCCGCTCAGCCGGCTCAGTATCGCCAAGCAGTTTCATGGCGACCTGGAGGGGACCAGTCAGGGGGAGATGCTGGCGGCGGGCACCGGCGTCAAGGGCTCGGCGGGTTATGTCGCGCTCGAGCGGGTGACCGGGATGCTGGCAGGACGACGGGGCAGCTTCGTGCTGCAGCACAGCGGGACCATGACGCGTGGAACCCCCCAGCTCGTCATCAGTGTGGTGCCCGATTCCGGCACCGACGCGCTGACCGGACTGGCCGGGACGATGCTGATCAACATCGCCGACGGCAAGCATTCCTATGCCTTCGACTACACGCTTCCCAAGGGGCCCTGACCGCTTGCGGGGCCTCGTGCTGGGCGGACTCGTCGCCGGTGCGCTGACCGGGGCGTTCCTCCGTCCCGCGGCGACGCTCCGGGTCATTCGGATGGGCGGGGCGAGTGGAGCTCGCTTCGAACCGGTGGAAACGCAGGCGCAGGCCGGCGATACGCTGCGATTCCTCAACCTCGGGGGCTTCCACAACGTGGAGTTCCTGGCCGACTCGATTTCCGATTCGGCGCGCCGCCTGCTCGCTCGGGCGATGCCCGGCGAGAGAATCGGCCCGCTCTCGAGTCCGCTGCTGCTCGAGCCGCAGGAGCGCTACGAAATCACGGTTCCGGCGCTCCCGCCGGGGCGCTACCCGTTCGTCTGCCTTCCCCATGCCGCCGGCGGGATGCAGGGCCTCCTGGTGGTGCTTCCCTAGCGGCGGATCCGAAGGAGGGACTCGCTATGCGTTTGTTCTGGATTGCCGGATGGCTACTCGCCGGCGTACGCAGCGTGCTGGCGCAGGACGCGGGGCCGGGCGCGATGACCCTCTACCCCGCCGGGGAGGTCAAGTGGCAGGACGGGCCGGCCTCGCTTCCCAAGGGCGCCCAGATGGCCGTTCTCGAAGGCGACCCCAGCAAGCCCGGCATGTTCACCATCCGCTTTCGTTTCCCGGATGGCTTCCGGGTCGGTCCTCACCTGCACAGCCAGACCGAACACGCAACCGTACTCGCGGGCGTGCTGCATCTCGGGATGGGCGAGCGCTTCGATCGTTCCAGCGCGCGAGCGCTGGCGACCGGCTCGTTCGGATTCTGGCCCGCCGGTACGCCGCACTATGCATGGGCCGAGGGTGAGACCATCCTGCAGTTGCACGGGCAGGGGCCCTGGACCATCAGCTACGTCGATCCGGCGGATGACCCGCGCAAGCAACCGGAATAGGAAGCGCCGGAAAGCGGTCAGGGCGGGAAGCGGTTGGTCGTGTGATGTCCGCAACACCTGCGGGATCACTCCAACACGACTGCAAAGAAGCGCTACGGTTTTGGGCTGCATACCAAGCTGCAAGAGCCCGCGCGCTGCGCGGGCGGCTGCGGGCGCGGTTCTCCTCCACCGCGCGCCGCGTCGCGAGCCCCGCTCAGCCGGTGCCGGTAATCACTACGCCGCGCGCCAGGCTGCAGCGGGCCAACGTGTGTTGACACGACGCGTTAGGACCGCCGGCTGGCTGGCCCGCCCGAGTTGGCTACGGGAGAAGGCTTCACCGCCCAAGCCGAGGGCTCCACGCACGCGAGCGATATGGCTCCAATTGACCCGGGCGATGATTTCGGCACCGCTGCTCCAGGTTCGCGTTTCCACGATTTCGTCCCGAGAGTTCAAAAGCATGGCTGCCTCCTCCAGTTGATAGACGTCTAAGAAGGCAACAGATGCGCCAGCGCCGCGCCCGGGGTCCGATTTCAGGCCACCACTACAGGGCGGAAGAACCCGGGCTATCTTCGGTGTCCCCCCAACGTCGCGGGACTTCCGGTACCACGGCGATGAGACCCGTCCGGGGGGCGTACTCATCGTCTGCCACCACGACAGGAACGAGCCATGGCAATCTGGAAAGAGCAGGCCCCACCGAAGAAGGACTCGGCCCCCACGGCGCTGGATCCCACACCCAAGAGAGACCCCGAGCCCCGCAGCGAGTTCGCGTCCAACTATGAGGCGCCGCGGCGGACGCCGGAACGCGAGAGTAAGGAATCGCTGATCGCGGCGGATCTTACGATCGAGGGAAAGATCGAGGGAACCGGTCATGTCCGGATCGCCGGCCGCTTCAAGGGCGACGTGCACGTCCAGGGTAATCTCACCATCGAGGCAGGCGCCAAGCTGACGGGTGGAGTGCGGGCCAACACCGTCGTCATCGGGGGCGAACTGGAAGGCAATATCGACGGTGCGACCCGGGTGGAGCTGCTCGAGTCGGGCGTGTTGAACGGAGACCTGAAGGCCGGCTCGCTCACCGTCGCCGCGGGTTCGCGGATGCGGGGTCAGGTCGAGTTCGGCTGGGAGGATCGCGCGCCCGCCAAGGCCGGGATGAAACTGGAGAGCAGCTTCGCGACATGAGCACCGCGCGTCAGGGGGCTCCGGGAACGACGCGGACCTGTCCGCACTGCCGGGCGGTCATCCTCGAGAGCGCGAGTGTCTGCCCGTCCTGCCGGCACCACTTGCGTTTCGATCCCGGGGCCGCCGCGCGGGCCGTACCCAGCCTGACGCCGCTGCGGGTCGAGGGCACGATTCGACACCCGCCGGTGGGTGAGGCCTGGGAGTACTCGGTGATGTTGTCGATCCGCAACGACCGCGGGGAAGAAATCGCTCGCCAGGTGGTGGATGTCGGAGCACTGCACCCGGCCGAACAACGCACCTTCACGCTGGCCGTGGAGGTCTTCACCCCCCCCGAATCCAACGCCTCCGGTAAGGGCTCCGTCGGCCGCTGACCCCACCGGCCGATGCTCCCCCCCCCAGCGTCCTCGCGCGACAGGTAAACCGGCCCGGGATTGGAGGACTCCGATTCCGGGGAGGGCGAGGGGAGCGAACTCACTAACCCGCAACGGGGGACACGCCCGGCGATGGACGTGCGCGCATTGCTCCTCTCGGACTGGGACGCGGTCCGGTCCATCTATCTCGAGGGGATCGCGACCGGCAACGCGACCTTCGAGCTGGAGGCTCCATCCTGGGAGCGGTGGGACGCCAAGCACCTTGCCCCTGGCCGCCTGGTGGCACTCGCCGGCGGAGCGGTCGTCGGCTGGGCCGCGCTGACCGGCGTGTCGGACCGTTGCGTGTACGCCGGGGTGGCCGAGGTGAGCGTATATGTCGCTGGCACGGCCCGGGGACAGGGCGCGGGCCGCGCGTTGCTCGAGGCGCTGGTGCAGGCCTCGGAAGCGGCGGGTATCTGGACTCTCCAGGCCGGGATCTTTCCGGAGAACTCCGCCAGCCTTGCCCTTCATCTCCGCTGCGGATTCCGGGTGATCGGACGGAGGGAGCGGCTGGGCAGGCTGGGGACTCGGTGGCGGGATGTCCTGATCCTGGAACGCCGCAGCCGGATCGTGGGCACGGAAGGCGCCTGACCAGCCCGCACCGCTACGACCATCCTGGGGATCCACGCTGCCCATGGCCGGAATCCTGATCCGAATCAAGAAGAAGACCGACGGTTCGGCGGCGCTGAGCTGCCTGCGGGCCGACGGTACTGTTACCTGGCAGCGGCAGGAGGGCATTCAGGGTCGCTTCTTCCCCGTCCACGACCTGACCCACTACGCGGTCGAAACGGTGCTGGGCCATCGCCGCGGTTTCTACGGGCTGATCGCCGAGGGATGGGATCTGAGCGATTTCGGCCCGCCGTGGCCGAAGGGGCGGCTGCCGGCGGATCTCGATCCCTCGGAGCTGCTGGTGGGGTTCCTGGATGGGGAGCGGGCCGGCGGCGTGCAGTGGAGCGCCGACGATTTCAACGAGAAGGTGGCGCTCTACTACGCCCAGCACGGACTCGCGGGCGAGTGCCGGATCAGCCCTGCCGAACTGGAGCGGGTTCGCGCGGCACGGGACGAGCTGATCGCACGCTGGCGCACGCTCCCGGGAGGGGCGACGCTCGAGCTGCCGTTCGAGCGCCCGCAGCCTAACCCGCGCTAACGATCTGCGTCGCGGGAGCAACCCGCAGGCACCTCCAGGATCTAAAACGTCGCGGAGAATCCGAGCGCCATGCCGCGGGCTCCGACCGAAACCGCGGGCCGGACCGAGGGAAGCCTGGCCGAGCGGGCCCAGGCTTCGTGGGAAGCGAACGCGCCGATGATGATGCCGCTCACCGCCCCGCACGCCCCGAGGATCAGCCCGGCCCGCCACGCGACGACCTGGCGGTCGAAGCAGAGCGAGCTGGGTCCCTCACAGACCTCCCCCGAGGCCGCCCCCACCAGTCCTCCAGCAACCAGTCCCGCGACGCCTCCGATAATGGCGCCGCGCGCCACGCGCGAGCGGTGACCGGCGAAGACGAAGAGCTGCGATTCCTCGCCGGCGACAAAGACCTGCACTGATCCGCCGGCCTTGGGTCGGAGGATCAGCGTGTCGCCCGACAGCCGCTCCACGGTTCCTTCCATGCCGCGGTCGAGCAGGCCGGTTTCCCCCAGTGTGCGGACGCGCACCCGGCCGCCCGGCGCCAGTGGAGGGACGGCCTGGCCGGAGAGGGCGGGGGCAACCGCCCCCAAGGAGGCCAGCAGGAGTGCCGCTCGCAGAGGGTGAATCATCGGTCCCAGACCCAAGAGACAGGCTGGGCCGGTCGGCGTCAAGCCGAAGGACCCGGCCGGCCTCGGGGTCCGACTAGCCACGGCGCACGGACGGAGTAGCTTAGTGCCGGGGCCGCAGGGGGCGGCTCCCTGTCCCTCAAATGGAGCTGGCCATGACCGGGCTGGGCGCACTGTGGCTACCGATCCTGCTGTCGGCCGTGATCGTCTTCTTCATGAGCTTCATCCTTCACATGGCAACCTCCTGGCACAAGGGCGATTACGCGAAGCTTCCCAATGAGGACCGCGCCCGCGAGGCGCTGCGCGCGCTGGCGATCCCTCCCGGCGACTACATGACGCCGTGTCCCGGAAGCCGGGAGGAGATGCGCTCGCCTGAATTCGCCGAGAAATTCAAGCAGGGGCCCAACCTGATCATGACGATGTTACCAGCCGGTCCGATGTCCATCGGGAAGAACCTGGTGCAGTGGTTCGTGTACGCCGTAGTGGTCGGCTTCTTCGCCGCCTACGTCGCAAGCCGCGCCCTGCCCCCCGGTGTTGAATACCTCCGCGTGTTTCAACTGGTCGGGGCGACGGCCTTTGTCGGTTACTCACTTGCCCTCTGGCAGATGTCGATCTGGTACCACCGTTCCACCACGACCACCCTCAAGTCCAGCATCGATGGACTGATCTACGCCTTACTCACCGCCGGAACCTTTGGATGGCTATGGCCACATTGATTCGCGCGCTGCGCCGCGTGCAGCGCTCCGCCCAGGGCTGGCAGTTCGCCGCGATCACCGTGCTGTTGCTGCGCGGCTGCGGCGGCGCCACGCCCATCAAGACGCTCTTGGATGACCCCGCTCGTTTCGAGGGAAAGACAGTCCGCATCGAGGGCGAAGTCCAGCAAGCGATGGGGGCGCTGGGCATCGGCGCCTATGAGGTGAAGGATGCCACCGGGACTATGCCCGTCGTGAGCGAAGCGGGCGGGGCACCGCGCGCCGGCGCACACGTCGGCGTGGAAGGAACGCTCCGCGCGGCTTTCACCCTCGGGACCCAGAGCCTGGTGGTCCTGGTGGAGAAGCGGCGCTATACCCCATGATCGGCGGGGCCCACCTACTGCTGTACAGCGCGAATCCCGAGGCGGACCGGTCGTTCTTCCGGGACGTACGCGGGTTTCCCAGCGTGGACGCCGGCGGCGGCTGGCTGATCTTTGCGTTGCCTCCGGCCGAACTCGCGGTCCATCCGATGGAGGGCCCCGGGCGGCAGCACGCCGGTCACGAGCTGCTTGGCGCCGCGCTCTACCTCATGTGCGACGATCTGGCAGGCGTGGTACAGCGGCTGGCCGAGCAGAAGGTTCGCTGCACCGAAGTGGACGAGGCACCCTGGGGCAGCAAGACGACGATCCGGCTGCCCAGCGGTGGGGAGATCGGTCTCTACCAGCCGCGTCACCCCACCGCGCTGGGGCTCACGCCGGCGTCCTAAAGCGAAGCCCTGAGTGCCCTTCACGCCGTTCCATTTCGGCCCGGGACTGCTCTTCAAGGCCCTGGCTCCCACGCGGTTTTCTTTCGCGAGTTACGCGGCCGCGCAGGTCGTCATCGATGTCGAGTCGGGCTACTACCTCCTCACGCAGCAGTCGCCGGTTCATCGCTCCCTGCACACGTTTGTGATCGGGGGCTTGGCAGGTGCTGCGGTCGGGGTAGTGGGCGGATGGATCGGCAGAAGGATCCTGCCGCGCGTCGCACAGGACCAGCGAGCCGCCGTGGCGGCGGAGCTCGCCGGGACGAGCACTTTGCTCGGCGGGGTAAGCGGCGGCCTGACCCACGCGCTGCTCGACGGCACGATGCACTACGACATGCATCCCTTCCGCCCTCTCACCGCCGCCAACCCGTTGCTCGGATTGCTGTCGCTGGATGCCTTGCACCTGCTTTGCGTGCTCACGGGAGCTGTCGGGATCCTGTTGCTGTGCCGGCCGCGGATCTGGCGACGCAGCCCGAAGGGGTAGAGCCGACCTGGCCACCGCTGACGATCCCAAACGCGCCCTGCTGCGCCATACCCTCGCGACCGTCGCCTACCGGGGCGCCAAGGTGCTGCGCGGAGCCCCGCCGGAATTCGCCGCGGCCCGGTTGGGCCCCGGGACGCGCACGCCGGTCGAGATTCTCGCCCACGTCGCGGACCTGTTCACCTGGGCGACTCACCTCGCCGAGGGTCGGCAGGTGTGGAACGAGGCTTCGCCGGGCCTCTGGGACGCGGAGGTCGCGCGGTGCTTCCGCGAACTGCGTCGCTTCGACGCGGTGCTGGCCTCGGACGCTCCATTGGGCTGCGATGCAGAGCGACTTTTCCAGGGCCCGATCGCCGATGCCCTCACCCACTTCGGTCAACTGGCCCTGCTGCGGCGCCGGGCCGGCGCGCCGGTCCGCGGCGAGAATTACTTTAAGGCGGACATCCGGGTTGGTGCGATTGGTCCCGAGCAGGCGGAGCCGAGGCTGGAATTTGACTGACCGACGAAGCCTGTTCCTGCTCCCCCTGGTGCTACTGTCGCGCGCGCCATCGCCTGCCGTACGCGGGGAGGCCACCGTGCTGCTCGCGGGAGGTTGTTTCTGGGGGGTGGAGTCCGTTTTCGAACACGTTCGCGGTGTCCGCTCGGTGGTTTCGGGCTATGCCGACGCCGGAATCGAAACGGTGCAGGTGGTCTACGATCCGGCCCAGGTCGGCTATCGCGAGCTGCTGGAAGTGTTCTTTTCCATCGCGCACGATCCCACCCAGCGCGATCGCCAGGGTCCCGATGCCGGGCCTGAATACCGAGCCGTGGTTTTCTACCGCTCAGCCGAGCAGCGCCGAGTGGCAGAGGTTTACATCGCCGAGCTGGAGCAGGCCCACCGTTTTGCGCGCCCGATCCTTACCGAGGTTCGGCCGGCGGGATCCTTCAAGCTGGCGGAGCCGTTTCACCAGGACTATGCGGCGCGACACCCGGACGAGCCCTACATCGTCGTCAATGACGCGCCGAAGCTGGAGCTGTTGCGACGAATGTTCCCCAAGCTGTTTCGAGAACGGGGATCGGTGAGCGAATGACGCTGAGGCCCGCCTGAGCAAATTACCGGCCCTACTCGGTGCCACGATCGGCGGGTACCTCGGCTGGTGGCTCGGCGCTCACGGGGGAACCTTCCTGGCCTTTATCGCGAGCGTCATCGGGACAGGCTGCGGCCTGTACGTGGGGCGCCGCATCAGCGCCACGTACCTCTCGTTGCTGCTTGTCGTCCTGATTCCAGGCGCCGCGCGCCTTGCGAGCCAACCGCCGGCCGCGATGGTGCGGTACTCGCTGCGCCTGGTGGACCTGACGGTTGTGGCCGACAGCACGTACGGCCTGCAGCTCCTGGTGGTGCCAGCCTCGAAGACCGTTGCCGAAGGGACCGAAGGCACACTGGTCTGGCTCCGCTTCGATCCTGATTCAGTGCTGGACTGGCTCAACGCCGCCGCGGCCATCCTGCGGACTGCGGTCCCGGGCGGCCCGGCGGATGCGATCCAATGGTCGCCGGCGCTGCGACCGTTGACCGGGCCGGGCGGGTTCCTGCTGGGGCGCCATCGCAGCAAGGGCCGACTCGGCAAAGAACACTGGCTCGCCATCGCCGACTCGGCGCCAGGGTGGCAAGCGGAGCTCGCAGCGCAGGAAGCGGACAGTGTGCTGCATCTTCTGCTTGCGCTTGCGCCGCAGGCGCGGATCGATACCTCGGCCAGCGTGGCGCGCGATCGTCGCCAGGTCGATCGGCCGGTGACGGTCGTGCGGCAATCGCGGCCGCCGTCTCGAGGCTTGCGGAGCCGGGTCGCGGTGCAGTACGTGGTCGGCTCCGACGGCCGCGTCGAGCCGACCAGCTTCACGGTGCTCCTGGCGGCCTCGCCGCGGCTCGCCGCCGAAGCATGGGAGGTCGTACGCGAGTCCCGTTTCGAGCCGGCGCAGAAAACCGGACAACCGGTTCGCCAACTGGTGCAACAAGTGATTGGGCGGCCCTGACGTCCTCACATCCTTATATATGGATATGTGGTAGCATTCCCCGAACTCGACGCACTCGAACCGTATGCCCGATATCCTGCACGACTTCCCCATCAACGCCCCGGCGGACCGCGTCTTCGCCGCGCTGAGCACACCTGCCGGATTGGATCAGTGGTGGACCAAGCGCTCGAGCGGAATCCCCAACGTCGGAGCCGAGTATCAGCTCTGGTTCGGGCCGCAATACGATTGGCGTGCCGTCATCAGCAAGCACGCTCCGCCGCTGGAGCTGGAATACCGGATCGTTCGCGCCGATGGGGACTGGCTGGGTACCCGGGTGGGCTTCGCGCTGCGAGAGACGGGCGGAACCACGCAAGTGCGATTCTCGCATAGCGGCTGGCCTGACGCAGGGGAGCATTACCGCACCTCGGCGTTTTGCTGGGCGATGTACCTCCGGGTGCTGCGGCGGTTCCTGGAAGCGGGAGAGACGGTACCGTACGAGCGTCGTCTGGAAGTTTGATGATCCCACCGGCATATTGCCTCCATGCGCGGCGTCGCCTCCACTATTGCGTTGTGTCTGGGCCTGATCGGAGCAGGGAGCATCGGCGCTCCGCTGCTGAATGCCCAGGGCCCCATCGCATACCTCGTGGCCCCGAGCGCAAGCACCTTGCGCGAAGCGCGGGCCATGCTGCGATTCTGTCGCTGGAGTGACACCAGCGCGGTACGTGATGCGGACTTCGTACTCGTGGTAGTGCGCAGCTCGGGCTCGCAGCCGATGGAACCCTCGTACGATTCGCTCAAGTGGCTTCGCGATGCGGCCAGCAGCCAGCTCAACGAATCGGGCGCCCAGTTTCACGTCTACCTCTACAGCATCCGGCAGGACCTCACTTTTCTCCAGGCCAGTCACCACAGCTACGACGCGGACGGCAGCGGGGCCTTGACTCCGTATGGTACGCCACCGCGGTCGCCTTACCCGAACGGTCTTGGCTTCTTCTGCGGCTGACGGCTCCCGCCGCCCGCTTCGCTGATGGACAACCTCACCCACACACTGGCCGGCCTGGCCCTCGCCGAAGCGGGGCTCAGGCGTACCAGCCGGCTCGCGACGGCCACGCTGATCGTGGCGGCCAACCTGCCAGACGTCGACGGCCTGGCTTACCTGTTCGGCGGGAGCATCGATGGGCTCTCCTTTCGCCGGGGCTGGACCCACGGAGCCCTGGCGATGGTACTGTTGCCGCCCTTTCTGGTGACGATCATGTTGGGCTGGGATCGCCTGCGCGGCCGGCAACCCGGGCTGCAGGCGCGATGGCTGCTTGTCCTCGCCGCCATCGGGGTCTGGTCGCATCCACTGCTCGACTTGCTGAACACCTATGGGGTCCGGCTGCTGATGCCATTTTCCCCGCGCTGGTTCTACGGGGATGCCCTCTTCATCATAGATCCCTGGCTCTGGCTGACGCTGCTGCTCGGGATCGTGCTCTCGCAACGCCGGCGACGCGCAAGCCCGCATCGGGCCACGCGGGAGGGCCGACCGGCGCGGCTGGCTCTCGGGGTCGCGGCGGTCTATGCGCTGGTAATGGCCCTGGCCTCCAGCTACGGAGCCCGCAGCGTCGAGCGGTTGGGCCTGAAGGGGCAGGCGACCCGGATCCTGGCCTCGCCCGTGTTCGGCAACCCGTTTCGACGAGACGTGGTTCGGGAGCTCGGGGAGAACCTGTACGAGCGGGGCAGCTTGCGACTGGTACCCCTGGAGTACACCGTCATTGGTTTGCAGCAGGCGGGCCGTCGGCTGTCGGGGGCGGCCGCCGCCGCAAAGACGCCGGCAGGTGCGGCGTTCCTGGCCTGGGCCCGCTTCCCCGTCTTCCGCTACCGGCCCGCGGGCGACAGTCTCGACGTCAGCATCAGCGACGCGCGATACGAGGGGCGGGGGAATGGTTCCTGGGCCAGTGTGACGGTGCGGGTTGCTGCCGCCCAACCGAAGGAGCGTATGTGAAAGTCAAAGTGTTCAACCGACGGGGTGAGCTGGTCGGTCCGGTCGAATCGCCTCACATCGTCAAATCGGACGCGGAATGGCATGCGCAACTCAGCCTACCCCAGTTTCGCATCGCTCGGGGCAAGGACACTGAGCGGCCTTTCTGCGGCACCCTGCTGGACAACAAGCAGGATGGCGTGTACGCCTGCGTCTGTTGCGGACTCCCGCTGTTCACTTCGGCAGCGAAGTTCAATTCCGGCACGGGGTGGCCGAGCTTTTTCCAGCCGATCGCGCCGGAGAACGTGACCACCGAGGAGGACCACGCGTACGGCATGACACGGAGCGAGATTCTCTGCGCGCGCTGTGATGCCCACCTCGGCCACGTGTTCGAGGATGGTCCCCCGCCGAGCGGGCTCCGCTTCTGCGTCAACTCGGAGTCGCTCTTCTTCACCGCCCGGGAAGACCTGGCCAGCCTGGCCGATCCGGTCGCGGGCGACGCCTAGATCGCCCCTCACGTGGCGTCCCATCCCTCCCTGGCGCACCAGGGGCACCGTCCCTGGCCCATACCCTCGCGCCCCTGGGCGCTGCGGCAGACCTGGCACGATCTGCTCTTCGCGCACTGGACGGTTCCCGCCGACGCGTTGCGCCCGTTGATCCCGCCCGCCCTGACACTGCAGGAATTCTCAGGGACGGCGTGGCTGGCGATGACGCCGTTCTGGATGTCGGGGATCGGGTTCCGCGGGCTGCCGGCGATGCCGGGAGTGTCCCGTTTCGACGAGCTCAACGTGCGGACCTACGTGACGTTCGCGGACCGTCCGGGCGTCTGGTTCTTCAGTCTCGACGCCGGAAACCGGCTTGCGGTGCGCACGGCACGATGGCTCTATGGGCTGCCCTACGTCTCGGCGCGCATGTGGCATCACGCGGAGGGCGATGAGCTGGTGTACCACTCCGAGCGCGCGGATGGCACTCGTTTCGATGCCCGCTACGGTCCCGTGGGACCGGTGGTGACTAACCGCGCCGGCAGCGCGGAATACTGGCTGACGGAACGCTATTGTCTTTATGCGCAGGGAAGCTCCGGCCGGCTGTACCGTGCCGAGATCCATCACGAGCCCTGGTCCCTGCAGCCGGCGCAGGCGGCCATCAGCCGAAACGATCTGCCGCGAGTGCACGGCATCGAGCTGGGAGGCCCGCCGGCCCTGCTGCACTTCTCCCGCCGGCTCGAGGTCGTGGTATGGCCGCGCCAGCGCCTGAGCACGGCCGGGTGATATACTCCTGCCCCCCGGGGTCGGTCATCCGCTCACATCGGAGTAACGCATGAGCATCAAGCGGGCCGTCGTGGCGCTACTGCTCGTCCTCGCGCTGAGCCCGCTTTCCCAGGTCCAGGCACAAGGTGGCCCGGGTCCGGAAACGTCCGTGGTGGCGGGACCCTCCCCGTACGAGCTCAGCGGGAGTGGTACCGGTCTCGCCGTCAACGCGGGTCTGGCCTTCCGGCCGGCCCGCGCTCTGGTGGTCGAACCCGGACTGGGGTTCTTCACCTACCGCAACGACTTCGGGCAACGCAGCCACTGGTTCTTTCCGGAGCTGAGTCTACAAGCCGAGGTGCGGCGCGGAGGCGTGCGCCCATTCATCGGAGGCGGCGGCGGAGCGGGGGTGCAGTCCCGCGTCGGCTCGGATCGCTGGGTCGGGACTTTGCACGCGGTGACCGGCCTGAGAGTGCGGATCGGCCGGAGCTGGGGCGGTCGCACCGAGCTGCGACTGCGCGCGGTCCCGCCGTTCCGCGGGTACAGCTTCGACTTCGGGGTAGGGCTGGTGCGCGGGATGCTGTGAGCGAGGCCGAACCGCCTACTCGGCCTCCTCGAGCGAGACTTCCACGGCTCCTTCGTCGTCGTAGCTGACGTGCACGCGCCAGGGGCGGCAACAGACCTGGCAGTCCTCGATGTACTCCTGGGCAAGGCCGCCGTCGGGATCGAGGGCGATGGTCACGGTCTCCGCACAATAGGGGCAGGTCACCTCGGCCTCGGTGGCAATCTCGGAGTCTTCGATCCCCGAGTGCTCGTCGTCGAGCCGGTCCTGCTCATCCGAGTCGTGTCTCACGGTATCCTCTCAATCGTTTATGCCCTTGACACCCGCCGACCCGAGCCGTCCCTTTCCGGTCTGGCCCGGGTCACTCTCCGGGAGGGTACCCCGCTGAACCTGGAGTGCAGCCTCGCGGGAGGGAAACTAGCCTTCCGGAGGCTCTTTTTCAGGAATGAGCCGGCGGCTGCCGCTGGGCACCGGGCGGAGCGATTCCAGGGGCACCCGTGGTGCCTCGAGTGGGTGACCGAGGCCAAAGGGGAGGAATCCCGGTCGGAGGAGGCTTAGGCATGGTGAGGGATCCTGGTGGGAGCGTCAGCAGGAGCGCACTTGCGTTGTGCGCCTTCGCAGTCACTTTCGGCGGCGGACGCCGCCTCGCCGCGCAGGCTCAGGAGCCGCCGCTCCGGGTCGCCGCGAGCAGCTTCGCCTCGGTTGAGGTCCACCTCAACGCTCGGCCCATCGGGACCCGCTGGTACGAAGAGGACGCCGGGCTTACCGGGCCGGCACGCGTCGCGATCAGCTACGGGCAGCCGCACGCCTGGGGTCGGAGGGTGGAAGGCGGCCTGATCCCGCTGGATACCGTGTGGCGCTTCGGCGCCAACCAGGCCACGGCTCTCCACAGCGACGTCGACCTCAGCCTCGGCGACCTCAAAGTCCCCCGCGGAGACTATTCGCTCTTCCTCCTCTACCGCAGCGCGGGCTGGCAGTTGATTGTGAACCGCGGTACGGGGCAGTGGGGCACCGATTACGACCCGGCGCGGGACCTCGGACGGATCCGACTCAGCGTCCGTCGGCTGGCGGAACCGGAAGAGACGCTCACCCTGCATCTCGTTCCCGAGACGCCAAAACCCGGGACGGGTTACGCCGAGCTGCGCGGTATGCTGCGTATCAAGTGGGGGAGCACCGAGTTGAGCACGGCTTGGAGTGTCGATCACTAAACCGGAAGGAGCGAGCCATGTTTCGCTCGCCGGTGGGGCGGATGACGAGCGTGGAGAGGGCCGTTAGCTTGTCTCCAGGGTGCACCTATCCGCAGCGCGACGCCCGGGGGTCTAGGTTGGCTGAATGATCCGCAAGCTCAAGTCCGGACAGTACCGCCTCTATTCGCGCAGACCCGATCCGAAGAGCGGTAAGCGCCGCAACCTCGGCACGTTTCGGTCGCGGGCGGCAGCGCTCCAGCACGAGCGAGCCATCCAGTTCTTCAAGCGGCGGGGATGAGCGCGCCGCGGCCGTATCTCCTCGCCGAGACAACCTGGAAGAGCGTGCGCGAAGGGGCGTATGCCGTCGCGGTGCTGCCCTGGGGTGCGACGGAAGCCCACAATCTGCACCTGCCGTACGGGACCGATTCGATCGAGGCGGGACACGTCGCCGCCGAAGCGGCCCGAGTCGCCTGGGAACGAGGGGCCCGGGTGATCGTGCTGCCGACGGTGCCGTTCGGCGTCAACACGGGACAGTTCGACATCCCGCTTTGCATCAACATGAATCCGAGCACCCAGGCCGCCCTGCTGCGGGATGTGGTCGAAAGCGTGGAGCGGGCCGGAATCCGCAGGCTGGTATTGCTGAACGGGCACGGAGGGAATGATTTTCGCGCAATGATCCGCGAGCTGACGCCCGCTCGTTCCCTTTTCCTGTGCACGGTGAACTGGTACAACGCGCTGGATCCGCGCCCGTTCTTCCGCGAACCCGGGGACCACGCCGGCGAGCTGGAAACCAGCGTCATGCTCTCGATCGCACCCACGCTGGTGTTGCCGCTGAGCGAGGCAGGAACCGGAGCGGCGCGCGAGTTCGCGGTGGAGGGTCTTCGGGAGGGCTGGGCCTGGGCGCCGCGGCAGTGGTCGCGGGTGACGGGCGATACCGGAGTCGGCAATCCGGCGGAGGCCTCGACCACGAAGGGAGCGGACTTCCTGGAGGCGGTCACGGAGCGGCTGGCAGGGTTCCTTACGGAGCTCGCCGCTACCGATCCCGAGGCGCTCTACCGGTGAAGGCAGGAGGAGTGGCGTGACCCGGACCGGCGCGGTCTGAAGTGTGGCTGCTCCGCCGCAACTTCGCCTTTCTGGCCGCAGGCGTGCTGGCGCTGGCGTGCCGGGTGCGCGAGCAGCCCCCTCCGGTCAGTACTCCTCCGGCAGGCCGCTTCATCGCGGAATACGGGCCGGCGACCCCGGAATACCAGGACTTTCGCGATGGGCTGATCGCCAACCGGTTCCTCGATACCATCGCCACGCGACTCAACGACTCGCTGCGAATTCCGCAGAACGTGACGCTGGCAACCTCGCACTGCGACGAGCCCAACGCCTCGTACGCCCCCGAAACGCACCGGGTCACGCTATGCTACGAGCTGTTCAAGGCCCTGTCGGAGCGGTTCGATCGCGAAGTGGGCGGGGACTACCTGATCACCGGCACACTGGTGTTCGCGCTGATGCACGAGCTGGGGCACGGGCTGATCGACGTGCTTCAATTGCCGACGACCGGGAGGGAGGAGGACGCGGTCGATCAGCTTGCCACCATCCTGCTGCTGAATCAGGGGCCCATCGGCGATTCGCTCACCTTCGGGGCGGTGGGCTGGTTCGCCACCAACGCGAACTCGAGCCAGCTCGACGACCTCGCTCTGGCCGACGACCATGGACTGGACAAACAGCGGGTCTACAACATCATCTGCTGGATCTATGGGCGGGATACCAAGCGCTATCCCGAAGTGATCGCGGAGGGCTGGCTGCCCGAGCATCGCGCGGAGGGCTGTCCGGCAGAGTACCTCCGGCTGCGGCGGAGCTGGCAGCAGTTGCTCGCCCCCTACCGGCGCGGACCGCCCTGAAGGAGGCCTGATCCGCATGGGCTACATCGACCGCCATCTGCTCCCCGGGGAGCGGGTCATCTATCGGACCCGGTTGCACTGGAAGCTGTATGTCTGGCCCGGACTGCTGGTGCTGCTGGTGCTGCTGCCGCTGGCCATCCTGGCGCTGTCGTCGGAACACCCCTGGCTCGGCGTGCTTCCGACGGTCGCCGCGCTGATCCTCCTGCTGATTGCCTTCATTCGGCGGCGCACCTCCGAGTTCGCCGTCACCAGCAAACGGGTCATACTCAAACTGGGGGTGCTGAGCACCCGCTCGGTGGAGCTGCTGCTCGCCAAAATCGAGGGTATTACGGTCACCCAGAGCCTCCCGGGACGCCTTTTCGGCTTCGGGGAGATCGTGGTGACGGGCAGCGGAGGCACCCAGGAATCATTCGCCAATATTCAGGCTCCCCTGGAGCTCCGGCAGGCGGTCCAGGCCGCCACCGAAGGCGGGCTTTCCCTCTCCGGCGAAGGGTCGTAAGTTAGGGCCGCGCTTTTGGCGCCCTCGGGGCGTGCTGGAATACCGTATCTCGAACCGGGAGGATTTGATGCGACGTATCGTGTTGATCTGCTGTGCCGCAGTGCTGGTCGGGTGCGCCAAGAAGGAAGCCACCCCTGCCGCAGACACCACGGCCGTGGTGGCGCCGCCGCCACCGCCCGTGCTGAATCCGGCCGACCTGGCCGGTAACTGGCATGTGAAGACGATGGCCGCAAACAGCGACAGCGTGCTGGTCGAGTACGACATGACGGCCACCGCGGATACGACGGGCTGGGTCATCAACCTGCCGAAGCGGAAGCCGATCACGCCACACGTCATGTTCTCGGGCGACAGTGTGATCGTCGACGCCGGACCCTACGAGAGCGTGCTGCGCAAAGGCGTGATGGTCACCACGCACGGCGTGAGCCGGTTGCAGGGCGGGGAGCTGGTGGGCATGACGGTCGCGCATTACAGCAAGGGCGCCGACACCGTCGTGACCCTGCGGACCCGGGGCACCAAGACCCCGTAACAGGTTCTCCTGAACGCGGGTTAGCCAGCTCGGCCGCGCGCGGCGCGGTCGGCTGGCCGTCCTGTGTGCGGCCCCCGCTGTGACCTACCGCCCGTCCGATACCCGCTACGACTCGATGCCCTATCAGCGCTGCGGACGGAGCGGGCTGCAGCTCCCCACCATCGCGCTTGGTCTCTGGCACAACTTCGGGAGCGTGGATCGGGTCGCCACGGCCCGCGAGATGCTGCTGCATGCCTTCGATCGCGGCATCACCCACTTCGACCTGGCCAACAATTACGGCCCTCCGCCCGGCTCCGCCGAGGAGACTTTCGGGCGCGTGCTGCGGGAAGATCTCCGTCCCTATCGCGACGAGCTGGTGATCTCCAGCAAGGCCGGCTACCTGATGTGGCCGGGGCCCTACGGCGACTGGGGCTCGCGCAAGTATCTGACGGCGAGCCTCGAGCAGAGCCTGCGCCGCATGGGGCTCGAGTATGTGGACATCTTCTACCATCACCGTCCGGATCCCGACACCCCGCTGGAAGAAACCATGGGCGCGCTCGATCAGCTCGTGCGCAGCGGCAAGGCCCTCTATGCCGGCATCTCTTCGTATCCGGCGGAGCCGACCCGGCAGGCCGCCCGCATCCTCAAGGAGCTGGGGACTCCGTGCCTCGTGCATCAGCCCAAGTACAACATGTTCCACCGCTGGGTCGAGGGCGGTCTGCTCGACGTCCTGGCGGAGGAGGGCATCGGGTGCGCCGTGTTCTCACCCCTGGCCCAGGGCCTGCTGACCGACCGCTACCTCAACGGGATTCCCGAAGACTCGCGCGCCGCGAAACCACACGGGTTCCTCAAGCAGGAACAGATCACCGCGGCGGTGGTCGCAAAGGTCCGTCGGCTGAACCAGCTCGCCGGGGCCCGTGGGCAGAGCCTGGCGCAACTGGCGCTGGCGTGGGTGCTGCGTCACCCGGCCGTGACGACCGCGCTGATTGGCGCCAGCCGGTCCGGACAAATCGATGACGCGCTCGGAGCCTTGCGGCAGCGCGACTTCAGCGCAGAAGAGCTGGCGCGTATCGACCGGATCCTCGGGGACTAGCGGGCGGTGGCTTCCGTTCCATCCCACGCGGTATTCGCCCTGGCGTTGGGCGCCTGCCTGGCCCCGGCCGAGCCGCGCCGACGGACGCTGGTCGCGGGCGCCTTGCTGGCCGTCCTGCCGGATATTGATGCGGTTGGCTTCTGGCTCGGGGTGCCGACCAAAGCGCTGCTCGGGCACCGGGGCTTCACCCATTCCCTCGCGTTCGCGCTCACCTTCGGGCTCTGCGGCGCCCTGCTGCTCGCGAAGCGCGGCTTGCCGCCCGGTGCGGGTCCCCGAGTAGCGCTGTACCTAATCCTCGCCATGGTGTCGCACGGAATGCTCGATGCCTGTACGACCGGGGGCATGGGTGTCGCGTTTTTCTCGCCGTTCAGCAACGCGCGCTATTTCTTCCCGTTCCGTCCCATTGCGGTCTCGCCGATCGGAGTGCACGGAGTGTTCGGCGAACGGGGGCTGCGCATCCTGGCCAGCGAAGCGCGCTGGATCCTGCTGCCATCCGCTCTGCTGGCGGGGGGCGCCATTCTGATGCGGTGGTGGTGGGCCAGACGCACGGGCTGACCCGCCGGGTCAGGGTTTTCCGGCGCGCCAGGCGGCCCCGATGGACTGCTGCCGCGCAGAGGCGCCGGGCAACGCGTCGATACGGACGACGGGGCGATCATAACCCGCCAGCACGACCACCGTGTTCCAGCGGCCCGCGGGTCGCTCCACTTCGACGCGCAGCGTATCGCCGAGCCGAACCCGTCCGACCAAGGCGCGAAACTCCGCGACCGAGGAAACAGCGGCTCCGTTCACGCTCACCAGCCGGTCACCGGTGTGCAGGCCAGCCTTGCCCCACACGCTGGCCGGGTTGATGAGTTGCAGGCTGATCCGTTGATCCCCGGCCGATTGCCAGGAGCGCACGCGAAGATCGGCGGCCGGCTGGCTGTCGCTGCCGAGTGCGGGAATCCAGCGCACCACGGCACGGAGGCCGGCCAGCGCGAGGTAGCGGTTGAAGTCGATCGGGTGACCCGTCCGCACGTGCGCCGAGAAAAACGCGGCGACGTCACAGCGACAGACGCCGGCAACGGTGCGCTCGACGTCGCTCCCCAGAAAACCGCGCTCGCCGGAAAAGCGCGCCAGCATGGCCCGCATGACGTCGTCGATGGAGCGGGTTCCGCCGGTTGCGTCGCGCACGATCAGATCCAGCATGGTGCCGATCAGCTCACCCTGGAGATGGGTTCCGGCGACGTAATCCCCCAGGGAGCCGGGCTCCGCATTGTACGCCGAGCGGCTCACCCGTTCCGCCGAAAGGCGCGCGTGTCCCGGACTCGCGAGGTAGCGCGCGATGAGGCCTTCCAGTCGCGCGGTGCGGGTCGAGTCGAAGGTGGGCAGACCGGCACGGCGCAACAGCAAATCGCCGTAGAGGACCGAGAGGCCTTCGCTGAACCAGAGTCCCGCCGTGGGCGGCTGGGTGCGGTAGTCCACACTGCGATACTCCGCCGGACGGATGCGCATGAGGTTCCAGGTATGTATGAACTCATGGCCTATTTCGGGCAGCACACCCAGGACGTTGCGTGCCAGCAACTCGCTCGGCGTGCCCAGGGTAACCGAGTTCAGGTGCTCCAGCCCGCCGCCGGCTCCGTCCTGCAGCAGGAAGCTGTATTCGCGGTAGGGCGGCCGGCCGAACAGTTTCACCGCCTCGCGCGTCAGGCTGTCCACTCCGCGGACCAGAGCCGCCGTATCGAAGGGGACCGCGTTGGGCAGCGGCCAGTAGACCAGGCGATGGGGCACTCCGTCGACGGCCCAGCGCCAGGTCCGCAGTCTCCCCACCAGGATGGGCGCGTCCACCAGCACGCCGGCGCTCGGCGCGAAGAACGTCGTGGCGTCCGAGGTCGGCTCCAGCCCGGTGGCTGCTTCCCAGCCCGCCGGCAACTCGAGGGTGATGTGGGAGGGAGCCAGCGTCGCCCCGACGAGGTAGAGGAAGGAGTGCGGCCCGCCGACCAGCCCGCCGGTCGGCGCGAGAAACGGGCGCCAGGCGGAGCGGCGGGCGTCGGTTTCGGGCGGCAGCCGCACCCGATAGCGGATGGTGACCTCCCCGCCGGGCGCATTAACCCGCCAGAGCGCGCTGTCCAGCCGGACGATTCGCGCCGCGCTGCCTTCGACCCTCGGCCCGTCGAGGTAGCGCCAGTAGCGATCGTCATACTCGGGGTGGGCCGCCATCGCAAGCAGGAAGGTGTCGGGAGCGTTACGGATCCGGAGCTCCACCGCGAAACCCGACAGCTCGCCGGGATCGATGCGCAGGAGGTAGTGCAGGATCGGTTGCGCCCGGTCGAAGCGCAGCTCGACCGCGTCGACGGGATGGCGTAGCGGATGCTGGGCGGCGAGCGGCCCGGCAGGCAGGAGCAGCGCAAGGCAAACCACGGAGCAACGCGTCACGGTCAGGTCCCGGTGCGGAATACCGGTGTGATGCCGGCCAGGGACGTTACGTTTAATCACACCGGGTTCTCCTCTATGCAGCGAGGTACGCGTGCGTGCGCTACCCTGCCTGGTGTACGCGGCCCTGCTCGCGGCCGCCATTCACTCGGACTGGCACCTGTCGCGGCCGGGTCACCACGGCGGCATGAGTGGTGACTGGGCGTTGCATTGGGTGATCGCCGTGCCGGTCTTCGCCCTGATCGCGTGGCTGGTATCGCGCGAGCCGGCCGCCACGCGATGGAGGGCCGCTGCCTGCATCATCGTCGGCGGAGTCGTGGCCGGCCAACTGCTCGAGCCGCTCTTCGAGGTGCTCACCGACGGCGTCGGCTGGAGCTGGATGCTTCTGGACATCCGCTGGACGGCCTTCGCCGAATTCATGGCGACTGGTTTCGTCACCTTCCTGCTCGGAATGGCCTGGAAGTCGCAGAGCGTTGAAGGGCCTCCAAACGGAGGTTAGAATTCCTGCGGCCCAGTGGCCGGGATCAGCCCCTTGAAGCCGGAGTCGCCATGTCCAAACGGGAAGAGCAGCGCATCGCCGCTTTGATCAAGAAGAACGCCGCCAAGGTTTCCGGGCCGCGGCCCGACAAATCGGCGCAGTATGACGATACGCTCAAGAAGAAGGCACCCGAAACCGACGACGAGACCAAACGCTTCTTCAAGGAAATGAAGCGGAGAGAGTTCTGAGCTCCGGGCTGCTCGAGCGGCTGGTCGCCCACCTTCGCTGGGCAGACGACCGGGCGCTCGCCGCGCTGCGCGCCGCGCCGGCGCCGCCCGCCGAAGCCCTCGAGCTGTACGCCCATGTCCTCGGCGCCGAACATATCTGGCTGTCCAGGCTGCGACAGCGACCCGCCACTGCCGCGGTCTGGCCCCAGTTGACCCTCGACCAATGCGACGAGCTGGCCGCCGAGAATCAGGCGGGATTCGCTCAGCTGCTGGAGGCTCTGGACGAGGCGGCGCTCGACCAGGAGATCCCCTACACCAACAGTGCCGGTCTTTCCTTCCACAGCCGCCGCAGTGATATCCTGCTGCACGTGGCGCTGCACGGGTGCTATCACCGCGGACAAGTGGCGCTCCTGTTGCGTCGCGCGGGCAACGAGCCCCAGCCGACCGATTACATCGCCTTCGTGCGCGGAGCCGCCGCGGCCACGCGAGCCCCGTGAGCCCTGCGGCTGGCCCGCTCGCCTATGCCTTCTGGCACTGGAAGCGGGCCGAGGTTTCGGTTGCGAACTACGAAGCCAGACAGCGCGCCTTCCAGGCAGCGCTCGGCGCGGAGAAACCGCCGGGCTTCCTCGGCGGAACCACCGTGCGCCTGTCGGGTGCGGGCTGGGCGGCGGGCGGCGGTCCCGCCTACGAGGACTGGTACCTGGTGCGCGACATGGCCGCGCTGGAGCGGCTCAACGATGCGGCGGTAACGGCCGGCAGGGCGGCGCCGCATGACGCCGTGGCCAGCCTCGCTGCGGGTGGAACGGCGGGACTCTACGGCCTTCGCGGCGGCGCCCCGCTGGCGCTTCCCGCGTTTGCGGCCTGGTTCGCCAAGCCCGCGGGCATGAGCTACGCGACGCTCTCCGAAACGCTCGCCCCGCTGATGCGGATCGGCGCGAGTGCGCTGTGGAGCCGGCGCATGACCCTCGGCCCCACTCCGGAATTCTGCCTGCAGAGCCTTACCCGACTCGAGCTGCCCAGCGGGTTCACGGCCCACCGCTTCGAGCTCGAGCCGGTCTGGGGAGCGGGGTGAGCCGCCCCGTCGACCCCGCTGCTGCTGCGGGTACAGTCTGGCGCTGGCTGGTGGTGCTGCTGCCGGGGATCCTCATCTGGGTAGTTCCCTGGCCGGCGCTGAGTCCGCCCCAACGCCATCTCCTCGCTGTGTTCGTGGCCACCATCGTCGCGCTGGTGGCGCATCCGGTTCCGATGGGGGTGAGCGCGCTCAGCGCGATGACCTTTCTGGCTCTCGCGGGCGTGGTGCCGCCCGCGCGGGTGCTCGCTGGGTTCGCCAATCTCACCGTCTGGCTGGTGTTTTCGGCGTTCCTGTTCGCGCGGGCGGTTACGGTGACGCGGCTGGGAGAGCGCATCGCTTTTCTCTTCATCAACCGCTTCGGCAAGAGCCCGCTCTCGCTGGGGTATTCCCTGGTGGCGGCGGACGTGGCCCTGGCCCCATTCGTCCCCTCGGATACGGCGCGGGGCGGCAGCATCATGTACCCGATCACCCGCAGCGTCGCGGAGGCCGCGGGCTCCTCCCCGGGACCGACGGCCCGTCACCTGGGCGCGTTCCTGATACTGGCGAGCTTCCACGCGACCTACACCGCATCCGGCATGTTCCTGACCGGCATGGCGGCCAATCCCGTCATCGCCGGGTTCGCGAAGCAAATCGGCGGAGTGGAGCTGACCTGGCTGCGCTGGATCGAAGGCTCTATCCTGCCGGCGCTGCTGACGCTGACCCTGGTGCCCCTGCTGCTGCACCGGCTGGTGCGGCCCACGATCAGCGACACGGAGCCGGCCCGGGCCCACGCGCGGGAGGCACTCGCGGAGCTGGGCCCGATGCGGCCGGCCGAACGCGGCCTCGGGGTGGTGATGCTGGCGGTGATGGCGGGCTGGATCAGCTCGCCGTATCACGGGATCCCCAACGCGTTCATCGCGCTGGCGGGTGTCTCCGCCCTGCTGCTCGGCCGGGTGCTGAGCTGGGATGACCTGTTGGGCGAGCGACGGGCCTGGGACGCGCTGATCTGGTTCGCGCCGCTGCTGATGATGGCCTCCGAGTTGCAGGACACCGGTGTGATCGGAGTCTTGTCGAGCTCGCTGTTCGCGGGATTGCAGGGCTGGCCCTGGGTCGCGGCGCTGCCCGCGCTGCTGGTCGCCTATCTGTATCTGCACTATGGCTTTGCCAGCATGACTGCGCACGTGACGGCGCTGTACCCGGGCTTCCTCGCCGCCGCGCTCGCCGTCGGCGCGCCGGCGCTTATCTCGGCGCTGGGCCTGGCTTATTTCTCCAACCTGAACGCTTCCCTTACCCACTACGGCACCGGCTCGGCGCCGATCTTCTTTGGCGCGGGCTATGTTCCGCAGGGAACCTGGTGGCGCATTGGATTCCTCGTCTCGCTGCTCAATATCGTGATCTGGCTGGGGGCGGGCATGCTCTGGTGGAAGGTGCTGGGATGGTGGTAACACCTAAGCGCTCCTTGCTGCCCGACGCGGTGGAGGAATATGTCGCGCGGCTGATCACGCTGGAAACCCCCGTGCAGCAGCGACTGCGGGAGGAAACGGCGTCGCTGCCCCAAGCCGGCATGCAGATCGGACCGGATCAGGGAGCGCTGCTGGCCCTGCTGGTACGGTTGCTCGGGGTTCGCGCGGGCCTCGAGATCGGGACGTTTACCGGATACAGCGCCCTGGCGATGGCCGCCGCGCTCCCCGAGGACGGCCGCCTGGTGACCTGCGATGTGAGCGAGGAGTGGACCCGCATTGCGCGGCGCGCCTGGGATGCGGCGGGCGTGGCCCGGAGGATCGAGCTGCGCCTGGGTCCCGCGGCTGCCACGCTCGAACGGTTGCTGGAGGAGCGCGGTCCGGCCTGCTTCGATCTGGCGTTCATCGACGCCGACAAGCCGGGATACGACGGCTACTACGAGGCCTGTCTCCGGCTGGTGCGGCCCGGCGGCCTGATCGCGATCGACAACATGCTGTGGAACGGCCGGGTGGCCGACCCCGCGAATCAGGAGCCCAGCACGGCGGTCATCCGCGCCCTCAACCTCAAGATCCGCGACGATCCGCGAGTGGATTCCTGTCTGCTGACCATCGGGGATGGCCTGATGCTGGCGCGTCCCCGCTTGCTCTGATTTGATTCGGGAGCTAGATCATCTTCGGACGCTGCACCCCCGCTCCTGGAGGTGGAGATGAATCGAGCTGCTTCCCTCGCGGCGCCTGCCGAGGCCGGGTACGAGATTCCCTCCGGGGCGGGCATCGGCCACGCGCACCTCAAGGTCAGCAGTCTCGATCGCGCGCTGCAGTTCTATTGCGGTATCCTCGGCTTCAAGCTGGTCGCGAAGTTCCGGAACAGCGCGGCCTTTCTCGCTGCGGGAGACTATCACCATCATCTCGGGCTCAATACCTGGGAAAGCCTGGGCGCTTCGGCCCCGCCGCCCCACCACACCGGACTCTATCACGTGGCGATCCGCTATCCCACGCGGCGCGACCTGGCGATCGCGGTCAAGCGGCTGCGCGAGGCGGAGGTTCCGCTGCGCGGCGCGTCGGACCACGGCGTGAGCGTCTCGATCTATCTCAGCGATCCGGACGGGATCGGACTGGAGCTCACCTGGGATCGACCGGTGGCGGAATGGCCCCACACGCCGGAGGGCGGGCTGGAGCTCCGGATGGCCGATCCGTTCGATCTCGAGGCGCTGATCGCCGAGGCGGTGCCGTGAGCGCCCTGACCATCGCGCTGATCACCCGCACGCTGCAGCCGCGCCGGGGGATGGCCTGGCACGGCGGGCCCACTCCCGCGCGCGCGCTGCGGGGGGTCGATGCCCGGCTCGCCCGCTGGCGCCCGCCACGCCGCGGCCATACCATCTGGGAGCTGGCGCTCCACGTGGCGTATTGGGATTACGAAGTGAGACGCCGGCTGCTCGGCACCGCGCTTCCCCGCTTCCCGCGCAGCCCGGCGAACTGGCCCAGGATGCCGCAGCGTAGCGACGAAGGGGCCTGGGCCGCCGACCGGGCACTGGTGGCCAATGAGCATCGGCTGCTGGTGGAAGTGGTGGCAGATTTCCCGGTCAGCCTCCTCGGGCGGAAGCTGGGCCGCAGCAAGCGCTGGAGCTACGGCGACACGATCCTGGGGATCACCGTGCACGACGCCTACCACGCCGGACAAATCCAGCTGCTCAAGCGCATCGGGCGCCGGGATTAGCCGGTCGTTCCCCCGGAAGCCGTTTCCGGCGATATTTCCGGGGCAATCGTTCTCCCTCCCGAGGCCTTCCGAGTGACCGCGCCCGCCGCATCCAGCGCGCCCGCCGCGACCCTCGCCGCCCCCCGTCGCGCGGCGATTGTTTCGCCGCTGGTCGACGCGCTGTGTGCGGGAGGGCTCTCGCTGCTGATCCTGGTCCCGCTGCTGCTGAGCGGGCGGAGCGACTTGCTGCTGGTGAGCGTCGGGGTGCAGGCCTGGCTGACCGCGCTGGTCAACATGCCGCATTTTCTCGCCTCGTACCGGATGGTGTACCGCTCGCGCGCCAGCATCCGCGCGCATCCCTGGGCGGCGGTCTACGTCCCCATCGTTCTGCTGCTGTGCTGCGTCCTGGCGGTGGTCGCCAGTCGCAACACCGATGTGCCGATCTCCGCGCTGCTCACGCTCCAGAACGCCTATCTGGCCTGGCACTACACCGGGCAGGCCTGGGGCATGACCGCGACCTATTCCTATCTCGACGGCGCGTCCTTCAGCCCGACCGAGCGGCGCCTGGTGCGCGGAGCACTGTACATCCTGCTGGCGTGGCACGTGATCTGGTTCTTCAACCTGGCCTATGAGAATCTCGGCCTCGCGCCGCTGTATGAAGTGGTCACGCTCCTCATGGCCGTCGCCCTCGCCATGGGCCTAACCGGTTTCGCGCTGCACAAGGCGCGCACCGGGCGTTTTCCGCCGCTCCGTGCGCTGATTCCCTGGCTGGCCATCTTCGTATGGTATGCCGCGATGGCGCGGTGGGGCCTGCCGGCGCTCTTCCTGGTGCAGATCGCGCATGCGCTGCAGTACCTGCTCTTCCCGATGCGCGTCGAGGTGAACCGCACCCGGCGCGGTGCGGACGGCGGGACCCCGCGCGAGCGGGTGCTGTTCCACATGCTGGCGTATGGCGTGCTGCTGCTCGGCGCATCGGTCGTGGCCGCGGTGCTGTTGCCCCTGGGCGCGATGGCGGTGGTGACCAGCTGGCTGGGCTCGCGGCCGGGCCAGGTAGTAGGCTTCGCGATCCTCGCGTTTCTGAACATCCACCACTACTTCACCGACGGCGTCATGTGGAAGCTGCGCAACCCCGAGGTGCGGGAAGATCTCTTCGGGCACCTGCCCAAGGCGGCCGTTGTGGCCGCAGCTGCTCCAGTGCCGGCGG
>Ga0255310_10000014_pt1 | contig 30102 bp, 29 predicted proteins | sample EtOH1_T0_E1_meta_FD_201359 | JGI IMG/M metagenome (GOLD analysis project Ga0255310, IMG submission 201359) | Sandy soil microbial communities from University of British Columbia, Vancouver, Canada - EtOH1_T0_E1 | ecosystem: Engineered > Artificial ecosystem > Sand microcosm > Unclassified ...
ATGTCCTGCGCGTTTTCCACCAGGAACAAGATGGCTTCCTTGTGGTTCATAATCATCACGGTTTCTTCGTGAACCTTGCCTTCCGCCGTGATGCCATCCTCCACCAGCTTTTGGGTATCCAGCCGTGTGTAGGTGTTACCCTCCAGACGGCTGGAGTTATAGGACAGGTCTATAAGCAGCCGCTGGCAGATTTGCTGCGCATAAGTGCCTGCCGCCAATGCCTCATCAAAGCGCTTTCCTTCCTTAAGCAGCCGCTTACGCATCTCTTTAGGGACATAGGCGGTCTTTTTTGGGACGTAACTGTCCAAAAAATCACGGTTATAGGACATTTTTGCGCGGGCATGGCGTGGAATGTCCAAAAACTGAAGAGTATCCTGGCTTTCAGAGCTGAAAATTCCATGCGTACTGTCCCTTATTCGTCCCTTATCTGTGCTAGCAAACTCTTTGGCTGGGTAGTATTTGGTGGCCTTTTTATTCCCTTTTTTAACTATGCGCCCCCCATCGGTAAGGCTGGAGAGGCGGCGCTGCAAGGTCTTTGAATTTATGTAAAAATTTAGTTTTTCTATAATTTTTCCACGGGACAACCCTTCTGGGCTCTTCTCCAAGATGGCCGTGATTTCATCCATTTCCTTTTGCGCGCTTTGTGTCATAGAAGTCTCTTAGGTTTGTCTCTTAAAATCAGACTATACTATTTCAGGGACACAATCAAACGATTTATGAGACATTTGTGGGGTTAAGGGACATTACCGTTTTTTTCTTTAGCTCTCTCGCCCGCTATCCGCCTTCATCTGCATCTAAATGAACCATTCAGTTAATTAATATTATTTGAAAAATTCATATTATCAGCTAGTCTTTCCGTGTAGAGCTTCAAAACGTATTAATAAAAAAATCAGGAGAGACAATGAATCAAGCTAGAAAAGCGCTAGTTGCTATCTGCTGCCTGGCCAGTGGTGTTACCAGTGCGGCGGTAGAAGTGACCACCAACGGCTTTCTTACTGCCGGCACCACGATGATCGATGAGCCGGACGCTACCTTTAATTCTTTTATTAAGGACCGAGTCGGCTTTGAATACGACAGTCGTATGGGGTTACGCTTCAGCGCCCAGATCAATCCGCAATTGGAGTTTGCTGCGCAACTGCTCAGCCGGGCTCGCCTTGAAGGCTGGGATGTCAAGGCCGACTGGGCTTTTGCTAGCTACAAACTAAACGATCACGTCAGCGTCCGGGCCGGCAGTGTTCGCATACCCTTGTACCTCGCCTCCGAATACGTCGAAGTCGGTTATGCTTACCCTTGGGTGCGCCCGCCGGCTGAGGTTTATCGGCTCACCCCGGTCAATGCCACGACCGGGGTGAGCGTGCCGCTAAAAGCGAATCTCGGTGGCATGGACCTGCTGGTGCAACCGATGGCAGGTAGCCTGGGAACCACCATTCAAAGTCGTGGTCTCGAGATCGATATCGTGGCAGAAAACATGGTGGGCGGCAGCATTGATCTGAGTAACGACATTCTGCGTTTACACGCGGCCTATCTCAGCGCCAAAGTCTTCGCTGATACTCAAGCGTCGGTTCCACTTTTCGTAGCGCCTAGCCTTGGCCCAGTCACGGGTGACTTGGGTATAACTCTATTGGATAGCAGCAACTACCAGGCCTGGGATGTTGGCATGAGCGTGGATTGGAAAAATATCCTGCTGATGACCGAATATACCCATACTCACAGCTGGGTACCGTTAGATGACCAATTTGGCTGGTACGCCACCCTGGGCTACAAGATGGGCAACTTCTTGCCTTACGTCACCTATGCCGAACGGCGCAGTGACGATATTGTTAACGACCCCAGTACCTTTGCTAACGAAGCTTTCTTACTGGCCTCCTTCGCCCAAGATCAAAACAGCATGACGTTGGGGCTACGCTATAACATCGGCAACGCCTCCGCGCTTAAGTTTGAGGTGCAGCAAGCTTCTACTCAAGGGGATACCTGTGGTTTTATCGACGGTGCTGGACCAGGGGTATGTAGCGGCGATTTCCCGCTTAATGGCTCGTACAACATGTATTCCGTCGCTTACGACGTCGTATTTTAACAAAGAGGGGTACCGATCATGAAACGATTCCATCGATTAACCACGGTTGTATTGCTCACCGCCGCCATGTCATCGCAAGCCGGCGTGGTCGTGGTCGCCGCCGCCAACAGCAGCGCCCCGGCGCTTAGCAAAGACACGGCCGCTCGCCTCTTTTTGGGTAAGGACAGTAACTTCCCCAACGGCAGCGCCGCCGCTCCGGTAGATCAGGCCGAAGACAGCCCGACCCGCAGTGAGTTTGCCAAGAAAGTCCTGGCTAAAGACGATAACCAGGTCAAGGCGTATTGGTCACAGCAAATCTTCTCCGGCAAGGGCAGCCCTCCGCCTACCGCCGCCGATGATACGGCGGTAAAGAATTGGTTGGCCAATAACCTCAAAGGCGTGGGTTACATCAGCAGCAGTGCGGTGGATGGTTCGGTGAAAGTTTTGCTTCGAGTCGATTAACCGAGATTGAGTCTTCGATAAAACGGGCGCTTCGGCGCCCGTCTTTGTTTAGGTTGTGCCGCGACGTGATCGAAAAAATGCCCGCAGCAGTTCGCCGCAATCCTCTGCTAGCACTCCTCTCTGAGCACTGAACTGGTGATTCAATCGATTTTGTTCGCCCAGTGCGTAGAGGCTATGCACGCAACCGCTTTTAGGGTCCGCCGCACCGTAGATAACCTGGGCAATCCGAGCATGGAGCAGGGCGCCCACGCACATCAAACAGGGTTCCAGGGTGACATACATTAAGCTGCCGGTTAGCCGGTAATTGCCTAGCCGCTGACCGGCTTGCCGAATGGCGATGACCTCAGCGTGGGCGGTGGCGTCATGCTGGCTGATGGGCTGGTTACAGCCTTCGCCGATAATCTGGTCATTGAGCACCAGCAATGCCCCCACCGGCACTTCGCCGCTGGCCTCGGCCTGACGGGCCAGATCCAAAGCCCGCCGCATCCAGTGCTCGTGGGGCATTGCCGCCATAGATGCTTCCAAGATGAGTTATATCGCCGGTTTAACGTGGGTCTTCGAAGAAAATATAAGATGTCGAATAATCGCTGAACTCGAAGTAGACTTTGGTTTCGTTATTATCACGCACGCCGTTCAAGTTCTCGTCCAATATCCCGTAGCCAAAGCGATAAGGTCTCGGCATGCTGTCTTTAGTGCCCGAGGCGGTGGTGATTTTGTCGATGTGTAAAAACCGGCGGACTAATTTTTCGCCCGCATAGATTTCTAGAATGCCATCGGTGCCTGTCCAGTTTTGCACGGCTCGGCCGATTTCGTTTTGAGTCTCCTGGGTGCATGCCGTGAGTGTGCCAGCCACTAGGGTGGTGAGTGCCAAGATCTTTGCAAAGCGCATTTCATGTCTCCTATGTTGTAGAGCAAAAAAACTGTCGTCCGGTAAATTATTCCCACTCTATGGTGGCGGGTGGTTTGCCCGACACGTCATAAACCACGCGGGAAATGCCGGGTACTTCGTTGATGATGCGCCGCGATACTTCGCCCAGCAAGTCGTAGGGTAGGTGAGCCCAATGAGCGGTCATGAAGTCGATAGTTTCGACGGCGCGCAGCGCCACGACGTAATCGTAACGGCGGCCATCACCCATCACACCCACGGATTTAACCGGCAAAAATACCACAAAGGCCTGGCTGACTTTGTCATACCACTGATGGCGGTGTAATTCCTCGATAAAAATGGCGTCGGCTCGACGCAGGATGTCGGCAAAATCCTTTTTGACTTCGCCAAGGATACGCACGGCCAGGCCCGGGCCGGGGAAGGGGTGGCGATAAACCATGTCGTAGGGCAGGCCTAGTTCGACGCCGATCTTGCGGACTTCGTCTTTGAACAGGTCGCGTAATGGCTCGATCAGCGCGAGTTTCATCCGTTCTGGCAGGCCACCCACGTTGTGGTGAGATTTAATAACGTGAGCGGTTCCGGTTTTGCCGCCGGCCGACTCGATGACATCCGGGTAGATGGTGCCTTGAGCCAGCCAGCGTACATCGGTGAGGCGGTTGGATTGTTCTTCGAACACTTCGATGAAGGTGCGACCGATGATTTTACGTTTGGCTTCGGGGTCTGATTCGCCGGTCAGCGCAGATAAGAAGCGCTCTTCGGCATCGACTCGAATCACCTTCACGCCCAGATGTTTGGCAAAGGTGGCCATGACTTGATTGCCTTCATTTAGCCGTAGCAGCCCGTTGTCGACGAAGACGCAGGTCAGTTGGTCGCCAATGGCGCGGTGCAGCAGGGCAGCGACGACGGAGGAGTCAACGCCGCCAGACAAGCCGAGCAGGACGTGATCTTGGCCGACTTGTTTGCGGATACGGCTGACATGATCCTGAATGATGTTTTGTGCGTTCCAGAGTGACTGGCAGCCGCTGATTTCGTGGACGAAACGTTCCAGTATTCGCATGCCTTGACGGGTATGCGTTACTTCGGGGTGAAACTGAATGGCATAGATATGCCGCGCCTCGTTAGCCATGCCGCCAATGGGGCAGCTTTCGGTGCTGGCGATAACTTTGAAGCCTTCCGGAAGCTGGGTAACCTGGTCGCCATGGCTCATCCAGACATCCAGATAGGCTTTGCCGTCGCTGTCGGCGTGATCGTCGATGCCGTTAAAGAGTGGGCTGTGGCCGCGCAGTCGCACTCGAGCATAGCCGTATTCGCGATGATCGGCGCTGGCAACTTGTCCGCCCAGTTGTTGGGCCAGCAGTTGCATGCCATAGCAGATGCCAAGGACGGGTACGCCCAGTGCCAGTACGGCGGGGTTGAGTCCCGGTGCGCCCGCATCAGTCACGGAGGCCGGTCCGCCGGAAAGTACAATCGCCGAGGGAACGAAGGCATTGATTTCTTCAGCAGTTATCCCGGGATGATGGATTTCTGAATACACACCCAGCTCGCGAATTCGCCGGGCAATCAACTGGGTATATTGAGAGCCGTAATCCAAGATGAGAATGCGGTCGGAATGAATATCAGCCATGGGTAAATCTAACGTCTACTGGTGAGGATAAGATGAAAAAAATCGGGGGAGTTTTGATGCTCCCCCGAGGTTATCAATTACATAATCATGTAGTTGGGGCCGCCACTGCCTTCGGGCACCGCCCAGTTGATGTTTTGCGCCGGATCTTTGATATCACAGGTTTTGCAGTGGACGCAATTCTGAGCATTGATCTGGAAGCGCGGCTTACCTGCCTCATCCTTCACCACTTCGTAGACACCGGCGGGGCAGTAGCGCTGAGCTGGCTCATCGTACATGGGCAAGTTTTTGGCAATGGGGACGGTTGGGTCCTTTAGCTGTAAATGACTGGGCTGATCTTCTTCGTGGTTGGTGCCCGACAAAAACACCGATGAAGACAGATCGAAACTGATTTTGCCATCGGGTTTTGGATAGTCGATGGGTTGATATTCAGACGCTGGGCGCAGGGCTGCGTAATCCGGTTCGGGTGCGTGCAACGTGAAGGGCAGTTTGCCACGGAAAATATTCTGGTCAAGAAACTGGAACGGCGCACCTACCAGGGTGCCTAACTTATGTAATGACGGTGTCCAGTTGCGCGACTGATATAGCTCTTCGTGTACCCACGACTGTTCAACTTTCTGCTCATACGATACCAAGTCTTTCTGACCCTGATCGCCGTTCGCCAGAGCCTCAAAGAGAGCTTCGGCGGCCAGCATACCGGTCTTCATGGCGGTGTGGTTGCCTTTGATTTTGGCTGGGTTTAGAAAGCCGGCCTCGCAGCCTACCATCATGCCGCCCGGGAAGGTTAGTTTGGGCAGAGAGTTGAAGCCGCCTTTGTTAACCGCGCGAGCCCCGTAAGCAATGCGCTTGCCGCCTTCCAGGTACTGACTGATTTTTGGGTGAGTCTTCCAGCGCTGAAATTCTTTGAACGGATAGAGGTGGGGATTTTTATAATCCAGGGCGATGATGTAACCGCACAGAACACGATTTTTATCCCAGTGATAGAGGAATCCGCCGCCGTCAGTGCGGGTATCCATCGGCCATAAGGCGGTGTGTACTACTAAGCCGGGTTCGTGTTTTGCGGGATCAATTTCCCAAATTTCTTTGATGCCAATACCGTAATGCTGGGCGTCTTTACCCTCGCGCAGGTTGAAACGCTCCATGAGTTGTTTACCCAGGCTGCCACGGCAGCCTTCGGCAAAGACGGTGTACTTGGCGAGCAGCTCCATGCCTTGCTGATAGTTGGGGCCATGCTCTCCGGCCTTGGTAATACCCATGTCGCCCGTTGCCACGCCGCGAACAGCGCCGTTTTCGTCGTAGAGTACTTCGGCAGCCGCAAAACCAGGGAAAATGTTGGCACCCAACGCTTCGGCCTGCTCACCCAGCCAGCGCACGAGTTCGCCTAGGCTGATGATGTAATTGCCGTGATTACGCATGGTCGGCGGCAACATGAATTCGGGTGAGCGAATGCCTGATTTGTCGTTGAGTAAGAAAAACACGTCATCCCGGGTGACGGGGACGCGTACTGGCGCGCCTTTTTCTTGCCAATCGGGGAACAGCTCGTTGAGGGCTCGGGGGTCGAGCACGGCACCTGACAGAGAATGCGCACCCAATTGGGAGCCTTTTTCGACAACACAAACCTGGATGTCCTTACCTGCGGCTTGTGCCATCTGCAAGATACGGCATGCGCAAGAAAGACCAGCCGGCCCCGCGCCTACGATCACTACGTCAAACTCCATTGATTCGCGTTCCACCGCTTTCTCCTTGCCTTGCCACCACTGGGATTTTCTCAAAAATTACATGTTATTTAGCCGCTCAATGTTAGCGCAAGCCGCCGAAAAATTGAAGGTGCTTTGGCAGGTTGTCAGGAAATAGGGCGGAGAACTCCCCTGCCCTAGAGGTAGTAACTCAAATTTAGAACCAGATGGTCGTCAGTGCGAAAGTCCGTAAGCAAGGCATCGTTGCTCAGGTCGAGGAAGGAGTTTAGCCGTGGCTGCTCAGCAAAAGCGGTACCTTCGATCGACAATTTGAAGCGTTCGCCAAGGCGGACACTGGACTCAAGGACGAGGACGCGAGCAGGGCTATCCAGGTCTTGCACGACGAAAGCGAGGATTTCGGTGCTGCGCAGGTCGTTAAGGCCAAGGCGAAAGCCGAATGCCAGGTCTTCCTCATACGGTGTGAGCGCACCATCGCCACGGCTGTCATGAAGAGCTTCGCCGATGATGCCCAGATCCGCCGCCGTGCTGGCGAGGCTGTAGAGAGTGTATTCGAAGCCGGCGGTGAAGGCGATGTAGTCTTCGGTTTCGTTACGCAGGTTGAGTTGACCGCTGCGATGTATCGTTTCGAGCTTGCACAATAAGTTGCCCCAGTTGTACTGAAGATCCAGGCCGGCCTGCTGAATTTGCGGGTAATAAGGGGCCAGGCTTAGCGTCGGTGGTGAGCCGGAAAAAACTGGATTAAACCGGGGATCGCGGCTGGTGCCGGCAAAATAGGAAAGCCCCAGCTCCCAATTCGCTATCGTGCGAATATGCCGTAAGGCCACGTCAATATGCTGTTCTTCGGCACCGCTTTGATAGGTGACTTTATCTTCGTCGATAGGCAGGGCAAAGCGAAGTCTGCTTTCTTGGCCGAGAAAGGCTCTTTCACGGAAGTAGGGTAGGACAAACAGGTCGGTTGTTCCATCGCCTTTGGGCACAGTAAGGCGGAGCATGGGTTGGCCTAATTTTTCCTCGCCATCCATGGATTCAACGGCATCGGTTTGATTGATGATGTCGACCAGGTGTTGGGATTCGGTAACGCCCCAGAACACTTTGTTGATGCCTGCATCCAGTTCGAAGCTTGGTTGCACCCAGCGCAGATTGAGCTGGCGAATGTCGGCATGGGTGCGCTCGGAGTCAACGCTATCGTGACGATAAAATGGGGTGAAGGTGAGGCTCCAGCTCTGGTTCAGAGCGTGAAATAGCTCAGGTCGTGCCGCGACGGAGAGATCTTGCCCCACCTGTTCGGTAAACAACGGTTGGTAGGGGAAGTAATAGGTTTGACCGCTGACCTCACCACGGATTTCCCATGCCATGACGGCAGCAGTGGGCCCGATAAGCAGTAGAGCAAGCAGTCGCGGTAAATGAGGCCCAATCGGCATAGTTTAGCGCGCTCGCTCCAGGCTGCTACGGTCAAAATCTCGCTCGCCTAGGCCGGTTTTGAAGCGATATTCGGAGATCAGTAAATCCGTGCTTTTGCCGGTTTGGTGATTGGTCACCTTGATGGTGTGCGACCGCCAATAACGATTAAGGAATTGCTCGTAATCACCTAAGGTTAGAGTTTTTAACAAGGCATTCTTGCGGTCGTAAAAGACTACTTTACGCAGGCGATATTGATCCTGGTCGATCCAGGCCATTTGCCGAGCGTAGCCGGAGTCTTTGTCTTTGGGTATACGCTCGACCACGAAGGTGGCCGCGCCATCCAGGGTTTCGTCCTGAAGGTGTCGGTAGACGTAGTCTTCGATCTGCTGTGGGGCGAGGTCTTCGAAAGAAAACTCGCTGCCCATGAAGGAGCCAGATTTGGAAGCGCCGCTGATGCGTTTCACCCGTTTGAGTGCGGGCAAATACAACCACTGGTCGTCATCTTTATCCAAGTGGGCTTGAGTAAGCAGTGCGGTGCCTTCAACGTCTTTAGGTTCCCGGAAGATGATCAAGGTTTTGTCGCCGTCGTTTTGGCCTTCGAGTGTCTGATTAGCCATCACCCGGCGACTTTCCTGACCTTGTTGATTGCGCAGGACCATGGTCTGAATCGAGGTAAAGTCGCCGAACCCCTGGTCGCGCTGGTCGGCCTCTTGAAAGATCGCCAGACCTTTTTCTTCGGGGCTTTCGGCCCAGGCCACTGTCAGGACGGTTGTTAACGACAACAGCGTTAAAATCAGCTTAAGTTGCACGCGGAATAGCATAGGGAGCTCCCTTGTCCTTATCAAAGTACATCAGCATGGCGGGAATCATGAAATAGGTAAAGGCAAGCGAGAAAAACAGCGATAACGCTGTCATCAAGCCGAGAAAATTATTGGGTTTGAGAGCGGATAGATCGAGTACCGAAAAGCCCAGAATCAGAATAGTGACGTTTACCCCCAAAGCTGCGCCGACATGGCGAAAAGCATAACGAATAGCTGCTTCGGTGCCCAGCCCTTCGCGGCGGCGGGCGATTAGATATTCATCCAAAAAGTGTATGGTGTCGTCGCCGACGATGCCCAAGGCAACCATGGCTGCGGGCGCGGCGGAAATACCCAGATTGCCCTCAAATAGTCCCCAGATGCCGAAGGCGAAAATAGTGGGTGCGATATTGGGCAATAGGCTGATCATGCCTAGTTTAAGGCTACGCATGGAGAGCACTAAAATCACGGTGATGGTCAGCAGGGCTGTAAGCGCCCCGGACACCATGGCCTCGCCGTTACGCTTGGCCGCGTGCCCCAGCATGACGGAGGGCCCCACGCCTTCTACCAATTGCAGGTTGGGTAGATGCTTGTGAGTATATTCTTCGGCGCGTTTTTCCAAGACTACGATGTCTTGGGATTCGACGTTGCCCAGAGTGACAGTCAGGCGAGTGGCGGTGCGGTCTATGTCGATGGTGTTGTTAAGGTCCAGCCCGTAGGGCACAGACAACTCATAAAGCAGGTGATATTGAGCGGCCAGTTCGTGGTCATCCGGTACCCGGTAATACAGGTCGTTCTCAGCATGCATGGTGCGATTGAGGCGTTTTTGCACCGTTGTATAAGACTCCACATGCATCACCCCGGGCTGATCCTCATACCAATCGGTTAGGCGTTCGAGCTGCTCAAGATAGTTGGCGGTGAAGATGCCTCCGGGCTGACCTGATTCCACGGAATGGTGGATTTGCATCACTCCCGTCAGATTTTTTCGGATGAAATCGGTGTCTTGGCGAAACTGAATTTGGGGTCCAAACATCTCTGGGAACAGGTCGTTGAACCGGTTCTGAGTCATGGCATAGGCCATGAATACCAAGCTGAGGACAAAGGCGATCGATAACTCATTACGGCGGTTGATCGCGAAATCAGCCAGTCGATCCATAACCTCAGCACTGGCTTGGTGCTGTACCGTGGCCTTGAATGGCATGTAGGTAAGCAAGGCGGGCAGGGTGGTGACTGTAAATAGCCAGGCTAGCGCAATGCCCATACCAACCATGTTGCCCAAATCCTGGAACGGAGGCACTTCGCTGGTGTTCAAGCTGAAAAAGCCAATGGCGACGGTTAGATTGGTGATCAGTGCGGGTTGGAATACCGATCGGGTGGCGTAGGCGATGGCTTCATGTTTGGCCACGCCAGCACGCAGTTTCTGAAACATCGTAACCAGCAAATGGATGCTGTCTGCTACCGCCAGGGTCAGGATGATAACCGGCGCCACGCCGGTCATCATCGATAGTCGAATGTCCAGCAACCCCGAAAGGCCAAGCGCTACCACAGTGGACAGCGAGATCACCGACAGTACGCCCAAGACGCCCCAGACAGAACGCAAAAACAGCCAGGCGATTACCAGAATTAGCCCGTACATAATGGGGAAGAGTACGTTGGCGTCGTACATCCCCGCCTCAACGGCGGAATGCCCCATCATGGTTTCCCCGGTCATGTACAGTTTTAGCCAAGGGGCTTCTTTGCGGACATCCGCAATCAGGCCGCGCACAAAATCGACGGCTTGATACTGCTCTGGCCCTGCGTCAGAGGGCAGGTTCATCATGATATTTACCGCCGTCACATGACCCTGTTCAGAGACCATACGGTTGAGGAGGTAAGGCTCGGAGAGCGCAAACGCCCGGATACGGGAGAGGTCGCTTTCAGTTAGTAACGTGGGATCAGGCACCAATGATTCGACGATCAGGTCGTCATTTAGTGCGTAGGTGTGTTGAAAATTAGTCAGCGAGTCGACACGCTTGGAATAGGGCGTCTGCCAAGCCCGCTCGGTGAGTTTATGGATCGCTGCCAAGGTTTTCGGGGTATAGACATTGCCATCATCCGGGGCCAGCGCAATCATAATATTGTCGCGCTTGCCGTAGATGGCTTCCATGGCCAGAAAAGCTCGGTACTGAGGATTCTTTTCGCTAAATAAAACGCGGTAATCGAGGGCGAAATTCTCTATCAGCGGCTTCAATCCCAGGGCGCTTCCCGCAACTAATGCCAGTGTGGCAACTAGTATCCACACGCGGTAACGCAAGACGGACTCGGTGAACTGATCAACAAAACCAGGCCTACTTGCCATACCTTGCTCCAAGGGTGAATTGCCGTATCATCTGCAATAACATCAAGTCAGTCGACTATAGATAGTATTAAACGGCTATTCAACATGAGCATACCCATTTCCCCGCCTGATCCCGCGCTGGTTTATTCGGTGTCCCGCCTCAATCGCGAAGTTCGACTTTTGCTCGAATCAGGGTTGTCGCTGATTTGGGTTGAGGGTGAAGTCTCCAATTTTTCTCGTCCCAGCTCCGGCCATTGGTATTTCAGTCTTAAGGATGATGCGGCTCAAGTACGCTGCGCGATGTTTCGCACTAAAAATTCGGCTTTGCCGTTTCAACCCCAGAATGGAATGAAAGTTCTGGCGCGGATACGGGCCACTCTCTACGAGCCGCGCGGCGATTATCAGTTGTTGGTGGAGTATATGGAGCCCGCCGGCGAGGGGGCATTGCGAGCCGCTTTTGAGCGGCTGAAGGCCAAATTGCAGGCGGAAGGCTTGTTTGCCGAAGCCAGCAAAAAGTCGTTACCTGTTTGGCCGCGCTGCGTGGGTGTGGTGACGTCACCGACGGGCGCCGCCATCCGTGACATTCTCCATGTACTGAATCGGCGTTTTCCGGCGATAAAAGTGATCATCTACCCGGTTCCGGTGCAGGGCGCCGATGCCGCTGCTAAGATCGTCCAGGCCGTTCGAGTGGCGGGTGAGCGTAAGGAATGCGACGTGCTGATTATCGCCCGAGGGGGTGGATCGTTAGAGGATATGGCCGCGTTCAACGAAGAAACCGTGGCGCGAGAAATCTATCGGTGCCCGTTGCCGACGGTGAGCGGTGTGGGTCACGAGATTGACTTTTCGATTGCTGACTTTGTTGCGGACTGCCGGGCGCCGACACCCTCTGCCGCCGCCGAATTGGTAGCACCGGATGCCAGCGCCGTGCAGACCCAGTTTAAACGCTTGCTGGCACGTATGGCGGCGAGCCAGGAGCAATCGCTGAAAGGTAGCCGCAAGCAATTAACAACGTTGGCGCACCGGCTGCAGCGTTGCCACCCAGAGCAACGTCTACGCAATCAAGCCCAGCGTCTGGACGAGCTTGATCGGCGTCTGGCAAGGGCCGCCAAGGCAGGTGTTAGTCGAGAGCGCCATAATTTATCGGCGTTGGCTTCTCGGTTGAACGTATTGACGCCTGTTCACCGGCTGAATTTGTTGCAACAGCGTTTACAGCGAGATGAAGAGCGGTTAGATGCGGCGGTGTTAATGCGTATTGATATGAATCGTCGCCGCTTGACGCTGGCCAGTCGAGGCCTAGCTACGGTCAGCCCTTTGGCGACGTTAGATCGGGGTTACGCGATTGCTCATCGATGCTCCGATGGGCAGATAATTAGACGGGCCAAAGAGGTTGAGAGGGGCGATGCTATCAATGTGCGGCTGGCCCAGGGCGAACTAATCTGTGAAGTCACTTTAGTGCAATGACCCGATACCGCCCACCGCAGCAAGCCAGCGCTCCCTACATTACGCCGGAAGGTGCGCAAGTATTACGCGATGAACTCCATGCGCTGTGGAAAGTGGAGAGACCGCTGGTGACAGCTGCTGTCCACGAGGCGGCTAAAAACGGTGATCGCTCGGAGAATGCGGATTATATCTACGGCAAGCGCCGACTCCGCGAAATCGACCGGCGGGTGCGTTATCTCAGCAAGCGCCTGGAAGAGTTGATTGTGGTTGATCGCCAGCCCGACAATGTCGAGTGCGTGTATTTTGGTGCCTGGGTGACGCTGGAGGATAGTGCCGGCGAGGTCGCGGATTACCGGTTAGTGGGTCCGGATGAATTGGATCCGCGCAAGGGCTACATGAGCATTGATTCGCCACTCGCCCGAGCGTTGATCGGCAAGTGCCGCGATACTTGCGTGCAAGTGACCATTGCCGGCAAAACACACGAGTACATTCTGACCGATATTCGGTATTCAGCCTGATGAATACGTGCTTACTAGCTTCGCCGGTTACGCGGTGGCTTGCTGGCTGTTTTGCGCACGGGTTTTGTTGTCCCCTTGGCCGGCCGCTTAGTAGCTGGCTTGCCAGTCGCTTTGCGAACCGGTTTGGCCGCCGCTTTGGCGACTCGTCTTGCGGCGGGTTGATACGTCGCTTTACGGGTTGATTTGGTATTTGGCGAAGCGGCGCGTTTAACCACGGGTTTGCCGTCAGCAGGTTTTTTAGCCACGGCCTTTTTGACTTTCGGGGCTTCTTCCCCCAGCTCGTCAGATTTTGTGACTTTGACGCGCGGTTCGGTTGGCCCAGTGACATAAGGATTTTCTGGCGAGCGCAATTCCAGGCGCAAGGGTGTGCCTTCCATGCCCAGGGCTTTTTGAAAGCTGCGGGTCAGGTAGCGGCGGTAGGCATCGGGCAATCGAGTCGCTTGAGCGCCGTGAATCACCACCGTGGGTGGACATTTGCCCCCCTGGTGAGCATAGCGCAGTTTGATCCGCCGACCCTGCGCCAACGGCGGCGGGTAGGCGGCGACCGCTTGCTCTAGCAACCGTGTCAGCAGCGGCGTGGGCATTTGCAGAGTGGCAGAGGCATACGCGGTTTTGATCGAGGCGTACAAATCACCCACGCCCGTACCATGCAAGGCAGAGATAAAGTGGCCTCGGGCAAAATCAAGGAAAGGCAGCTTAAATTCCAGCTGATCTTTGACCCGGGTCCGCTGATCCGGGTCCAGGCCGTCCCATTTATTGATTGCCAGGACGATGGCTCGACCGTGTTCGATAACGGTGCCAATGATGCTGGCGTCCTGATCGCTGATGCCTTCTTGTGCATCCACCAAAATGACCACCACCTGCGCCGCATCAATGGCTTGCAGGGTTTTAATGACGCTGAATTTTTCGATGGTTTCTTTGACGCGCGCGCGGCGCCGTACGCCCGCCGTGTCGATTAACGTATAAGCTTGACCATCGCGCTCAAACGGTATCGAGACCGCATCACGCGTGGTGCCTGGCTGATCAGAAACCACCACACGCTCTTCGCCCAAAATGCGATTAACTAGGGTAGATTTGCCGACATTGGGGCGACCGACGATAGCGACATGGATGGAGCTGGCGACTTGTCCTGACGGTTCATCGTCAGGGGGCAGCAGATCGCAAACAGCCGCCATCATGCCGCTGATGCGGTCGCCATGAGTTGCGGAAATAAAAAATGGCTCGCCTAATCCCAGGGCGTAAAAATCCGAGCCCATCATGCCGGGCAGCAGACCTTCCGTTTTGTTAACCACCAAGTGAGCAGGCTTGCCACTGCGGCGGATTAGGTTCAACAGAAATAGATCGTTGGCGGTCAGGCCGCCCCGACCATCCACCATAAACAGGACACGATCCGCTTCTTCCAGGGCTTTGAGCGACTGACGTGCGGTCAGCGCGTCTAAACCTTCCTGGTGATCAGTGATGCCGCCCGTATCCACCACCAGGTAGGGGCGCGGCCCAACTTTCCCCCAACCAAACTGACGATCACGGGTTAAGCCGGGAAAGTTGGCCACCAAGGCGTCACGACTGCGAGTCAAAAAATTAAATAGTGTCGATTTGCCCACGTTGGGACGCCCCAGCAGGGCGATTACTGGCAGCATTTTTCTATCAACTTGGTGGTTAAGTTAAATCGATTTAATTCAGGGGTGATGTTCAGGGGGATGTCACCTTCAAGGCCACCAGCTCGCCGCTGCGACCAAGCGCGTATAGTCGATTTCCCACAGTCACCGGAGGCACAGCCATGCCCGCTCTGTCGACATAGTAACGGCCGGTTACCTGGCCCTTATCACGGGTCAACCAATGTAAGTAGCCCGCTGCATCACCTACTACGATGTGGTCTGCCTGGATTTCCGGTGCGGTCAATCCACGGCGCGCCAGCTTGTCGGATGTCCATAGGCTGGCGCCACTAAATCGATCTAAGGCGACCAGTCGAGATTGATCATCAACCACGTAAAGACCGTTGCCAGCCACAGTTAAGCCGGCGTAACTGGATAAGGGTTTAGACCAAACAATTTGGCCGGTGCGCAGCGAAATATGGGCTAACTTACCTTGATAGGCGACAACGTAAACGTCGTCCACCACCACTTTTGGGTCGCCATCAATATCGATTAACCGTTCTACTTCAGTTCGTCCAAGGGGGGCGGCTACCATTTGCTCCCAAAGCGGTTGACCATTTTTAATATCCAAAGCCACCAGACGGCCACTGTCCAGACCAACCAAAACGGTGTTTCCGGTGATGACGGGTGAGCCCGTTCCTGCCAGTGTCAACGCGGGAACAGAGCTTGAATAGGACCAGAGGCGTTTGCCGGTAGCCACTTCTAAGCCGTAGACGCGGCCATCGAGTGTTCGCGCAACGGCGATATCGTGCTCGACCTGCGGTACCGAGGTGATTTCGCCGGTTAACTGCACTCGCCACCGCCGTTTACCCGAAATGCTATCAAAGGCAATCAATTCGCCATCCAGCGTGCCCAGGAGTATCAATCCATTGCCGGCGCCGGGGCCGGCAATGAAGCGGTATTTAGTTTTGTTTTGCCACAGCAGCTTGCCATCTTCGGCCGCAAAGGCGGCGATCATGCCACGGGTATTGGCCACGAAGATTTGTCCGGTCGCGACGGATGGAACCAGTCGTAAGTACGGCGTTTTTTCCTTGGAACCCAGGTCATAGGACCAAATCTTGGTGATATTGAGGGGCGCTTCGATGGCCGGCAAAGGCATTGGCTTTAGGGTGGCATCGGAACCGCTGAACCAAGAGCAGCCGCTCAAGACGAGAAAACAGCACGTAATGAGCGCACGTTTCATTAGTTAGCCTCCAGAGATTCGCGTTTTAATTTTAGTAGAGCATCACCCGCACCCGCTGCCTCGGCATCTTCATAAGCCTGACGGGCCTCGTCCAGGCGGCCAGCCGCCATCAGTACATCACCTTTGGTGTGCTGATAAAGGGTGGTGAAGCTTTCTTCGGGCACCGAATCGAGTAAGGCCAACGCCGCTTCTGTTTGGTTATTAGACAGTTCGAGTTGAGCTAGACGTAGCCGAGCGATAGCAGCGAGCTGTGGCAGCGGAGCATTGGCCTCGGCCCAGTTTAACTGGGTTTTGGCGGCTTCGGCGGCGCCATCGACTACCGACTGATGACCCAGCTGCAAAGCCGCTAACGTGGCGTACGGAGAGCCGGGATGCGCCTGCTTGAGATTTTCGCCGGCTTGCTGCATACCGGCTTTATCGCCTTTGGCGCGCATTTCCTGAAAGCTCTGATACGCAGCAGACGCTTGTTCGGCCAGATTGAGCTGATGGCTTTGATAAGCCCGCCATGAACCCAGCAAGACCAAGCCGATGACCACGCCGCTGATCAAATACGTACCGTAGCGTCGCCACAGATCAACCAATTGGCGGACTTCTTCGTTTTCTTCAATGAGTGACACGTTGGGCTCTCCTTGTATTTATTGGTCAGACTGGGCGTGATTGACAATTATGCCCGGTTTCTGCGGCAATCACCGCAGCCACTTTCTCGCTGAGCTGTGCTAACGTAACCGAGAGTTGCGGCCGTTCACTGCGCAAATATTTAAGTTGGACCTGGCCGGTATTGATTTCGTCCTCGCCAATCAGCAGCGCGATCCAGGCGTTAAGTCGATCAGCTCGCCGCAGCTGAGTTTTTATGCTGCCACCGCCGACATTGAGCACGACCCGCCAGGCCGAATTAATCGTTCGTAATTGCTCTGCCAATTGCATAGCCAGGTTTTCTGCGGCGTCGCCAATAGCCACTAGATAAACGTGAGGGGCGATTTCTGGGACAGATTGATTTGCCAGCTCAATCAAAGCAATCAAGCGCTCCAGGCCGATAGCGAAGCCTACCGCCGACGTGGGTTTGCCGCCCAACTGTTCAACCAATCCATCGTAGCGCCCACCCGCGCAGACTGCGTTTTGCGACCCCAAGCGCTCGGTGACCCACTCGTAAACCGTCCGGCCATAATAATCTAACCCGCGCACCAGGCGGGGGTTGATGGTGTACGGCACACTCGCTGCATCAAGCAGCCGGGTCAACCGGGTAAAATGCTGGCGCGAATCGTCATCAAGATGATTGGTTAACAGCGGTGCCTTGGCGATGAGTTCGGCCATGGCCGGGTTTTTACTATCCAGTATGCGCATGGGATTGGTGTGCAGCCGTCGCTGGCTGTCCTCATCCAGCGATTCCAGATGACCGGAGAAGTACTCTACCAGTAGCGTTCGATAGTGGGCTCGACAGGCGGACGTACCGAGGCTGTTTATTTGTAAATGAACGCTGTCGTCGATACCCAGTTTCTGGAAGATCCGCCGACTCATTAAAATCAGTTCGGCATCCACGTCAGGGCCTTCCATGCCGAAGGCTTCCACCCCGATTTGCTGAAATTGGCGATAGCGCCCTTTTTGCGGACGTTCGTGCCGAAACATCGGGCCGGTGTACCAAAGTCGTTGCTGCTGATTGAAGAGCAAACCGTGCTCTAACCCTGCTCTGACACAGCCTGCAGTGCCTTCGGGTCGCAGGCTTAGGCTATCGCCGTTGCGATCTTCAAAGGTATACATCTCTTTTTCGACGATGTCGGTAACGGTACCAATGGAGCGGTGAAACAGCTCGGTTGATTCAACTATCGGCAGACGAATTTCAGCATAGCCATAGGCCGCCATGACTTGGCCGATGGTCGCCTCTACCCACCGCCAGCGTGGTGTCTGCTCCGGAAGGATGTCATTCATCCCCCGAACAGCTTGAATTCCCTTGGCCACGTCAAATTCCTGTTAGCGGTAACTGTCTGATAGGCACATCACTGACCCTGCACGGTGAATCGGGCCAGGTTATTCGATTTGGTATAAGATTTTGCGGAGAAAGGGACGCCGTTAACCCGCACTTCTACGCCCGGAGCGTTACCAAAAAATACTTTTACGGGGGGTACGCCGTTAACCGTTTTACGCTGACCTTCGCGTAGTAAGCCGTTGATTAATATTCGGCCATTCTTATCCAGTACTTGTACCCAAGAATCAGCGACAAGAGTCAAGTCAAGGCGAATCTCGCCCGGTTGGGCGGCGTTGTCGCTGGGTACACTCGGTGCCGCAGAATTCATCGGACTGTTCATTTCGATAAGCGATGAAGCCGCCGGAACGATGGGTACAGTCGGTGAGACTGACGGGCTGGCTGTGTCGCCGGTTTGATTGTTTGGCAGCAACGCCTGTTCTGTCGTCTGATCGGGGAACATCTGCGTTTCGTTAGCAACAACTTGTTCATCATTAACCGGCGCAGCATCCTGGCGAAACAACCAGACAGCAGTGACAACCAGTACTAAGATGAATGCGCTGGCGGCAGCGGCCGTGCTGCCCCACAGGACATGGCTTTGGTCTTGTCGGTGCTCTTTAGAAATCCGATGTTTTGGAACAAACGTAGGTTGAGTTTTTGGCTGCAATCGTTCGTAATCCGCCATGATCTCTGCAACAGGCAGCTCCAGGAGGTCGGCATAGATGCGCAGATAGCCTTTGCTAAAGGTGCCGCCAGGCAGTTTGGACAGATTGTTGGTTTCCAGGGCTTCGATGATTTCGGGACGGAGGCGAAGACGGCTGGCAACCTCAGCAACGGTGTAATTATGGGCCTCTCGGGCCTGTATGAGACGACTACCTGACGTGACGGAGGTAGACGATTGTGCTGCTTCATTAGTTGTGTGATTTTCCATAAATCAGCGCTCTGAACCGGCTTCTGCCGCTTGGGGTGAGTTCGGAAACATGGTTATTAATTGCTGGCGATATTGCGCCGCATTTTGGCGATTACCCAAGACGCGTTCTGCGCGCAGACCAATTAACAAGCTGTCTGGGGTAGGTCGACTTGCGCTGTGATAGCGCTCAAGATATAGAATAGTCTGTTGATATTGCTTATATTTGTATACTTGGTTGATCAGTACCCACAAGGCGGGGCCAAAGTTTGGCTTGAACTCTAACGCCTTGCGCAGATACCGCATACCTTTTGCCGTGTCGCCTCGTTTGATTGCGCAGATACCTGCATTGGTATGGGCGTATTCCGGAGCGGTGTAATTTGGGTTGGCGATTGCTTTGAGAAATTGCTGCTCAGCCTGGTCAAACTGACCCTTTTCGCAAAGATACAACCCATAATTATTAAATAAATCGGAGCGAGTAGGGTCTAAATCCAGGGCTTTCTGCCAATTCTCATCCGCCAGCTTGGGCTGCCCAAGGCGAGCGTATAACTCGGCAAAACCTACGTAAACCTCTGGTAAATCAGGGTTTGCTGCCTTGGCTTTGTTGAGCTTATCCATCGCCAAGTCATGGCGGCCGGACTCAGCATAACTTTTACCCAAGGTTGCATTGTAACGAGCGCTATCCTCTGCATTGATATTCTGGTTACCACCTTCGCTGACACAAGCCGCGAGTAGAGCCGCAGCCAGCATGGGGCCGATAAACCAGATGATCGATCTCCTCATGGTTGCATCGCCTCGTTGATTTCTTGACGACGAAGGGTTCGCCTGTCCTGGACGCGCCCAGCCAATTGACCGCACGCAGCATCGATATCGTCGCCTCGGGTCCGCCGAGTCGTCGTCCGCACGTTCATCTGATGCAGAACGTTTTGAAAACTGGCGATTCGCTTGGCCGGCGAGCGTCGATATTTATTGCCCGGAAAGGGATTAAAAGGGATTAAATTTACTTTTGCCGGGATGTCTTTTAGTAAACGCCCCAGGGCTTTGGCCTGTTGATCAGAGTCGTTAACTCCGTCGAGCATGACGTACTCAAAGGTAATGCTCACGGAGCGCTCGCGACTGTCGACATAACGACGACAAGCGGCCAGCAACTCCGCAATCGGGTATTTACGATTGATAGGCACCAGCTGGTCACGTAAAGCGTCATCCGGCGCGTGCAAAGAAATAGCCAGGGCGATATCACAACGGTCAGCCAGTTTATCGAGGGCCGGCACCACGCCAGACGTGCTCACCGTCACCCGGCGCTTGGATAAGCCGTAGGCCAGATCATCCAGCATGATATTAATGGCCGGTATCACGTTAGCAAGATTGAGTAACGGCTCGCCCATGCCCATAAAGACCACGTTGGTGATAACTCGATTATCACTTCCCTCGACTTTCAGCGCCCGCGTGGCATGCCAAAGCTGGCCGATAATTTCTGCTGTTGTGAGATTGCGATTGAATCCCTGCTGCGCGGTGGCGCAAAAGCTGCAATCCAGCGCGCAGCCCACTTGTGATGATACGCACAGGGTGCCACGCTCGTTTTCTGGGATGAACACGGTCTCTATGCAGTTTCCACCGTCAACCTGCATCAGCCACTTGCGAGTGCCGTCCGCCGCCGTAGTATCCAGTACCACCGGGGGCGGTCGAATTTCCGCCACCTTTGACAAAGTCGACTGGGTTGATTTGGCCAGATTGCTCATAGCAGAGAAATCGTCAACTCCGCGCTGATGTATCCACTGCAAGATCTGTTGAACCCGAAAGGGTTTTTCACCTAATTTAGTAAAAAATTGGGCGAGACCCTCCGGATCTAGATCTAGAAGGTTAATCTTGGCGCTGGTTGTATCCATAGCGGTCGGCTCAATCAATGGATGAACCCATTATTTCGGGTTCAATGGGTCAAAAATCAACCCCGTGGGCAGACTTCTAATCCACTGAAGTAAAACTGAATCTCTTGCGCTGCGGTGTCGGCAGCATCCGATCCGTGGACCACGTTGGCGTCGATAGAGGCGGCAAAGTCCCGACGGATCGTGCCAGGAGCTGCTTCCTTGGGATTGGTGGCGCCCATCAGCTCGCGGTTACGGGTTATGGCGTTTTCGCCTTCCAAAGCTTGAATCATCACCGGGCCTGAAATCATAAACTCGACCAAATCTTTGAAAAATGGCCGCTCTTTGTGTACGGCGTAGAAGGCTTCCGCTTGCGCACGACTCAGATGCATCATTTTTGCGGCGACAATGCGTAAGCCGGCCTTCTCGAAGCGGCCATAAATTTCGCCGATGATATTTTTTGCAACGCCATCTGGTTTGATGATGGACAGAGTACGCTCGATGGCCATTTAGAATATCCTTTGGAATTGTAAACTTAAAAATTATTTTTTAAAAAACTCGGCATTACTCTTGCAGAAGCTGGAGTATTTCTTCCAGTTCAGCGCGAATTTCACGGATGGTTGACAACTTAACATCCCGGTCATCGTTAGGGGTTTCTGGCGTAGTCAAGCGTTGCCGTGCTCCACTAACGGTAAAACCCTCATCGTAAATCAGACGACGAATCTGACGTGCAATGACGACATCTTTATGCTGGTAATACCGTCGGTTACCGCGCCGTTTAGTTGGCTTTAATCGGGGGAATTCCTGTTCCCAGTAGCGCAATATGTGCGGTTTGACATCGCATAAGCGGCTGACTTCACCGATGGTGAAATAGCGTCTACTGGGAATCGGCGGTAATTCAGTCTTATCGCTTGGCCCCAGCACGGCCTTCTACCTTCGACTTTAACTTTTGGCCCGCTTTAAAAGTGACCACCCGTCGAGCCGTAATCGGGATTTCTTCGCCAGTTTTTGGGTTCCGACCGGGGCGCTGGTTCTTTTTTCTCAGGTCGAAGTTACCAAATCCGGAGAGTTTGACGGTATCCCCATCTTCTAAAGATTTCCGAAGGGTTTCGAAAAACAAATCGACCAAATCTTTAGCTTCACGTTTATTCAGACCCAGCTCAGAAAACAAACGGTCTGCAATTTCTGCTTTTGTTAATGCCATAGTGTTACTCCCTGATCCTTACCCCAATAGTGGTTTTTAATGTTTCTACAACGCTGGATATGGCGGAATTAATTTCTTCATCCGCCAGAGTGCGTGATTCATGCTGAAAAATCAAGCCGAAAGCGACACTTTTTGAACCGTTCGCTACGCCTTGGCCACGATAAACGTCAAAGGTTAATACGTCGGCAAGCAGGCTGCCTGCGGCTTGATAAATGCGGCTTAGAATTTCTCCTACGGCTAGATTTTCCGGAGCGATAACCGCAAGATCTCGGCGCACCGAGGGAAATTTTGAGACGTTCCGAAACGCCGGCAATCTAGCTTCACCAAATATCGCCATGTCCAGCTGGAACAACACGGGTGTTTTCGATAAATCCAGACGGGTAACCAGTTGGGGATGTAAACACCCCAACCAGCCAACGGTCTGGTCATTGCGCAGTATTCGTGCGCACTGCCCTGGGTGAAAGCCGGCGTGCTCTGCTGCTTCGTAACGAAAGCTAGCCGCATCCAAAATCAGGCCTGTCAGCGCTTCGATATCGGCCTTAACATCAAAAAAATCAACGGTTTTTGCGGCGGCACCCCATTGCTCGGGATACCTGTCACCGTAAGCCAGCCCGCCGATGGCCTTGCTTTGCAGAACGGCCTTGCCTTGCCGACCGAAGATTAGTCCCGTCTCAAAAAGGCGGACTCGCCCCTGCTGGCGCCGCACATTATGCATTAATGTTTGCAATAATCCAGGCCATAAATTGATTCGCATTTGCGAAAGTTCGCGGGACAGTGGGTTAGTTAGGTCGATGGGTAGCTCGTCACTGACAAAGTGGGTTTGCAGTTGCGGGTCGACAAAACTATAGGTGATGACTTCCTGATAGCCGCGCTGGATTAGCGTGGCCTGCAAGCGGCGCTCAGGCAACTGATGTTCTGGTGCTTTGGCCAACAGTAAATGCCCGGTTGTTAATCTTGCTTCGAGATTTTCGTAACCGTAGAGGCGGGCGACTTCTTCGATTAAATCTTCTTCGATGGCGAGATCATAACGATGACTGGGTGGGCTGACTTGCCACGCCTCAGCCAGCGGCGTTAATTTCATGCCCAACGAAGTCAGCATGTCTTCGACACGATCTGCGGGTACAGTGAAACCTAGCAATTTTTCGATGCGGGCCAGGCGCAGTAAGATCGGCTCACCGTGTGATGGGGCAGGGTGGCCCGCCTGAGTCACTGGGCCGGCGGAACCACCGGCAATTTCGAGCAGCAACGAGGTCGCTCTATCCAAAGCCCGGCGTTGCAGTTGAGGATCTACCCCGCGCTCAAATCGATGAGCGGCATCGCTGGACAGGCCATACTTCCGTGCGCGGCCGCTAATCGCTGTCGGCACAAACAGGGCGCTTTCTAAAAAAATCTCGGTGGTTTGATCAGTGACGGCGCTTTCGCTGCCGCCCATGATGCCGGCCATGGCCACGGGGCCGCGTGAGTCGGTGATCAGCAAAGTGTCTGGACGCAGTTCGACGTTTTGGCCGTTGAGTAAAGTCAGGCGTTCCGCCGGCTGGGCGCGACGAACCTGTATATCGCCATGCAGGCGCGCCTTGTCGAAGGCATGCAGAGGTTGGCCCAGTTCAAGCATCACGTAGTTGGTGACATCGACGACGGGCCCGAGACTGCGGATGTCACTGCGCCGCAACCGCTCTTGCAGCCATAGGGGGCTGCGCGCCTGCGGGTTTAAGCCCTGGATAACTCGGCCAACGTAGTGTGCACAATCGGCGAGTGATTCCAGTTTGACGGCGGGTGTGGCGATGGCTGTTTCTGCAATAGTAACGGTGGCTTTGTCCAGCAGCACCATGCTGGTTAGGGCGGCGACTTCTCGGGCCAAGCCCAGCACAGACAGGCAGTCACCACGATTGGGCGTGATGCTTAGCTCGATGGCGTGGTCATCGAGAATTAACCATTCGCGCAAATCTTGTCCGGGCGTGGCTTGCGGGTCTAATTCCCAGAGTCCTTGGGATTCTTCCGCCAGGCCGAGTTCTTTGGCAGAACAGAGCATGCCTTGAGATTCCACGCCGCGCAGCTTGGCTGGGTTGATAGTGGTTCCACCGGGCAGTATGGCGCCTACTCTGGCCAGCGGCACATAGATGCCGGCGCGGACATTGGCGGCACCGCAGACAATTTGTAAAGACCCGTGTTGCCCTGCATCCACCCGGCAAATCCGCAAACGATCTGCTTGAGGATGAGGCTCCACCGTATCGACACGAGCGACACAAACACCAGAAAAACTCGGCGCGACGGCTTCGATGGCTTCTACTTCCAGGCCGGCCTGAGTAAGCAAATGCACCAGGGCCGTGGTGTCCAGAGCGGGGTTTACCCATTCGCGTAGCCAATGTTCGCTGAGTTTCATTGAGTTATCTGCCTGCTAATTGAACTGGCGTAAAAAACGCAGGTCGTTGTCGAAGAACAGCCGCAAATCATTGACTCCGTAACGTAGCATCGCCAAGCGCTCGATACCCACGCCAAAGGCAAAGCCGGTGTAACGTTCGCTATCAATGCCCACATTACGCAGTACGTGTGGATGCACCATGCCGCAACCTAATATCTCCAGCCAGCCGGTGTGCTTGCATACCCGGCAGCCTTTGCCGCTGCACATGACGCATTGCATATCCGCCTCGGCGGAGGGCTCCGTAAATGGAAAAAACGAAGGGCGAAAGCGGATTTGCAAGTCGCGCTCAAAAAACGCTGATAGAAACGCTTTTAATGTGCCGTATAAATCGGTCAGGCTGACGCCTTCGTCTACTAACAAACCTTCGACCTGGTGGAACATGGGGGTGTGCGTCAGATCCGAATCGCAACGGTAAACCCGGCCGATGGTAATCAGGCGGATGGGCGGTTTTGTGTGCTCCATGGCGCGGATTTGTACAGGTGAGGTGTGTGTACGCAGCAGCTGTGATTCGCCCACGTAAAATGTGTCGTGCATGGCGCGCGCCGGGTGGTGTTCGGGGATGTTGAGTGCGGTGAAGTTGTAGTAATCGCTTTCGATTTCTGGGCCTTCTGCCAGCTGGTAACCGGCGGCGGTGAAAATTTCCTCGATTCGTTCAATGGCGCGACGGATGGGATGTCGACCGCCGGCCGTTTGGCCGCGGCCAGGCAGGGTAACATCAAGCTTTTCGGAGGCTAATTGTTGTTCCAGCGCACGCGCATCCAGGGCATCGCGAGCCTGGTCTAAAGCCGATGTCAGGGCGGTTTTCGTCTGATTAATCAGCTCGCCGGCCTGGCGTCTGGCGTCTGGATCCATGCTGCCCAGACTTTTCAGTTGTTCAGTGAGTTGACCTTTTTTGCCGAGGTAGTGGACGCGTATGGCATCAAGCGTCGCTCTGTCGGGCGCAGCACCGATGGCCGAACGGGCGGCTGCTAGTAGAGCCTCCAAATCCGTATCTAACACAGACTTCTCCACTCTGGACGAGATAAAACAGGGACGAGAAAAGGGGAAAGCAGACTAATGCCTTTCCCCCTTTGGGTCCAACGGCCTAACCGACAGGCTTAGTTGGCTTGTGCGTTGATGGCCGTTTTTGCGTGTTCGGCCAGGTTTGCAAAGCCGGCTAAGTCACCAACGGCCATATCGGCCAGTACCTTACGGTCGATCTCGATGCCGCTAAGCTTTAGCCCAAACATCAAGCGACTGTAAGATAAACCGGAGAGCCGAGCAGCGGCGTTGATACGGGTAATCCACAGCGCTCGGAACTCACGCTTACGCTGACGGCGGTCACGATAGGCATATTGTCCTGCCTTGATGACGGCTTGTTTGGCGGTGCGATAAGTGCGGCTTCGGGCACCGTAGTAACCCTTGGCTTTGTCTAAAACCTTTTTATGGCGCGCCCGTGCGGTGACGCCACGTTTAACTCTTGACATGGTTGATTATCCTCGAACGTTAGCTGTATGGGAGCAGTTTACGCACTTCTGCGCAATCTACGGCCGCTACCATTCCGCCCGCCCGCATACGGCGCAGCCGTTTCGGAGACTTTTTGGTCAGGATGTGATTGTGATAAGCGCCGTTGCGCTTAAACCCGCCGCCGCCAGTGCGCGTAAAGCGCTTGGCCGCAGCGCGGTTGGTCTTTAATTTAGGCATTTGCTACTCCGCTATTGGTTGTTGCCTTAGTGCCAAGCTTGAATTAGCTGGCTGACTTTCCTTTTTTGGGGCCAAGGACCATGATCATTTGCTTGCCTTCAAATTTTGGCATTTGTTCAACCACACCGTATTCCGCCAAATCGGCTTCTATACGTTTCAGGAGATCCTGACCCAGTTCTTGGTGTTGCATTTCGCGCCCGCGATACCGGAGTGTGATTTTGGCCTTATCCCCGTCGGTTAGGAACCTAATCAGGTTGCGTAGTTTTACCTGGTAGTCCCCTTCTTCTGTGCCCGGTCGAAACTTGATTTCCTTAATCTGAATCTGTTTCTGCTTCTTTTTTGCCACCTGCAGGGACTTGTTTCGCTCGAACAGGTACTTGCCAAAGTCCATTACTCGGCAGACCGGGGGCTCCGCATTGGGGGAAACTTCCACCAGATCAAGTTCGAAATCGGAAGCGTACCGAATAGCCTCAAGACGCGCCATTAAGCCGACTTGAGAGCCGTCCGGACCGATGACACGAACTCGCGGTGAGGTAATTTCCTCATTACGACGTGCCTGTTTTTCCTTTTCCTGAGCGATACCTTAACCCTCCAGACTGAAGTGGCCGCGTTTGGCTACTTCAATAGACAATAAAGAAGACACGTCGGCGACGGAGTGAGAGCCTAAATCTTTGCCCTCTCTTGTCCGTACAGCAACGGTCCCGGTTTCCACTTCTCGATCCCCTACGACCAGCATGTAGGGTACTCGCTGCAGTGTGTGCTCGCGGATTTTAAAGCCGATCTTCTCGTTTCTCAAGTCGGATTCTACTCGAAACCGTTGATTCGACGAATGGTCAGCCAGAGTTTTTACTACTTTTCCCGCATATTCGGCATGTCGATCGGCGATGTTTATCACTACAGCCTGGACGGGCGCGAGCCAGACGGGCAGTGATCCTGCGTAGTGTTCAAGCAGGATGCCGGTGAAGCGCTCCAGCGAGCCAAGGATGGCGCGATGCAGCATGATCGGTGTTTTTCGAGTGTTGTCTTCTGCTATGTATCCGGCACCTAGGCGCTCGGGCATCGACGCATCCAGCTGGATGGTGCCCAGCTGCCAGACGCGGCCCAGGCAATCCTTAAGGGAAAATTCGATCTTCGGGCCGTAAAATGCGCCTTCGCCGACTTGCAGGCGATACTCCAGGCCCTTGGATTTTAGAGCCTCGGCCAGGGCCGATTCGGCGTGATCCCATAGCTCGTCAGAACCCACGCGCTGGGCAGGGCGGGTGGACAAAGCGATGGAGACGTCTTTGAAGCCAAAATCGCCGTAAACCTCAAAAACCAGGTCGATGAATGCCGATACTTCGGATTGAATCTGGGTTTCGGTACAGAAAATGTGGGCGTCGTCCTGGACGAAGTTGCGCACCCGCATCAGCCCGTGCAGGGTGCCGGAGGGCTCGTTGCGGTGACAGGAGCCGAACTCTGCCATACGCAGTGGCAAATCCCGATAGCTGCGCAAGCCATGATTAAAAATCTGAATATGGCAGGGGCAGTTCATCGGCTTGATGGCGTATTCGCGATTTTCGGAGCCGGTCGTGAACATGCCGTCTTTGAACTTCTCCCAGTGGCCGGAGCGCTCCCAGAGACTGCGATCAACGATCTGCGGGGTATGTACTTCCTGGTAACTATGTTGGCGTAGCCGTTGGCGAATGTAGTCTTGGATCAGGGTGTAGATGCGCCAGCCCTTGTCGTGCCAAAACACCATGCCGGGCGCTTCATCCTGGACATGAAACAAATCCTGCATTTTTCCGATGCGCCGATGGTCGCGCTTCTCCGCTTCTTCTAAGCGAGTGACGTAGGCATCCAGGGATTTTTTATCTGGCCAGCAGGTGCCGTAGACGCGCTGCAGCATTTTATTGCGATTATCGGCTCGCCAGTAGGCGCCGGCCAGTTTGGTTAACTTGAAGGCGCGCAGAAAGCGGATGTTGGGGACGTGCGGCCCCCGGCACATGTCGATATATTCCTGGTGAATATATAAGGCGACGTGCTCTGTCTCCGGGATATCGTTGAGGATTTCGATCTTGTAGCGCTCGCCTCGCTCTTCGAAGACTCGGATCGCCTCATTGCGCGGCACCGATTTGCGGACGACTTCGTAGTCGTGGGCAGCCAGCTCGTGCATGCGCTGTTCGATGCGCGCGAGATCGTCAGGGGTGAAAGAGCGCTCGTAGTCGATGTCGTAGTAGAAGCCGTCTTCGATTACCGGGCCGATGGCCATTTTGGCTTCTGGGTAGAGTTGCTTGACCGCTTGTCCCAGCAGGTGAGCGCAGGAGTGGCGAACCACGTCCACGCCGGCGGGATCTTTTTCGGTGATGATTTCTATCCGAGCATCCTGGCTGACGACGACGCACAGATCGACTTCTTTGCCGTCAATACGACCGGCCACGGCCGCTTTGGCCAGCCCAGGACCGATGTCAGCGGCGATACGCGCCACGGAAACGGGGTCGTCGTAATGCTTTTGTTTGCCGTCAGGAAGGGTAATTACAGGCATAAACCAAATCTTTAACCAGTGGTGACCAGTACGAGAGGCCACGTGCGGATGCTTAAAAAATCAAGCACCGTCAAGCAATGCTTAATCAACCAAAAGAATCTGGTAGGCGCGATTGGACTCGAACCAACGACCCCCACCATGTCAAGGTGGTGCTCTAACCAGCTGAGCTACGCGCCTGCAGAGGTCGCAAACAATACAGAAATCATCGGCTCAAGGCAAGCGCCAGAAATCGTCGCGTTAGCGCCACTTCGCTGGGCGCACCTCAATTTGCGTGCCGCCATTACTGACCCAGGCGATGCCATCCTGGATGCTGACTTGCAAATCCATGCCGCGGTTGATCAGCGTCGTTAGTGCGTCGGTTGTTTTCGACGATAGGTGGAGCACGCTGAGGTTATCGAACCGAGTCAGATTGTTGCGGATTTTCTCCCACCAGATCGGCGGTGCACGATCGCCGTACGTAACAACGGTCACTTGTTTTGACCGGTTGCAGCCTTTGCGGATGCGCGATTCGTCCGGCATGCCCAGCTCGATCCAGTGCAGAACGTCGCCGGTTAAATCTCTGCGCCAGATATCCGGCTCGTCGTCACTGCTGAGCCCTCGGGTAAATTGCATATCTTCGTTGGCGAAGAGCGCAAAGGCGACAATCCGGACGATTAATCGCTCTTCGGTCTCCGAGGGATGGCAGGCGAGGGTGAGGCTGTGATCGGCATAATATTCGCGATCCATGTCGGCGATATTGAGCTTAACCTTATAGATGGTAGATTTCGCAGCCATGTTTAGTGCCCTAACCTGCGCGCCTTGAAGCGACGCCCCTTAATGCCTGCTTCGGTGATGCGACGTAGTGCTGCTGTCGCCACGTCGCGATTAACCGCTACGTAGGTGTGGACGTCAAAGATATCGATTTTGCCGACTTGATCGCCGGGAATGCCGCCTTCGCCCGTCAAGGCGCCGAGGATGTCGCCCGGTCGCAGCTTGTCTTTACGCCCGCCAGCAATCTGCAAGGTTACGCGGGCCGGCATCGGAATTTGCTGCTGAGAATCGACCGTCGGCAGATCCTTCCAGTTCAGCTTGGTCTTCTGATAGTCCTCGATGGCATTGGCGCGGTGTACCTCGGCCGGTGCGCACAGGCTGAGCGCCAAACCCACCTGGCCGGCTCGGCCGGTGCGGCCGATGCGATGAATATGCACTTCGGGGTCAAACGCCAGCTCGACATTAATCACAGCGGCGAGATCTTTGATATCCAGTCCGCGCGCCGCGACGTCGGTGGCGACTAACAGCGGGCAGCTTTGGTTGGAGAATTGCACCAGCACCTGATCACGGTCGCGCTGCTCCAGATCGCCGTGCAGAGCCGCCACATGAAAGCCGTGCCTGCGCAGCGCCTGGGCAACGTCATCGCAATGCTGTTTGGTGTTGCAGAACATCACTGCAGTGGCCGGTTTGTAGTGGCGCAGCAAGGCATTTAGCGCCTGCGGCCGGGCTTTACTGTCGACTTCAAAGAAAGTCTGCTCGATCTGCGTATCGG